>JADKLW010000051.1_pt1 | contig 79153 bp, 66 predicted proteins | sample 8641881 | NCBI WGS metagenome assembly JADKLW01 (sample SAMN16272185, study PRJNA661076) | feces metagenome | isolation source: fecal sample from diarrhoea affected cattle B | host: Bos taurus | place: South Africa: Lokaleng Village, Mahikeng | collected 2019-09
GGATGCGTTTGTAGTGGCGCTTGACGGCTGCAGCATGCTTGCGTTTACGTTCGGCCGTGGGCTTTTCGTAAAATTCGCGCGAACGCAGCTCGGTCAAGAGGCCAATTTTTTCAATAGTGCGTTTGAAGCGGCGAAGCGCGGCTTCAAAGGGCTCGTTTTCTTTCAGACGAACGATAGGCATGTAATCTAGAGCCTTCTCTTTAAAAGGAAATTAGTAAATAAAACGACAACCTAGAATTCTACCATGAAGCTACTTGCTGCGCACACCCTTGCGCACCCAAGCTTCCAACTGATGCGGTCTGATGCTGTCGTAATCTTCAAACGGCTGATGGATCCAGGGATTTGTCGGCAATTTGTCGACGTAATAGTCGGGCGTCGCCTGCGAATGACCTTTCCACCACAATACTGCTGTTTTCATTTCGGTAATGGCGGGAAACTGCGACAGCAGGTGGTCGCGCACGCGATTGAATGTCATGCCGGTATCGACCATGTCGTCAACCAGCAACACTCGCCCGTCCAGCGTACCGCGCGTGATGGTGATGAACTGGGCAATGTCCAGCTGCCCCTGCTGCGTACCGGCAGCTTCGCGATAACTGCTGGTGGCCAGTATGCCCAGCGGCATATCGTAGATGCGTGACAGCACATCGCCGACACGCACGCCGCCACGGGCAAGGCACACTATCTTGTCGAACTTCCAGCCCGACTCGTGTACGGCCAGCGCCAATCGCTCGATGAGGCTGTGGTATTCATCCCAACTGATCCAAAGATCTCTATCGGTGCTAGGCGGCAGGCTCATGAACTGTACTTTCCGGGTCTTGACTCAAAGGATCATTATCATAAACGGAACACCAGCCAAGGGGAAAGCCGCAAACGGAAAAACCCCCGAATCGAGAGGAATTCGGGGGTTTTCTGTTGCGCAATGAATGCAGTGCCGGGTGTATCAGCCGCTGAAGGGGTCGCGCAACACAATAGTTTCCAGGCGATCCGGACCTGTCGAAACCATGTCGATCGCCACATCGCATACCTCGGCAATGCGCTCGACATAGCGGCGTGCATTCACCGGGAGCTTGTCGTACTCGGTAATGCCCACCGTGGACTCTGTCCAGCCCGCCATCTCTTCGAGGACAGGCTCGGCTTCGGCTACAGCGTGCGCACCGTAGGGCAGCACATCAAGGAACTGGCCCTTATAGCGGTAACCTACTCCGATCTTCAGTTGCTCGACGCCGTCCAGCACATCCAGCTTGGTAATGCACAAGCCGGAGATGCCGTTGATCATGACCGAGCGCTTCATCGCTGCGGCGTCAAACCAGCCGCAACGGCGAGGTCGCCCGGTGACCGAACCGAATTCCTTGCCTACCGTGGCCAACCGTACGCCGGTATCGTCCAGCAGTTCGGTTGGGAATGGGCCGGAACCCACGCGAGTGGTGTAAGCCTTGGCAATACCCAGCACATAGCTAAGCGCCTGGGGGCCTATGCCGGCACCGGCCGAAGCCGCACCGGCCACGCAGTTGCTGCTGGTCACGAAGGGATAGGTGCCGTGGTCGATGTCCAGCAAAGTGCCCTGGGCGCCTTCAAACAAGAGCTTGTGGCCAGCCTTGCGCGCAAGGTGCAAATTAGCGGAAACGTCAGCCACCATGGGCTCAAGCTGAGGGGCAAACGCCATCGCCTGATCGGTTACCTCTTGGGCCGATACAGCCTTGCCGCCCAGATACTGAGTCAGGACGAAGTTGTGGTAATCCAGCGCTTCGGCCAATTTTTCTTCGAAGATGGCAGGATCGTAAAGGTCTTGCACACGCAAGGCCCGCCGACCTATCTTGTCTTCGTAGGCCGGGCCTATGCCCCGCCCCGTGGTGCCGATCTTGCCTTCGCCCTTGCGCGCTTCGCGTGCCTGGTCGACAGCAACGTGGTAAGGCAGGATAAGCGGGCATGCGGGCGAGATCTGCAAGCGCGCACGCACGTCCAGGCCGGCCTGTTCGAGCTCGCCGATTTCTTTCAGCAGCGCCTCGGGCGACAGCACCACGCCGTTGCCGATGTAGCAGGTAACGTGCGGATGCATGATGCCCGAGGGTATCAGGCGAAGAATGGTTTTATTGCCATTGATCCACAGTGTGTGGCCCGCGTTATGGCCACCCTGGAAACGCACGACACCCTGCGCCGACTCGGCCAGCCAGTCAACGATCTTGCCCTTGCCTTCGTCACCCCACTGGGTGCCGATCACCACAATATTCTTGCTCATGTCACGTATCGATTAATAGGTTCAAGTCATACGATAAATCAGTCCGCAGACGGATTGCTTATCGCTCTTACTTTCCAGGTTCCATCGTCCAGGACAAGCTCGCGGTCTACCGAGAACTCGTCCATCCTTTGCGCCTGGCCCGGCAGCATCTGCACAACGATTTCGCCCGCCAAGCGCAGCTTGCGCAGTGCATTGACCAGCGCCGCATCGGTGCCCCACGGTGCGCGTATGGCGCGGGCCCGTGCTGCCGGCGGCAGGCCGGAGGAAAGCTTGCGCAGGTCCAGGCTGAAGCCGGTGGCCGGCCGCGAGCGTCCGAATGCGCTGCCCACTCCGTCGTACCGGCCGCCGCGCACCAGCGCATCGTGCCAACCGTGGGCGTAGATAGAAAACACGACCCCCGTGTGATAGCCATAGCCGCTGCCCATATCGGCCAGGTCGACGCTGAACTGGTAGTCGGGCAATGCCCGGATCAGCGTTTCGAGGTCGTTCAGCGCGGCCTGGATCGCAGGCAGTGCTGGCAGGCTGAGGCGAGCCTTGGCGATAACTTCGGTGCCGCCATACAAGCTTGCCAATACGCGCAAGGACTCAATACTGTCGGCCCGTACACCGGTAAGCTGCCCGTGCAGCGCATCCAGACCTGGAACGTCTTTGGTGTCCAGCAAACGATGGATCTCGTCGGACGCAACGGCCAGGGCGGGATCGGCATCAACGATAGCGCGCAACACCGCCGGATGATTCAGGTCCAGCCTGGCCTCTCGTACCCCTGCCCGCTTTACGCTCTCGAGCGCCAGCTCGATGATCTCGATGTCGGCCTCGAAGCCGGCATGGCCGTAGATTTCGGCGCCGATCTGCAGCAGCTCTCGGTCGGAAAGCAGACCCGTGGGCCGCGCATGCAGCACCGAACCGCAGTAGCAAAGACGAGTAACGCCTTCGCGATTGAGCAAGTGCGCATCAATGCGCGAGACCTGCGGCGTCATGTCGGCCCGTACGCCCAGCGTGCGGCCGGAAAGCTGGTCCACCAGCTTGCAGGTGCGCAGGTTCAGGTCGGCGCCGCTGCCCGACAGCAAGGAATCAAGGTACTCCACCAGGGGCGGGGCAACCAGTTCGAAGCCGTAGGTCCGATACAGATCGAGCAGGTCGCGGCGCAGTTCTTCGATGCGGCGCGCCTCGGCAGGCAATATATCGGCCAGGCTTTCCGGCAACAACCATTTGGACATCTTGTAGCCTTAAGCTAGGATCCAGAAAAAGAAAACCAAACAAAAAGCGACCTGGGGCGTAAGCCCGCCAAGTCGCTTGCGGTAAAGGTAAACAAAACTTACGCGCTAGTATAAACGATAGATTTCAATAAGTGAAACGGGCCACGGCCATGGGCCGGGCCCTTTTGTATCGCTAGGGCTGAGCGGGCAACGCGGGCGCTGCGCCCTGCGCCGAGTTCCAGAAACGGAAGAAATCGGAATCGGGGCTTAGCACAATGGCGCTGTTGCTGCCGGCAAAAGCTGCGCGGTAGCCTTCCAGGCTTTTGTACAGGCTGAAGAAGGCGGGGTTCTTCGTATAGGCTTCCGCATAAATAGCGGCGGCCTTGGCTTCGCCCTCGCCCTTGATCTGCTGTGCCTCGGCATAGGCCTTGGCCAGGAGCTCTTGGCGTTCGCGATCGGCTTGTGCACGGATGCGCTCGCTGTCGGCCATACCTGTAGCACGCAGGCGGTTGGCTTCTTGCTTGCGCTCGGCTTCCATGCGTCGGTACACCGACTCGGAGATCTCTGGTGCGAAGTCAATACGACGCAGGCGGACGTCCACGACGCTGACACCCAACGGCTTGGCACGCGCCTCGACGTTGTTCAGGACTTCCTTCATGATGGTGTCGCGCTCGTTGGCGATCACTTCCTTGACAGTACGCACGTTGACCGAGGCGTTCAGGGCATCGCGGATTTGCGCCTGCAGGCGCTCTACCGCAGCGCGGTCATTGGCACCGAAAGTTACGTAGAACAGGCGCGGATCTGCAATACGCCACTTCACGAACGAATCGATCAGCAGGTTCTTTTTCTCGGCGGTTTGGATACGTTCCGGGTCGTTGGACTCGATGGTTTGCAGGCGTTTGTCCAGGCGGACTACGTTCTCGAACGGTGGCGGCAGCTTGAAGTACAAGCCGGGTTCGGTGACGGTGTCGCGAACTTCACCCAAGGCAAATACCAGCACGGCATCGCGCTCGCGCACGACAAAGACGCAGGAGGAGAGGATGGCCAGGAAAATAACCAGGCCGATCAGGACAGGGAAAAAACGTTGCATCATGGCCTCCTAGCGTGAATACGGGTTCGCCAACGCCGGCGAGGTCGATGACCCCGCTGCATCAGTCGAGCGGGTGGAGGGACGGGACGGTGTCGAGTTGCTGGCTTGCGTGGCCGCCGCTGCGGCCGCTGCGGCGGCGGTCTCGAACGAACTGCTTGCCCCGGACGGATTGGAGGCCGTTTGCTGCATGATTTTGTCCAGCGGCAGGTACAGCATGTTGTTGCTGGCTTCGGTATCGATCATGATCTTGCTGCTGTTTTGCAGGATGTCTTTCATGGTCGACAAGTACAGACGCTCGCGGGTAATGGCGGGTGCCTTGGCGTATTCTTGCTCGACGCTGGTAAACAGTGCGGTGTCACCCAGTGCATCGCCCACAACCGTGGCGCGATAACCTTCGGCATCCTGCATCATGCGCGCCACTTGACCCTGCGCTTCCGGCAGGACCTTGTTGGCGTACGCATTACCTTCGTTGATCTGGCGTTCGCGGTCTTGACCGGCCTTCACGGCGTCGTCAAAAGCGGCCTGAACCTGCTCGGGCGGCTGCACGTTCTGGATGGCCACCGTGCTGATCTGTATGCCCGTGCGGTAGACGTCCAGTATGCTTTGCGCCAGTGCCTGTACTTCGGTGGCGACTTCAGTACGACCGGAATACAGCACGAAGTCCATGGGCTTCTTGCCGACGATTTCGCGCATGGCGGTCTCGGCGGCCTGGCGTACGGACTCGTCGGGCTGACTGGTGTTGAACAGGTAGTCGGGCGCCCCGGTGGGCAGCAAGCGATACTGCACGACAAATTGCATGTCCACAATGGCTTCGTCCGTAGTCAGCATGAGCGACTCGGGCAAGACCTTGTTGCGCGCCGTGCCACGGAATCCGACTTCGAAGGTACGCAGTTGCGAGATATTGACCGTTTGATGCGCTTCGATCGGGTAAGGCAAGCGCCACTGCAGGCCCGGAGCGAGCGTTTTGGTGTATTTACCGAACTTGGTAACGACGGCAACCTGCCCTTCCTGGACGATCAGGAAACCGCTGGCCAACCAAAGGCCAATGATGATGACCGCAATAACGCCTATGGTTTTAGGCGAACCCTTCGGAAACTGGAACTGGCCGCCGCCGGAATCGTTGCCGCCACCGCCGGAACGATTGCCGCCGCGACGCGGACTGCGCCCGAACAAGGAGCCCAGGCGATTATTGAAATCGCGCCACACTTCGTCGAGATCAGGAGGGCCATCGCCCTTGTTCGGCCGACGAGGCGGTTCGGAACCATTATTATTGCCGCGACCCCAACCGGGATCGTTAAGATTGAACATTTTCGATAGTAAACGCATTATTTCCCGCGATTTGACCGGATTCGACAATTGCCCCACGCAAACCGTCTAGCCCCAAGCGCCCCAGGGCACTGACAAAAACTCGTGCAATCGTACCATGTTCGTTACGTTCGACTCGAGGTTCGTAACCGGCTGCATCGATTTTGTTATAGACAAGAATATGAGGGATGTCGTCGGCCCCGATATCAGCAAGCACCTTGTTGACTTCAGCGATTTGCTCATCGCGCTGAGGGCTGGAGGCATCGACAACATGCAGCAGCAAATCGGCCTGTACCGTCTCTTCAAGCGTGGCCCGGAAAGCCGCAATCAGGGTCGGCGGCAGATCGCGGATAAAGCCGACTGTATCGGACACCACCACTTGCCCGGCACCCTCTATCCAGACGCGACGCGTCGTGGTGTCCAAGGTGGCGAACAACTGATCGGCCGCATAGGCGTCTGCCCGCGTCAGGGCATTGAACAATGTCGATTTGCCGGCGTTGGTATAGCCCACCAGCGAGACAGACAGCGTGCTGCTGCGCGAACGCGAGCGCCGCTGCGTGGTGCGCTGGCGTTGCACCCTTGCCAGGCGCTCGCGCAGCAACCTGACCTTGTCGCCTATCATGCGCCGGTCCATTTCAAGCTGCGCCTCGCCTGGGCCGCGCATGCCGATACCGCCGCGTTGCCGCTCCAGGTGGGACCACATGCGGGTCAGGCGCGTGGATAGGTGCTGCAACTGAGCCAGCTCGACCTGCAACTTGCCCTCGTGGCTTTTCGCACGTAGTGCAAAAATGTCCAGTATGAGGGCGACGCGGTCGACCACGCGGCGCTCGAAACCTCTTTCAAGGTTGCGTTGCTGCGCTGGCGTGAGCGGCTGATCGAACAGCACGATTTCCGCGCCCGCCTCGTCAGCCACCAATATGGCCTCTTCCAGTTTGCCCGAACCAATGAAATGAGCGGCGTCCGGGCGGGCCCGGCGCGCGACGATGGACGCCACAATCTCTGCCCCGGCGCCTTTTGCCAACATGACGAATTCGTCGGCATGCGCCTGGTAGTCGGGCTCGCCCAGGTCGACGCTGATAATAAGTGTCTTCATGAGCGGACTCCAAACGAAATACCCGCCGGCGCGAGGCGCGCGGCGGGTGTCTCGGTGTTGGGCTGGTATGGCTGGATAGACTGCTTATTCAGAAGGCTCATCCACTTGGAAATTGACAGGCCGGGCCGGTACGACGGTAGAAATGGCGTGCTTGTAGACCATTTGAGTTACGGTGTTGCGCAACAGCACGACGTATTGGTCAAAGGATTCAACCTGCCCCTGCAGCTTGATACCGTTAACCAGATAAATGGATACGGGGACGTGGTCCTTACGAAGGGCGTTTAGAAATGGATCTTGTAGTGTTTGCCCTTTATTGCTCATCGGCTAGGCTCCAATTATGTTGTTATGTGAAATGTCTGGCGTAGACGTATACTTTACAGGGTTTTCCCGCATAACGCACGGCCCGGAAAGTTGTGTTCGGAGTATGCGCGTAAATTTAATGTTGATTGGTTAGGATTTTGGCCAAGGTATTACATAGACGCTCGCACTGCTCGGGAGTTCCCACCGTAATACGCAAAAATTGATGGACTCGTTCGATATTGAAATGCCGCACCAATACCCCCTCCGCCCGTAGGGCTTGCTGCAGCGTCGCACCCTCATGATCGGGATGTCGGGCAAACACAAAATTGGCCCGGCTCGGTAATACCTCGAATCCAAGCGTAGCCAATTGTTGCGTTAACGCCTCGCGCGCCTGTATGACGGCACTACGCATCTGATCGAAATAGGCGGTGTCGTTAATGGCGGCCATTGCACCAGCCTGAGCCAGCGCATCCAGCGGATACGAGTTGAAGCTGTCCTTGACGCGGTTCAGGCCGGCGACTATGTCCTTGCTGGCCATGGCGTAGCCAACGCGCAAGCCCGCCAGGGCACGCGACTTGGATAAGGTGTGTATCACCACGATGTTGTCGTGCCGCCCCAGCAATGCCGTTGCCGAATCCGCACCGAAATCAACGTAGGCCTCGTCGACCACCACCGGGGCGTCGGGATGGGCCGACGCGATCTGCGCAATGGCCTCCAGCGACATGGCAATGCCGGTGGGTGCATTGGGGTTGGCGAATATGACGCCTGCAACTGGCGTTTGCCGCTCCTGGGTGTAATCGCTGACCGTCAGGGTGTAGTCATCGGCCAAGGGCAGCAACTGGGCCGGTACATCAAACAGTTTGCAATAGGTCTTGTAAAAGCTGTAGGTGATGTCGGGCATCAGCAGCGGGCGGCCGGCCCTGCGAAACAAACCATTGAAAACATGGGCCAGCACTTCGTCCGAGCCGTTGCCGACAAAGACCTGATCCGGCTGCAAGCCGTGCAAGTGTGCGATGGCTACACGCAGCGCTGTGCTTTGGTTGTCGGGATACAGCCGCAATTGATCGGTGGCCGCGGCCTGGATGGCCTGCAGCGCCAAGGGCGACGGGCCATAAGGATGTTCGTTGGTGTTCAGCTTGAGCAGCTTGGTCACTTTGGGCTGTTCGCCCGCAACATAAGGCGCCAGGCCGGCAACATGGTCGCTCCAGTAACGGCTCACGGTGTCCCCTGAATATACGGGTTATGGGAAGATTTGAACTCGATGCGTAGCGGCGTTCCGTCCAGCTTGAATTCCGTGCGGAATCGCGTTTCGAGATAACGGCGGTAAGAGTCCGGAATGGCGTCCAGCGCATTGCCGTGAATGACTATCAGCGGCGGATTCTGGCCGCCCTGGTGCGCATAACGCATCTTGGGGCGGAAGATGCCCTTGCGCGGTGGCTGCTGCTGCTCGACCGCGGCGTGCAGCACGCGGGTCAAACGCGGCGTGGACAGCTTGGCGAAAGCGGCCGCATGCGCGGCAATGACGGACTTGAGCAAGGCATTGACGCCCTGCCCGTTCAGGGCCGAAGTGGTATGCATCTTGGCGAACGACAAAAAACGCAATTTGCGCTCGAACTCGCGCAAGATACGGTCGCGGTGTTCGCCGTCCAGGCCGTCCCATTTGTTGATGGCCACCACCAGCGCCCGACCCGTCTCAAGCACAAAACCGGCAATGTGCGCGTCCTGGTCGGATATTTCGTTCTGGGCATCCAGCATCAGGACCACCACGTTGCTGGCCTCGATGGCTTGCAGGGTCTTGATGACCGAAAACTTTTCGACCGCCTCGAATACCTTGCCCCGGCGCCGCAGTCCGGCGGTATCGATCAGCGTATAACCCACGCCGCCTCGATCGAACTCGATTTCGATGGCGTCGCGCGTGGTGCCGGGCATATCGAATGCAATGACGCGCTCTTCGCCCAGCAGTGTATTGATCAAGGTTGATTTGCCGACATTGGGCCGCCCGACAATGGCAAGCTTGATGCGATGGTCGGGCGCGGCCTCTGCGGCCTCTGCCGCAATGTCGTCCTGGGCCGACTCGTCGGTAGGCTCGCTGGTATCAAAAGCGATGTCTTCTTCGTCGTGCTCCGCAACAGCCGCGCCTTCTTCGTCCAGGTAAGACAGCGCCAGTTCGATCAGATCGACCACGCCGTCACCATGCGATGCAGAAATTGGATGCGGTTCGCCCAGGCCCAGTTCGTGGAACTCGGCCGTGGCCGACCCGTAGCGCATTCCTTCGGCCTTGTTGACAGCCAGCATGACGCGCTGTCCGGTCTTGCGCAACAGTGTCGCGATTTCGTGGTCGTGCGCGTTCACGCCGGCACGGGCATCCACCAGGAAAATAACGACATCGGACTCGGCAATGGCTTGCTGGGTCTGGCGTGCCATCTCCAGCAATATGCCGTCTTTTGCTACAGGCTCGAACCCGCCGGTATCGACCGCAATGAAGGGGCGATCACCGACCCGCCCCTCGCCATAGTGGCGATCGCGGGTGAGTCCGGAAAAGTCGGCCACCAGCGCTGCCCGAGACCGGGTGATCCGGTTGAACAAGGTGGATTTACCGACGTTGGCGCGGCCCACCAAGGCCACGACCGGTTTAAAAGCAATACTGTTCAATTCACACCAACCAAAACCAGGTTCCCGCTACCGTTTTGCACCAACACGCCGCGGTTCGTGGCAACCAAGGGAGATAGGACGGCGCCGCCGCCTACCTGTACGCGACCGAGCAGTTGCCCGTCGGAACGCGAAAGAAAATGCACATAGCCTTCAAAGTCGCCAAAGGCCAGGGCCTGCGGCACAACGGCCGGACCGGACAGGCGGCGGTTCTTCAGGCCTTCCTGCTTCCATACCTCGTGCCCGTCGACCAACGCGAAAGCGTAGATCACATCGGAGCCATTGGCGGCATAAGCATGTTGACCGTCGGTCGCCATGCCGGTTTTACTGGAGAAGTTCTGCTCCCAGATTGGCCGGCCGCCTTGCGAGACGTCGAAGCACACCATGCGGCCCTGGTAAGTCACACCGCAAAGCAGCGGTCCCTGGATTTGAGGTGCGCCGACAACATCGCTGATACGTTCCAGATCGGTCGCGCCGCGCGATACCGACACGGTGCCTTCCCATTGCACACTGCCGCTACGGGCGTCGATAGCCATCAGGCGGCCATTGGGCAAGCCGGTAAGCACGAGTCCGTCGACGATCAGCATCTGCATGCTGGTCTTGAGCGCCAGCGCTGGTCCGGGCCGCTGCAGGCTCCAGATCAGCTCGCCATTGGCGGCGTCGAAGGCCTGGATGCGGTAGTCGCTGCTGCGCACCGCTACGATCCCCGCGCCCACAGCGGGTGGCACATTGACTGCGCTGGTTGCACGGGTACGCCATTTTTCGGCACCGGCATCGTCAAACGCAATGACGGTGCCATCGTCGGCGGCAACGGCAGTCGTGCTGCCGTCCGAGCCCACACCGGCCGTCAGGTCGGCGTCCAGGCTGGCGCGCCACACGACGCCCCCAGAGGCGAGATCCAGCTTGCTGACATTGCCGTTGGGCGCTGCCGCATAAACAGCGTTGCCTACGACCGCGGGTACGAAGCCGTAGCCACTGCCGCTGCCTATCGATGTGGACCAGGCAACACTGGCCGAAATACCGGGTGCGTACTCGGTAAGCTCGGCAGGCTGGTAGCGCGGATTGTCGCCGGCGAACATGGAACAACCTGCCAAGGCGACGACGCCCAGGGCCAGCACGGTGCTACGCATAATGCGACTAAGGGCTATCTGCATGGTTTCAGGCTCCACCTAAAGCATCGATTTTCAATTGGACAATCTGGGCGACCGGATCGCCACCCAGTGCTTTCAAAGCAACTTCCCAAGCGGCACGCGCTTCATCCGTTTTGCCCTGGGCAGCCAAGATATCGCCCTGGCGATCGGCATACAGTCCGGCAAAGGATGCCGGCGCGTCGGACAACTGGGCCAGGGCCTGGTCGTATTGCTTCTGCTCCAGCAGAACACCCGCCAACCTGAGGCGCGCCAGGGGTATCAGTGCCGCATCGGAACTATTCTTTACCAGCCACTCCAGTTGCTCGCGCGCGCCATCCAGGTCGTTGCGGGCCTGCAAGGCTTGTGCAGCCAGCAAGACGCCTCGTGGCGTGTAGCCGGACTCGGCAAACTCAGACCGCAAGGTGGTGCTGGCCGCCTTGATGCGGGCGACGGCGTCTTCGCCCTGCTGTCCTGCAGCGCCCTCCAGCGCTTCGAAGTAGCCCATGGCCTGGCTGGCCTGATGGCCTTGATACCACTGCCAGCCGCGCCAACCGACGATGGCCGCGACCACCACGAAAATCAGTATGGCGCATAAAGTGCCGTAGCGATCCCACCATGCACGCAGCGCGTCCAGCTTTTCCTGTTCTTCTAAATCGTATGCCATGCGTTAAACCTTTAGTTTCAATTCGGTAATCAGACGGACTAGCGGTACGGTCTGCTGTTGTGGCTGCTGGTCAGCCACCTCTGCGCGCAACCACTTGATGCTGGCGGACTCCGTGGCGAGCTCGTCAGCACCCAGTATCACGGCCGCTTTCGCGCCACTGGCGTCGGCGCGCTTGAACTGCGACTTGAACCCTGCCGAGCCGGCGTGAACAATAACGCGTAAACCGGCATCGCGCAGTGTTTCAGCAATCGCGGCGGCCCGCCGTGATGCTTCATCGCCCTGATGGATCATGTAGATATCGCATTCCGGCGGCGCCGCGCCGTCGGAAGATTGCGAACACAGATCCAGCAAACGTTCCATGCCTATGGCAAAGCCTACCGCCGGGGCCGGCTTGCCGCCCAGCAACTCGATCAGGCCATCGTAGCGCCCGCCACCGCAAACCGTACCCTGGGCACCGAGACGATCGGTGACCCACTCGAAAACCGTCAGATTGTAATAGTCCAGCCCCCGGACCAGGCGTGGGTTAAGGCGGTACTCGATGCCGGCGTCTTGCAGGCGGGTGCAGACGGCGTCGAAATGCGCCAGGGACTCTGCGCCCAGGAAGTCAAACAACCGCGGCGCATTGTTGGCCATTTCCTGCATCGCCGGGTTCTTGGTGTCCAGGACCCGCAAGGGGTTGGTATGCATGCGCCGCTTTGCTTCCTCGTCCAACACGGCCGTGTGCTGCTCCAGGTATTGGATAAGCGCATTGCGATGAGCGGCGCGCTCGTCTGCCTGGCCCAGCGAATTGAGCTCTAGGCGGATATCGGTCAGGCCCAGCATTTTCCACAGCCGCCCCAGCATGATGATGAGCTCGGCATCGACGTCCGGGCCTGCAAAACCGAGGGCCTCGACGTCGATCTGGTGAAACTGCCGATAGCGACCGCGCTGGGGCTTCTCGTGCCGAAACACCGGCCCCATCGTGTAGACCCGATGCGGCCGGTCGTACAGCATGTTGTGCTCGATGCTGGCGCGCACCATGCCGGCCGTGAACTCGGGGCGCATCGTCAGATGCTCATCGTTTAGCGCATCGGTGAACGAGTACATCTCTTTTTCGACAATATCGGTAACTTCGCCGATGCCGCGTGTAAACAGCCTGGTGTGCTCGAGCACCGGTGTGCGCATATTGCGATAGCCATAGGCGGCCAACCATACGCGGACGGTGTCTTCCAGCGCTTCCCACTGGGCGCCGAACTCGGGTAATACGTCTTTCATGCCGGTAAGGGCACGAACCTTCTGGAACGACTGGGTCATAAGTAGCGTGTCATGGCGCGGTCGGGCCGCGTCCGTTGTTGTTATCGTGATTTGCGTGGCCATAGCGGCGCTGGACATACTGCTCGACGATGGCCTGGAACTCTTGGGCGATGTGATCGCCTTTCAGGGTGACCGTGCGTTCGCCGTCGACATATACCGGGGCGGAGGGCACCTCGCCGGTGCCCGGCAGGCTGATGCCGATATCGGCGTGGCGGCTTTCGCCCGGGCCGTTGACGACACAACCCATGACAGCGACGTTCATGGACTCCACGCCGGGATAGCGGTTTTTCCAGACCGGCATCTGGTCGCGCAAATAGCCTTGAATACTGTTGGCGAGCTCTTGAAACACCGTGCTGCTGGTGCGCCCGCAGCCTGGGCAGGCCACCACCATGGGAGTGAAGGCGCGCAGCCCCATGCTTTGCAGGATCTCTTGTGCAACCTGCACCTCGCGACGCCTATCGCCGCCGGGCTCTGGTGTAAGCGAAATACGAATGGTGTCGCCTATGCCTTGCTGCAGCAGGACCGACAAGGCTGCGGTGGAAGCCACAATGCCCTTGCTGCCCATGCCGGCTTCGGTCAAGCCCAGATGCAAGGGGTAATCGCAGCGTGCGGACAGGTCCTGGTAGACGGTAATGAGGTCCTGCACATGACTTACCTTGCAGGACAACACAATGGCATTGGGCGACAGGCCGAGTTCTTCGGCACGCTGCGCATTGCTGATGGCAGATACCACCAGGGCATCGCGCATGACCGCCTGCGCAGTCCAGGGCTGCGCCCGCTTGCCGTTTTCGTCCATCATGCGGGCCATGAGCTCGTGATCCAGGCTGCCCCAGTTCACGCCGATGCGCACGGGCTTGTCGTAGCGACAAGCCACCTCGATCATTTGCGCGAAGTTATCGTCGCGCTTCTTGCCGCCGCCCATATTGCCCGGGTTGATGCGGTACTTGGACAGCGCTTGCGCACATTCGGGAAACTGCGCCAACAGCTTGTGGCCGTTGTAGTGAAAGTCGCCAACCAGCGGGACCGAAATATTCATGCGGTCAAGTTGCTCGCGTATGGCGGGGACTTCGCGCGCCGCCTCGGGCGTGTTGACCGTAATGCGCACCAGCTCGGAACCCGCTTGGGCGAGCTCTTTGACCTGCACCGCCGTGGCAATGGCATCGGCGGTATCGGTATTGGTCATGGACTGCACCACTACGGGTGCGTCGCCGCCGACTCGCACGACGTGATCGCCCCAGCGCACAATGGCCGGCCTGGTGGGCCGCCGCAAAGCGGCGCCTACAGGCAATGGGCTGTTGGCCGGCATGCGGTCTGGTGTGTTGCTCATTTTTTCAGGGATTTGAGCCAGTCGAACACCAGCCAGGAGTCAGGCACCCAGCCACGCTCGACGGCGTAAAAGCCGGCCACGAACAGAAGAATCAAGATAATGACGAACCAGCCCCAGGGCCGGTGAGTGGGCTCGCCCTGCAGGGGAAGGTCGGAGGGCCCGAGCGATGCCGCATTGCTGACCGCAACCCTGGGCATTGATGTGGGGCCTACCTGGTTGTCCAGCATGATCAGCAAGGCGTCGACATCGGCCTCGAGGTAGCGGCCGTAATTCTTGACGAAACCGCGCAGCGACACGCCGCTGGGCAAGCGATCCCATTGTTCGGTTTCCAGTGCGTCCAGTTGGCGGTTGGTGAACTTCAGCCGCGCCGATACCTCGGCGGGAGAAAGCCGTTTGGCCTCGCGCAAGCTGCGCAAGGTGGCGCCGACACCCGTGGGGGCCGATTGGGCATCGACTTCTGGCCGAGCTTCTTTTAATAGGGGTTGATTCATCCACGCTCCTGTTTGATAGCGATGACCGCACGATCTGGCAGCCGCTCGTTGATGCGGGTGCGGTCTATTACATCGCCCGCCAATTGCCCGCAAGCGGCGGCGATGTCGTCGCCTCGCGTCTTGCGTACTGTTGTAATGACCCCGGCGTCCATCAGACGCTGAGCGAACAGGCGCACGCGCGCGGCTGGCGAACGCTTAAGGCCTGATTGCGGGAACGGATTGAACGGAATCAGATTGAACTTGCAGCGCACTTGCTTCGCAATAGTAATCAATTCGCGTGCATGTTGGTCAGTGTCGTTGACACCATCGAGCATGATGTATTCGAAAGTGATGAAATCGCGCGGGGCATGCTCGAGGTAGCGATTGCACGCGGCCAGTAATTCGGCCAGCGGATGCTTGCGATTGAGCGGCACCAGCCGGTCGCGCAGGGCATCGTTGGGAGCGTGCAGCGACACGGCAAGCGCAACGGGACAATCGCGGCCCAGCCGGTCCATCATGGGCACAACACCGGATGTCGACACCGTAACGCGTCGCCGCGACAGGCCATAGGCATTGTCGTCCAGCATGAGTTGCAGGGCGCCCAGGACCTGATCGTAATTAAGGAGGGGTTCGCCCATGCCCATCATGACCACGTTGCTGATAACGCGGGTGGGCTCGGGCGACGCCTGCCCTTCGGCGCCTATGCGCGCGCTGGCAATGTCGTCCTGCAGCACGCGCCGGGCATGCCACAGCTGGCCGATGATCTCGGCCGTTGTCAGGTTGCGGTTGAAACCTTGATAGCCGGTGGAGCAGAACGGGCAGGCAACCGTGCAGCCAGCCTGGCTGGAAATACACAGCGTGCCCCGGTCGTCTTCCGGGATAAAAACGGTTTCGACAGCGTTATTCTTGCCCACATCGAACAGCCACTTGCGCGTGCCGTCGGTAGAGCGGTGTTCCAGCGTTACCGCCGGCGCCTGTATGGAACAGTGCTCGGTAAGCTGTTGGCGGAAGTCGCGCGCCAGGTCGGTCATCTGATCGAACGAATCTGCCCCGCGCTGATGCATCCAGCGTTGCAGCTGGCGAGCGCGAAAGGGCTTGCCGCCCCACTGCGCGACCAGATCGGTCAGCGCCTGAGTAGGCAAGCCAAGAAGATTTACGGATTCGGTAGAGGACATGGTCTTGACGCGCCCTTGCGCGGTCTTGCTGATTAACGGCTGTGGATGGTGCTTTCGGCAAAGAAGAAGCCGATTTCGACCGCCGCGGTTTCTGGAGCGTCGGAACCATGCACGGCATTGGCGTCGATGCTGTCGGCGAAATCAGCGCGTATGGTGCCGGCCTCGGCTTTCTTGGGGTCGGTGGCGCCCATCAGGTCGCGGTTCTTTTGGATGGCGTTTTCGCCTTCAAGCACCTGGACAAAAACCGGACCCGAGATCATGAAGTCGACGAGGTCCTTGAAAAAAGGACGCGCAGCGTGAACGGCATAAAAACGCTCGGCGTCGGCACGCGACAATTGCTGCAGGCGGGCGGCGATGACCTTCAGGCCGGCTTGCTCGAAGCGGGCAACGATCTGGCCAATTGCGTTTTTAGCGACGGCATCAGGCTTGATGATGGAAAGGGTGCGTTCGATAGCCATGTAGAATCCAGAAAATTAAGCGGGTTTGCGATAAGGGTTTGCAGCCATGGGTTGCTCGCCCGGCGAAACCGTGGTTTCGCCAATGAAAACAACAACTTTTGCAAAGTTTATGTTAACCGGGCATTTTACCACGCAGCAGCTCGCCAGCCGCGTCGTCGTAGAATAGAGACTTCAGATATCGTCAATTTTTTGCCGCTCTGCGGCCAGCCGTATTTTTTTCTTCCCGCCATGACTTCAAATCCCGCACAGAACGACCCGCAGCAACTCTCCAAAAGCTTCGAACCCCAAGATATTGAATCGCGTTGGTACGCGCAATGGGAACGACGCGGATACTTCAAGGGCGGGCAACATGTAGCGCCAGTCGAGCCGAACGGCGGCCAGCCCTTTGCCATCCAGTTCCCGCCACCCAACGTCACCGGCACTCTGCACATGGGTCACGCCTTCAACCAGACTGTCATGGACGGGCTGGTCCGCTACCATCGCATGCGCGGTGACGACACTGTCTTCATTCCGGGCACCGACCACGCGGGCATCGCAACCCAGATCGTTGTCGAGCGCCAGCTTGATGCGCAGAAGGTGTCGCGCCATGACCTGGGCCGCGAAAAATTCGTCGAAAAGGTCTGGGAATGGAAGCAGAAGTCGGGCAATGCCATTACCGAGCAGTTTCGCCGCCTGGGCTCTTCCTGCGACTGGGACCGCGAATACTTCACCATGGACGACAAGCTCTCGGTGGGCGTGGTCGAAACTTTCGTGCGGCTGCACGAGCAAGGCCTGATCTATCGAGGCAAGCGGCTGGTCAACTGGGATCCCGTCCTGGGCACGGCAGTGTCCGACCTGGAAGTGGTCAGCGAGGAAGAAGACGGCTTCATGTGGGAGATCCGCTATCCGCTGGTCAACCCCCTGCCCGGCCTATCGCACTTGGTGGTCGCAACGACACGGCCAGAAACCATGCTGGGCGACGTCGCCCTGATGGTGCACCCCGAAGACGAGCGTTACGCGCACCTGATCGGCGCGCATGTGGTGCTGCCCCTGGTGGGCCGGCATATACCGGTAATTGCCGACGACTATGTCGATCGCGAGTTCGGTACCGGCGTGGTCAAGGTTACCCCCGCGCACGACTTCAACGACTACGCGGTCGGACAGCGGCACGGCCTGGACATGATCAGCGTATTGACGCTGGACGCCCACATTTCAGAAAACGCGCCGACGGCCTACCAGGGCATGGAACGCTTTGCGGCACGCAAGCAAATCGTCGAAGACCTGAAGGCGCAAGATGCGCTGCAAAGCGTCAAGCCCCACAAGCTGATGGTGCCGCGCGGCGATCGCACCAACACGGTTATTGAGCCCATGCTGACCGACCAATGGTTTGTGGCCATGAGCAAACCGGCGCCCGAAGGCACTTTGCACCCCGGCAAGAGCATTACCGATGTCGCGTTGGAGGTCGTTGCCGACGGACGCATTGCGTTCTACCCCGAGAACTGGACCACCACCTACAACCAGTGGTTGGAAAAAATCCAGGACTGGTGCATCTCGCGGCAATTGTGGTGGGGCCATCAGATCCCTGCCTGGTATGCCGAGGACGGTCAGATATTCGTGGCCCGCAACGAGGCCGAGGCGCGCAAGCAGGCGGACGCGGCTGGCGTAAAAGGCCCGCTGACGCGTGACCCCGACGTACTTGATACCTGGTTTTCCTCTGCGCTGGTGCCGTTTACCGATCTGGGCTGGCCCGAGCAAACACCGGATCTGGACCGCTATCTGCCTTCCAGCGTATTGGTTACGGGCTTCGATATTATTTTCTTCTGGGTTGCGCGCATGGTGATGATGAGCATGCACATGACCGGCAAAGTGCCCTTCCGCACCGTCTATGTACACGGCCTGGTCTGCGACATGGACGGCAAGAAGATGAGTAAATCCAAGGGCAATACCATCGATCCGGTTGACCTGATCGATGGCATCGCCCTGGAAGACTTGCTTGAGAAACGCAGCACCGGGCTGATGAATCCCAAGCAAGCGGCCAGCATACGCAAGAAGACCAGCAAGGATTATCCAAACGGCTTTCCGGCTTACGGCACGGACGCCTTGCGTTTCACCATGGCAGCCTATGCCACGCTGGGCCGCAATATAAATTTTGACTTGAAGCGCTGCGAAGGCTATCGCAACTTCTGCAACAAGCTCTGGAACGCCACCCGTTTTGTGCTGATGAACACCGAAGGCCATGACTTGGCCAGCGACACCGTGGGCTCGGGCAGCGATGCCCTTACGGCCGAGCTGTCATTTGCCGACCGCTGGATCACCAGCCAGTTGCAGCGCCTTGAAGCCGACGTGGCCCGGGGCTTTGCCGATTACCGCTTCGACAACATTGCCAATGCCATCTATCACTTCGTCTGGGATGAGTACTGCGACTGGTATGTCGAGCTGGCCAAGGTCCAGATACAGAACGGCAGCGCGGCACAGCAGTTGGGCACCCGGCGCACGCTGATACGCGTGCTGGAAACCGTGCTGCGCCTGGCCCATCCCATCATTCCCTACATTACTGAAGAGCTGTGGCAGAAAGTGGCCGTCGTTGCCGGCAAACGCCGTATCGACGAAGAGGCCAGCGTTTCCATCCAGCCCTACCCGGTCGCTGACGCCGGGCGCATCGACGAACAGGCGGAAGCGCAAGTTGCCGTACTGAAGGCACAAGTGGAAGCGGTGCGCGCGCTGCGTGGCGAGATGAGCCTGTCGCCTGCTCAGCGCGTGCCGCTGATCGCACAGGGCGACAGCGCTGTGCTGAATGCCAATGCCCCGTATCTGGCCGCTTTGGCCAAACTGGAAGGCGTAGACGTCGTAGACCAGTTGCCCGATGTGGGCGCGCCCGTGCAGGTAGTCGGCACGACGCAATTGATGCTGCATGTGGAAATCGACGTCGACGCCGAGCGCGCCCGCCTGGGTAAAGAGATCGAACGCCTGGAGCGCGAGATCGCCAAGGCACACGCCAAGCTGTCAAACGCTAGCTTTGTTGAGCGTGCGCCGGCGGCAGTGGTCGAGCAGGAAAAAATCCGTGTTGGACAATTCGGCGAAACGCTGGACAAGGTAAAGGGCCAGCTGGAAAAGCTGGCCTAAGGCTGTATTACGCTGGCGTCGAGGCTCTTGAGAAAGGCCTCGTCCGCCTTGGACAGCAGGCCGTCCCGGCGGGCAGCAACAATCAGGTCGGGCCGGCGCCGGGCGGTCAGTGCCAGCGACTGCCGCCGGCGCCACTGTGCAATGTTTACATGGTGGCCCGACATCAGTTCCGGCGGAACGGCCAGGCCCTGATAGGTGTCCGGACGGGTGTAGTGCGGGCTGTCCAGCAGGCCGGTCAGCGTGGCATTGAAGGAGTCCTGCAACGCAGAATCCGCGTCATTCAGTGCTCCGGGCAGCAGCCTGACCACACTGTCGATAATCGCCAGGGCGGCGATCTCGCCGCCAGACAACACATAGTCGCCCAGCGATAGCTCATGGGTTACACAGCGATCGATAAAGCGCTGGTCGACTCCCTCGTAGCGACCACAAATCAGAATGGCGCCGGTACTGTCGGCCAATTGCTGCGCCACGCCTTGATCGTAGCGCTTGCCTGTAGGGCTCATCAATACAACCGGTGCCGGTTCGGCGTCGCTACGGCTGGCCCTGGCGGCGTCGACGGCCTGCTCCAGCGGCTCGGCCATCATGACCATGCCGGGGCCGCCGCCGTATGGCCGGTCATCCACCGTGCGATGTATGTCGTGAGTGAAATCGCGCGGGTTCCACAAGCCCAGGGACCATAGCTGTTGCTTATAGGCGCGGCCAGTCACACCCAGGTCGCGCACGACCGAGAACATGTCCGGAAAAAGAGAAATTACATCAAAGCGCATCGCGCGGCCCGCCCCGTTATGGCTGGCGTTCAGAACGCAACCGGCCAGTTGCTGTCCAGCCGTTTAGCCTCGAGATCGACGCCGTGCACATGCGCGGCGACAAACGGAACCAGTACTTCCAGCGGCTTGTCCTTGTCGTTGAGCACGGGCGATAGTTCGCCCTGTTCTGACTCGGTCTTGCGCTGTACGCGCAGCACCGCATGCGCGCCGTTGTCGATGACGTCTTGCACGACACCGATCAGGGCACTCTGCCCTTCCAGGTCGCCATACAAACGGCACCCTATCAGGTCTACCCAGTAATACTCATCGCTATCGGCCGGCGGAAAATCGGCACGGGGAACCCACACCGTGTGGCCTTTCATGGCTTCAGCCTGGTCGCGGTCCGCAACCACGTCGATCTCGGCCACCACCGTCGTGCCTTGCGGCCGGCTTTGCTTGACCTGCACAGGAAACGCCAACGGCAAAGCGCCCGATTCTCCACGAGGAGCGGGCGCTTTCAGCCACCAGGTTTGCGCCGCCAACAGCCCATCTTTTGAAGAGTGCGGCTGGATCTTGATCCAGCCCCGCACGCCATAAGCCGATACCACACGGCCCAGTTCGACGAGATCTGCAGGCGCTTGAGCGGGCGCAGCGGCGGACGTACTCACCTGGAGGTCAGCGATTGCGTAACGTTGGCAATATGCCTACGTTCAGGCAGCTGCTTTGGCCGAGAATTCTTTTACGAGGCGGGTAACGGCCGGCGACAATTGCGCACCGTTGTCTTGCCAGTACTGAACGCGATCCATCGCCAGGCGCAAAGCTTCTTGGCCTTCGTTGGCAACAGGGTTGTAAAAACCAAGACGCTCAATAAAACGGCCATCGCGGCGATTACGCGGGTCGGCTGCTACAACGTTGTAAAACGGACGCTTCTTCGAGCCACCGCGGGCTAGACGAATCACAACCATTGGTAATCCTTTGAAAATTCTGTGAAAAACAAAAGATTCTAGCACTTTTCCGAAGGCTTTCGCAATTGGAATCGTGAAGAACCGCTTAATAATAAAGAAAACTGCAACTAGCGCCGCCGCAGGAAATGCAGGGCGCCGGATTCGGTATTGATCTGCGCCTCGAGCTTGTTTCCGGTTTGCCGGGCAAAGGCTTGAAAGTCGCTGATGGCATGCGGATCGGTGGTCACCACCTTAAGCATCTGGCCGCTTTCCAGTTGGGCCAAGGCTTTCTTGGCGCGCAAAATAGGCAAAGGGCACTTCAGGCCCGAGGCGTCGACTTCCAGGTCGGCGTCGGGCAAGGCAGAAGATGGCGTAGTCATGATGATAACCCGCGATCAGACCAGACGTTCGCGGACCCAGGCTTCAACCTTGGCCGTAGCGGCTGGCAGTGCTGCGACATCGCTGCCGCCGCCCATGGCCATGTCGGGTCGACCGCCGCCCTTGCCACCCACCTGCGCAGCCACCATGCCGACCAGGTCGCCCGCCTTGATCTGACCGGCCAGGTCGGACGTTACGCCTGCCACCAGACTGATCTTGTCGTCGGCAACCGTCGTAAGCAATACGACGGCCGACTTCAGTTTGTCTTTAAGCTGATCCACCATGCCGCGCAGGGCCTTGGGATCGGTGCCGCTGATATTGGCCACCAGCAATTTGGCCTTGCCGTCCAGGACGATGGCATTGCCGGCCAGGTCATTGCCAGCGGCAGATGCCAGCTTGCTCTTGATTTGATCAAGCTCGCGTTCCAGCGATTTAATTTGCCCCTGCATCAGGGCGATGCGGTCTGCAAGTTCGGCGGGCTGTGTCTTTAACAGGCCTGCGGCCCGCAGCAAGGTGTCTTGCGTTTGCTGTACCCATAGTACGGCGTTGTCCCCGGTAATGGCTTCGATGCGCCGTACACCGGCCGCCACGCCGCCTTCCGAAATGATCTTGAACAGACCGATGTCACCGGTACGGTCTACGTGGGTGCCACCGCACAGTTCACGCGAAAAGCCGATATCAAGCACACGCACGGTATCGCCGTATTTCTCGCCGAACAAGGCCATGGCACCGCCCTGCACTGCCTCGTCGTAAGGCATGACTTGCGCCGTAGCCGGATGATTGGCCAGGACTTCGGCGTTGACAATGCGTTCGACCTCGGCGATCTGTGCATGCGTCATGGGTGCATCGTGGGCGAAGTCAAAGCGCGTCTTGTCGGCATCCACCAAGGAACCGCGCTGCTGCACATGGCCGCCCAGCACCTCACGCAATGCTTTATGCATGAGGTGCGTGGCCGAGTGATTGCGTACCGTGCGCGCCCGACGCTCGACGTCGACTTGCGCCTCAGCGCTGTCGCCCACGGCCAGCTTGCCGCTTTTCAGCGTGCCATGGTGGCCGAACACGCCGCTTTGGATTTTCTGGGTGTCGGCAACCTCGAAACATGCCTCGCCCGAGCGCAGCACGCCGGCGTCGCCAACCTGACCGCCGGATTCGGCGTAGAACGGCGTGGCATCCAGCACAACAATGGCGTCCTGGCCAGCTTCGACCGCTGCCACTGCCGTCCCATCGACATACAGTGCGATAACGGTGCCCTGCCCCTGCAGGCTTTCGTAGCCTTCGAAGCGGGTTTCGGCGCCGCTGTACGACAAGCCTTCGACGGCCTTGAACTTGCCCGCTGCACGCGCTTGTTCGCGCTGATGCGTCATGGCGACTTCGAAGCCGTCAAGATCAACCTGCACGTTCCGTTCGCGGCAGATGTCAGCCGTAAGATCCACCGGAAAACCATAAGTGTCGTACAGGGTGAACAACGTCTGGCCGTCCAGCACACCATCCTTGGGAACGGCAGCCAGCGCGGCGTCAAGGATCTTCATGCCGTTCTCGAGGGTTTCGCTGAAGCGTTCCTCTTCCTGGCGCAAGACCTGCTCTACACGCGATTGCTGGGCGGTAAGTTCAGGATAGGCCTCGCCCATCTCGGCCACCAGATCCGCCACCAGCTTATGGAAAAACAAGCCCGACTGACCCAGCTTGTGGCCATGGCGCAAGGCACGACGAACGATGCGGCGTAATACATAGCCACGGCCTTCGTTGCTGGGAATGACGCCGTCTATGACCAGAAAGCTGCAGGCGCGTATATGGTCGGCAATCACCTTGAGGGAATTGTTGTCCAGATCCGTTACACGGGTTTCGCGCGCCGCCGCCTTGATGAGCGACTGGAACAGATCGATTTCGTAGTTGGAATGCACATGCTGCAATACGGCGGCAATGCGTTCCAGGCCCATGCCGGTATCCACACAGGGGCGCGGCAGCGGCGTCATGTTGCCGGCGGCATCGCGCTCGAACTGCATGAACACGAGGTTCCAGATTTCGATATAGCGGTCACCGTCTTCTTCGGCTGACCCCGGAGGCCCGCCCCAGATGCCGGGACCATGATCGTAGAAGACTTCCGAGCAAGGGCCACAAGGGCCGGTGTCTGCCATCTGCCAGAAGTTGTCGGATGCATAGCGCGCACCCTTGTTGTCGCCAATACGAATGATGCGCTCGGGCGGCACACCGATTTCGGTGGCCCAGATGTCGTAGGCCTCGTCGTCTTCCTGATAGACCGTGACCCACAGTTTTTCGGCGGGCAGCTGGTAGACAGAGGTCAACAAGGTCCAGGCATGCTGGATGGCCTCGCGCTTGAAATAATCGCCGAAGCTGAAGTTGCCCAACATCTCGAAGAAGGTATGGTGACGCGCGGTATAGCCGACATTCTCGAGGTCGTTATGCTTGCCGCCGGCGCGCACACAGCGCTGCGAGCTGGTTGCCCGGCTGTACGGCCGTGTTTCCTTGCCCGTAAACACGTCCTTGAACTGCACCATCCCCGAGTTGGTAAACAGCAGCGTGGGGTCATTGCCCGGCACCAACGAGGACGATGGCACGACCTGATGGCCCTTCGATTCGAAGAAGGACAAAAACTTTTGACGTATTTCGGAGGTCTTCATTGCAGAAAAGCACGAGTAGATGGGTAACCGTTGATTATAGAGGAGGTTTTAACGAAGCGTTACGCCTGCATCAGCGCCAGCAACTGGGCGGCCACGGAAACCGCAATGATTGCCGGTTCCTTGCTGGACGTGGAGACCAACCCAATGGGGCATTGAATGCGCGCCACCTGTTCGGCCGGGTAGCGACCTCGCAGCCGTGACACGAAACGCGCCTTCTTGGTCCGGGACCCGATCAGGCCAAGAAACTTGAAGGACCGGTGCTTCAACACCGCCTCGATAATCTCAAGGTCCAGTGCGTGGCTGTGCGTCAAGACCAGCCAGTAGGCATCGTCGGGTAAATCAGGAACCTCGTCGGCATCGCCCTGCACGATGCGCACCTGCGGGGGGACGCTTTCCGGCCAGCAGTCGCTGCGCGGGTCCAGCCAGGTAATGCGCAAGGGCAGATCGGCCAACACCCTGAGCAAGGCGTGGCCGATGTGGCCGGCGCCGCAAACAATGACATCCGCCAGGACCATGCCTATGTTTTCGGTAAAGGCGTTGGCGGCCTCGTCCCACCGGCAGGCCTCGCCGGGGCTGCTATTTGATGCGGGCGTGATCCGCGGCTCGCCCTCTTGAAGGGGAACATGGCGCAGCACGGCTTGATCCTTGCCAAGCGCGTCATGCACGGCCATGCACCAGGGCAGATCGCGCTGATCGAGGTGTTCAAACGCCAGCCAGACAACGCCGCCACAGCATTGGCCCAGGCTGGGCCCCAAGGGGTAGCGGCGGACCTCGCGCCTGGGTTGGCCGGCCGCCAGCATCTGCCGCGCGTGCGCCAGTGCCTGCCATTCCAGGTTGCCGCCGCCGACGGTGTCGAGCTGATTGTGCGCGCCGACCCACATGCGGGTGCCGGCGTCGCGAGGCGCCGAGCCTTGAGTGCGCAGCACCGTAACCAGCACCAAACACCGACCCGACTGCAAGGCCGTGATGGCGCGGCCATAAGCGGTAGACGCGTAATGGCCTGGTTCAGTCATACCCTATCTCGGCGGGCGGAGCCTCGGCCAAGGTATCGTCGTCTGGCAGTGTCGTGGGCAACGGCGCCTGGACCGAGGCCAGTGCATCCAGTATGCGTTCGGGGGTGGCTGGCGCATTGAGCACCGGCAGTGCGCCCTGGCCCGTGGCGGCGACCGCATCACGGATGGCAAGCAAGACCGATACGGCTGTTGGCAAGGGTGGCTCGCCCACCGCCTTGGACTGGTAGATGTTGTTCTCGGCATTGCCATTGTCGAAAAACGCCACATTAAGCACGGCTGGGCAATCGGAGATGGAAGGAATCTTGTAGGTGGACGGCGCATGCGTCATCAGCCGGCCGGCGTCGTTCCACCACAGTTCTTCTGTGGTGAGCCAACCCATGCCCTGTATGAAGCCGCCCTCGATCTGCCCCAGGTCGACCGCGGGATTCAGCGAGCGCCCGGCATCGTAAAGAATATCGGCGCGCAGCAAACGGCTTTCGCCCGTGAGGGTATCGATGACAACCTCGGCACAGGCCGCACAATACACAAAGTAGTAGAAGGGCCGCCCCGTAAGCGTCTTGAAGTCGTAATGGATTTTGGGCGTGCGATAAAACCCGGAGGACCACAGCGGCACACGCGCCTTGTAAGCGCTTTGCACAAAGATGTCGAAAGGAATGGGGGGATGGTCGCCACACACCACGTGGTTGCCTGCAAACACAATTTGCGACTCGTCGCAGCCATGGTGATCGGCTGCGTAGCGGCACAAGGCAGCCTTGATCTTGCGAGCGGCGTCTTGCGCGGCCTTGCCATTCAGGTCGGTTCCGGTGGATGCGGCGGTCGCCGAGGTGTTGGACACCTTGGAGGTATCTGTGCCCGACACGCGCACCCGGCCTATGTCCAGGCCCAGCTCTTCGGCCACCACCTGTGCAACCTTGGTGTTCAGGCCCTGGCCCATTTCAGTGCCGCCATGGTTAATCAGTACCGAACCATCGGTGTAGATGTGCAGCAGCGCCCCCGCCTGGTTCATGTGGGTGGCCGTGAACGAAATGCCAAACTTGACCGGCACCAGCGCCAAGCCTTTCTTCAGGATAGTGCTGCCGGCATTGAAGCGGCGAATCTGTTCGCGCCGAGCCCGATAGTCGCTGGTGGTTTCAAGCTGATCGACCAGTTCGTGTATGACGTTGTCTTCGACCGTCATGCCATAGGGAGTCAGATTGCGATCCTCGCGGCCATAGAAGTTGATCTTGCGCACATCCAGCGCGTCCTTGCCCAGCTTCATGGCGATATCGTCCATGACATACTCGATGGCCAGTATGCCTTGCGGCCCGCCAAAGCCACGAAAAGCCGTGTTGGACTGCGTGTTGGTCCGCACACGCAAGGAGCGGATATCGAAGGTATCCAGGAAATAAGTATTGTCGGTATGAAAGACCTGCCGGTCAGCCACCGCGCCCGACAGATCGGCCGAGTAGCCGCAGCGCAGCTGATGCTCGAACTTGATGCCGGTAATCAGGCCGTCGTCGGTATAAGCGACATCGTAGCGAGTGCGGAAATCATGACGCTTGCCGGTGATGAGGAAGTCGTCATCGCGGTCTGCGCGCATTTTTACCGGCTTGCCGCTGCGTTGTGCCAGCACGGCCGCCACGGTGGCGAACTGCCACGATTGGGTCTCCTTGCCGCCGAAGCCGCCGCCCATGCGCCGGCACTCGACCCGTACCGTGTGCGCCGGCTGGCCCAACACATGGGCCACCATGGACTGCATCTCGGAGGGGTGCTGCGTAGAACAGTACACCTGCATTTCGGCATTCTCGCCAGGCAAGGCGTAGGCCACCTGCCCTTCCAGATAAAACTGCTCTTGTCCGCCGCAAGTCAGCTCGGCACTGTGGCGCCGGGGACCCCGTGCCAGGGCCGCTTCGATATCGCCGCGCGATATCCGTACCGGCGGCAATACATAAGAGGCTTGCTCTGCACCCTGCTGGGCAGTAAGCGTAATGGGAAGGTCTTCGTACTGGACCTCGGCCAGCCGTGCCGCGCGCCGCGCCATATCGTGCGTGGCGGCAGCAACCGCAAACAGCGGCTGCCCCACGTAATGCACGAACTCATCGGCCAGCACAGGTTCGTCGGCGACCACCGGGCCCAAATAGCGATGACCGGGGATGTTGTCCAGGCAGATGACATCCACCACACCCGGCGCGCTGCGCACCGCCTCCAGGTCGATAGCCAACACACGTGCATGCGCCCGGTCCGACAAGCCGAATGCAGCGTGCAGCGTGCCATGCCGCTCGGGCAAGTCGTCGGTGTACAGCGCACTGCCTGCCACATGCAGGCGCGCACTTTCGTGCGGCAGCGGTTGGCCAACAGTTTGATAAGTACTTGCTTGCATGGCGAACTCCTTTACACGCGGGTGCCGTCTACGCCCGTGCTTTCCAGATAGAAGCGGTACAGCAAATTGCGTGCAGCCTTCAGGCGGTAGTCGCTGCTGGCCCGCATATCGGTCATGGGTTGATAATCGTCTTCCAGCGCCTGCATGGCTTGCCGAACGTTGCCTTCGTTCCAGCTGCGGCCAAGCAGGGCTTGTTCGGCGCGAGGCGCGCGACGGGAAGTGGGCGCCATCCCGCCATGGGCAATGCTGATGGCCTTTACCCGGTTGTTATCCAGCGTAAGCGCATAGGCACTGCAAACCGCTGAAATATCTTGATCGAAGCGCTTGGACAGCTTGTAGGTGGCGACCTTTACGCCCGGCTTGCGCCGGGGCACCCAGACCTCTTCGAGAAACTCGCCGGGGTCGCGCTGCTGCTTGCGATAATCCAGATACAAAGCGTCCAGATTCAGGCTACGCCGCTGCGCGCCCTTGCGCAAGACCACCTTCGCGCCCAGGGCAATCAGTAGCGGCGCGGTGTCGCCTATGGGCGAACCATTGGCCAGATTGCCGACCAGCGTGCCGGCATTGCGGATAGGCATGGAGGCAAACCGCTTCCATAGCTCGGCGGCTTCGGGGTACTCGGCCACGACGGCCTCGTAGCCCTCCTCGAGCAACACGCCGGCGCCGATACGAAGCCCGTCGTCATCCAGCGTGATCTCGTGCAGCGCTTGCACGGCGCCTACGGAAATAATATTGGGCAAGGTCTTCAGTTGCTTGGTCACCCACAGGCCCACGTCGGTTCCGCCGGCCAGAACCACGGCGTCGGGATCCTGCAGAACGGCCTCGGCCAGCTCGCTGGTGGTGGTGGGCGCGATATAGCGGCTGCCCCCTGCCACTATTACCAGCGTCGCCGCGCAGCGCTCGCGCAGCTGTGCGAGTTGGTCACGCACAAGATCGTCATCGGGCACGACGGGCTCGTAGGTGTGCATGTCGAGCGCGGCGTCGATAATGGGTCGGTAGCCGGTACAGCGGCAAAGATTGCCGGACAGATGATCCAGGACTTGCTCGCGATCGGGACGGACCAGGCCCTTGCGGTACATCGTGTACAACGACATCACAAAACCCGGCGTGCAAAATCCGCACTGCGAGCCATGATGATCCACCATGGCCTGCTGGACGGGGTGCAGTTGGCCCGCAGCATCGCCCAGCGCCTCGACCGTCCACATGACCTTGCCGTCGACCATGGGCAGAAAGCGGATACAGGCGTTGACGGCGCGATACGCCAACGAGCCATCCGGCTGCAAGGCCGCTTCGGTAACCGTGCACGCACCGCAGTCGCCTTCGGCGCAGCCCTCTTTGGTTCCGATCAGGCGCAAGTCTTCGCGCAGATACTGCAGCAGCGTCTGTGTCGGCGACGCCGGTTTCACACTGTACGCCTTGCCGTTCAGGTAAAAATGAACGGTGTCTCTGTGCTGCATGCTGTTCTCCTAGGCTTGCACCATCTGGCTACCGGCATAAGACCCGTCGACCACATAGCTTATGCTCAGCTCGTGTTCATCGCAGTTTTCACCCTCGCCTACGCGATCCACCACGATGAAATCGCCCTGCTGGCCCAGCGTCACAAGCGGATGGTGCCAGGTGCCCCGGTGATAGTTCACCCCCTGGTTGCCCTGGACATAGAAGGCACGCAGCCCCGATTCGTCCGGCGTGTCGTTCGGCCCATTGGGCGCGACGATAGCAACAAAGGGCGTCTGATTACATGGGATCCAGGCCTGGCTACCCAAAGGATGGCGCTCGAGCATGGTGATGGACAAGGGGTAGTTGAAGGCATTGCCCCGCGCCAGGCTGATGCCGGCCCGACCCTGCGCGTCGGCTATCTGCACCGAGGCCAAATCATGAAAGCGCTGAGTCGTGCCCTTATTGATGGGGTAGCTTTCGCGGCCCTCGGTTTCGATCACATCGCCAAAGGGGGCAAACGCTACACGTGTCAGTATTTCCAGCTTCAGTATGCTCATGATTGCGTCCCTTGCGCGGCCAGCTTGCCCCATACCCGCAGTCTGCTGACGCCGCCGTCGGGGATGATATTGAGCTTGACGTGGGTGACCGGGCCCAGGGCCTTGATGGTCGATTCTTCGTAAAAATGTTGGGCATCCATGCCGGTGGCCTGCTCCTCCAGCAAGTAGGGCCAGAACATGGCCTGTGTCACCAGGGACTGGTCGGTGGCCTGGCTGACGTGCGCCGCTTGCAGCGAGATGCGGTCCGGGTAATTGCCCTTGAAATGCGCGGTGTCGACTTCGATCTTGTCCACCGTGACGGCGTGCCCCAGTTCGACGATGCACCAGTCATTGCCCGGTTCGCGACGGCGCCGAGTTTCCCAGCCGTCGCCCATATTGACGCCGCGCCCTTCCATCAGGACGCGAAACGGCGTCCCGTAATGGGCGTCGCTATAGGCCACGATGCGCCCGCCATTGGCCAGCGCGGAGACCTCGTGAGAAACGCTGTGGTCGCGCGCCGCCCAATCGCAAGCCGGCTGCCCATAAACGCGCAGCCGTGCAACGCCCCCATCGGGGTAGATGGACAGGCGCATATGCGTGTAGGTTCGCTGTTCGCGTGCCATGTCGATGAAATGGTGGGCGTTGCCCTTTAGCGATATCGGCGCCACGATCGGCGTCCACACCGTGTCTTCATCGGGGTCGCCTGCGCAATAGCAGGCATCCAGCGACGCGGCTGGTGGAAAGTTGCCGGTGAAGTGGCTGGTGTCGATATCCACGCCATGAATGACACCCGGCATGCCGAGGCGCACCACGGCCGTGTCGTGACCGGCAACACGCTTGCGGCGGGTTTCCCAACCGTCCATCCATTTGCCGTGGTCGTCGAATTTACCGACGATGAACACCGGCTCGGACGACTGCAGCATGCGGTCAGCCGACGCGAAGAACTCGTCGGAGCACTGCAGTACCTTGGCGCCAAAATCGGCGGACGCCAGATTGACATAGCGCCGAGCAAATTCGGGAAAGTCCGCAGCCGCTGCATTGACAATGGTGCCTACCGGTAAATTATCGACTGCCATAAATCACTCCAGATCACTAAAAATGTCGTCCAGCCGGTAGCGCGCAATCTGATAGATTTGGCGCATGCTTTCGTTTTGCTCTTGATCGACATCGTTGGCCAGGCGACGCTGCATCTGTGCAATGATGCCTGCCCTGTCGTAGCCACGTACGGCCAGGATGAAGGGGAAACCGAACTTGTCCAGATATTGGCGATTCAGTTGCGTCAGTGCCTTGTATTCCTGTTCAGAGCATTGATCCAGCCCTGCGCCGGCCTGTTCGCGCGTCGAATGCTCGGTTAGCTCGCCGCGTACGGCGGCCTTGCCGGCCAGTTCGGGATGGGCGCGTATCAGTTGCAGTTGGGCCTGCGGGCTTGCGGTCTGCACGCAGGCTGTCATGGCCTGGTGCAGCGCGTCGATACTGTCAAAGGGTCGCTGGCTTGCCACGCCCTGGGCCACCCAGGCCGAATGCTCGAATACCCCGCTTAAGCGGGCAACGAATTCCGCAGCCGGCAAGGCGTTAAGTTGCGTCAGCGTCAGGCTGCTCATGTTGCAACCCCGCTTGTCACATAGGGATGACGCTGCGCCCAATGGCGTGCGATATCGGCACGCCTTGCGATCCAGACGCGATCATGCTGCTGTACGTAATCCAGGAAGCGCTGCAGCGCGGCGAAGCGCCCCGGCCGACCGACTATGCGGCAATGCAAGCCGATGGACATCATGCGTGGCGATGTGGCGCCTTCCGCGTACAGCACGTCAAAGGCGTCCTTTAAATAGCTGAAGAATTGGTCGCCCGCATTGAACCCTTGCGGCGTGGCAAAGCGCATGTCGTTGGCGTCCAGCGTATACGGAACGATAAGCTGCGGCCGCAACGAGCCGTCGCGCATGCGCACTTGCTGCCACAGCGGCAGGTCGTCACCGTAGTAATCGGCGTCGTATAGAAAGCCGCCCTCTTCCATGACCAGGCGTCGGGTATTGGGGCTGTCGCGACCGGTGTACCAGCCTTCGGGATGGGTGCCCGTAAAGCCCTCGATAACCTCAACACAGCGTTGCATGTGCTCGCGTTCCAGCGCTTCGGGCACCGATTGATAATGGATCCAGCGATAGCCGTGGCAAGCGATCTCGTGACCGGCCTCGACCAGGGCATGGCCGACGTCCGGATTGCGCTCGAGCGCCATGCCCACGGCGAAGGCCGTCAGGGGCAGTTGACGCCGCTCGAACTCGCGCAGAACGCGCCATACGCCGGCCCGCGAACCATACTCGTACAAAGACTCCATCGACAGATGCCGGTCATCAAAGGCAGGCGCGCCTATGATGTCGGACAGAAATTGTTCGGACTGCGGGTCGCCGTGCAGCACGCAGTTTTCGCCGCCCTCTTCGTAATTCAGTACGAACTGCACGGCGATGCGCGCCCCGCCAGGCCAATCGGCGTGCGGAGGATTACGACCGTAACCGATCAAGTCACGCGGGTAGTCGGCGGGCATCATGTTGTCTGGCATATTTTCTGTGTCCTTATAAGCCTGCGCCGAATGCCAACCAGGGATCGGGCTGGCGCCCATCGGTCTCTTGCATGCGGTGTTCGCAATCTTGCAAATGATGATGCATGGCGTCCAGGGCGGCGTCGCGCTGGCGGGCTGCCAGCAAGTCCAGAATATGTCGGTGCTCGACATACGAACAAGTTTGCTCGGCCGGCGTGTCGTGATGCGCGATGATGATGGTGCTGCGTGCGCACAGGCTATGCATCAGCTCGGTCAGCACATCGTTGCCGGCCACGGCTGCCATGCGCACATGGAAGGCATTGGACAAGCGTATCCAGCTTACGCGATCGCCATGCTCGAAAGCCGCCTTCTCGTGCTCGACCATGGCATACAAGGTTCCAAGATGGGCGTCCAGATCGGGCATGCTTAATAATTTATCCACCACCACGCATTCGATGGCGCGGCGCAGCTCGAAAACATCTTGCGTCTCCTTGCGGTCGGGCCGCCAGACAAACGCCCCACGATGGGGTTGCAGGGTCACGATCTTGTCGTGGGCCAGCCGCGCCAAGGCGCCCCGCACCGTGGCTCGCGAGCACAGGAATATCCGGCACAACCGGGCTTCGGTCAGTTTTGCACCGGGCATCAGCCGCCTATCCATCACGGCATCGAAAATCTCGTTGTACACGCGATCGATATCGGTATCGGTATCGTGCCCATTGAGCAGCGACGAGGGACGAGGCGCGATGATTTCTGATGAAGCTGGAGGACGCTGCAGGTGTAGCATGGCGAAGTCATCAAGTGAGTGGCCCGCTTGACAATAAACATGCTGGGCCAGAGAATCGTCAACATAAATTGTTAACAATCCAAGCCTAACGCTAACGCGGAGACAAATCAATGGGGAAACTCTCTACCCATGTCCTGGATACTATGCACGGCGTACCGGCAAACGACGTACTGATAGAGCTGTATGCCGTAGACGGAAACTCGCGCAGCCTGAAAGCCTCTGTGCGCAGCAACGCCGACGGGCGCTGCCCCGGCGCCTTGCTGGAGGGCGAGGCGCTGCAGCGCGGCACTTACGAACTGGTCTTCCATGCCGGCGACTATTTCGCGGCACGCGGCGTGACTCTGCCAGAGCCGCGGTTTGTCGATAAGGTCAATGTCTGCTTTGGCATTGCACAGGCTAACGAAAACTACCATGTCCCCCTGCTGGTCAGCCCCTGGGCCTGGTCTACCTACCGTGGCAGCTGAGGGGCGCTGGGCATGACAGCTTATGCAATGGAGTTTGGCAACCTGCTGCTGCGTTGGCTGCACGTGATCGCCGCCATCGCCTGGATAGGCGAATCCATCTATTTCGTGATGCTGGACAACAGCCTTCGGCCGCCTCGCCATGCTTCTGCAAAAAGCAGCGGCGTATACGGAGAGATGTGGGCCGTGCATGGCGGCGGCTTCTATCACAACCAGAAATACCTGACCAGCCCACCGCAGCTGCCCGCCGACTTGCACTGGTCGTTCTGGAAAGCCTATTCCACCTGGCTGTCAGGCTTTGCGCTGTTCAGCATTATGTATTTGATCAAGCCCGAGTTCTATCTGGTGAACCCGGGCAGCGATTGGGCATGGGTTGCGGCGCTGGCGGGTTGGCAAGCCAGTGCGCTTGCCGTTGCCCTGCTGGCAATAGGCTGGATCGTCTACGACCAGCTATGCCGCCGGATCAGTCCCAACATGGAAAGAGATGGCGTCCTGAGCCTGGCGGTGGCCGTGATGATGGTGGCGCTGGCCTGGTTAAGCACCGAGCTATTCCAGGGCCGGGCTGCCTTTTTGATTACCGGCGCCGTCATGGCCACCTGCATGTCGGCCAATGTGTTCTTCTGGATTATCCCCGGGCAGCGGCGCATGGTGGCGGCCCTGAAGGCCGGCACAGCACCCGACCCATTGGACGGCAAGCGCGGCAAGCAACGCTCGGTACACAACACCTACTTCACCTTGCCGGTGGTGTTCCTGATGTTGAGCAACCACTACTCGTTTACCTACACCAGCCCGCATGCCTGGGTAATCATGGCCTTGTTCATCTTTGCCGGGGCACTGATACGCCAGTATTTTGTGTTGCGCCACAGCGGCATCCATCAGCCGGCGTATCCCTTGGCCGGGGTGGCACTGCTGGCGCTTGCCGCCTGGCTGGCCCAGCCTGGCGGCATCGCGCCAGCGTCGGGTTCGGCGGCGCGGGCCGACGGCGCAGTGGTGGCCGACGCCGGCACGGCACTGGCAACCGACGAAGCAGACATGCAAGTCGTGCGAGCCATCGTGCAGGCGCGCTGCGTTCAATGCCATGCCGAGCAACCCACCCAGGCCGGCTTCCCCACCGCGCCGTTGGGCATTTCGCTGACCAGCGATGCGCAACTTGCCTTGCATGCCGCCCAGATCAAGCAAACCGTGGCCAGCAAATACATGCCGCTGGGCAATCTTACCGGCATGACAGAAGACGAACGCGCCGTCATTGCGGCCTGGCAACTGCCCTAGCCGGCCCTAGCCAATACATAGAAAACCCACCGTGCGACCGTGCGGGAAGGCCAATGGGCCGCTGTCGGAGATCTGCACCATGGACGCACCGACAGGACAGGAGCAGGCGCTGGTGACGGGGTTGGCGGTCGACGCGCCCAGGCTGTCGAAACAACCATAAAGTTGATTCATCGAGAAACCGCCGCTGCCGCGCACGGCGCTGTGCCAGCGGCGGTCGCGGCAGACCAGCAGGCCGCTATCAGGGTTGCGGGCGACGTCGCCCTCTTGTGCGCAGGCCGCAAACATGGCGTGTTCGGACTGCAGGCGCAGATATCGTCCAACGTGCAAATCGTCCATGGCGTGCACGTCGCCTTCTATGGTGGCACCGCCCTTGAAATCGGGGTTGCGCGTATCGCCGACCCGCAAGAAATCGCGCTGGGACGATTGTTCGCTGGTAACTGCCATGGCAACGACACCCGGCAGTAAAGGCTCGCCGTCCCAGGAGGGGTTATTGAAGGCAAATGCAGGCCCACGTATGTACTGCGGTTGCGCTTGCGATACCGCGCCTCCGTAACCCTTGCTGGACAGCGTCCACTGCGCAATGGTCTGCTCGTCGATGCCACCGGCTTTGCCACGGACGGGCTGGTTACCATGGGCCAGGGCGTCGACCCGGCAGTCGGCCCCCGGACACGCGCCATGACGCCAAAGCCGCAAGCTGGCACCCCCGAAGTAAGCCAGCTCGGGGAAGCCGGGGGACAGCAACTGGTCGGCCTTCAGTTGCGCCAGCGTGGGCGCGGCCCAGTCGGCATAGCCTTTATGCGACAAGGACGCCGGGCCGTCCGCATGCCTGAGATCGTCGGCATATCGGTCGATGTAGGCGTGCAAGGCCTGACGGACGGACAGCATCCACACGGCAGCGGACTCGGCTCGCGCATCGGTAATCCGGTTCATCAGGGCGCTGGCCCCCCACACGGCCAGCAGCGTGGCCAGCATGGCCGCCACGACCAGCTCCATCAGGGCGAACCCGTGCTGGCGTATCATGCGAGCCCCTAGCTGACCGTGAAGACAAAGGTGTTGTTTTCCCCTTTAGCGCAGTGCGATTCCGTCGTCAGTGCGCTGTAATGGGTGGCATCGTCCTTGACCGTGGCGGCCGCCTGGCCATCGGCGGCCACGGTCATGACGTCGGCCACCCGGTGCATCACCGAAGCGATGGACGGACAGGCAGCGTTGTGCACCTTGGACAAGGTGATGGAGAAGGCAGCGCCGGCGTCGGCCTCGGCCACCGACACCTCGCCATCGGCGCCCAGCCCATGCAGCACCCGGGTCGCCGCATCCACACCGCTGACCGAGAATATGCTGGAGTCTCGAACCAGGTTCGCCAGATTGCTTGTTGCAATGCCGGCATACGGCGTGGCGGTTCCGTTGGGAGCGTTCACCTTGGTCTGAAGAATAAAGCGCGCCAGCTCCTGGCCCACTTTGGGGACCTTGTTCTCGACCACATAGCCGCCGATGGCCGGTATGCCGATAATCGCCAGGAGCAGGACGATGGCCGTGACGATGGATACCTCTACAAGTGAAAAGCCCGCTTGGCGAGCAAACGATGGAACAGACATAACACCTCCGTGCAAGTGTGAAGTTAAGACGTCCAGCCTTAGTGGCTGGCATAGACAAGCATCAGCGAACGCCGCAGTTCGTCGATGACGGCGTAATGCCACATGCCCAAGGCCAGCAAGCCGCCCACGCTGGTCAGCAGCAATGTCCACCGCAACAGCGCGGCGTACCGCGCGATGTCGTTAAGCACATAGTGGCGTACACGGGCAGTGGTCATCGACAGGGCCGGCTGCAATCCGCGAGCGCCCGACATATCGGATAGAAACCAGTACTGGTCACGATCGAGCAAGCCGGTATCGAAGGTATCCGGACCGGTATTGCCGGCGTCGATGCGAGCCAGCATGGTGTCGACATGACGTGCCAGCCATGGTGTGGCACCCATGGCCTGTGCGGCCAGCGCAGTGCGAAGCTGTATGGTGCCGGCGTGGTCGGCGCCCAGCAATATGGTCAGCAGCCCAAGAAATCGCAGGGTCTGCACATGGCGGTAGATGCGCCATACTGCGTGGCGGTCCAGCACCAGCCGAAGCCGACCGCAAGTATTGGGCAGCGACCACAGCACAAGTGCCGAAGCCCCACCGGTCAGGACCAGTACAAAAGGCCAGTAGGCGGCGATCAGGTCGCCCAGACGCAACAATGCGCGCGTGAGACTGCCGTAGTAATCGGGGGTGACCACCGCAAAGGTTTGCATCAAGCGAGGCAAGGTGAACCAGGGCACGCCAAGCAACATGATGGATAGCGCCAGGACGGCAAAACCGCCTGCCCACAGGCTGCTGGCAAGAATACGCCTGGCCTGAGCCGTGAAGCGCAGCAAGTCGGCCATCTGGGCCAGCGTATGCACCAGGGCCGCGTTGCCGAACTTTTGCGCACTGCGGATCAGGTTGAGCTCGGCATGAGGAAAGCTGCCCAGCCAAGTGGCGTACAGGTCTCCACCAGCCGCCTGGTAGGACTGGAGCCAATGGGCAGAGAGACGGCCACGCACCGTGCCATGCCCATAGCGCCCGGCGTCCAGCGCGAAGACTTCTTTCAGTGTGCGGCGACCCTGCATGCCGGCAAGCAGCGCTGCCAGGTAGTCGTAGTAGTCGGCCCGGGCGGCGGCAAAACGCCAGCGATCGACGACCAGCCTGACGGCACCCAGAGACGGCGTAAGCCCCGCGTGCGCAGCCCCGATCTTCATGGGACGGCTCGCAATCTGGCTGACCCGGCCGCTGGCTCAGACGTGCCGCTGGCCAAGTGCAGGGTTTCGAAAGCCTGAAAGCGCACTTCGATATCGCGCGGGTCTATGGTGCCGGCGGCCCCCTTGCTGACTGCGCAATCCATGGCCGACCGACTGGGCAGGGGCGAGATGGCCGGTTCGATGAGCTCGGCAGCCACGCTGCGGCCGGCGTAACCATGCAACTCGGGCAAGGCGGCATGCGCGCACGCCGGACAACCTTGCGGATTGCGGATGCGCCAGGCATGGGGCAGGCCCGGGTACAGCGAACGTATCAGTTGCAGCCAATCGGCCCATAGCCGGCCACTGCGATAACCGCCGCCGGGATGATCCGCTCCTTGCAGCAGGTGGTCTGCCGGCAAGGCGCAATGAGGACACAAGACGGGCAGCAGCACTTGAAACACCAAAAGTTTCAGTACACCCGGTGTCGAGAGAAAGTCGGGCGAGACACCAATGAAATCGGACGACAGGCGTTGCTCAATCAAGGCTGCCGACGGCGCGTGCACGGTGGTATAGACATTGACGCCCGACCCCGCCAGATCCATGAAGGCCCGACCCGATTCGTGATCGCGGATCTCTCCGAGCAACACGTCGGTCATGGCCGAGCGCTTCAGCGCGCGCAGCTTGGCGCCGTAGACCTCGTGCGCTGCGACGTCAAGATTGCGAGCCAGGGTGTTTTGTATGGCGCCCGGTATCAGGTACTCGACCGGATCCTCGACGGTGATTACCTTGCGCTGGGGCGGTAGCCGCGAGATCAGGGACGCCAGGCTAGTGGATTTCCCGGCGCCCACCGTGCCCGCAAAAACCACTGCCCCGCCCTCGGACAGCATCACGCGATCTATTTGCCGGACTTGTTCGGGCAGATAGCCCAAGGCTTCCAGATTGGGGATCGCGACATCGGCACTGCGCCGGAGGACGCGCAAGCAGATGCTGGGCCCCGCGTCGGCCGCCAGCGACGCCCAACGCAACATGACGGTCTCGGTGCCTACCCGCTTCACGATACTGCCTTGCTGTTCGATCGAGGGATCGAAGACCGCACCATTACCGCCCCGTATGTCCATCCATGCGACTGACAACATCTCGACCAGCGTGCTGGTAGGCAGGCGCCGGAATCGCTCGGGAGCGAGGTATCGGCCTGCCACCGTGAACTTCACCTCGGACTCGGCTTGGCCTGCATGCACGTTCAGGTGTATGTCGCTGGCGCCGTGTCGCACCCCCCATTCGACAATGTCCTGGAACGCGTTGGCCAGTGCGGTGCGCGTATGGTGGAGATTGATGTCGGCTGCCCCCGCGAGCGATTGGGCGGTAAGCTGGTGTCGGCCTATGGCCAGCAGCAAGGGCGCCGAGAGCACATAGCGCGAGGGCTGGGCCAATTTGTATCCGGCATGGGCGATACGGCGCGAGAGTTCGTCGGCCTGATCGCTTCCGACATGGTCGCTGAGCGCGAAGATGGCTATGCTGCCGTCTTCGAGCAGAACCGGGTTCAGGCGGCTGCTTAGAGCGTCGGCCTGGAACCTGCCACTGAGCGACTGCACGAAGCCCGGCTTCATGCAGGCGAGCTCGTCGGCATTGGATATGGCAACGGCCTCGTGGGCTGCGAAGCGCAGGGCCGGCGCCTTGTCGCTGGCTTGCGGCAAGGCGGCCCGCCGCGATAGCAGCCGCGCCATCATGGCTGCGTCCATGGCCGGGGATGCAGGCATAAAGTATGAGACTCGTCCTGACGCTCCAGCTGCACGCAGGATCCGGACAAGCCAGCCAGCCGATACGCCGACGCACCGGCCTTCGCCCCGACAGGCAGCGCCTGGCCACGCATGTAGACCTGTGTTTGCGTACCAACGACCACCTCGGCCAGCAAGCGCTTGCCTACGCCATAGATTGCCACGAGCCTGGGCCCGCCATCTTGCCGGGATAGTGCCACATGGGAATCCGAAGACGGACTGCCGTGTTCGTTGAGCCGATCTTTCAGTCGAGCCAGCGCGAGGCGGGTATCCAGGTGCATGAGCTCGCGCACCGACATCTGCTGTCCTGCGAGCTCTTCATTGGTCAGGCCCTGTGCCTGCGCCGACGCAGCGGGACAAGCACCCATGAGGCATGCAGCCAACATGCTAGCCACCGTCGAAGGCCTTAGCCGCCATCGTGCCCGGAGGCCCGTCGTGATCATGAGGGACGGTGGGAATATCGGTTTCATACAACACTCCGTGAAGGACGAGAGCCAGGGCACTGTGGGTGAGATCGGGCTTATCGGTATGGCGCACGCTTAGTGCCGCCTTGGTCCAGGCGATGGAACCGGAATGCGGCAGCAGCAGACCGGCCGAGCGCAAGGGCCCGCCCAGTTGCAAGGATCGAGCGCTATACGCTGGCAGGCCGACGGGGCGCGGCATGGCAAGGCCATCACGATCGGCGGGAGGCGTAAAGGGCAGGCGTTGAGGCGGCCCGACTTGCAACTGGCCGAACCCCTGCCGTATGCCTTGCAAGCTGCTGTACAAAACGTTCTCGGTATGGCGGCGGGTAGTCAGCCGATAGGCCAGCAAAGGCGTGCCGGCAGATGGCTCGCGCCATCGACGGGTTGCCTGGTCGAGCGATGGAAAATCGACCGACCAGTTCGGCGGCACAGCGGCAAAAAGTGTAGCGTTGCTGGCACCGGGTGCCTGGCGGCGATAATCTGCCTGACACTGCCATAGCCGGCCCTCGCTGGTGCACTCCGCCCCATGTAGTGCCCACCCGCCGGGGCCGACCGGCAAGTCGTGAAAGAGTGTCAACAGCAAACGCGTACCGGCCACACCATGGACGAAACGATGCTTGACGGACGCGTCTATGGCCTGCCGCCAGGCCTGGACTGGGTCGTAGGCCTGTACCGAGGGAGGCGGTGTGCGGCGCGCCTGCAGCAGGGACCACGCCCGTGGCACCAGCAAGCTTAGAACCAGGGCCAAAGCCAGGCACTGCACCGGCCAGGGTAACCAGGAGTCCCAATGCGACAAGGTTCGCAACTGGCTGGCTGGCGCACACGCCGCCACAAGGTCGTCCAGACTGACTAGCTGTCTGCCGCCGGTAGGGCCGACCACCCGCAAGCCGGGATAGGCGGCAGCCAGTTGGTCGATGACCCCTTGCGCTTCTTCCGATGAGGCAAACAAGCGGTCGGTGCCGACGATGACAGCGCCGTCGTGGATGGCCACCATCCATAAGCCGTGATCCTGGATCGCCAGCATCAGTGCCATCGTGCCTTCGGGATGACGCTGCGCCACGCATTGCGCTGCCGAATGCAGCGTCTGGCTTCGACGCCGGTGCTGGCGCGGCAAGAAGGCCAGGCCAACCGCGGCTGCCCCAGGTCCGGACAAGGCAAGATGGCTGGCGCGCTGCTTGCGGGCGATGCGGCGTGCCAGCTTCTCGTGCCGGGCGCCTATCAGGGGAAACCACTCGAGCCCGAACACCAGGGTTGCCATGGACAAACGCAGGACAAGAGACTGTGGCATAGGTCAGTAGCCCTCTTCGACCTGCGCGGTGACGAGCATGACGGTGGTCAGATGCTGGCTGGTCGCCTTGTCGCTGCCGCCCAGCACCATCGGTATGCCCGGGTTGAGCCGCCTGCCCTCGGTCTCGTTCTGGGAACGATCGAAACCGGCAATAAGCAGCGGCTGGCCAGGCTGCAAGGCAACCTGCTGCACCGTGCCATTGCCGTCTATGGTGATCTGCTGCAACTGCAAGGGATGGTCTTTATCGCCGAAGGTGACCGACTTGAGCGGCTGCGCAACGGTGTTGTCATAGGCGACGGACAGCAAAATCTGGCCATCTTCCTGAGCATCGGGAACCAGGGTAAGCAAGGAGCCGACGGTTTCCTCGCGCTGACTGACCGAAACCGAGGGCAGTGCCATGCCTGTCCCGCTCGCGAGGGCGGAGGTCTGCACCTTGTCGATATACGAGAACGTGGTGCGGACCGCATGCGTGACCGGACGGCGATTAAGGGTAAGGACGGGCAAACTGCTGCGCCTGACCACTTGGCCGACACGACTCAGGGCCCGCACGATTGCATCCGAACCATTGAAGGGCCCATCAGTAAGGCCGACGCTTAAGGCACCGGCCTCGCCCAACGCTGAGCCGGGCATGGCCAACCCGGCGGCGATCTTTGCGCTGGAGTACACCAGGTTCCAGTCCAGTCCTGCCTCGGCATGATCGTGCACGAGTACGGTGACCTCTTCGAATACCAGACGGACCCGCCGGGTCAGGGAGCGGTTTTCGTGATCGAGATAGCTGGCGATGCGGCCCAATACGTCTGGCGTATCGGTAACCACGATGGTGGAGCTTGCGCCGGCCTCGGCCACCAGCACGCCGGCTGTCGACAGAAATGGCTCTATGCGGGCACGCACGACGGCCATGACGTCGTGCTCGGAAGACTTCAGACTGGTTTGCGATGTACTGACAAACCCCTGCGTGGAACGGCTGCCTGCCAGGCCCAGCGTGGCATCGGCCGTGGCATTGAGCGTAAGCGCGCGGATGTTGAACACACGCGTTTCGGTGCGGTAGAACTCGATGCGGCCCTGGACATAACGCCACATGACGCCCAGCCGGGCGCCGATGCGGTCAAGAATCTGCGCCAAGGGTTGCGGTGCCCCCGCGAGGCTGACGGTGGCCGGCGCCTGGCTTGCCGGTGGCAGTTGCCCGCCATGGCCCAGCCGCGGCTGAAACAGGTGCTGCGGCAACAAGGCGTCAGTACGCACATGGACCGGGATCTGGGTGGCGGCCGTAATGCGTTGCGCAATGCTGGGCAGGTCTTGCGGCCCATCGGCAAACATGAGCGTGGTCGCTACATCGGCCCTCAGGGCAAGCGGCAGGCTGACCTCCCGTGCCAGAGGCTGGGCTTTGCCGGCAAGCCACGGCCGCGTAACCTCTTGGGCGCTGCGGCGAGCCTCGGTGTCGTCGATCGCGCGCCGAAACGCTGCGTGATTTTGATGGGTGGCGGTCCGGGAGCTGCTGACCGATGTGGCGATCTGGCGCATGTGATCACCCAATGCGCACCCTGACAATACGCAGCAAGCAGCCAGCCCCATGACGACGCGCATCATGATGGCCTCGCACCGCCTACGCTGCGGTCGCAGGGCTGGGCATAAGGCACCACACGCAAGACCCGGTTGGCATAGAAGCAAGGCTGCACCGGACGGTCTGCCAGCTCGGTGCTGGCCACGAGCTCTTGTACGGCGTGCTTGAAATCGCCGTCGAAGCGGGCCGAACCCGCGATGGGGATATCGACGTCGACATCCCAGTGCTCTGGCTGGAAGGTCCAGCCGGCCAAGCCCGCCCAACGAGCCAGCGCGGCCCGCAGGGTAAGGTCGCGCGGGCTGACCTCATACGGACTGGCCCCACTGATGGCGGCGGTAAAACTGGCTGCGGTAATGTCGCTGGCCGACATGGGCGTTGCTATCGGGATGGCGTCAGCTTTTGCAGGAGGTGAAGCCGGCGCCTGGGACGCGACAACAACCTCGACCTCCTTGGGGACGACCGCCGAGCCGACCGGTTCGGCAGCAGCTATGGCCGGGGCCGCGCGCTTTACCTGGCTTAGGCGCTGTCCGCCGCGCAGGACCAGCGCGGGCCATACTTGCGGCAAGATAACGTAGGGGCCGTCGCGCACGTAAGGCACAGGCTGCTGCCCCTGCTGCGTGACACTGAAAATGGCCGGGATGGGTTGGCCGGGCGCAAACTGCAGCCACATGCGGCGGCCATCGTCAAAGACCTGCAAAGGCGCAACATCGCGATGCCCCGAAAGCCTCCAGTTGAAATCGTACGCCCCGCTGGCCGCTGCCGTCTGCACCGATGGCGCGGCCAGCGGCCGCGCGGCCCAGCCGGCGCAGCCTTGCAGCAGTATCAGCGTGAGGGTTATCAGTAAGCTTGTAGGCATGAAGACATCCAAAAACAAACCGCAATCGCCCACTGGGGACGTTGCGGCTTATCTTGGATGGCTTGGGCCTGCGGCGCCAGACCGAGTTGTACGGACGGAAAGTTTTGTCGTCCGGGCCCCGGTCCGGGCTGACTTCGCGCTACTTCTTCATCATTGCGCTGGCTTGCGTGGCGGCGGTTTTCAGCGCCGTCACGGCGGGCTGGTTGCCGCTAAGGGCGGCTTGCAACGTTTGCTGAAACATGGCCCGGATTTCCGGATAATTGTCTATGCGAAAGCCACGACTGTTGGCTGCAGGCGCGGCCTGATTGACCGCAACCAGTTGCTTCCACTCGCCCAGGTTCTTGTAGTAGCCGTCTTGGGTCTGTTCGAAAGCCTGCTTGGTCAAGGGCAAAAAGCCGGTTTCCTGATACCACTTCGAGGCACGCTCGGGCTGCGCCAAAAACGACAGGAAACGCGCGCTGGCGGCGTCGCTATCCTTGGAGTGACCGGCGGTTACCCACAAGGCCGATCCGCCTACAAAAGGATTGCCCGGCTTGTCGGTAACCTGTGGATAATACGGCAGGCCGCTGATCGCGAAATCAAGTTTTTTATCGTTCTTAAACCAGCCCAGGTTGCCCGAGGTGGACAGCAACACGGCGCATTCGCCCTTGGCAAAGCGCTGGCCGGCCACGGAGTCGAACTCTGGCTTGACCATGAGCTCGCTGCGCACCCAACTGATCATCAGCGACAAATGCCGGATGTACATCACATCGAACATGAAGGCGGGCCTGCCCTTGCCGGTCAGACCGTTGCCCTGGCTGGCATATAGCTGGTTATTGACAGCCGCCAGGTTCTCCAGGTTGATGGACACGGGCTGGTCGGTGGTCAAGGGGCAGCGGCGCGATCCATTGTTGGCCAGGGTTACCAATTGGTCTTGCAGGCCGTTCCAGGCACGCTGGGGCACTGTGGGTTTCAGGTTCGCTTTCTTGAAAGCGTCCAGGTTGTAGAACATCACCGGCACATCGACCATATACGGAAACGCCACCAGGCGTCCCTTGCTGTCGCGCGCAAAGGTATTGCGCTCGGACAGGAACCACTTGGCATCCTTGATCGGGTGGTGGGCCAGCAATGCATGCAAGGGCTGGATATACGAGCGCCCCGCAATTTCTTCGGGTGAGCGGTCGTCGTCCAGTTGCACCAGGTGCGGGCGGTCGTCGCGCTTCTTTGCTGCGGCCAGCGCCGCCTCGATGGCCTCTTCGGACTCGAAGGATTTAAGCTTTACCTTGACGTCTTTTTGATCCTTGTTGAAATCATCAACCAGGTCTTCGAACACTTCAGCGTTATACGAACTTAGCGAATGCCAGATCCGTACTTCAGTGGCAGCCGTAGCGGCCAGGGACGACAGCAGCAGACCGCCCGCCGTCATCCACGCAAGCTTGCGTGCCGACACGCCGACGCCGCAATAGCGATTTGATTTCATAGAAATTAGCCCAGAAAAGGAAATTCGACATCGGGCCGGCGGCCGCAAATCAAGTCTGCCAGCGCGCGTCCGGAGCCCGCGCCCATGGTCCAGCCCAGTGTGCCGTGGCCGGTGTTCAGGTAAAGGTTTTGAATTCGGGTCCCGCCGATAAGCGGGACATTGGACGGCGTTGTAGGACGCAGCCCAGACCAGTAGCGTACATTATCAAAATCAAGGGCGCTTGGGAACAACTCTCGGGCCTGTTGGGCCATATATTCGCAACGGATTGTATTCAGGCCCCGGGAGTAGCCGGATAGCTCGGCAGTGCCGGCCATGCGCAACTGATTGCCCAGTCGGGTATAGACGACCTTGTGGGCGCTGTCGGTCAGGCTTACCGTAGGTGCTGCGGTCGGGTCGACGATATCAAACGTGGCCGAATAACCCTTGGCGGGGTAAACATGGCAGGGAACGCCCAGCGGGGTCACCAGTTGCGGCGTGAATGAACCCAGCGCCGCCACGTAGACATCCGCCTTCAGCGTTTCGTAAAGCCCGTCAGGGCCGATAAGTTCGGCCGCCTGTATGCGACCGCCTGCAGAAATCAGCCGGCTGACGCGGGTGGAAAAGCGAAACTCCACGCCCGCCGCCTTGGCTTTCTCAGCCAGCGCGGTGGTAAACAAATAAATATCGCCGGTTTCGTCTTCAGCGGTGTAGTCGCCCCCCACAATATGGTGGCGCGACGCCGCCAAGGCCGGTTCAATCTGTACGACTTCGTCGGTGCTGACAATGCGCCTGTCCACCCCGAAATCGCGCATGACGCCCGCCATGCGTTGAGAGTCTTCGAACTCGGCCTGGTCGCGGTAAAAGTTCAGGATGCCGCGCTCGAGATGATGGTATTGAATACCCAGCTCGGTACGCATCTGTCGCAGGGTGCGGCGGCTGTATTCCGACATGCGCACCATGGCGCGTATGTTGGGCGCCAGCCGGCCCGGCATGCATTCGCGCAGGAACAGCATGCCCCACCACCATTGCTTGGGATCGAGCTGCGGCCGGAACAACAGCGGCGAGTTCTCTTTGAACAGCCAGCGGGCCAACTTCAGCGGCGCTTGCGGATTGGCCCAGGGTTCGGAATACGACACGGAAATCTGGCAGCCGTTGGCGCGGCTGGTCTCTTGTGCGGGGCCGGTTTGCCGGTCAACAACCACGACGTCGTGCCCGGCCTGGCGCAACCACCATGCTGTAGAGGTGCCGATAATACCGCTGCCAAGTACCGCAATCTTCATTGTCGTTTCCTTTAACCGCTATAAGGTATCGGCCTCGGTCGTGAACGCATCAGCAAAGAAGTCGTCCTCCGGCAGGCCGGCCAACTGGATGAAATCGCGCCTCGCGCTTTCCACCATGATGGGCGCGCCGCAGGCATAGACTTGATGGCCGGACAGATCGGGATAGTCTTGCAGCACGGCCTGATGAACAAACCCGGTACGGCCTGTCCAGCCGTCACCCGATTGCGCATCCGACACGACCGGCACATAGCTGAAGCCGGGCAACTGCTGTTCCCATTCGCGCGCCGTATCGTGCTGATAAAGGTCGGCCGGCCGGCGACCGCCCCAATAAAGCACTGCCTTGCGCGGATCTTTGTTGGCAATCATGCGTTCGACGATGGCCTTGATGGGCGCAAACCCCGTCCCGCTGGCCAGCAAAACGATGGGCTTGTCGCCCTCCTCACGCAGGAAAAACGAGCCGAACGGCCCTTCCACGCGCAGGATCTCGCGCACTTTCATTTGCGTTTCGCCGGCTCCGAAGACGTGATCGGTGAAGGCGCCCCCCGGGGTATGGCGGATGTGCAGCTCTACCAGATTGTTGTCCGCTGGCGGTGTTGCCATGGAATAACTGCGGCGGCGGCCGTCACGCAGGATGAATTCCAGATACTGGCCGGCGTAATACCGGAAAGGATCGGCGGCGGGCAACTGCAGCTTCACGATCATGACGTCGGGAGCCGCCTGGTGCAACTCCATGACGCGCGAGGGCATCTTGCGGATCTGGATATCCGTCGCCATGCGGATTTCGTGCGCCTCGATCAACATATCCGAGCTGGGCCGCGCCTGGCAGAACAAGGTATAGCCCTGTTCCAGGTCTTCCGGAGAGAGAATCTGGGCAGGCGCAGCACCGGCGTCGAACTCGCCCGCCAGCACTTTGCCCTTGCAGGTGGAACAAGCGCCATTACGGCAGCTATAGGGCAGCACGATACCGGCCGCCAGCGCGCCATCCAGCACGGTTTGCCCATCTTGAACCTCAAACTCATGATTGCTGGGTTGAACGATAACCTTGAAACTCATAGCACCTGACTTAAAGTAATAGTGAGATAAAGCCGACCATTTTAGACGCACCCGGCCATCAGGCCGGTGCGAGCACGGGCTGCTTGACCTTGACCGACAAGGCCTTGCCTTTGCGGGCGCGCTTGCCTATGTACTCTGCCAGCTCGTCCGGCCCCAGGGCCACTGTGGTGCTCTTGTTGCGATAGACGCCCGTAGCCAGTATGCCGTCCGGGCCGACGGGCACCCATTGATCCAGGGCATCGCCATCGTCCAGGCCCATCAGGATGGTACCGCGCCCCCCGCCGGACAGCTTCTTGATTTCGGACAGCTCTACAAGAAGGAAGCGTCCTTTACGGGCCAACATGGCCAGGTATTGGTCGGTCGCACGCATGCGCAGCGGCTTCATCAGCACGTCGCCCTGCTCCAGCGACACGAATTGTTTACCGGCACGCTGGCGGGTGGTCAGATCCTTGAAGGTCGCCATGAAGCCGTAACCTGACTGGGTTCCTATCATATAGCGCTGCTGGGCCGGCCCGGCGATCATGTGCACTATCCGTGCCCCAGGCTCGGTCTCTATCATGGACGTAATAGGCTGACCATCGCCGCGAGCCGAAGGCAGGCTGGCTACCGCTACGGTATAGACACGGCCGGTATTGGAAAAAGCCACCAGATCGTCAGTGCTCTGGCATTCGATGACGTCATAAGCCGCGTCGCCGCTCTTGAAATTGAACTGCGCGGGGTCGTGGCCATGCCCTTGCCGGGATCGTAGCCACCCTTTTGCCGAAATAATGACCGTGACGGGTTCCTGGACCACCTTGGTTTCCAGTACCGCCCGCTCTGCCACCTCGATCAAGGTACGCCTGTCGTCGCCATACTGCTTCGCATCGGCCTCGATCTCGCGGATCATCAAGCGCTTGAAGGCGCCCGGGTTGTCCAGCAGCTCGCGCAGTTGTTCCTGTTCTTGCTTCTGGGCGGCCAGCTCTTTTTCGATCTTGAACCCTTCCAGCCTGGCCAATTGGCGCAAGCGCATTTCCAGGATGTCTTCTGCTTGCCGCTCGGACAGATCGAAGCGTTCCATCAATGCCGCACGCGGTTCGTCCGCCTCGCGTATGGTCTGGATGACCTCGTCGACGTTCAAATAGACGACCATGCGCCCTTCGAGCACATGGATGCGGTCCGTTACCTTGTCCAGGCGGAACTGGGTGCGCCGCGTCATGGTGTGCGCACGGAAGCCCAGCCAATCCACCAGCACCTGGCGCAGGCCCCGCTGGCCCGGCCGACCATCCGTGCCTATGCAGACCAGATTCATGGACACGCTGGTTTCCATGCTGGTCTGGGCCAGCAAGGTGTTGACGAATTCGTCCCGGGGAATGCGACTGGTCTTGGGCTCGAACACCAGGCGCACCGCGGCATCTTTGCCCGATTCGTCCCGGACGGTGTCCAGCAAGCCCAGAAGCAGCGCCCGGGTTTGCTGTTGCTCGGCGGTCAGGCTTTTCTTGCCGGCCTTCACCTTCGGATTGGTACGGTCTTCGATTTCTTCCAGGATCCGCTGGGTCGACGTGCCGGGCGGCAGTTCAGTGATCACCAACTGCCACTGGCCGCGCGCCATCTCTTCGAACTCCCAACGGGCACGTGCCTTGATGGAGCCACGTCCGCTGGCATAGACATGGGCAATGTCTTCCGGCGAGGAAATGATCTGGCCGCCGCCTGCAAAGTCCGGCCCGGGCACGATCTCGTACAGCTCTTCATCGGGCAGCTTGGGGTTGCGGATCAGGGCCACGCAGGCACGCGCGATCTCGCGCAAATTGTGCGAGGCGATCTCGGTCGCCATGCCCACGGCGATCCCGGATGCCCCATTAAGCAGCATGACGGGCAAGCGCGCAGGCAGCAGCAGCGGCTCGCGCTGACTACCGTCATAGTTGGCGACGAAATCCACCGTGCCTTCATCCAGCTCGTCCAGCAAAATGCGGGCAAACGGCGTCAAACGCGCCTCGGTATAACGCATGGCCGCCGCATTGTCGCCGTCGCGCGAACCAAAGTTGCCGTGGCCATCTACCAGTGGGTAGCGCAAGCTGAAGCTTTGCGCCATGCGCACCATGGCATCGTAGGCGGCCTGGTCGCCATGCGGGTGATATTTGCCCAATACATCGCCCACCACACGGGCAGACTTCACGGGCTTGGCGCCAGCGGCCAGCCCCATGGCCTGCATGGCATACAAAATGCGGCGCTGCACCGGCTTCTGGCCGTCAGTGACATCGGGCAAGGCTCGGCCCCGCACTACCGATACCGCGTAATCCAGATAGGCCTGTTCGGCATAGTGGCCCAGGGTAATGGCGTCGCCCCCCTGTCCATCATCGAACAAACCGGCTTGTGTACTATCCATTTGTTTTTCTCGAACTTGCGTTTAAACGTCTACTTCGGCGAGATTGCCTTTTTCTTCGAGCCAGCTGCGCCGCTGGGCGGATTCGCCCTTGCCCATCAACATGTCGAACATCTGCGTGGTCGCCTCCACCCCCAGGGCTCCATAGCTGATCGGCATCAGGCGCCGCGTGTCCGGGTTCATGGTGGTGTCCCATAACTGCTCGGCACTCATTTCGCCCAGGCCCTTGAAGCGGCTGATGCTCCACGATCCTTCGCGTACGCCTTCCTTGCGCAGCTTGTCCTGGACGGCTTCCAGCTCGCCCTGGTCCAGGCAATAAACCTTGCGTGCCGGCCGCTTCCCGGCCGCGGGCACGTCGACGCGAAACAGCGGCGGCCTGGCGACAAACACGTGGCCCGCCTCGACCAGTTTCGGAAAATGGCGGAAGAACAAGGTCAGCAGCAGCACCTGTATGTGCGAACCGTCCACATCGGCATCCGACAATATGCAGACGCGGCCGTAACGCAGGCCGGACAGGTCCACGGTGTCGGTGGGCCCGTGCGGATCCACTCCTATCGCCACGGCAATGTCGTGGATCTCGTTATTGGCAAAGAGCCGGTCTCTATCGACTTCCCACGAGTTAAGCACCTTGCCCCGTAGCGGCAAGATGGCCTGGAATTCTTTGTCGCGTCCCATCTTGGCCGATCCGCCGGCCGAATCGCCTTCGACCAGGAAAATCTCGGTGCGCGAAGCATCGCTGGATTCGCAATCGGTAAGCTTGCCCGGCAACACCGCCACCCCGGAACTCTTGCGCTTTTCCACTTTTTGGGACGAGCGGGCACGGGCTTGCGCCTGACGGATGGCGATCTCGGCAAGCTTGCGGCCGTAGTCCACATTGGCGTGCAGCCAGAGATCCAGAGCGTTCCTGACGAATCCGCCGACCAGGCGCACGGCGTCGCGGCTATTGAGCCTTTCCTTGATTTGTCCCTGAAACTGCGGATCGAGCACTTTCGCCGACAACACAAAACTGGCACGGGCAAATACGTCTTCGGGTAGCAACTTTACGCCCTTGGGCACGAGGGAATGCAGCTCGGCAAAGGTTTTGACCGCCGTGAACAGGCCGTCGCGCAATCCAGCCTCATGGGTACCGCCGGCCGTTGTCGAAATGAGATTGACATAGGACTCGCGCACGGCGGCGCCGTCAGCCGTCCAGACCACCACCCACTGCGCGCCCTCGCCCAGCGCAAACGACTCGTCGTCGTCCGCCGCATACTGCTTGCCTTCAAACGCGGGAACAATACGTTCGGCGTCGCCCAGCGCCTCATCCAGATAACCGCGCAAGCCCTCTTCATACTGCCATTCGCGGGTTTCTCCGGTTTTCTCGACAATCAGGCTGACTTTGGTCCCATTGAGCAATACGGCCTTGCTGCGCAACGCGTGGACCAACTCGGGCATCGGTATGGTGGCCGTATCGAAATACTTGGGGTCGGGCCAGACACGCACCCGGGTACCGGTCTTGCGGCGCCCCACGGGTTCCAGCTCTTGCAAGGGCGTCAATACATCGCCGTTGGCGAAAATCAGCTCATGAGTGGCGCCGTCGCGCCATACGCGCACTTCAAGGCGGGTCGACAAAGCGTTGGTCACCGACACGCCCACGCCATGCAGGCCGCCCGAAAACGCATAGGCGCCGCCGGCCTTCTTGTCGAACTTTCCGCCGGCGTGCAAGCGCGTGAACACCAGCTCGACCACCGGCGCATGTTCGTCCGGATGCATGCCCACGGGGATACCGCGTCCGTCGTCCTCGATAGACACGCTGCCATCAGTGTGCAAGGTAAGCTTGATGTGCTTGCCAAAGCCCGCCAGCGCCTCGTCGGCGGCATTGTCGATGACCTCCTGCAGGATGTGCAGTGGATTGTCAGTTCGGGTATACATGCCGGGCCGTTGACGGACCGGTTCAAGTCCCTTCAATACCCGGATTGAAGCTTCGTCGTAGCGTGGTATTGCCAATGTCGTTCCAAGTTCTTGCTGAAAAAGTTGCGCTATTTTACGGAAACTGCCGGGTAGGGCACGCAATCGGTGGTCTCTATGCAGTATGCGCGCGTCGCCGACAGTGGTATGCTTGTCGAAATCCGGCAACGTCTGCACACCACTAATAGAATACATGGTGTGGGCTGCATGCCTTCTCGTATGCCTTTCTGATTCCCGCAGCTTCTTTTTCTTTTTATCATGAGCGAATCCATCAAACACGTGAGCGATGCCTCATTCGAGGCCGACGTCATTCAATCCGACGTCCCCGTCCTGGTCGACTACTGGGCCCCCTGGTGTGGCCCCTGCAAAATGATTGCGCCTCTACTCGAGGACGCCGCCAAGCAGTATGAAGGCCGTGTTATCATCGCCAAGGTCAACGTCGACGAAAACCCCGACACGGCAGCCAAGTACGGCATCCGCGGCATACCCACCCTTATGCTGTTCAAGAACGGCGCAGCCGCAGCCACCAAAGTGGGCGCATTGTCCAAATCGCAACTGGGCTCCTTTCTCGACGAATCCCTTTAACACCGACTTTCCCGCGCGAGCCCCCTCTGGGCTCGCCGCCTGGCAAATACCCCCTCTCCTCACATGCACCTCACAGAATTAAAAACGCAGCACGTCTCGAAGCTGCTGGAAATGGCCGCCGCGCTCGAAATCGACAACGCCGGCCGCCTGCGCAAACAAGAACTGATGTTCGCCATCATGAAGCGGCACGCCAAACAAGGCGAGCAGATCTTCGGCGACGGCGTACTTGAAGTGCTTCCCGACGGCTTCGGCTTCCTGCGTTCGCCCGACACCTCGTATCTGGCGAGCACCGACGATATCTACATATCGCCCTCGCAGATCCGACGTTTCAATCTGCATACCGGCGACTCCATCGAAGGAGAGGTCCGCACGCCGAAGGATGGCGAACGTTACTTTGCGCTGGTCAAGGTGGATAAAGTCAATGGCATGCAACCGGAAGCGATCAAGCACCGGATCATGTTCGAGAACCTCACGCCGCTGCACCCCGATGAGGTCATGACGCTCGAGCGCGACATCAAAAGCGAAGAAAACATCACCGGACGCATCCTGGACATTTTTGCCCCCATAGGCAAAGGCCAGCGCGCCCTTATCGTCGCCAGCCCGAAATCCGGTAAAACCGTCATGATGCAGCACATGGCACACGCCATCAGCGCCAATTATCCTGACGCCATCATGATCGTGCTGCTGGTGGACGAGCGCCCCGAAGAAGTCACCGAAATGCAACGCACGGTGCGCGGCGAAGTCGTCGCATCGACCTTCGACGAACCCGCCACCCGCCATGTGCAGGTGGCCGAGATGGTCATCGAGAAAGCCAAGCGCCTGGTCGAACTTAAAAAAGACGTCGTCATCCTGCTCGATTCCATCACCCGTCTGGCTCGTGCCTACAACACCGTTGTGCCCGCCTCCGGCAAGGTACTTACCGGTGGTGTCGATGCCAATGCCCTGCAGCGCCCCAAGCGCTTCTTCGGCGCGGCGCGCAATGTGGAAGAAGGCGGTTCGCTGACCATCATCGGCACAGCGCTGGTCGAGACCGGCAGCCGCATGGACGAAGTCATCTACGAAGAATTCAAAGGCACCGGCAACTCCGAGGTTCACCTCGAACGCCGCCTCGCCGAAAAGCGGGTCTATCCGTCAATCAACCTGAACAAATCGGGTACGCGGCGCGAAGAACTGCTCATCAAACCAGAGCTTCTACAAAAGATCTGGGTGCTTCGCAAGTTCATACACGACATGGACGAAATCGAAGCCATGGAGTTCATCATGGACAAGATCCGGGCAACGAAGAACAACTCCGAATTCTTCGACATGATGAAGAAGTAAGCGGATAAGCACACCTGTAAGCCTCTCGCCCGAGAGGCTTACTTGCGATGTGCGCCCGCATTGCGTGCGCAGACCCGCTGCATCGCCAAGAGCTTACATTTTTCAATCTTCGCTGAGTCTTGCTTACTCAGTACTACAACAGAGCATTCCTTGATGAACCTACCAACACTAGATCAGTTTCTTGACCAAATCCGCGCGCGCGACCCGCATCAGCCCGAGTTCATGCAGGCAGTCAAAGAAGTGATGAATAGTTTGTGGCCCTTCATTGAACGCAATCCCCGCTATGCCGCTCACGGCATACTGGAACGACTGGTAGAGCCCGAAAGAGCCTTCCAGTTTCGCATTTCCTGGGTCGATGACCAGGGACGCGTCCAGGTCAACCGCGGCTTCCGCATCCAGCACAGCTCGGCGATAGGCCCTTACAAGGGCGGTATGCGTTTTCACCCTTCGGTCAATTTGTCCATACTGAAATTTCTGGCCTTTGAACAGACCTTCAAGAACGCCTTGACGACCTTGCCCATGGGCGGCGGCAAAGGCGGCTCGGACTTCGACCCCAAAGGCAAGTCGGACGGTGAGGTCATGCGCTTCTGCCAGGCGCTCATCGCCGAACTCTACCGCCACCTGGGGCCGGACACCGATGTGCCGGCTGGCGACATTGGTGTCGGCGCCCGTGAAGTCGGATTCATGACGGGCATGATGAAGAAGTTGTCCAACTCGTCGGCCAGCGTGTTCACCGGCAAGGGGCTGACCTACGGCGGCAGCCTGATCCGTCCCGAGGCCACCGGCTATGGCACGGTTTACTTTGCCGAAGAAATGCTCAAGCACGCCCGCCAGTCCATCGAAGGCCTGACGGTATCGGTGTCCGGGTCCGGCAATGTGGCGCAATACGCCATCGAAAAATGCATGCAGTTGGGCGCGCGTGTGGTCACGGTATCCGACTCGCACGGCACCGTCGTCGACAAGGCCGGCTTCACGCCGGAAAAGCTGGCCGAACTGATACGCCTGAAGAACGAAGAGCGTGGCCGGGTCGAAACTTATGCCAACAAGTTCAAGCTGGACTACCAGGCCGGCAAACGTCCCTGGCATGTGCCCGTGGACGTGGCCCTGCCCTGCGCCACGCAAAACGAGCTGGAGTTGGAAGACGCACAAACTCTCATCAAGAACGGCGTGCGCTGTGTCGCAGAAGGCGCCAACATGCCCACCAGCCTGGCGGCCGTCGATGCCTTTGTGCAGGCGCGCATTCTGTATGCGCCGGGCAAGGCCAGCAATGCCGGCGGCGTGGCGGTGTCGGGCCTGGAAATGAGCCAGAATGCGCAGCGCCTGCACTGGACGCGCGATCAGGTTGACAACAAGCTGCACGCCATCATGCGCGACATCCACGACAACTGCGTGCTGCACGGCGCGGAAGGCAAGACCGTCAACTACGTCAACGGCGCCAACATTGCCGGTTTCGTGAAAGTGGCCGACGCCATGCTGCACCAGGGCGTTTATTGATGCGTCAAGGCTTTGGACGCGGGTGAGACTTCTTCTATTTGGGGGTCGTCCCACGTTCCGCTGACGCGGTATTCCACTGTCATGGCTTTGGCCAGTGGCTGCTGTAGCAGCCACTGCGTCAGGAAAGCGCCCACCCCCACGATAGGGTTGATCGCAATACCGGCCGCAATGGCAGCACCGCTGACATCCAGGTTCGGGATGACCACCGCCCGAAGATCCACGGTCTCGTGGATCAGATTAGACTTGCCCCCGATCACGATGGTGCCCACCGGACCGGTCACGCGATAGTTGTCCGTTGTGGTCACGCCCTTGGATACGGCTATGGTGCCTTTCAAGTTGTCATAGGGGTAGCCTTCCTTGGCCAGCCCGGCCGGCTTGAACTCCAGCTTGGCCAGGCGCTTCACCGATTGCAGCGACAAGAGCTCCAGCAGGCGCGCCGAACCCGAATTGGGCGTCGAGAACCTGCCGTCCTGCAGGGCGATTTCCACCTGCCCCTCCAGGTCGGCCTTGCTGAAGGTCCAGGGCAAATTGCGCCACTCTATGTTTCCTTTCAAGGTACCCGAACCACCTTTGGTCATGTCCTTGAAACCGGCTTCATCCAGGTAAGCACCCAGATCGTGCACCTGCGCTTCGGCGTCCAGCGTCAGGCCACGCTGCGGGCCGCTCAGGCGCCAGGTTCCGGTTCCGCTCAGCACAGCGGCGGGGCTGGAAAGCGTCAATTGATCCAGGCGCCATAAGTGTCCGCGCGCCTGATTGACCCCCACGACCGACAGCTCCCCGACCTCATGCCCATAAAGCCTAAGCTTCTTGACATGCAGGTTGACGCCGGGAATGTCCAGGTCATCCGCAAACTGCATGGCCGGGTCGCTGTCGGACGAGGCTGGCGTACTGGCTTCAGCGCCCAGCGATAGCCTGTCGAAGTTCGCGTCTACCCTGCCCGCAATTCGGCCCTTGGATTCGCGCCAGAACAGCGTGCCTGCGGTCTGCGAAGAACTGATATCGACCCGCCATTGGGCAGGCTGCGGCTGACGGGCGGTAAAGGTCAGTTGGTCCAGATCGACGCCCCATACCCGTGCCTGTCCCGCTTGCAAGCGGACTTGGCTCACATCAGGCAAGATTGCCGGCTTGCCTGGCGCAGCGTCGTTTGCAGCAATTTCTGAAAACCCATCAAGGACGGCATCCCAGGCATCCAGATCGATGTCGGGATACTGAATGTCCAGACTCAAGCCTTGCGCAGGCAGTTTCGCAGGCTGATTCAGCCCGATGGCCCCCACCTGAAAAAAGCTTGCTGACTTTCGACCCGGGCGATGCACCAGGCTGGCGCGCAGCGCGTCGTCCAGGCTGGCTTCGAAGCGCATGGCTTTGCCGTCCGCCTGTGGCTTCCAGGATAGCCGCAGCTTGCGGGCGCTATCAGGCGCTTTCCCCACCGGTGCGGGGAAGTCCAGGCCCAGCCCTTTCAGATCAGACTCGGCCGACAGCGAAAAGCCGCCGCTCTTGTCGCGCTGCAGCGTCGCCCTGTAGGGCAATTGCCCCGAAAGCCGGCTCATGCCGGGCAGGCCGACATAGGCGTTCAGTGCGCCAGCATCGGCTCGACCGCGCATCGTCAAGCCTTTGGTTCCCACGCCCACGCCGCCTTCCATATTCAGCGGTCCCCCCAGCAACTGCCCGCTTAAACCCGTAGCCTCGATATGATTGTCGGTAAAGGCGAGCACGCCTTTTACCTTCGTGAATTCTGGCATACCGGGCGCAAGCCTGACAGTACTGCCGGCAAACTCGATGGCCCCCTTCACGGTGGTGTCTTCGGGGCGCGCCAGCGGTATGGTCAGTGACAAGGGCACCTGCCACATTCCGTCGGCACTACTTTGCGCGAAGATGCCGTCAAGCAGGTCGCCCAACGGCGAATGACTCATCAAGGCAAGATAAGCTTCGGCCCGGGCCGACGTCAGCCCGTCGATCTCCAGGATGGACTCCATCTCGATATCGGGAATGTCGGCGCGCACCTCGTGCAAACGTATGGGCATGTCAGGCGTGGGCAGCATCAAAGCCTCATCCGCCGTTACCCGCAAGCTGGATCGATGCATGGCGACCGTACCGCGCATGTCTGTCAGGCGCGGCCAGCCCAGAGAGCCATCGTCTGGCGGCAGATAGTCGATCACCCCGCCCGAGTACCGCCCCTGCAAGGAAAAATCGCCGGCGGTCGGATGCTCTCCGAACGGAAAGTGCATCAGGTCGCCTTGCACGGCGACCGTGGCGTCGGCAATCTCGCCGTCCATCAGGCTGGCAGCCATCCACTCGCGCGCGTCCAGATCAACGGTGCTTGGCAAGTAGTCATCAATGGCGTCCACCGTGGCGCGCCGAAAAACGCCTTGGACGTCGACCATTCCCGCTACGCCCGATCCGCCCTCCTTCCAATTCCCTTGAAAGGCGGCGTCCATATCGAGATTAACCACAGCCAGGCGCGCTGACCGCAATGCCAGGGCGCCGTCATCCTCGTGCCCCACGCTGCCATCCGCATCGATAAGATCAAATGACAAGGTGTGCTGGAATAGTTCGGGAGCCTCGACCGTCAGATGCTTCGCAGCCAGACTGAAAGCCAGGCCCGGATCCGGATTACCGGCGGCCAGTTTGCCGTAAGCGCTACCGGGGCCGTCCAGATAAAGACGGAAGGAGCCAACGCTGGCGGCGACCTGCTCTGGAAACTCCCAGCGGGCATCAGTCACATGCGCATCCAGCACTACCCGGGCAAGCGAACCGGATTGGAACTCAAGCCAGGACTGCATGGAGACCTGACCGGATTGCAGCCCGGGGGGCAAGGGCAGCCATGGGTCCCACGCCAGCGGGGCCATGTTGGGCATACGCACATACAAGCGGCCCTCCGCGGAGCGCAGGCGCGAGCTGCTCGCCGCCTCTGCGCCGTCCGTCCGAATATGGCCACGCGCTTCCAGTTGGTCGCCCAGGCCGGCAGGCGGCGTTGCTATCAATGAAAAGTCGTGATTGCCGGACCGGCCGGTAACTGTCAGCGTAACGCCCTCCAACACCAGGGGCGGCGCCTGGCGCAAGGCATCGGTCCAGCGTACCGTGGCATCGCGCAACACAATATGCCGTTGAGCCGCCAGCCAGATCAGGAAGCCATCGCCGCGGTCCGCAGGCTGTTGCGCTGCCTCGGCCAGATCGATCGGTAGGCCCATCAGCCGCCACTGGTCGTTCGCATCGCGGCTCACGTCCAAGGTCATCCCGCGCACACTGAGGCTGAGAAACTGCGGCGAAAGCGAGAACAGGCTGCGCCAGCTAAGGCGGGCATCCACTTGGGGCACTTCCAGCACTGCCGGCTGGCCGGGACGGGCCAGTTGGACATTGCGCAGACGCAGGCTGGGGTTCAGGCCCTTCCATTCGGCCTGTATGGCACCCAGGGTGACATCGAGGTCGAGACGGGACGATAGTTGCGCGGCGATTTGAGGACGCCACTGGTCGATATTGGGCAAAACCAGATAGCGGACGCCCAGCACCAGCAGGGCCAGCGCAAAATACGCGGCCAGTGCGATCTTCAAGAGTCGGCACCCCTTATACTTCATCTTTTCACCCTCGTGCGACCCTATGTCTGCAGGCATTATATTAGAGCGAGCTTTGCGCTGGTCGGGCGCGCTGCGCCGCAAGACCAGCGCTTATGCCCCCTTCGCCGAATGGCTGACGGCCGCCGCCCAGCAGCCGCTTACCCGCAAGACCCTGCATGGCTGGTACGACGAGCTTCGCGGGGGGGAAGGCGATGCCACGCTGCCGGTGGCCGATGTGCGCCGTGCGCTGCGCCTATTGCGTGAACGTACCTTTTACACGCTGATGCTGCGCGACATCAATGGCCTTGCCCCGCTGGAAGAAGTCGTGACGGCCATGTCGGCCCTGGCAGACCTGGCCGTGGCGGAAGCCTACAAGAGCGTTGCGGGCGCACTGGCGGATATCCATGGCGTACCGGTAGACCCCAATACCGGGCGCCCGCAAGAGCTGCTTATCGTCGGCATGGGCAAGCTGGGAGGCCGCGAACTGAACGTCTCGTCAGACATCGACTTGATCATGCTGTACGGTGAAGAAGGAGAAACCACCGGACGCCGAAAGATCAGCCACCACGAGTTCTATGGCCGGGTAACGCAACGCATGATGCCGGTGCTGTCCGAGATGGATGGCGATGGGCAGGTATTCCGCACTGACCTGCGGCTGCGGCCCGATGGCGACTCTGGCCCGCTGGCCTGGAGCCTTGACGCCCTGGAGAACTATCTGGTGACGCAAGGTCGGGAATGGGAACGCTACGCCTGGCTGAAAGGCCGGATCATTCCTTGCCGGGCCTTCGAGGGTAGCGACTCATCCGAGCAGGTCAGGCAACTGGCATCGCTGCGCACCCCCTTCGTGTACCGCAAGTACTTCGACTTCGACGCCCTGGCTGCCATGCGCGGGCTGCGCGAAAGAATCCGGCTCGACTGGCAACGCCGCGCACTGGCCCGCAATGGTGTCGACACCATCCATAACATCAAGCTGGGTGAAGGCGGCATACGCGAGATCGAGTTTGTCGTGCAGCTGAATCAGTTGATACGCGGCGGTCGGATGCCGTCATTGCAACAACGAGGCTTGCTTGCCGCCCTGCAGGCGCAGGCCAATGCCGGCGTGATCGCCAACGAAGTCGCCGAGCGCCTGGTCATCGCTTACGAGTTTTTGCGACGGGTGGAGCATATGTTGCAGTACCGCGAAGACGAGCAGACCCACTTGCTGCCGCGCGACCCGGCCCTGTGCGCCGCCCTGGCTGATGCCATGGGCATGGAGCAGGCGGCGTTTGAAACCACGTTGACCGAACATCGCGCCTTCGTGACCCAAACCTTCCGCGACGCCTTCCGTATTGCCGGCATGGGTGAAACCGACCATGGCGAGGACGCCCCGGCGGCCCGGACCACCGATACGCCATACAGCGACCTGAATGAGCAGATCGAGCAACTGCTGGGCGATCACGCCGACACCATACGCCAACGCGTCGAGTCACTGCTCGATAGCCATCGCATCCGCAGCTTGCCCGCAAGCAGCCGGCGACGCGTCAAAACCTTGCTGCCTGCCATCATCGACATGGCAGCCAAGAGCGCAACGCCGCCCACCACGGCCATACGCTTGCTCGAGCTGGTCGAGCACATCGTCCAGCGCAGCGCCTATCTTGCGCTGCTGGCCGAGTATCCCGAGACACTTGCACGGGTTGCCCGCATCGTTGGCGCCAGCCCCTGGGCATCGCAGTACCTGGCCCGCTACCCTATTTTGCTGGATAGCCTGATCGAGTGGCATTCGCTGCTCGAGCCGCCAGACTTCGACGAGCTACGGCGCCAATTGCGCAGCGAGCTCGATGCCTGCGTGCTGCCTGACGGCCGACCCGACGTCGAACAACAAATGAACCTGATGCGCGACACCCAGCACCAGGTGACTTTTCAGTTGCTGGCCCAGGATCTGGAAGGCGTGCTTACGGTGGAACACCTGGCGGATCGGCTCTCGGCGCTGGCTGACCTGCTGCTGGCTGAGACCATCGATCGTGTATGGCCGCTGGTGCAGCCGCGCGGCCAGGCAGGCCCCCTTCCCGCCCCGCACTTCGCCATCATTGCCTATGGCAAGCTGGGCGGCAAGGAAATCGGCTACGCGTCCGACCTGGATTTGGTCTTCCTTTACGACGACCCCACCGACGAAGCCAGCGAGCTCTATGCCAAGCTGGGCCGACGCATGGCCTCGTGGCTATCGACCATGACGTCGTCCGGGCGCCTGTACGAGATCGACCTGCGCCTGCGGCCGGATGGCGACGCCGGCCTGTTGGCCGTTTCGATCGACGCCTTCGAGCAATACCAGACACAGCACGCCTGGGCCTGGGAGCATCAGGCCATCACACGCGCCCGTTTTGTTGCGGGTGACGCCGCGATTGGCCAGCGCTTCGAGGCCATACGCCGCCAAGTGCTGCTGCTGCCGCGTGATCCTGTTGCTCTACGCAACGAAGTGCGTGGCATGCGCGAGAAGATCAGCGCAGGGCATCCCAACCGCAGCGACGACTTCGACCTGAAGCACGACCGTGGCGGCATGGTCGATGTGGAGTTCGTGACGCAATACCTGGTGCTGTGCCACGCAGCGACCTATCCGGTGCTGCTGGATAACCTCGGAAATATCGCCCTGCTGGGGCTGGCTGCCCAGGTCGGCCTCATCCCCAGGCATCTGGCCATAGACGTCGCCGACGCCTATCGCGAATATCGTCGCCGCCAACATGCCTTGCGTCTGCAGGGTGCCGAGAAGGCCCGCGTACCCAGCGATCAATTGATTCTTCAACGCCGGGCGGTGGGCACACTTTGGAATACCGTCATAGGCGACTAAAATACGCCCATGAGCCATATCTTTACTGCGCCGCAAGGCTGCAATCGTCTGCCATGACCCTGACCGAACGCCCCATACTTCAGTTGCCCGACAACCGGCGCAAGGTGCTGCTGCATTCCTGCTGTGCGCCGTGTTCCGGCGAAGTCATGGAAGCCATGACCGCATCGGGCATCGAATACGCCATTTATTTTTACAACCCAAATATCCACCCGGACCGCGAGTACGAGATCCGCAAGAACGAGAACATTCGTTTTGCAGAGCAGCACGGCATCGAATTCATCGACGCCGACTACGACCGGGACAACTGGTTCGAGCGCGTACGCGGCCTGGAAGACGAGCCCGAGCGCGGACAACGCTGTACGGTCTGTTTCGACATGCGCTTCGAGCGCACCGCGCTATACGCTCACGAGCACGGCTTTGACACCATTACCAGCTCATTGGGTATTTCGCGCTGGAAGGACATGAACCAGATCAACGGTTCGGGCGAGCGCGCCGCTGCGCGCTACCCCGAACTGATCTACTGGACCTACAACTGGCGCAAAGGTGGCGGGTCAGCACGCATGATCGAAATCAGCAAGCGCGAAACCTTCTACCAGCAAGAGTACTGCGGCTGTGTCTATTCGCTGCGCGATACCAATCGGCATCGTCGCGAACAAGGCCGCGAACGTATCAAGATAGGCATCAAGTTCTACGGCAAGGACGAACTGGAGTTCAACCCGCCGCCGGGCGCCGACGCGTAAGGCCGACGCCCCAGCAGACGTTTACTGCAAGGTGCGCGAAAACACGAACTGATCGTCCTGCCAGTCCACCGGCACGACATCCTTGGGCCCAAACTTGCCTTCCAGAATCAGTCGCGCGACCGGGTTCTCTACATGCTGCTGGATGGCGCGTTTAAGCGGGCGTGCCCCAAACACCGGGTCAAAGCCGCTACGGGCCAATTGTGCCAGGGCAGCATCTGTGACTTCCAGGCGCATGTCCATCTGGACGAGGCGTTCGGCCAGGCGCTGTATCTGCAAGCGCGCAATCGACTCGATATGGCTGGCGTCCAGACCATGGAACACCACGACTTCGTCGATACGGTTCAGGAACTCGGGGCGGAATGCCTGTTTAAGCTCTTCCCAGATTACTTCCTTGACCACCTCGTAGGGCTGGTCGGTCATGCTTTGTATATGCTGCGAGCCCAGGTTGGACGTCATGACAATGACAGTGTTGCGGAAATCCACCGTACGGCCCTGGCCATCGGTCAGGCGGCCGTCATCCAGCACTTGCAACAGCACGTTGAATACGTCGGGGTGCGCTTTCTCGATCTCGTCCAGCAAAATGACGCTGTAAGGCTTGCGGCGCACCGCTTCGGTCAGATAGCCGCCCTCTTCGTAGCCCACGTAACCGGGAGGCGCTCCGATAAGACGCGCCACCGAGTGCTTCTCCATGAACTCGCTCATGTCGATGCGTATCAGGTGGTCGTCCGAATCGAACAGGAAGCCGGCCAGCGCCTTGGTAAGTTCGGTCTTGCCTACCCCAGTGGGGCCGAGAAACAAGAAGGAACCATAAGGGCGCGATGGGTCCGACAAGCCGGCCCGTGAACGGCGAATCGCATCAGCCACCAGGGTTACGGCCTCGTCCTGACCGACGACCCGCTGATGCAGATAGCTTTCCATTTGCAGCAGCTTGTCGCGCTCTCCTTGCATCATCTTGGACACCGGAATGCCGGTAGCCCGGGACACGACCTCGGCGATCTCTTCCGCACCCACCCGGGTACGCAACAAGCGCGGCTTGTCGGCGTCGGCGGCCTCTTGTTGGCCGGCTTCGGCTGCTTGCAGGCGGCCCTCCAGCTCGGGCAACTTGCCGTACTGCAGCTCCGCAAGCTTGTCGAACTGACCCTTGCGCTGCAGCTCGGCCATCTCGGCGCGCGTGCGCTCGATCTCTTCCTTGATCGACTGCGAGCCCTGGACAGCGGCCTTCTCGGATTTCCAGATTTCCTCGAAATCGTTGTACTCGCGCTGCAGCTTCAGCAGTTCGTCCTCGATAGCCTTGAGACGACGCTGTGAGCCCTCGTCCGTGTCTTTATTGACCGCTTCGCGCTCGATCTTCAACTGGATGATGCGTCGATCCAACTTGTCCATGACCTCGGGCTTGGAGTCGATCTCCATTCGTATGCGCGCAGCCGCCTCGTCGATAAGGTCGATGGCCTTATCTGGCAGGAAGCGATCAGTGATGTAGCGATTGGACAGCTCGGCAGCCGCCACAATGGCCGGGTCGGTAATGGCCACGCCGTGATGCAGTTCGTAGCGTTCCTGCAAGCCGCGCAAGATCGCGATGGTCGACTCGACGTCGGGCTCGTTGATGAGGACTTTCTGGAAGCGCCGCTCCAGCGCGGCATCTTTCTCGATGTATTTGCGGTATTCGTCCAGCGTGGTCGCGCCTATGCAATGCAGTTCGCCGCGCGACAAGGCCGGTTTGAGCATATTGCCCGCGTCCATTGCGCCCTCGGCCTTGCCTGCGCCCACCATGGTGTGCAGCTCGTCGATGAAAACAATGGTCTGGCCGTCGTCGTGGGAAAGCTCTTTAAGAACCGCCTTCAGGCGTTCTTCGAACTCGCCGCGATACTTGGCACCGGCCAGCAAAGCCGCCATATCCAGCGACAGCACCCGCTTGCCCTTGAGGGTCTCGGGCACCTCGTTATTGATAATCCGCTGCGCCAGTCCTTCGACGATCGCCGTCTTGCCCACGCCGGGCTCACCGATCAACACCGGATTATTCTTGGTGCGACGTTGCAAGATCTGGATGGATCGACGGATCTCGTCGTCGCGGCCTATGACCGGATCCAACTTGCCCTGGCGTGCGAGATCGGTCAGGTCGGTAGTGTATTTGGATAGGGCCTCGCGGTTGGATTCGCCCTCGGAGTCGGCAACGCTGGCACCCCCGCGCACGGCTTCGATGGCGGCTTCCAGGGGCTTGCGTTGCAAGCCCGCCTCGCGTAGCAGGCGGCCCGTCTCGCCTTTATCGTCGGCCAGTGCCAGCAGGAAAAGCTCGCTGGCGATGTAAGAGTCGCCGCGTTTGCTGGCTTCTTTGTCGGTACGCGCCAATACCGCTTGCAACTCGCGGCTGACCTGTATGTTGCCTTCGGCCCCCTGAACTTGCGGCAAGGCTTCGATCTGCGCGGTCAAAGCCTGGCTCAGGCGATTGACCGCCACGCCGGCACGCGCCAGCAGGCTGCCCGCGCCGCTGTCGCTATCGGCCAATAGCGCCGCCAACACATGGGCCGGCTCGATATAAGGATTATCATGCTGAACAGCCAGGCTTTGCGCATCGGCAATGGCCTGCTGAAATTTGGTGGTAAGTTTGTCGAATCGCATAGTGTTCTTTGAAAGTGGAGAGAGCCATGGGCTCGAATAATGAATATGTGCGGCCTAACGGCCCTATTTCAAGGTAGAGCCCTCGCCGCCCCTATGGATAAATTCAAACAACTGGAAAGTTTCGTGGCCGTTGCGACGCTGGGCAGCCTGACTGCGGCGGCACGCGCCGAAGGCGTGGCGCCCGCCATGATGAGCCGACGCCTTACCGCGCTGGAAGGCCGCCTGGGCGTGAAACTGCTGCTGCGCTCGACCCGCCGCCTGTCGCTTACCTCCGAGGGCACCGCACTGCTGGAGGAAGCGCAGCGCATCCTGCGCGACCTGAACGACACCGAAGCCCGTATCACGCAGGGTAGCGTGAAGCCCGGCGGCCATTTGCGCGTCAGCGCGCCGGCCGGCTTTGGGCGCAGGCATGTTGCTCCCCTGCTGCCCGAGTTCACCGCCACTTACCCGGACGTCTCGGTCACCCTGGATCTGTCCGATCGCCTGGTCGACCTGATCGAAGAGCGCTACGATTGCGCCATACGCCTGGGCGAACTGGACGACTCGCAGATCGTAGGCTTGCGTCTGGCCGATAACCAGCGCGTTATCGTCGCCGCCCCTTCTTATCTGGAACGGCACGGACGCCCCGCAACACCAGACGACCTGGCACGACACAACTGCCTGTCCTTCGGCAACCAGGGCAACCAGGCCAGGGGCTGGCTGCTGCGGCAAAATGGGCAATTGCGTGCGATCCGGGCAAAAGGCAGTCTCGCCTGCAGCGATGGATCGGTACTGCATCAATGGACGCTGGCCGGCATCGGGCTGTCGTGGCGATCACTCTGGGAGGTCCGCGACGATCTGGCAGCAGGTCGGCTGCTTACCGTGCTGGACGACTACGCAGCGCCGCCCAATGGCATATTTGCCATGCTGCCCGAGCGCAAACACCTGCCCTTGCGTGTGCGGCTATTCGTTGACATGCTCAAAGAACGCTATGCCACCCCGTCGTATTGGGCGGCAACTGACGAAAAAACCACACTCGCGACATGACTTATCCGCCGAGAAGCCTATACTGACAGCCAACTGAAACCCAGATCTGCCCTGCATGCCTAAACGTATCCCCGTCGCACCCGAATCCACCCGCTGTTCCACCTGTATGCTAAGCGAACTGTGCCTGCCACTGGGCATGGCACGCGATGACGTGGCCAAGCTTGACGAGCTCATCAAGGAACGAATCCGCATCCCCAAGGGAAGCGCGCTATTCCATCTGGGCGAGAAGACGGAAGCGGTTTATGGCATCCGTTCCGGTTCGTTGAAGACGCAACTGGAAGATGCGTCGGGCCAGATCCAGATCACCAGCTTTCTGCTGCCGGGTGAAATCGTCGGGATGGACGGCCTGCTGGACAACGTCCATCTATCGCATGCCATCGCGCTGGAAGACTCCGAAGTATGCATCATCCGCATCGACGAGATGGACGAACTGGCCCGGCACCTGCCGGTGCTGCAACAACAGCTGCGACGCCTCATGAGCAAGGAAATCGGACGCTCTCACCAACTGGTCATGGCATTGGGCGCACTGCGCTCGGAACAGCGGCTCGCCGCTTTTCTGGTCAACCTGTCGCAGCGGCTTTCCGCGCTGGGCTATTCTGCCAGCGAATTCATCTTGCGCATGAGCCGGGAAGAGATCGGCAACTACCTGGGCCTTACCCTGGAAACCGTCAGTCGGCTGTTCTCCCGATTTGCCCGCGAGAACCTGATACGCGTCCGGCAGCGCGAAGTGAATATACTGGACATGCACGGCTTGCAGGCGCTGGCGGGAACCGACTGCGGTTGAGCCGCCTAGTCGGGCACCGGGTCGCCAAATTCGTCTTCCAGACGACCGCGCGGCGCCAAATGCAGCGTCAAGGCGCTAGATAGCGCTGCCATCACCCAGAACAAGAAAAAGCCCCCCGCATAGACAGCTTGTCGCTCTGCCTGGAAGAAGCCAAAGAAAGAAATATCCAGCGGGTCGATTGCCGCGAACACGGCGGCGCTGGTCGCCCCCGCGATCAAGAAAGACGGCCATAGTATCCACATCAATGATCGTCTGCGCATATTTTTGTCTCCTGTTTTTTTGAGTTATTCGCGCGCTTGCGCCTTCGGCGGCTGCGGAGCCGCCGGCACTTCATCCTGACGAGTGACCTTCAGCCCGCGCTTGATGCCACCATCAGTAATTGCCTGATCGCCGTAGTGCTCCACGGCGAGAAAGATCGTAATAATACAGCCCACCATCGCCGCGAAGGGGCCCGCCATCAGCAGCCAGGGCCAGGGCTCGCGCCACCAAGGCTTGCTGGGCCCTACAAGCTGCTCTGTCGGGTCGGGAAATTGTGACATCTAGTGGCCTCTGGGTTATCGGGGAACAAAAAAGCTGGATCGCTCAACGACGGTGACCTCGCGGTCCGATCCGTAATTGCCCACAGTGGTCAATTCGATTTCATGCAAGCCAGGTGTGAGGGCGCCAGCCGGGGCGCGTACCACGACGGGAACCAATCGGTTCGAGGCGGCATCCACCTGTACGGTATCTGTGCCCTCGTCGGCAGTCAGAATCGCAAGCTCGGGCACCCCGGTGGCGCTAAGTTTAAGCGTCAGCGGAGACTCGGAGGTGTTGATCATTTGCAGCCGATACACGTTCTCTATCATGCCACCGGCCACTTCACGGCCCAGCACCCCGCGATCACGTATGACATCCACCCGCAAAGGGTTGCGTGTAGCCAGGGAAAAAACAAAGCCGGCCACGATGATGGCCAGCAGGCTCGTGTACACCAGCACGCGGGGACGCAGCAACCGCTTGCGAACCTGGGACTGCGACAGCCCATCGGTAATGGCGCGCCCCGACGTATACCGGATCAGGCCCCTGTCGTAGTCCATTTTGTCCATGACGGTATCGCAGACATCGACGCAGGCGCCGCAGCCTATGCACATGTACTGCAGGCCGTCGCGGATATCGATACCGGTCGGGCAGACCTGCACACACAGACTGCAGTCCACGCAATCGCCCATGCCGGCTTCCTTGTGATCGATGCGACGCGAACGGCCCCCGCGCGGTTCGCCCCGGACGTGATCATAGGTAACGACAAAGGTGTCATCATCGACCATAACGCTCTGGAAGCGCGCGTACGGGCACATGTACTTGCACACCGCTTCGCGCATGAAGCCGGCGTTGCCCCAGGTGGCAAAGGCGTAGAACACCATCCAGAACCACTGCCATGGTCCCAGGCTTAGCGTAAGCAGGCCCATGCCCAGCTCGCGTATTGGCGAGAAATACCCGATGAAGGTAGACCCTGTCCACCAAGCGATCAGGATCCAGACAAAATGCTTGGAAGCCTTGATACGCAGCTTGCGCAGTGACCAGGGCTGTTCGTCCAGTCGAATACGGGCCAGGCGGTCGCCTTCGATACGGCGCTCGACCCACATGAAGATCTCGGTGTAGACGGTCTGTGGGCAGGCATAGCCGCAGAACAACCGCCCTGCCATGGCCGTGAACAGGAACAGCGCAAAGGCCGAGATGACCAGCAAAACAGCCAGATAAATGACATCTTGCGGCCACAGCACCATGCCGAATATATAGAACTTGCGTGCCGCCAGGTCAAACAGCACGGCCTGACGGTCATTCCATTGCAGCCAGGGCAAACCGTAGAAGATTAGTTGGGTGATGACCACCATGGCGACGCGCCAGCGCGCGAACAGTCCGGATACCGAGCGCGGATAAATCTTGCCGCGCACATCGGACAGCGCTTTCTCCACATGAGGAGACTTACCGCCCGCGGGCGTGACACGCGGCGGCTGCCAGGCCGGCACAGCGGCGGCTGGTACCGGGTTCAGGTCGACGGGCGGTTCGCTGCTCATGCTGTGCTTCTATCGGGCAGCCATCCGGCTGCCTGGGTCGGACAAGCCCCATACCCATGCGGTAAGCATGCGGATCTGATCTTCCGTAAGAATGCCTTCCTGAGCAGGCATGCGGTTTTCGCGGCCATTCAGTATGGTTTCCACGATCGACGCTTCGGAACTGCCATAGAGCCAGATGTTATCGCTAAGATTGGGCGCGCCCAGCGCGGTATTGCCCTTGCCTTCGGCGCCATGGCAGGCGGCGCAGAACATATCGAAGCCACGTTTGCCCGGCACAATACGCAATGCATCGCTGGCCAGCCCGGACAAGGAACGTACGTATTGTGCAATGTCGGCTGCCTCGGCCGGCTTGATCTGTGCGCCCCAGGCCGGCATCATGCCGTGCCGTCCCTTGGTAATGGAGTGCATGATCTGCTCCGGCTCGCCGCCATACAACCAGTCGCCGTCCACCAGGTTGGGAAAGTTGCCACTGCCTCGGGCGTCCGAGCCATGGCACTGCGCACAGTTGTTCAGGAACAGGCGCTGGCCGATTTCACGCGCATCCGGGTCGCCGGCCACTTCAGTGATCGACATCTTGCCAAAGCGCTCATACACTGGTTGGATCTGCGCATTCAGCGCTTCGCGCTGCGACTTCACCTCGTTGGCAGAGGTGAATTTCAGGGTGCCCTCGTAGCTGCCCAAGCCCGGATACAAGACCAGAATGGCAACGGCGACTATGCAAAGCCCCAGATAGAACACTGTCCACCACCGCGGCACAGGATTGTTCAGCTCGGTAAGATCGCCGTCCCATACATGGCCGGTGTCCTCGGTATGCGCGACGGTTTTCTTCAGCCAGGCACGTTGCGAGAACAGCAGCCACACACAGAACACAATGCCGGCGATGGCTATCGCCCCGATGTAGTAGCTCCAGAAGCCGCTGACGAAATCACTCATGGGTTTCCTCTTTTTTCTTGTCCATCAAACGCTCGTCCGGCACGGCGAACGGGAGCATGGAGGCCTCGCGATTGGCGTCGGCCCGGCCCTTGGAAAACGCCCAGACCACGATGCCCAGGAAAGTAAGCATGGCAATAATGGTTGCCAAACCATTCAACAAGCCCATTACAGTGCTCCCTCGGCAACGGCCTTAGCGGCGGCGGCGCGCCCGGCCACGCCCAGATCCTGCAGATAGGCGATCAGGGCGTCTTCTTCGGTTTTGCCTTTCAGTTGTTCTGGCGCCTGCTCGATCTGTTCGTCGGTATACGGAACCCCCAACCTGCGCAATACTCGCATGCGGGTCTGAACGTTCTCGTTCTCGACCGAGTTGCGCGCCAGCCATCCATACGCGGGCATGTTCGATTCCGGCACGACATCGCGCGGGTTGCGCAGGTGTACGCGGTGCCAGTCGTCGGAATAGCGGCCGCCCACCCTAGCCAGGTCAGGACCGGTGCGCTTGGAGCCCCACAGGAAGGGATAGTCGTAGGTCGACTCGCCGGCCAGGGAATAAGGGCCGTAGCGCTGCACCTCGGAGCTAAGCATGCGTATCTGCTGGGAATGGCAGCCCACGCAGCCTTCCCGTATGTATACGTCGCGCCCGACGAGATTCAGCGGCTCGTAGGGCATGACGCCCGGGGTGGGCGTGGTGGTCGAGTGCTGGAAAAACAGCGGAACGATCTGCACCAGACCCGCAAACGATATGACGGCGATCGACAGGATGATGAGCAGCCCGACGTTCTGCTCGATCAGCTTATGACTGAATCCGGACTTCTTCTTGGCCATGTTGTATCTCCTTAAGCCGTGGCCGTGGCCGGTTGGCGCATCGCGGGGTCGCGCGCATCCGGGTTGAACTGCGGAATGACCGGATTGCTATGGGTCTGGCCCCGCACGGTAATGAAGGTGTTCCATGCCATCACGCACATGCCGCCCAGGAAGCACAGGCCTCCCACCAGGCGTATGACATAGAAGGGATAGGTAGCCTTCACTGCTTCCACAAAGCTGTAGGTCAGCGTGCCGTCGGCACCCGTCGCACGCCACATCAGGCCCTGCATCACGCCGGCAATCCACATCGAGCTGATATACAGCACGACGCCCAGCGTGGCCAACCAGAAATGCAGGGAAACCAGCCCCATGTTGGCCATGGCGCTGCGGCCGTACAAACGGGGAATCATGTAATAAAAGGAGCCAAAGGTAATCATGGCAACCCAGCCCAGTGCGCCGGCGTGCACGTGCCCGACTGTCCAGTCGGTGTAATGCGACAGGGCGTTGACCGTGCGGATGGACATCATCGAGCCCTCGAAGGTTGCCATGCCGTAGAAAGACAAGGCCACCACCAGGAACTTCAGTATGGGATCGGTACGCAGCTTGTGCCAGGCGCCCGACAAGGTCATGATGCCGTTGATCATCCCGCCCCAGGAAGGAGCAAGCAGTATCAGCGACAGGGCCATGCCCAGCGATTGCGTCCAGTCAGGCAACGAGGTATACAGCAGATGGTGCGGACCGGCCCACATGTAAGTGAAGGCCAGTGCCCAGAAGTGCACGATGGACAAGCGATACGAATAAATGGGACGCCCGGCCTGCTTGGGCACGAAGTAATACATCATGCCCAGGAAACTGGTGGTCAGGAAGAAACCGACCGCATTGTGCCCGTACCACCACTGCACCATTGCATCCTGCACCCCGGCAAAGGCCGAGTACGACTTCCACATCGATACGGGAAGCTCCAGGTTGTTGAAGATGTGCAGCACGGCGATGGTCAGTATGTAAGATCCAAAGAACCAGTTGGCCACATAGATATGACGCATCTTGCGCTTGGCGATGGTGCCGAAGAACACCACGGCATAGGCGATCCAGACCAGGGCGATCAGGATATCCAGCGGCCATTCGAGCTCGGCGTATTCTTTGGTGGACGTGTAGCCCAGCGGCAAGGTAATTACAGCACCCACCAGCACCGCCTGCCATCCCCAGAAAGTGAAGGCGGCCAGCTTGTCGCTGAACAAGCGCGCCTGACAGGTACGCTGCACCACGTAATACGAGGTGGCGAACAGCGCGCTGCCGCCAAAGGCGAAGATCACGCCGTTGGTATGCAAGGGACGCAAGCGGCCGTAGCTCAGCCACGGGGTATTGAAGTTCAACTCCGGCCAGATCAGCTGTGCGGCGATCAGAACCCCCACCGCCATGCCGACCACGCCCCAAACTATGGTGGCTATCGTGAACTGACGCACGACCCCATAGTTGAAGACTTCGGCCTGTGTTCCGACAGTATCGGACGTACCCATCGAGCTTCCCCTAAATCAAGTAAAACAAATCAATCAAAATCTTTGTCGTTCCCGGCATCGGCCGGGGTATCGTCATCAAGCAGTATCGACTGCGCCGCATGCGACGTGTCGTCGAACTGCCCTGCAAAAATAGCCCACCAAAACGCCGCGCCTATGACAATGACCAGCAACAGCGATATGGGCAGCAGCAAATACAATGAGGGCATGGTCAGGCCTGTACCGCCGCTGCTTGCAGCCTGCCGGTGCGCGGGACGGTCTGTCGCCGATAGAAGCGCCACGAGTTCCCGGCCACCGCCAAGGACGACAACAGCATGGTCAGGGCAGCCACCCAGGGTGCGACCAGCCCTGCAGCGGCCAGCGGCGTCATCAACAGATGCCAGGCAACCGAACCATATAGATTCTGGCGAGCCAGCCGACCGGTAGCTTGAGTCAGCCGCAGCACATCGACTTCGGTGCTCGATGATCGAACCGACAGGCTGGCATGTGCAGCTGCAACGGCAGTCGGGACCGCCATCGCCATTGCACAGGGGCAGCTCATGACCAGTAGCGCCACCATCACGCCGATGGCACGATCGGGTGCATACAGATACCAGGCGGCTCCCGCGAGGAAAGCCAGGGCAAGCTGCACCACCACGAACCAGAAAGCAATGTGATCGGCGCGCCTGGACACTGCCTCGCGAAACTGCTCGATGAACTGATGAGCCGGCGCACCGCCCGCTACGGATTGTCGGGCACAAAGCTCCAGGTATCGGGCCGTCAGCAGGAAAGCCACGAACATGGCGACGGAATCGAAATAAACCTCGCCGCGCGCCATCCAGGTCGTCCAGACGCTAGGGATAAAAGCGGCCACGATGCCAAGGGCCACCGGAAGATCCATGCCTACCCTGCCCTGCAACAGGCGTCGCAGGGCTCCGCCCCATACCGGCCAGGCGCAATACAACACTACCGGCACGGTAATGACCAGGCTGATCCAGTTCATCAACACAATGGCCTCGTCCAACGTACGCAGGTTCTCTGCCCCCATGCTGGCGGACCGCAAGTAACCGGGGAAGGCAAACATCATGACCTGCATCATGCCCAGCCAGGCCAAGCCCATGCGTGCAAGCATATGGCGTCGCTTCTGGCGATCATGGTCGGCAAGCTGTACAGGAATGGAGAATATCGAGAAGGCGCGCATTACGGAGCACTATAGGCCAGCTAGTGGCTTCCAGTCTTGATATAAATCAACAGGCTTCCCCGATAGTGCAAAAAAAAGACGGCGCCACGAGGGCGCCGCAAAAATACTGCTGTACAAGACGACGCCAGGTAAGCCGTCTCGTACGGGGGCTGGCCGTCAGGCCACCTTCAGGCCGTCTTTGGGCGACCCTTCAAATTGTGCTTCCTCGGTAGAGCCGGTCAGTGCCGTGGTGGACGAGCGACCGCCTTCAATAGCCTGCGTGACAGCGTCGAAGTAGCCGGTACCCACCTCGCGTTGGTGCTTCACGGCCGTGAAGCCAAGGTCGGCCGCCGCGAATTCCTTCTGCTGCAACTCAACGAAGGCACTCATCTGGTTGCGGGCATAACCGTGCGCCAGCTCGAACATGCCGTAGTTCAGGGCGTGGAAGCCGGCCAGCGTGATGAACTGGAACTTGTAGCCCATGGCGCCCAGCTCGCGCTGGAACTTGGCGATGGTGGTGTCGTCCAGGTTCTTTTTCCAATTGAACGAGGGCGAGCAGTTATAGGCCAGCATCTTGCCCGGGAACCGCTTATGGATGGACTCGGCAAACTTGCGGGCATATTCCAGGTTGGGTGTGGAGGTTTCGCACCACAGCAGATCGGCATAAGGCGCATAGGCCAGCCCCCGCGAAATAGCCTGGTCGATACCGGCACGTGTGCGGAAGAAGCCTTCCACGGTGCGCTCGCCGGTAATGAAGGCGTGATCGTTCTCGTCGATGTCGCTGGTTACCAGGTCGGCAGCATCGGCGTCAGTACGAGCCAGCAACAAGGTAGGAACGCCCAGTACGTCGGCGGCCAGACGTGCCGACACCAACTTGGCGACGGCTTCGCGAGTGGGCACCAGCACCTTCCCGCCCATGTGCCCGCACTTCTTGACCGAAGCCAACTGGTCTTCAAAGTGAACGCCGGCTGCACCCGCCTCGATCATGGACTTCATGAGTTCGAAGGCATTCAGTACGCCGCCAAACCCGGCTTCCGCGTCCGCCACGATGGGGGCGAAGTAGTCGAGGTAATCTTCGTCTTTGGGGTTTTTGCCTTCCATCCACTGGATCTGGTCGCAACGGGTCAAGGCATTATTGATGCGCTTGACCACCAGGGGCACCGAGTTGGCCGGATACAGCGACTGATCGGGGTACATTTCGCCCGCGCCATTGGCATCGCCGGCGACCTGCCAACCGGACAGATATATGGCCTTGAGCCCCGCCTTCACCTGTTGCATGGCCTGGTTGCCTGTCAGGGCGCCCAGCGCATTGATGAAAGGCTCTTCATGCAGCAAGCCCCACAGTTTTTCAGCGCCGCGACGAGCCAGCGTGTGCTCCACCGTGACCGAGCCGCGCAGCCGCACGACCTCTTCGGCCCCATAACCGCGCTTGATACCCTGCCAGCGGGCATCTTCTGCCCATGTTCGTTGAAGGTCGCGAATTTCGGTTTCTCGTGTGCTCATGATGTGTCCCTGCAAAGTAAGAAAAAGTGGTAAACCCGATGACTAAAGTCTACGGGCTTGCTGCAAGGCAAACCACACTTATGTCTTATATAAGACAAAAAATATTGCGCTTATATTTCATCGGGATACGAATTTCATTTCAGGATGCGGAACAACTTTCTTCCGTATGAAAAGCAAGATCATGCAACGCAGCATCCCAATTTCACGATGCGAAATGGCAATTTCATGATATGAAACGGTACGGTCCAGACGGTACAATGGCTTAACCTGATGCGGGCCTACTGGTCCGCAGCACCAACTTTCGCTACCCACCATGCAAGATACTCACCTCGCTCACGCCCCTTTGGGCCAGGATGTCGTTTTTCCCGTTACCTACGATGCCGGCCTGCTGTTCCCCATAGAACGCGCGCGGAATCGCCAGCAACTGAACATCCCTTCCGTGTGGCACGGCGCCGATATCTGGAATGCCTACGAGCTTTCCTGGCTGGACGCGCGCGGCAAGCCAGTTGTGGCGATAGGACGGTTCGTCTTTGACCACCGTAGCCCGCGACTGATCGAGTCCAAGTCGTTCAAGCTGTACCTGAACTCCTTCAACGAAGAACGCCAGCAGGACGAGGCCACTGTGCGCGGCACGCTGCAGCGCGATCTCGAACGCGCTTGCGGGGGGCCGGTAGAAGTCAGCTTGCAAAGGCTGGGCGACGGGCAGGCGCTGCAGTGTGCACCCATGGACGGAATCAGCATTGACGGTGCCGACATCGAGATCAGTGCTTATGAGCCCACGCCGGGATTGCTGCAGTGCGTGGCTGACGCCCCGCAGGTCACCGAAACCCTGACCTCAGATCTGCTCAAATCGAACTGTCCTGTTACCGGTCAGCCCGACTGGGGCAGCGTGCAGGTACGCTATACAGGCCCCCGTATAGATCGGGATGCCCTGCTGCGTTATATCGTTTCACTGCGCCGCCACACCGAGTTCCACGAGCACTGCGTCGAGAAGATGTATTGCGATATCTGGCAGGCTTGCCAGCCCGAATCGCTATTCGTGTATGCGCGCTATACGCGACGCGGCGGACTGGACATCAATCCATGGCGCAGCAGTGCAGCCACCACCGTGGTCGATGCGCGCACACCCCGTCAGTAAGTCCTAGGCTCGCGCGGTACTGACCGCCGCCACGCTGCGCCCGGCCCAGCGCGCCACCCATACTGCCAACACGGCGGCAATGGCAAAAGCGGTCGCTGCGCCAAACCACGGTCCGCGCCCCAGGCCGGCATCCAGCATCAAGCCAAAGCCCACGGGCGCGAGCGAAGAGCCCACATCCATGCCGGAGTAAACCAGGCCGTACACCGTGCCCGTCGCGCCCTTGGGCGTTACCCGCCGTATGAGCATATCGCGCGAGGGTGCCGCCACGCCCGAGAAGAAACCGGCCAGCGCTACCAGGCCCATGGCGACCACAGGCGGCACCGTACCCAGGGCCAATACCGCAAGCAGGGCACCGGCCAGCAATAGCGATACGAAGACGGTGCGTTCGGTGTTGGGCGTCGTGCCCACCAGGAAGCCGCCCGCCAGCATGCCAACCGCCGCCGCGATCATATAGGCCGACAAGGTGCCGCCAGCCAGCACCTTGTCGATGGCGTAGATGTCACCCAACATCGGTATGGTGTAGTTCTGTACCGCCGACAAGGCCACCGAGGTGAACATGAAAAAAAGGAAAGCGCCCCACAAGGCGGGCTGCACGAGCAGTGTTGCGAGCGTCTGGCCGACCGACTGACGGGACAGATCCACCTGCGAAGCCGTCGATGCGCCCGGCGCAGCCGATGCCGCGACCGCCTGCTGATTGGTGCCCGCAAGCAGGCTGCGGCCCAGCCAGGTCAGCACCAGAACGAAAGCAACCAGCCCTGCCGCACTGAAAGCCGCCACGCGCCAGTTGGACAAATGAATAATGGTTGCCATGAAAACGGGAGTCAGCGCCCACCCCAGATTGCCGGTAAGGCCATGCGTACTGAAAGCGTGACCCAGACGAGCGGGACTGACCCGGTGATTCATGATGGAGTAATCGACGGGATGGAAAACCGAATTTCCCATGCCCCCTATTACCGCCGCCAGCACCAGCATGGCATAGCCGTTGGCGCTGCCGATCAACACGCCCGACACCACAAAACTGGCCAGGCCGAACCGCAACACCGGCGCTGGCCCTATGCGGTCGACAACAAACCCGGACGATGCCTGCCCAAGGCAGGACACCAGAAAGAAAATTGACGCCAGCAGACCCAGCTTGACGAAGTCGTAGCCGAACTCGTGAGCCAGCGACAAATACAAAGTGGGAAAGACCAACTGAAAAAAATGGGATGCTGAATGCGCCGAGCCAATCAGTCCGATGATGGTCCAGTCTTTGCGACGTATCTGTCGAAAATCGACGGCTTCAGTATCAGGTATGGCGCTCATGGTGATTTTGCATTGCGGTTATCAGCCCTGCCGACCGGATTTGTCGCGGATCTCGGGCCAGGCACGTTGCAGGTAATAGCACATGGACCATACCGTCAGGACGGCAGCCAGCACGATCAGCACCTCGCCCAGCAACTCGAGCGACACGCCATATAGTGGGCGCCAATAAAGCAGGCAGGGAATGGCCACCATTTGCGCCACCGTCTTGAACTTGCCCAGCCGGTGCACCGCCACGCTGCCACTGGCGCCTATCTTGGCCATCCATTCGCGCAGCGCCGAGATGGTGATCTCGCGGCCGATGATGATCAACGCAATAAAGGTGTCAACACGATTCAGGTCCAGCAGCACCAGCAGCGCCGCGCAGACCATCAGCTTGTCGGCTACCGGGTCCAGGAAAGCGCCGAAGGAGGAAGTCTGGTTCCAGCGCCTGGCCAGCCAACCATCAAACCAGTCGGTGAGCGCAGCCACAATGAAGGCGAATGCCGCCACGGTATCGCGCACGGGAACCGAGATCCAGTCCGACGGCACATAAAACAGCGCCACGACCAGCGGAATCATGGCAATGCGCAGCCAGGTCAGGGCAATAGGCAGATTAATTGGCATAAGATCAATACTACCTTATCGGAGCGCCAGATAGATGCGTTCTGCCAATTGGGCGGAAATCCCGTCCACGGAGCGCAAATCGTCGATGCTGGCGTCCACCACACCGGAAAATCCGCCGAAGCGGGCCAGCAGCTTTTGCCGCGTGCGTGCACCCACCCCCTCTATTTCTTCGAGGCGCGACACATTGCGCGCCTTAGCCCGTTGCGCCCGCATGCCGGTGATCGCAAACCGATGCGCCTCGTCCCGGATCTGTGCCACCAGCATCAGCGCCGCAGACTCGATGCCCAGGGCGACGGGAGGCCTGCCATCGACGAACACCAGGGTTTCCAGCCCTACTTTGCGGCCCTCCCCCTTGGCAACGCCAACAATGCTGCGCGTATCCAATCCCAATTCCACGAATACCTGGCGGGCAACTTCAACCTGTCCCTTGCCGCCATCGATCAGCACCACCGAGGGCATATCGGCCAGCCCGTCTGCAACACGGGCAAAGCGTCGCGTCAATACCTGGCGCATGGCGGCATAGTCGTCGCCAGGCGTGATGCCGGCAATGTTGTAGCGCCGATACAGCGAAGGTTGCATCGCGTGATGCTGATAGACCACACAAGAAGCCTGGGTGGCCTCGCCCGAGGTGTGGCTGATGTCGAAGCACTCGATATGCAGGGCGTCCAGTGCCGCTTCGTCAGTATCCAGTTCCAGCGCCGTGGCCAGCGCCAGGGTGCGCGCAGCGCGGGCACTGGACTCGCTCAATAGCCGGGCCAAGGCGAGCTCGGCGTTCTTGGTGGCCTGTTCCAGCCAGGTCTTGCGCATACCTTGCGGTTTGATCAGCACGCGGGCCTTCACGCCGGTTTGCTCGGCCAGCAGCCCTATCAGGTCTGGATCGGGCAAGGGATGGGAACACACCAGTACTGGCGGCATGCCGGTATCCAGGTAGTGCTGGGCAACAAATGCAGCCAGCACGTCGCCGGCGCTATCGTCGTGGGTGTGTGTGGGAAAGAACGGCTTGTCGCCCAGATGGCGACCACCCCGTATCATGGCCAGGTTCACGCAGACACGCCCGCCGGCCGACGCAACAGCAATCACATCCACATCGTCGTTGCCGACCTTCTCCATGGATTGCTGCTGCAACACCTTGGCCAGCGCACCCATCTGATCACGCAGGGCCGCCGCCTGCTCGAAGTCCAGCGCTGCCGAAGCATCGTGCATGCGCTGCTCGATGTCGCACAGCACCTGGGTGGCCTGTCCATCCAGAAAACGCACTGCCCTGTCCACATCCGCCTGATAGGCCTCTGCGGAAATCAAATCCACGCAAGGCGCCGAACAGCGTCCGATCTGATACAGCAGGCACGGACGCGAGCGATTGGCATAGACGCTGTCTTCGCAGGTGCGCAGGCGAAATACGCGCTGCAGTATCTGTATGGTTTCGCGCACGGCCCATGCATTGGGGTAGGGACCGAAATAACGCCCCTTCCCGCTCGTGCTGCCACGGTAATAAGCAATGCGTGGGGTCTCGTGACCGCTGAGCATCAGATACGGATACGACTTGTCGTCGCGGAAGATGATGTTGTAGCGCGGCTTGAGCCGCTTGATCAGGTTGTTTTCCAGCAGCAGCGCTTCGGCTTCTGAGCGCGTGACCGTCACTTCCAGCCGCACCACGCGAGCCACCATATGGGTGATGCGCGGGCTACTGTGCGTTTTCTGGAAGTACGAGGCAACACGGCGCTTCAGGTCGCGCGCCTTGCCGACATAAAGCACCTCGCCCTGCGCATCGATATGTCGATAGACGCCCGGGAGATTCGGCAGCTCAGCCAGAAACGATTTGAGATTGAAGTCGTCGGGCATATTGATAACGTTCATCGGCTTGCAG
>JADKLW010000048.1_pt1 | contig 78984 bp, 54 predicted proteins | sample 8641881 | NCBI WGS metagenome assembly JADKLW01 (sample SAMN16272185, study PRJNA661076) | feces metagenome | isolation source: fecal sample from diarrhoea affected cattle B | host: Bos taurus | place: South Africa: Lokaleng Village, Mahikeng | collected 2019-09
ACCAGGCGTCCTCCCGGACGCCTGGTTGAATAAATCTGTTAGTTTCCGTATACATAAACCTCAGCCACCGCGGTGAAAGGAGCCCTGTTGCTATCGGGAAAATACAATTTCATATACCTGCCATAACTTTGTATAATAAATCACTTCAGATGCAGGTTGATATCCGGGAAAATGAAACACAATTCAAAAATAAATAGATAATTATAAAATTATGAATCAAGCAATAAAACAGCTTTGCATGCTATTTTCGTTGACAATTCTCTCCTCCCCTCTGTGGGCACAGGATATATGGGAAGGAGCATGGAACGATGTGACCATCACCCAGATCAACAGAGAAGAAGCACATACCCTTGCCATCCCTTTCGCTACGGAAGAGGATGTGCAAAACAACAGCATAGAGCAGTCGCCCTATTTTTTATCCCTTAACGGCACATGGAAATTCAGGTGGACCGGAAACCCGGAAACTAAACCGGCAGGTTTTCAGGAGAACAGCTACAATACAAGTGATTGGGATGATATCACGGTCCCCTCTGTTTGGCAGCTGTATGGCATCAAGAACAATAAAGAGTGGGATCAGCCTCTCTATGTAAACACGCGATATCCGTTCACTTATGATGCGGATTATAATGTGATGGCCGACCGTCCTGATGAGTGGACCTATAACAATGAGATGAAGAACCCTGTAGGCAGCTACAGGAGAACGTTCACCCTTCCTGCGGAATGGAACGGGCGCGATATCTTTGTCCGCTTCAACGGTGCCGGCCCCGGTTATTACCTCTGGGTGAACGGCAAGCAGGTAGGTTACTCGGAAGACTCCTACCTCCCCTCCGAATTTAATATCACCCCCTATGTGAAGCAGGGGAACAACACGATCTCGGTGCAGATCTACCGTTTTACCAGCGGCTCCTTCCTGGAGTGTCAGGATTACTGGCGCTTCAGCGGCATCAGTCGTGATGTCTTTCTCTGGTCGGCACCCAAAACACAGATCCGTGATTATTTCTTCCGCAGTGATCTGGATGATCAGTACAGGGATGCCAAAGTAACCGTGGATATTGAGCTGACTGGGAACAGGGTTAATGAAGGCAGGTTAACAGCTAAGATCGTCGACAACAATCAAAGGGTGGTGGCAGAGAGAGCGCTGAACAACCCGCAGTTGGGAATGAACACCGTTGAGATGGAAGTGGCCAACCCCGACAAGTGGAGTGCCGAGACACCCCATCTATATGATCTGATCGTGACCCTTGATGAGGGAGAGAGCAGACTCGACATCAGAGGAGGCAAGGTGGGCTTCAAGGAGGTAGGCATCGGCAGCAGAGGTGAGCTGTTGATCAATGGCCGCCGCATGGTCTTCCATGGTGTTAACAGGCACGATCACAGCGAGATCGGCGGACGCACCCTCACCAGAGAGGAGATGGAGAACGATGTGAAGATGATGAAGCGGTTAAATATCAACGCTGTACGTACCTCGCATTATCCCAACAATCCCTACTTTTACGAGCTTTGCAACAAATATGGCCTCTATGTACTGGCCGAAGCCAATGTGGAGACACACGGTAATATGGGACTCTCCGGCGTGGAGCTGTTCCGCAGGCCGATGGTTGAACGTAATCACAATCATGTGAAGTGGATGCGCAACAACATCTCCATCTTCATGTGGTCGTATGGCAATGAGTCTGGCGGAGGCAACAACTTTGAGCATGTGGAGAGGGCGATCAAGGCACTGGACAAGACCCGTCTGACCCATTACGAGGGCAACAGCCGGTGGAGTGACGTGAGCAGCACCATGTATGGCAGCTACGACCATATCAGACAGATCGGCGAGAACCGACTGAAGGAGGATAATCCCCGTCCGCATATACAGTGTGAGAACAGCCATGCCATGGGTAATGCCATGGGAAATGTGCGGGAGATGTTCGATCTCTATGAGCATTACCCCTCGCTGACGGGTGAGTTTATCTGGGACTGGAAAGACCAGAGCCTTAAAATGCCTGTACCGGGGAAGAACAACGAATATTTCTGGGCTTACGGAGGGGATTTCGATGATCATCCCAATGATGGCACCTTCTGTACCAATGGGCTGATCTTCGCCGATTACACCCTCTCTGCAAAATCGTACAATACCAAAAAGATCTACCAGCCGGTCGATTTCTCAATGAAAGAGGATGGCAAGAGCTTCCTGCTGAAGAGTAAGCTCGCTTTTAAATCGACTGATGACCTCGAAATCCGCTATTCCGTGCTGGAAGATGGCAAGGTGATCAACACAGGCATGATTGACATCGTCCTGTTACCGGGTGAAACAAAAGAGGTGGCAATAGCTGGTCTCCCTGACAACAGAAAGAAGGAGGCGGAATATTTTATCCGTTTCAATGTTTCTCAGAAAGCGGACACCTGGTGGGCTGATGCCGGCTATGAGGTAGCATCGGAACAGATCCAGCTGCAGGAGGCGGTGAAGCCGGCCTACCGGATACCGGCAACAGGAGGCCTCAGCGTTCAGGAGAGTGCTGACGCAATCAGGATCACAGGTAGATCTTTTGAGGCGCTGTTCAGCAAAGAGGAGGGGACGCTCAGCAGCTATCTCATCAACGGTAGGCAGCTGATCAACAGCCCGCTGTCGCTCAACCTGTTCAGGCTGCCCACGGAGAATGATAAGGCACAGGCGGCAAACTGGGACAATATGGGCATCAGGGACCTCACCGTGGAGGCAGGCAGCTGGGAGATCAATATGGCAGACGCCGGAAACTATGCCGATCTGCAGATCACCAATCGATACAACGCCAAAGGGTCCAACCGCTACAGCGTGACCCTGGCATTCAAGGTGTTGAGTGACGGGACTATTATTGTCAACACCTTTTTCGAACCGACAGCGACGATGAACATTCTCCCCCGGATAGGCTATCGCCTTGAGATGCCGGAGAGCTTCGAGCAGCTCACCTGGTTCGGCCGTGGTCCCTGGGAGTCCTACACCGACCGAAAGGAGGCCTCCTTCGAAGGAGTGTACAATAGCAGTGTCACTAACCAGTGGGAGCGGTATGTGTTGCCACAGGAGACTGGCAACAAGGAGGATGTACGATGGATGAGCCTCACCGATGCGGATGGCACCGGACTTCTGTTTGTCGCTCCCCGGAAGATGTCAGCCTCAGCCACGCACTACCGCCCTGAAGATATCTATCAGACCAGGAACAACAGGACGCTGCATCCCTATGCGGTGCCGTTTACTGAAAATACCATTGTCAGCCTCGATGCGGTGATGCGTGGCCTGGGTAACGCCAGCTGTGGTCCTGATGTGATGGAGCAGTATGAGGTGAGGGCAGAGAGCACCCCCTTTCAGTTTATGTTGTTGCCGCTGACAGCAACCATGGATAATGAGCAGCTCTCGGAGAAAGCCAGGGTAGAGAGCCCTGTCAGTCAGCCTGTAGTTATCATGCAGGACAGGAAGGGGATGATCAGCATGACAACTGCCGCTACGGGCAGTATGATCTATTACAGTCTCAATGGCAGCCCATTCACCCTTTTCACTACACCATTCGGTTTGCCCGAAGGGGGAAATATCAGGGCCTACAGCAGTGCTGAGGGTATGTACGACAGTATGACAACCGAAGCCAACCTGAAGATGTTTATTGATAAAACTAAATGGAGAGTGATCCATTTCTCCAGTCAGGCTGAGGGTGATGAGGCTTACAAAGCGATCGATGGTAATGAGACGAGCAAGTGGCACACCCCCTTTGGAATAGCGGAACCGCAGCATCCCCACGAGATTGTAGTGGATATGGGAGATAGCTATGTCGTGGAGGAATTTATCTACACACCGCGAAGTGACGGAGAGAATGGCAATATCAGGGATTATGACCTCTACTTCAGCAACGATCCCGACGTGTGGGGCAACCCGGCTGTCAGCGGCCGTTTCGGGAGAGGCGCATCGACGAAGCGTATTCAGATTGAGGAGAGGACTCAGGCGCGCTATTTCAAGCTGGTGGCCAAGTCGGAGGTGAATGGCAAAGCCTGGACATCGGCCGCAGAGCTGGGTATCACCGCCTCAGCGAAGCAATAAAGGAAGAAGAAGAGTTCCCGGCGCAGGGTATCCCTGCCGGTGATAGCATCAATATCAATATCAATATCAATTAAAAATTAACAATTAACAATTAATTAAAAACAGTAATAAGAATGAAAGTCAGACCTATTTTTATCGCATGCTTACTGATTATCATGCTCCCATGTTATTCAGTTCCGCTTCAACATAATGACCAAAAAAATATTCCGTCGGAGATCATGCTCACCATCGGAGGGGATCCCACCTCTGACTATAGTGTCACATGGCGTACCTCAGGAGAGGAGACAGAAGCAGTAGCAGAGATTATCAAAGCGGTGCCCCATCCTAAGTTCGGTAAAGATGCAACAACTGTCAAAGGCAGTACAGTGACAGAATATGGGCAGAGCAAGGACCGTAACACCCACAAGGTCCGTTTTTCCGGACTGCAGCCCGGCACACGCTATTCCTATCGTGTGGGAAACGGCAAGATCTGGAGTGAATGGTTTCAGTTCACTACTGCCAAAAAGGAGAAGGACCCTTTTTCCTTTATTTACATGGGAGATGTGCAAACCGACATCAAATCACTCGGTTCGCGTGCGCTTCGTGAGGCCTATACTCACCTGGGTCATGAAGCCTCCTTTATGTTGTTTGTGGGTGATCTCGTGAACAGTAGCAGCGACAACCACTGGAGTGAATTTTTCTACGCCGGCGGCTGGATGCTGGGCTCACTGCCTTCAGTGCCTGTAGCCGGTAACCATGAATACAACAATACCACAAAGGGTAAGGTATTCTCGGATCACTGGCCCCATCTCTTCGGGATGCCACAAAATCCACCTGCCGCGGAATACCAGGACCGGTTTTACTGGTTCGATTATCAGGGTGTACGGTTTGTGGGCCTCGACTCACCCGTGATGAACAAAGACAACAAGGATATCGACTCCATCATAAACTGGCTGGAGGATGCGCTGAAAGAGAACCCCAACCAATGGACGGTGGTGTTCACCCACTACCCGATCTACTCCTGCTCTTCCGGAAGAGACAACAAAGCATACCGGGACCTGCTGCGTCCCATCCTCGAGAAATATGGTGTGGATATGGTTTTGCAGGGGCATGATCACACCTACTGCCGCGGCTTCAACGAGGCAAACATCACAGGAGATGTGAAGAATCCGCCGCTCTATGTTGTTACTGTCGCCGGTCCCAAGATGTATGACCTGCAATCCGACTCATGGGGTGATGTCACCGGGGAGGACACGCAGTTGTACCAGCATATCAAGGTGGAGAATGACACCATCTTTTACGACTCTTACGATGTCACCGGCCGGTTGTTTGATTCATTCCGGCTCGAAAAAGATGAAAACGGAGTGAACAGGCTGGTGGAATGAAAAAGCTTCGTTGAGTGGTTCAGCCAGATTTGATGAAATAATCATTGAACATTTGGCGGTTATCACTATCAATTACCCACTTACTGACTGTCCTGTAACCTGCTGAGAGCTATATTCAAGTCAGTACGCCCGTGAAGCACCGGCAGGAAAATATCTCCTTTGCGGGTCAATCGGTCGAGTGCATTGTGCATGGTAAAATCCCTGATCGAGAGTTCATCGGTTAACTCATCCCACTCAAGAGGCATGGAGACCGGTGCTCCCGGTTTGGGACGGACAGAGTAGACGCTGGCGACGGTCTGTCCTTTCCGGTTCTGCAGATAATCGAGGTATATTCTCGCTCCCCGTTTACTTAAACTACGTTCCAGGGTGGTCGAATCAGGCAGCCTCCTCTCCACCAGCTGCATCACAATATGGGCAAAATCACGCCCCTGTTCATAGCTATATTCCGCTCCAAGTGGAACATAAATATGGATCCCGGTACTTCCCGAGGTTTTGCAATAGGCGGGCACCTGCGCAATATCGAGCAGCTCTTTGGTCACCCGTGCTGCTTCCACGACCTGTTTAAAGCTGTTCTTGTCCGATGGATCGAGGTCAATCACCAGGTAATCCGGATGATCAGGATTCGCTGTTCTGTTGTTCCAGGGGTTCAGCTCAATGCAACCCAGGTTGATCAGGTATCCCAGCGTCTCCCTGTTATTGCAGACGATATACTCCAGCTCCTTGTCTCCCGATTCTGAATGGATCCGTACGGTCTCTACCCACGAAGGAGCATCCTGACCGGCATCTTTATGGTAAAAACTCTGTCCCTCAACCCCATCGGGAAAGCGATGCAGCGATTGTGCCCGCTCTTGCAGATGAGGCAGGATATAGTCGCTGACAGATAAATAGTAATCAATCAGCTCTCCCTTGGTGATCTTCTCTTTCTTCCAGTAGTATTTGCCGGTATTGGTGAAGGTTGCTTTTTCATTTGTTGGAGATGATGAAGCAGCATTTTTCTTCTTTCGTGGTGGCTGTGTATCAGATTTTACCATTTCTTTCCGCAGATCTGCGGCGCTGATATCCTCCCTGATACCAATGAACACCGGATGACGAAAAAGACCATCCTCCGTGATTCTGGTGTATTTGACCGTGCAGACCATCTCCGGTCTTACCCATGTGGGAGGGGCGTTGGTCACCGGCCGGGTGCCGAAAGGCATCTTGTCAGTCACCATGGGTTGCAACAGGGTGTAAATCTCTTTGAGCTCCTTCTCTTTAAATCCTGTGCCCACATGTCCCGCATATCGCAACACACCTTCACTGTACCTGCCCAGGATAAGTGAGCCGAAATAGCTCCTTGATCCGCGGGGTTCAGTGTAACCCACGATAACGGCCTCTTCTCTCTTATGGTTTTTCACCTTCACCCATGTGCCGCTGCGTGCTCCCTCGGCATAGGTTCCCGATTTTTTTTTCATCATCATCCCCTCAAGATCATTTTTCTCTATCTCAATGAAAAAGTCACTGCCACTGTTCTCCACATGATCGCTATATTTCACATGATCTGTTTCCGTGAGCGCCTCCCTGAGCAGTTCCTTTCGCTGCAGTAAGGTGAGCTCCCGGGTGCTGTGACCATTCAGGTAAAGCAGATCAAACACCTGATAGACTATCGGAGCCTGCGGATTATCATCATAATGCTGCAGCATCTGGAAATCGGGTTTCCCCTCTTTGTTGTAGGCCACGATCTCACCGTCGAGAATCATCTCATGCTGCTGCTGCTTCAGTGCTGCTTCAACAGTATGATACTTGCCCAGAAAGGACAATCCGTTGCGTGAGTAGAGCTGCAGACCACCTCTCAGATCGGCAATAGCCCTGTAACCGTCCCATTTAATCTCATAGATCCACTCATCACCATCCAGAGGCTCCTCCATGGTGGTTGCCAGCATGGGTCTGATATACTTCTCAAGCTTCTTCTGTCCTGACAGGTAATGTTTACGGGAACGCTCAGGGATGGAATCGGTCCCAGCTGACTTCTTCTTTTTTTTCACGGAGGATCTGTCGTTCTCAGCATCATAATCTCCCTGAACGGCATTGGCGTCGTTATGCTTTATCAGGAGCCAGGCATTTTCCTCTTTAGCCGATCTCATTTTTACCAGTGCAAACTCACCTTTTAGTTTCTTCCCATGCAACCGGATTTTTACGGATCCTTTTGAAAGTTCTTCCAGCAGGGTCTCATCGTCGGATCTACCCTCCTTCCGCTGCAACGGCTCATAGGTGCCACTGTCCCATATTTCCACCTCACCTGCACCATAGTTACCTTTAGCGATGGTGCCTTCAAACGAGTGGTAATCATAGGGATGATCTTCCACCATCACCGCCAGCCTTTTATCAGCCGGGTTCAGCGAAGGACCTTTGGGCACCGCCCAGCTCTTGAGTACACCCTCCATCTCGAGGCGAAAATCATAATGGAGGCGGGAAGCAGCATGTCGCTGCACGACAAAGAGATGCTCCTCACCCGATGAAGAGGCTCTCCCCTCCGGTTCGGACGTATGGGCGAAATCACGCTTCTTCTTATAGCTGACCAGTGACATCAGGAAACCTTCTTTTTCGTTTTCTCAAGGCTTGCCTTCAGTTTCTCCATCAGGTCGATGGTGCTTTCACTCGTCTCCTCCCTCTTGACCGCTTTCAGTTTCTTCCCCTTCGCTTTCTGCTTGATGATCTTCAACAAGTCGGAACTATAGCTGTCTTTAAACTGCTCCCCATCAAACTGCTCACTGTTCTGCTCGATCAGGGTGACTGCCATCTTCAGTTCACCCGGTTTTGCTTTCTTCGTTGGTATCTTCAGCTCTTCATACTCACGCAGCTCCTCCGGAAAGCGTATCTTGTTGATGATCAACAGGTCATTATAGGGCTTGACGATGCCCAGTATCTCTTTGTTACGCAGGACAAAAGTGCCCACACCCACTTTTTTCGTCTTTTTCAATGCTGCGTGAAGCAATGCGTAAGCATTCTCACCATTCTTCTGTGGTTCCAGGAAATAGGGTGTTTCAAAATAGACACTGTCGATCTCATCCTGGCTGACAAACTGCTGTATGGAGAAGACCTTACTTTTCTCGGGACTGGCTGCCTCGAAATCCTCGTCATCGAGCACGATGTACCGTTCGCCCAGTTTGTATCCTTTCACTATGTTCTCCCACTCCACCTCCTTACCCGATTTCTCATTCACCCGCTTAAACCTGATGTTCGACAGGTCGCTCTTGTCGAGCATATCCAGGTCGAGGGAGCTGCTTTCTGTTGCAGCATACATTTTGATGGGGATGTTCACCAGTCCGAATCCGATGGCTCCATTCCATATTGATCTCATAGCATATCCATTTTTCGTTAAAACAATAATCTGATGCTTATGGTTCGTTTATATACAATGTTGACACATTGAACAGTAAGGGGTAACTCTCTGTTCCATCACCTCACAGAAGGAGGTAAATACAAAAGTGTTCTGAAATCACTGGTTGGGAGTGGAGCCGGGTGATCGGCTGCTGTACCTGATATGAGAGCAGTCACTCTTTCAGGAAATGCCGGAGGGGGGTTATAAACAGATCAAACGCCTCTATATGTGGCAGGTGTCCTATATTCTCCAGTTCAACCAGTTTGGATCCTGAAATATTTTTTTGCGTTTCTTTACCCAGGAGCTGGTAGAGTCCCATTTGTTCCCTTACCGACTCCTCTTTCACATTGTTCTTTCCAATAGCTGTACGGTCCCTGGTACCAATGATCAATAAGGTGGGGACCTGAATATGCCGGAACTCATACAAGACAGGTTGCGTGAAGATCATATCGGCAGTTTGTGCGTTGTTCCATGCAACTGCCGGATAGTCAGGATGCTCTACCCACCCCGTAAGCAGGTAAACCCATTCATCATATTCCTGTTTCCACCGGTTGTCGTAATAGGAAGCTAGCTGATATGCTTTCGTTGTCTCATATGTTGCCCGCAGCTCATTCAGGTAGTGCTGATCGATGGAGACATAGGGTGTCACAACCTTCCAGTCCTCCAGACCGATGGGATTCTCCAGCACCAGTTTCTCTACCGTTTCAGGATACATCAACGAAAAGCGTGTTGCCAGCATACCCCCCATGGAGTGGCCCAGGATGGTCACCTTGTCAACCTTTAACTCATCAAGCAGCTCTTTTGTATTCAGTGCAAGCTGCTGAAAGGTAAATTGATAACGCTCCGGCTTGGACGATTTTCCAAAGCCAATCTGATCAGGGACAATCACTCTGTATCCCTCTTCTGTAAGCGCATCAACCGTCGTTTTCCAATAAGCACCGTTGAAATTTTTACCATGTAACAGCACGACCGTATTCCCGTTCTTCTTTTGGGGATGTACATCCATATAAGCCATTGTCAAATCCTGTTGCTGGCTATTAAAATGGAAGTATTTCACATCAAACGGATATTCATAATTGGTTAACATGATGTCCAGTACGGGACGTTCCTGAGCCGGAAGTATCATGGATGTCAGCAGCATAAATAGTAAAAGTATTCTGTTCATCCTGTTGTTCATGTTCGTTACCTTATCGCCTGAGGAGGAGTATAGTTTTCCTTCCTTAAACTCTTTCATTACTCTGGCGATTTTCTCCTGTGCTTTTTTCGAATATTTTGCCATAATGATTCAATTTAAGAGTAGATAGTATGCAATGGTTGTTCCATCTTCGCAAGATGGAATGACCGCTTGAAAATGATCACCGCCCATTGCCATCAGGCGTACCGGGTAACCCATTGGTCATTTCTTACGTACCGAATAATCACCATAACCATCACCATCCGAATCCTGGGGATCTGTTGCAACAGCGCTGACATCAAGCAGACCGTCCCCGTCGTCATCCGGATCGCCCAGGGAAAAACGCAACGCTTTATTTTCTGCCACGTTTACGACTATCTCATTTTTATAAGTCGGTTTATCACCTGATAATGCCTCCTTGTCGTTCTCGCGCAGGGTGTTTGAAAGGTTAGCCACGAAAGCATTCAAGACATTTCCAGCTTCGGGCATGGTTAAATTTGCTTCATCAGCCACAAGATTGACCAATTCATCGGCCAGTTTTTTCAAATCGGCCACCCGGGCATTGCTTCCATTGTTTGAATCAGGCCTGTTGCCATTCTCTCCAAATTGACTGAGCTGCAAGTTATCTCCATTGTTTAGTGACTCTGACAGCTTGCTGAAAATCGCATTGAGTGCGTTCCCGGCATCTACCTTGGTTATCTTTGCATCACCGGCTACAGCAGCAACAAACTGATCGCTATTGATCGGCAAGTTCCCTTGCGAAGTACCTCTTCTCAAGGTAATTCTGGCATACTTTACTTTTCCCGGCCTCTTTCTCATCGCATTATGTGATTCATTCCATGTGGTATCGTTTGCATGAATCGACTCAGGGATATTACCGGCATCAATTGTTTGACCACCTTTTCTGATGGGTAATTTTCTTTGAATTTGTGCCTGTGCATTGGTAAACGCCAGCACTAAAAATAGAAAGATTGCTTTTTTCATCCGCGTAAATTTTAATTCAATAAGTGTTCGCTCGTAATATAGAACATATTTTTTTTAAAACTTGTTCTGTTTTTATTTAAAAAAGTTCGTAGTGTTCATCTTGAATTTTCCATTTATTACTGACGGGAAAACCGGTATAACTTCAATCATGATTTTTTTGACCCTTTTTGTAGGATTGCAAAAATTTCAACATATGTGAAATTTGAAAGCGCTCATAATCACATTTATGCAAACCGGTGGAAATAAACCGAAGCAAAATGATTGCTTTGGTTGTGGCTGATACAAAATGATTGCTTTGGTTTTGGCTGTTACAAACTGATACGGCACATTTGTCAGACTATGGTCAGACCAAAAAGAAAAACACTCACCGGATATTCCGATAAGTGTTTTATTTTGAAGTGATCCGGTTGAGATTCGAACTCAAGACCGACAGCTTAGAAGGCTGTTGCTCTATCCAGCTGAGCTACCGGACCATCAATTTATTTCAGTCTGCAAAAGTACGCCAATTCTCAGAATAAAAAAAATATATAAATCGCTATTTCACCCAAATCGTAAAAAAAGCGGCACACAAGCCGCTTTTTCATTTTATTTATTGTCTGTTAAAGGATTCCCTGTCCCATCATGGCTTTGGCCACCTTCATAAAACCTGCAATATTAGCCCCTTTCACATAGTTGATATAGCCATCACTTTCCCTGCCATACTTCACGCAGTTCTCGTGGATATTGGCCATGATCCATTTCAGCTTCTCATCCACCTGTTCAGCAGGCCAGCTGTAACGTTCTGAGTTCTGTGTCATCTCCAGTCCCGATACCGATACACCCCCTGCATTTGCTGCTTTACCGGGAGCATAGAGAATCTTGTTTTCCAGGAACAGATTTACTGCATCAGGTGTACTGGGCATATTGGCTCCTTCCGAAACGGCAAAAACACCGTTCTTTACCAGTGCCGCTGCATCAGTCTGATCAATCTCATTCTGTGTGGCCGAAGGGAGGGCGATATCCCCTTTCTCTCCCCAGGGACGTGCACCGGGGACATATTTACATCCAAACTCCTCTGCATATTCACGAATACGTCCCCTGTAGAGATTCTTCAACTCCATCACGAACTGCAGCTTCTCTGCAGTGATTCCATCAGGATCGTAGATATATCCGTCGGAGTCGGATAATGTGACCGGTATGGCACCCAACTCAAGTAGCTTCTCACAGGTATATTGTGCTACGTTCCCTGAACCGGAAACGAGGCATTTCTTGCCTTTTATATCGATATTCCTGGTTTGCAACATCTCCAGCAGGAAGTAAACATTACCGTAGCCGGTAGCCTCAGGACGGACAAGCGACCCGCCAAATTCACGGCCTTTACCGGTGAAGGTGCCAGTGAACTCACCTGCCAGCTTCTTATATTTGCCAAACATGTAACCCACCTCACGACCACCCACACCGATATCTCCGGCAGGTACATCGGTATCGGGACCGATCACACGCCATACTCCCTCAACGAAAGCCTGACAGAAGCGCATGATTTCACCATCGGATTTACCGCGTGGTGAAAAATCGGACCCTCCTTTCGCTCCACCCATGGGAAGCGTAGTGAGTGCATTTTTAAAGGTCTGCTCAAAAGCAAGAAACTTAAGAATTGAGGGTGAAACAGAAGCGTGAAAACGTATCCCCCCCTTGTAGGGGCCGATGGCATTGTTATGCTGCACACGGTATCCCATATTTGTCTGCACATTGCCTTTGTCGTCCACCCATGTTACGCGAAAGGAGTGTATCTTGTCGGGGATGATTAACCGCTCTATCAGATTTACCTTTGTAAACTCCGGATGCTCGTTGTAGACATCCTCAATAGACTCTACCACTTCTTCAACAGCCTGATGGTATTCCGGTTCGTTAGGAAAACGCCTTCTCAATAGATCGATAACCTCTGTAGATTTCATACAATTATTCTCTTTAAATCAGATAACTTCAAACAATAATCACTTTGAAGCACAAAATTAGAAATAATTTTCTAATTCAAGAAATTTTCAAATGTTTTTATTGTTTTTGATACTAAATATGCTATTTTTTTAGATATTTGTAAATTGGAATAAAAACAATGGCGCCAGACATCAGGATGGAGATCACAGTGAAAATGTTCAACTCTGCATACAGGAGGATGTATACAACTAATGCAATCCAAAGGAGTATGATAAAAGCAATCTGTGTTTGGGAGAGTTTTCTTCGTGCCATATTGGTGTAAATATTTCTTATGCACAAAGTTAAAAAAAAGGCACAGATATCACATCTATACCTCCTTAAAAACCTAAGAGAGTTAATGAAAAATTGATAATACTATTTATGTACCAAATGAATTGTTCTCTGCAAAGTAAATCAATAGTGGTTACAGATCGATTTCATTTCGGTTAAGTTTTGGTTACAGATGAATGCGACAGAAAAATAATAATTAATTTTACCCGGAAATAAACAATTAAAATGAATTATCTATGTGTGGAATAGTAGGATATATTGGCAACAGACAGGCATACCCAATTCTGATAAAGGGCCTTCACAGACTTGAATACAGAGGTTATGACAGTGCCGGAATTGCACTCATCGACCACGATCACCTGAAGGTATACAAGACAAAAGGAAAAGTATCGGAGTTAGAGCTTTTTGCCCAACAGAAGGATATCACCGGGACAATTGGGATTGCTCATACACGCTGGGCAACGCACGGTGAACCCACGCAGACCAACGCACATCCTCATTTTTCACAAACAGAAGAGATCGCCATCATTCATAACGGTATCATTGAAAACTATTCAGTATTGAAAGAGGGCTTGATAAAAGAGGGATATACATTTCAGAGTCAGACAGATACTGAGGTTCTGGTTCAACTTATTGAGTATATGAAAAAATCGAACGGTACCGATCTTCCTACCGCCGTACAGCTGGCATTGAATGAGGTAGTGGGTGCCTACGCCATTGCTGTGTTGGAGAGAAATAATCCGGATATGATTGTGGCCGCCAGAAAAGGTAGCCCTCTGGTAATCGGCATTGGTGAGGATGAGTATTTTATCGGATCGGACGCTACCCCCATTATTGAATTTACGGATCAGGTAACATACATTGGTGATGAGGAGATTGTAACCATACAACGAAACAAACCACTCAGGATTAGGACGATCGGGAACATCGACAAAACACCTGAGATTCAGAAGCTTGAGATGACGCTCAATCAGCTTGAAAAGGGAGGTTATCCCCATTTTATGCTCAAGGAGATTTTCGAGCAACCTCAGACATTGAGCGACTGTATGCGCGGCAGAGTGAATGTCGATTCCGACAATATCACCCTGGCCGGTTTCATCGATAACAAAGAGAAGTTTCTGAAAGCCAAAAGAATCATCATCACAGCATGTGGAACTTCATGGCATGCCGCTCAGATAGGTATGTATGCCATCGAAGAGTACGCCCGTATTCCGGTTGAGGTAGAGTATTCATCGGAATTCCGTTACAGGAAGCCGGTGATTAACAAGGACGATATCGTGATTGCCATCTCTCAATCGGGTGAAACGGCAGATACACTGGCGGCAATAGAGTTGGCTAAACAGCAGGAAGCATTTATATTTGGTATCTGTAATGTGGTCGGCTCCTCCATCCCCAGGAAAACACATTCAGGATGTTACACCCATGTAGGACCTGAGATTGGTGTTGCGTCCACCAAAGCTTTTACAGCGCAGGTGACCGTTCTCACCATGCTGGCTATCCTGATCGGAAAAGAGAAAGGTACGATCTCTCATGATGAATACCTGAGACTGATAAGGGAGTTGAGCCTCATACCCGATAAAGTGAGTGAGATCTTACAAAAGAGTGATCAGATGATTGCCGAACTGTCAAAAAGCTTTACTTATGCAAGCAACTGTATTTACCTGGGCAGGGGATACAATTTCCCTGTAGCACTGGAGGGCGCTTTAAAATTAAAGGAGATCTCTTACATCCATGCCGAGGGTTATCCAGCCGCTGAGATGAAACATGGAGCGATAGCGCTTATAAGCAATGAGATGCCGGTTGTTGTGATTGCCACGCAATCGGATACCTACGAAAAAGTAACCAGCAACATCCAGGAAATAAAAGCCCGCAAAGGCAGAATCATCTCGGTAGTGACTGAAGGAGATACCCAGGTGAGAGATCTCTCTACGTTCTGTATCGAAGTACCCAAAACAGAACCCTGCTTAACCCCATTGCTATCGGTTATTCCACTACAATTGCTGGCATACCATATCGCCGTGGTGAAAGGATGTGACGTGGATCAACCACGCAACCTGGCAAAATCGGTTACGGTTGAATAGACCAGCTGCAATCTTTCAAGTGCATTTCCTGTTCCATCTGTTCAGACTGCATTACTTCTCCCGCGGAAGTTTCTCCGTGTGAATCAACACCCCTATTCAGGGGTAAAATAATTGCATGGAAGAGAGAAGTAATTGTTGTTGTTTAGCATGAAGAATATTCAATTTATGATTATCTTTGGGAGGTTATTATTCAAAACTTTTTCATGGTATTTCAACATCCGAAACAATAATTCATCCCAATGGATTCAATTTATTTAATCATTGTCATCATTCTGTTATGCCTGGCGACACTGGACCTTATTGTGGGTGTATCCAACGATGCGGTCAACTTCCTCAACTCAAGTATCGGCTCCAGGGTAGCCCCATTATGGGTAATCTTCACCGTAGCTTCTATAGGTGTCCTGGTGGGTGTCCTGTTCTCAAGCGGTATGATGGAGGTAGCCCGCAGCGGTGTCTTCTATCCTGAGAAATTCACCTTCCCGGCAATTATGACCCTTTTCCTGGCGGTGATGCTTACCGATGTGATCCTGCTGGACCTGTTCAACACCTTCGGACTGCCCACCTCTACGACCGTCTCGCTGGTGTTCGAACTGCTGGGAGCCGCGGTGGCGGTGGCGCTCTTCACATTATGGACCACGGAGACCGGCGAACAGCTGGGTGATTTCATCAATAGCGGTAAAGCACTGGCGATTATCTCGGGGATCTTTATCTCCATTGCAATTGCATTCATCGTGGGCAGCATCATCATGTATATCTCGCGATTGATCTTCTCCTTCAATTACGGGAAGACATTCAGGTTACTGGGGGCGATCTGGAGCGGCCTGGCCCTGACGGCGATCACCTATTTTGCTATTTTCAAGGGGTTGAAAGGAAGTGTACTGGTCACGGCGGAGACACTTGCTTATCTTGAAAACAACATGGCTACAGCCCTTCTGTACACTTTTGTGGGCTGGACAGTGCTGATGGCCCTGCTCCAACACATTTTCAGGGTGAAGATATTGAAAATCATCGTACTTGCAGGAACGGCCGCCCTGGCGATGGCATTTGCCGGTAACGACCTGGTCAATTTCATCGGTGTCTTTATGGCTGGTTTTGACTCTTTTAAGATTGCCAGTGAGGTGGCAGCATCAGGGGGTGATGTCAACACCCTTTACATGGGTGACCTTGCTCAACCGGTAGTCGCCAACATAGGGTGGTTGATGGGTGCAGGTATTATCATGGTACTGGCACTCTGGTTCTCCAAGAAATCGAGATCCGTAACTGATACAGAGGTGAACCTGGCACGCAAGGGTGAAGGGATTGAACGGTTCTCCTCCTCGCCATTATCGCGCTCAATCGTCAGAAGCAGCCTTAATTTCAGCAAGACAATCGATCAGATAACACCGGCACCGGTCAAAAGATTCTTAGAAAATCGTTTTGAACCCATCGCACTGGAAAACAACGCCTCGTTCGACCTGATCCGGGCTTCTGTCAACCTCACCATTGCTGCCCTGCTGATCTCACTCGGCACATCCCTGAAGCTGCCACTCTCCACCACCTATGTCACCTTTATGGTGGCCATGGGATCATCGCTGGCTGACCGTGCCTGGGGGCGCGAGAGCGCTGTCTACAGGATCAACGGGGTGCTTACGGTAGTGGCCGGATGGCTGCTGACCGCCCTGATCGCCTTCTCCGCATCCCTGCTCATAGGCCTGTTCCTTGCCTGGGGAGGTAAGATTGCCATCGCTGTCATGGTGTTGCTTGTTGGCTTTCTCCTCTATAAATCGAGCAAACTTCACACGCAAAGAAAGAGCAAGGAGGAGCAGCTGCAGAAAGTTCCTTCCAGTGAAATACAGCTGGTCACCTCATGCAATGAGGATGTACGTCTTGTACTTGAAAAAACCCTGAGTATCTATAAAAGTGTGCTCGACGGCCTGAGGGATGAGGATCGCAAGAGGGTGAAGAAAGCGATGAATGAGGCATATGACCTGTATGAAAAGTTCGGTGATAAACGTACCTACGAGGTGGTTCCCACCATTGAAAAGATGCAGATGAATGCCCTGGATCTGGAACAGGAGTATGTGCAGCTGGTGGACTACTCCTATGAGATCACCAAATCGCTGAAAGCAATCACGGAATCAACATTCCGCTATATCGACAACAACCACACCGCCTTCACCAAAGAACAACTTGATGATCTGCAGATGATCTACAAGATCCTCTCAGAATCGTTCGACAGTTATCACCAGATGGACAGAGAGGGTGATTATGCTCAGTTCTCGAAGGTGACCGCCATGCGTGATATCATCTTTGAGCTCTATTCAAAACTGAACAAACGGCAGATTAAACGCGTGAAAGCGAATGAGTCTACCACCCGCAGCAGCATTCTATTCCTGAACCTGGTGAATGAGTCAAAGATCATCACCCTGCAGTCGAGCAACCTGATGAAATCACACCGTAACTTTAAGGAGAATTATGCCGGTACGGGACCCGAATTGAACGCCAAGGCACTGTTAAAGAAGATTACGCTGAATTTATAGCACAGATGATTTCTCTGCAATGATAGTCATGGGTAATCAGCAACACTCGATTATAACAGACAGTGTTGAACGATAGTTTCACTTATCTGTTACTGGATTAAATCGAATATCCAGATTCGTTTAAAGAGAAGGGAAATGTTTAAAAGCCTGTTTCATATCTCTCAAATGGATTGCCCTTCTGAAGAGCAGTTAATCCGTATGCAACTCAGCCGGTTCGATGAGATACAATCGCTGGAGTTCGATATTCCGGGAAGGAAACTCACTGTCTGGCACAACGAAAGCCCTGAGCTTTTATCTTCCGCTCTGGAAGGGCTGAAGCTGCAAACAATCCTGCTATCAACGGAAACGGCGGTTGATAAGGATGTGAAAGGAACAGATCACAGCCAGCGGAAAATACTCCTTACAGTACTGATCATCAACTTCCTTTTTTTTGTACTTGAGATGCTGTTCGGGGTTCTGTCCGGTTCTATGGGACTTGTAGCCGACAGTCTGGACATGCTTGCCGACAGTCTTGTCTATGGCCTGGCACTTTTTGCCGTAGGTGGTTCGATAGCGAGAAAAAACAATATCGCTAAAACAGCCGGTTACTTTCAGCTGCTGCTGGCACTTTTAGGTTTGATTGAGGTAATCCGCCGATTTATTGGTTTTGAAGAGATGCCTGATTTTCAAACGATGATTATCATCTCACTTATGGCATTGATTGCAAACGCATATTGTCTCTATCTCCTGCAAAAAGAGAGAAGCAAAGAGGTGCATATGCAGGCCAGTATGATCTTCACATCCAACGATATCATCATCAACGCTGGTGTCATTCTTGCGGGAGTGCTGGTCCACCTGCTGCAATCGGGTTTTCCCGATCTGATTATAGGTGCCATCGTGTTTTTGATCGTCGCCAGAGGAGCATTCAGAATACTTAAACTGGCGGGGTAAAAGTACGGAGAATCATTGGGCCTTCACTTCACTCAACAAAAAAAGTTTGCCGGCCAGGGCAAACTCTCTTATCATCTATGCGATCAATGTTTACTTCTGAAACAGACTGATATGAAGCCGCTCATTCTTCATCAGATCGACCTGCATCGAAACAGGTTCGTAAGAGATCAGCTCCACAAGCAGCCGGTAACTGCCGGGCTTTACATCCCTGATTGAGAAGTTACCATCCAGATCGGAGTAATATTTTTTACCCTCTATCACAATGGTAGCACCTGCCAGTGCTTCTTTATTCTTTTCGTCCACCACTGAGCCTGTCAGCTGTATCACGTTCACATTTTCAACAAGGGTGACTGATTTCGACTCATTTCCCCTTTTTTCGTTTTTATTATCAGTGCCTGCAGATGCTGACACTGAAAGCAATAAAGAGGCTGCAAGAACTAATACAGTTTTCATTCTTATTTCCATTTTTGTTGGTTTAACTTACACAAAGGTAGGTAGATATATAATCAAACCTGTTACTTTTTTATGAAGTTAATGTTAAGTTTTTGATTCGCTCATCAGAGGTTTCAATACTGTTTTTCGTCCACCAGCTCTCCCTTCTCATCCCACATACGCCAGAGACCGGTTTTTTTCCCGTTGTTATAGCTCATCTCATAGCGCTGATTGCCCAGCTCATCCCAGATTCGCCATGTTCCATGCTTCTGTCCGTTCTTGTACTCTGCCTCCGAGATGAGCTGTCCTGAGATGTCATAACTTCTCCAGAGACCGTGCAGCTTCCCATCTTTGTAGGATCGTACCTCCTGGGGTTTGCGGTTCTCAAAATAGACAATATAGGGCCCTTCCGGCATACCGTCACTTATCTGCATTTCGAGCTTCACCGTACCATTTTCGTAATACTCACGGTAGTCGCCGGTGTAATATTTTGTCTGCGCTTTATCAGCATAATAAAAGCCGCCACTGAAATAGATCGGCGGATTAGTCTGTTGATCCTGTTGCTCCTGCGCTGGAGTTAAAAAGAGCAGAGAGAGAAAAAATGAGAGGATTCCTAACTTCTTCATACATTCTATTTATTGAACTTTCGCATGTTGCTATAGAAATGAATACGGCTAAAGATGAGACCTATAAATATTTTGTGGAGACCCATTGACCTCGTGGAATGTAAAAAGAGCAGCAGTTTTAAGCCAAATGGGTAAAAGACAAGATTACTTGTATTATACCATGGCAGGCAAATATCTACGTGAGTGAACGAGGGCAAACATGGGTAGCAACACATTGTCAGTTAAGTTTTATCTGTAAGCGTATCATATAAAACTTGAATTATATATCGGATGTATTATCCCGCAATGGAAACATAGCGGGATAAGTTGCAACTATTCATTCAACAGGGCTTTTAATGAAACCATGTCCAGGCAGAAATATCTAGTTTTCCATTCTGATAACTACCCGTGAGTGTGGCTACAATACCTTCAATCAACACATTTGTGAGAGGGCCGTCATTGGGCATATCAACCTGTGTGGCATATCCTTCCAGATAAACGTTGGTCATCGTAGCACCGGACTGTTTTTTGAACTGCAATGCAATCCCCGAGGGTGCTGATGCATTGGAGTTGATTGCTGTTAAATTGACAATTGCAGGGTTCTTGTTCACACCATCCGCTTCTACCACCGTTGAAAAATTATTGATGGTATGCTTCACATAGGCATTCGTCACAGTGCCATTCCAACCCTCCGTCCAGTCAATGGCATCATCCTCGTTATTTTCAAGGTAGAGGTTCTCAACGGATACCGTACCACCAAAGAACTCCACACCATCGTCTGCACCATTGATCACAGCTACATTCTTAATCTCAGTCCCTGTACCCACGGCGTAGAGCGTTAAACCATTGTATTCCGACTCGGTATCGATTTTAGCACCTGATCCTTTGATAACCAGATAATTGATTTTTCCGGAATTATCTGCATCATTGGTACCACCATACTTGAAGCTACCCACCTCGGCTGTGGCATCCACGCCAGCAGTGGTCGTCGCCCTGCCACAGATGGTCAGTCCGCCCCAGTCCTGCGGTTGCGCATTGGCAGAGGTCATGACCACCGGTTTATCGGATGTACCAAGAATATCAATCTGCGCTCCCATCATGACGGCTATATATGTTTCCGTTTCCTGTCCCTGAGATGCAACCGCCAAAATACGGGTTCCCGCAGGGATGGTCAATTTACCGGTTTCTACGATGTAAGACCCGGTAAGTCTGTAGGCTTTCGTTGCATCCAAAGTAACATTCCCGTTCTGTTTCCCTTTCAGTTCCACAATCTCCACCACACTGGCTTCAGCCCAGGTCCAGGTGGAGGGGTTCACTGTGGGTGCAGCGTCATAAGTTTTGTCGTGGCTTGCAACCTCTCCCTCGATCATCACATTGGTCAACGGACCATCATTGGCCATATCGATGATCTCGTCATAACCCAATAACGATAAACCGGTAATGGTCGCTCCTGACTCTTTCTTGAATTGAAGAGCCGTACCTCCCGTGGTGGAAATAGCAGTGAGGTTCACAATTTTAGGATTTTTATTGGCACCATCAGCTTCCACAACTGTGGAGAATCCTTCAATCGTATGTTTCACATATGCATTGGTGACCGTACCATTCCATCCTTCGGTCCAGTCAATGGCATCATCCTCGTTATTCTCAAGGTAGAGGTTCTCAACGGATACCGTGCCTCCAAAAAACTCTACGCCATCGTCAGCACCATTGATCACAGCTACATTCCTGATCTCAGTTCCTGTACCCACGGCATAAAGCGTTAAACCGTTGTATTCCGACTCGGTATTGATCTTTGCTCCCGAACCTTTAATAACCAGATAATTAATTTTTCCGGAATTATCGGCGTCGTTGGTACCACCATACCTGAAGTTCCCCACCTCGGCAGTAGCATCCACGCCGGCAGTGGTCGTCGCCCTGCCACAGATGGTCAGTCCGCCCCAGTCCTGTGGTTGTGCATTGGGAGAGGTCATCACTACAGGGTCAGCCGCTGTTCCGTTGACCATGATTTTACCATCCATCATGACAGCTATATAGGTCTCTGTTTCCTGTCCCTGTGATGCATTGGCGATGATCTGGGTTCCTGCAGGTATCGTCAGTGTTGCACCAGCGTCCACAACAAACTTACCTGTTAACCTGTAGCTTGTGCCGGCATCCAATGTATAATTTTCTTTCAGTACCCCTTTCATTTCACCATTCTCAAGCAGCTCAATCACCGGATTTGTTTCCGGAAGTGGATCACTTTCGTCACAACTGACCCATACAAAAAGTGATATGAACATCACTATGATTCCTGATAATAAAACATTTTTTTTCATTGTTCTGATGTTTAATAATGTTGTCAACTTGTTTATTTCTAAAATGTATAATTCAGCGATAATTGCAGCTTCATTCCTTTTTGATAGGACTCCACCACATGATTTTCTTCTTCACCCGTATTCAGATCTCTCAGATGCTGTGTCATTTTCATCTCCTGGTTCAGCAGGTTACGAGCAACAATCTTCAGCGAGAAATGATCTGTGAGCTCTTTACTCAATACGGCATCCAGTGTGATAAAACCTTTCTCGGTGATCTCATCGTTGTAGAGATAATCTCTGTTTTCTGCATCCTTGGGACTGCCCATAGCGAATATCCTGTCGGAAGAGTAGTTGCCGGAAATGCTGGCAAGCCACTTCTTTTGCTTGTCTTCATAGCTGAGAGACAGGTTAGCAATCAAATCGGAGGCTCCCTGCAGGCCGGAAGTTGTTTTGTTGTTGTACTGATAGGCTTCCAGCAGATCCTGCTCTACCCACATCTTTGTGCCATTCAGGATCATACGCACCACGTTCTCGTCACTTTTGTACAGATTCAGCCGTGCCTCCGCTTCCAATCCGAAGACCTTGGCTTCTTCACCGGTGTTTGCATAGACCAGATAACCGGCCCCACCCGTCAGTGAGGATATATTGATGGGGTCATTGATATTCTTGAAGAAGGCAGCCACGGAAATCAATTCATCGGCCGACTTAAAGTATTCCCATTTCAGGTCGGCATTCCAGTTTTCAGACGCTTTCAGTTCCGGTGTACCCTGTATAATGGTACTGTTGGGCGAAGTATAGGCAAAGGGGGCAATCTCCTTGAACTCTGGCAATGTGATGGTTTTACTTCCCGCGAGACGCAGACTATTTTTTTCGTTGAGGCTATATTTTAGGTTGAAGCTCGGGTAAAACTGCTTGTATATTTTCTTTATCATGGGTTCACGCAGAGGGTCATCATTGTTGATATCCCATTGTACCTCTATCTGGTCATGTTCATATCTCACACCCACATTTCCGTCCAGATTACCATAGTCGAAGCCTACTGTTACATATCCGCCAAGGGCATTCAGTGTCGCATAATAAATATCTGCAGGAATCGTTTTGATCTTTCCACTGTCGAACGAAGGTGATGTGAAGATGGAGGTGATATCATCCACATTATCATCCTCTTTTCGAACGCCCATTAACTGTACACCCACAAACTGGTTGCTGAAGTCTCTCTGTTTGTTGCGATAATTCACGCCATAGTTCAGCTTATAGGATTGATCACCCAGGTTCAAATCAATTTTATTCCGCAGAAAACCGTTGAACTCTATGTCGTCAATCTCCTGACTCGATTTCCGGTTTTCGAAATCGGATATGCGGTAGGAGAAATACAACGTGTTATTATCGAAACCGGTATAGGTTCTGATCCTGTTGGGCTCATCAGAGGCGACAGTGTTGTAGCCAACTCCCCACTCCACTCTGTTGGTTTCCGAAAAACGATGATCACCCAACAGCTGATTGACAATGAGCATCGTTGTCCTTGTATTCATATCACGGGTGAAAAATGAATCGGAGATCTCATCCATATCGAACTTGTACCCGCTTCCATTCCTGCCCTGTTCATAGACATTATCTGACAGTTTATTGATAAACAGGAGATTATAGTTCAGTTTGTGATGTGTATTGAACCTGTATGCAAGATTCAGCAGCCCGGTAAGATTTTCATTGCTTGTCCAGGATTCAGTATCGGAGAAGTCGGAATAGACCGTATTGGAGTTGAATCGTTTATAAATCCCCGTAGAGTGAGTGTGATCACTTTTGTAGGAGAGGGTATAAAAAAGCGACAGGGTTTTCTCTGACAGTTTGAATTCACTGCCTCCAATCACAGAAATACCAATATCCATGGGAAAACGCTTCATTTGTGGATCCCATGATTGCCGGGTGATTGCATCCACAAGGTTATACTCGCGCTGATGAAAGCTCAGAAACGAGTTGCTCCTGTTGGGTGAGGCTTTGAAAACACTAAAGATGCCATCCGATAAAAGACTGCTATTGATACCTCCCTGCAGTTCCACCGAGAACTGATCTACAAATTCCTTCGAGATGATATTGATGTTACCGGCCGACTGATCGATGTATCCTTCCGGGTTGTAGGTCTTGCTGATGCCCACATTCTGTATCACACCGGTGGAAAATAATCCCAGGTCGATATTTTTCTTGTCTACATCGACGGATGGTATGGGAAGGCCGTTCATGGTGGTCGACAGATAACGGTCGCCCAGTCCCCGGACAAACACCTCACCCGAACCTTCACTCTTAACTACCCCGGTAATCTTACCTGTTGCAGTGGCAATATCCGATACGCCCTGCATCGACAACTGTTGTGCTCCCACACTCTCGCGGATCACCGTGGCGTTCTTCTGGTCCATCAGCAGGATACGTTCCGACTCCCTGCGGGGTGTAGCTACTATCACCACCTCGTCGAGGCTTACATCGTCCGTCTCCAGAGACATACGCAGGATGGTCTCTTTTCCACTCTCCACCAGGACATTGGTTATCACGACAGGGCGGTAAGCTACATAGGTAGCCCTCAATGAATAGGAGCCTTCCCCTACGTTTTGGATGACAAAGTTCCCGTCTAAGTCTGCTGCTGCACCGTTGGAGGTTCCCTCCACGAGCACGGAAGCACCAATAAGCGGTTCGTTGGTCTTCGCGTCCACAATGATTCCTTTGATGGTGCCTGTTTGTGCAAAACCATTTGCCATTAAAAAGAAGAAGAGAGTGATGAGAGATAACCGAAAATAGTTGTTTATTGGATTCATTTGCCGCAATAATCTGTATTATCTGATAGTAAGTTCTATCATCTTTTCGCGACAAAGGTCTGATATAAATGTTACAGAGCCGTTAAGAATCCATTACGTTATTGTTAAGATTAAAGCCAAAAAAAAACGGGGCTTCCTGCCCCGCTTCTTGCTATTAGTATCTGACTTTCTTTTTTTTACTCTTTCCTCCGCTGTCATTCCCGTAGAATTTCTTTTTCCCCCGTTCCTGTCCGCTATCATCCTGCGCTATCTGTACCATCAGTTTCCTCTCATCTACATACATCCCTTTAAAAGTACTGACCACTTTCGATGCGAGCTCTTCCGGTACTTCGAAGAAGGAGAAATTTTTCATCAGGTCGATTCTGCCCACCGGCACTTTCCCTGGTACATTATCGTTGATGAATCCCATGAGCGTTCCCGGGTTCACGCCATCCATCTTACCTATGTTGATGAAGAGGCGTGCATACCCTTTCTCAGCCCTACGTGCACCACCATCCTGACGGTCACCTTTTCCGCGGAAATCATCCCTGCCTCTTCTGGAAGAGCCCTCCTGCGGTTCATAAATCTCTTCTGCCTGCTGGTAATATTCAATCAGACGGTTGAACTCAAGTGATACGATCCGTTTGATGATATCTTCTTTCTCCAGCCATTCCAGCTTGCGAAAAATAGACGGGAGCAATCGCTCAATCTCTGCTTCGTTTACTTTCACTTTCTCGATCTTGTCGACAAAGTTGAAGAGTTGTTTTTCACAGATGACATCTCCCTTGGGTATTTCACGCTTCTCAAACTTCTTGTTGATCATCTTCTCGATCTGCGCAATTTTACCCTTTTCCTTGATATGGATGATCGAGATGGATGTGCCTGTTTTTCCGGCCCTGCCGGTTCTGCCGCTGCGATGTGTATAACTTTCCTGATCATCGGGCAGACCGAAGTTAATGATATGCGTCACATCATCCACATCCAGTCCGCGGGCAGCCACATCGGTAGCAATCAGCAGCTGGAGGTTGTGATTCCTGAATTTAGCCATCACCAGGTCGCGTTGTGCCTGTGAGAGGTCGCCATGCAGTGAATCGGCATCGTAACCGTCCTGCATCAGCTTATCGGCAATCTCCTGTGTCTCTTTCCTCGTGCGACAGAAGACAATGCCATAAATATTGGGGTAGTAATCCACAATGCGTTTTAGTGCGAGGTATTTATCCTTGGCATGCACCATGTAAAAGAGGTGCCTCACGTTAAGCGCTCCTTCATTTTTTCTGCCGATGGTGATCTCAACCGGATCACTCATGTACTTCCTGGTGATTTTTTCAATCTCCTTCGGCATGGTGGCGGAGAAAAGCAGCATGCTTCGCTCTTCCGGCAGATGGGAGAGTATCTCATCAATATCTTCAGAGAAACCCATGTTCAGCATTTCATCAGCTTCATCAAGCACCATTGTGTGCACGTCGCTGAGTGAAACTGTTCTGCGTTTGATCAGGTCGATCAGCCTGCCGGGGGTGGCCACGATAATGTGTACACCTCTTTTCAGTGTGCGTATCTGACTGTCGATGCTCGATCCTCCATATACCGGAAGGATCTTGATGTCCTGCACGTAGGTGGAGTAATCGGTCAGGTCACCTGCAATCTGCAGGCATAGCTCCCTTGTAGGACAAAGGATAAGCGTTTGTGGCGATAACTGTTTAACGTTGATCTTCTGGATGATGGGGATACCGAAAGCGGCTGTTTTTCCGGTTCCTGTCTGTGCCAGTGCGATGATATCGCGTGTGTTGGCCAGCAGTTGAGGAATTACCTCTGTCTGTACCGGCATGGGTTGTTCAAATCCCAGTTCAGTAATAGCCTTCTGAATTTCGGGAATAACTCCGAGTTCTTCGAATGTTCTCATTTTTTATAAAATTTTTTTAATGTGTGGGTATTGATCTTTCTCCTTACTCCACACAACCATTCTATAAGGTCAGTTATTTGCCCGCAACGTTGTAATGCAAGTAAACTTGAATTGTGAACGGATCGCTTGACGCAAATAATCATAAAGATGAGAGAAAATTCAATGACAATCTGTGATTTTTATAATGAAGATAACCTGTGTTCCTGTAGCGGATAAAAAATCACCTTTTTTAAAATCGGGTGCAAAGGTATGAAAATTAATTCGATATATAGTAATCAGAACTGATAAAGAAGATATTTCCTCAATAAATTTCTTTTACCGGTGGTCACCCGAAGCTCCTGCTCAAGGTAATTATCGACCGATCCATACTTCAGCTTAATATAATCAATAGCGTAATTGAGGTAAGACCTGTTCACTGAAAGCATGGCCGTCACGGCTTCCTGCATCGATTCTGAGAGATTTTTCGCATCAATCTCAGCCTTTGCAGGATCGATATGTTCATTTGAAAGCATATAATCCTGCTCCAGTGAATTTTGAGGAACACCAATGGCATATAATATAAAATAGGTTGCCAGTCCAATGCCATCTTTCCCAAGCGAACCTGTTAACAACAGGGGGTAATTGCTGTCGTTGGTCAGCAGATCGAACAGCTCACCGAACTGGGTTTTATGATTCTCCACTATATTCACATACTCTTCCTGCACGTAACGGATGGCATCGCTCCTGTCGAAATGTTCATCATTGAGTTGCTCATCCAGCTTTTCTGCATCCATAGGCATCAACGGAAGTGCTACCTTGCGTATGGATGGATGAAGAAGGATAGGATAACGTCTTGCTGTTCTTTCAGATCTGAAATCAATCACCGTTCTGATCTTCAACCTGCGTATTCTCTCCTGATCATAAAGTGTGGCATTGCTTAAATTGGCCGAACGATAGATCTGCCCCCATTTCATCTGCCTGTTATCAGTAGTGAAATAGCCACCTATATCGCGAAAGTTCTTGATATTATCCATGTCTATCACCCTGTTGGCAACAACACCAGAATAAACACCGGCAGTACGGAGAATAAAATATTCTCTCAATCCCGATCCGGTGGGATTCACCCGCATCACCTGATCAGTTATTTTGGTGGAAGTGACCGGCGTGAAACTGGTGAGGGTACTATCGGTAAGGGAGGAATAGATATCAATATTACCCTCCTGATCGGGACTTACTTCCCATTTTAACAGAAAATCCCCTTCTCTGTCTTTCTCAACCACAGAGGTAATCTTTACTGTTGACATACAAGCGTTTGCGCCAAACATCAGTAATAAAAGAAGGAGTATGGAATATCGTTGCTTCACCATTTAGCTTATTTACAAACAAATGTACATAAAAGTTTGTTCTAAAATAAAAATCCGGGCTGTCTATTAACAATATATAATTATTCGTTTTTCTTTTTAATACTTTATCATTTAGCTATTTAACGATATTTTTTCATACAATGCATCATTGTTGATAACTTGTGTGATAATTGTGAAAAAATAATAACAAATAGAGTTGCAGGTTCCATATGGATTTATCCTATGAAATTATTCTTTTGATGCAAACATAATAAGGTTTATTTAACAAAAAAATATCAACCCCTTTTCAACAGGTGAAAAGAGATAAAAAGAATTTAATTATTAACTTTGTTGTTTATAAACAGAGTCTGACAAAATAAGTAATAAGCTAAATATTAGCATATAAAGAGATTTGAAGATGTTGAAACCTGTTGATAACTCACATCATATTGTTGATAACGTCTCCTCTATTATTTTCATAAATAATTCATTGACACTTTCAACATGCTATCATCACCATCATATATCTTTTCAAATTTTAAAACTATATAAATAATAAATAGATGATCAAAGAAGAAATCATTCAACACATAGATAAACTCAGAAAAGAGAAGAATGCCATTATTCTGGCTCACTACTATCAGGAATCAGATATTCAGGATATTGCTGATTTCGTGGGCGACAGTCTGGCTCTGGCACAGTGGGCTGCGAAAACTACCGCCGATATTATTGTATTGTGTGGTGTTCATTTTATGGGAGAGACTGCAAAAATACTGAGTCCTCAAAAACGCGTTTTTATACCTGACCTAGCAGCAGGTTGCTCGCTGGCTGAGAGCTGCCCCGCCGATCAGTTTGAGGAATTTGTAAACGCACACCCGGATCATACGGTTATCTCATATGTCAATACCACGGCTGCGGTGAAAGCACTGACAGATATCGTTGTCACCTCTACCAATGCTAAGCAGGTGGTGGAATCACTTCCCGAAAATGAAAAAATCATCTTCGGTCCTGACAAAAACCTGGGTGATTACATCAATAAGCTTACAGGTAGAGAGATGCTTCTGTGGGACGGTGTTTGTCATGTGCATGCACAGTTCTCACTCGACAGGATCATAGCGTTGATGAAAGAATACCCGGATGCATTGATGCTTGCACATCCTGAATGTCCGAAGTATCTGCTGGAGATAGCGGATCATGTGGGCTCCACTTCATCCATACTTAAGTTTGCCACCACTTCAGAAAAAAAACAGTTTATTGTAGCTACTGAAGCAGGTATCCTGCACCAGATGCAAAAGGAAAATCCCGACAAGCTCTTTATTCCTGCTCCGCCGGAAGATGCCACCTGTGCCTGCAATGAATGTTTTTACATGAAAATGAATACCCTGGAGAAGCTTTATCTCTGTCTGAAAAATGAGAGACCTGAAATATTTGTGGATGAAGAGACAAGAGTAAAAGCAGTGAAACCAATTGAACGAATGCTTGAAATCTCTGCCAGGTATGGCTTGTAGAAATGGAATCAAATGTAAAAGGAAATGACAGTTAACGGAACATTGTGTCGGTTGCTGTAAGTGAACCTCTTTTTTTGTACCTTTGCACCCTTTAAAAATTCAATTAACTGCACCAACTATTCTTTTTTGTTTGTAGGTTAAGCGGTTTAAAATTAAAAAAATGGCTTTACAATGTGGTATCGTGGGACTTCCCAATGTGGGAAAATCCACTCTTTTTAATTGTTTGTCCAATGCGAAAGCACAGGCGGCAAACTTTCCTTTTTGTACGATTGAACCTAATGTGGGTGTGATCACCGTGCCTGATGAACGATTGAACAGGCTGGCTGAACTGGTTCATCCACAAAAAATTGTGCCTACCACTGTTGAGATTGTTGATATTGCAGGGTTAGTAAAAGGAGCCAGTAAAGGAGAGGGTCTTGGAAACAAGTTCCTCGCCAATATACGTGAAACCGATGCTATATTGCATGTGTTGCGTTGTTTTGATGATGAGAACGTAACACATGTTGATGGTCATATCGATCCTGTAAGAGACAAGGAGATTATCGATGCTGAACTACAGCTGAAAGACCTGGAAACGATTGAGGCACGTATAAAAAAAGTGGAGAAACAGGCAAAAACAGGAGGTGACAAAGAAGCCAGACTTGCATTCGAAGTCTATTCCAGCATAAGGGAGGTACTGTTACGGGGCGAATCGGCCCGTACTGTTACTTTTGATACGAAAGATGAAGCCAGAGCTGCACGCGATCTATTTCTTTTAACGGCAAAACCTGTGATGTATGTCTGTAATGTTGACGAAGCTAACGCTGTTACAGGCAATAACTATGTAGATGCGGTTCGAGAAGCGGTGAAGAATGAAAATGCCGAGATATTGGTTGTCGCCGCCAAGATAGAGTCTGAAATAGCCGAGTTTGATACTTACGAAGAACGAGAGATGTTTCTGACTGAGATAGGATTGGATGAATCGGGTGTGAGTCGTCTGATCAAATCGGCATATAAACTGTTGAATCTACAGACATTTCTCACTGCGGGTCCACAGGAAGTTCGTGCCTGGACTTTTCAAAAAGGATGGAAAGCACCGCAGTGTGCAGGTGTGATACATACCGATTTTGAAAAAGGGTTTATCCGTGCCGAGGTAATAAAATATGCCGATTATATTACCTATGGTTCAGAAAATGCGGTGAAAGAAGCCGGCAAAATGAGCGTAGAAGGGAAAGAATACATTGTGCAGGATGGAGATATCATGCATTTTCGTTTTAATGTCTGATGTTTCTTTAAATATATTATTATGGATACCACAGAAATATTTGGCTACCTGGCCATGACCTTCCTTGTCGTCTCTTTCCTGCCCACGCAGATGAGAAAAGTAAGAATGATCAACCTTATCGCCTGCGCGTTATTTATCGTTTATGGTGTGCTTCTGGGCCTTAAATGGCCACTGATTATTTCCAATGCAGTGGTCTGCATCATCCAGATATATCATCTTTTTTTCCTGAAAAAGCGAACATAAAAAACTTTTTTCCACCTTTATTTTCTATTCCCGGTCCTTACCATGAATAAAGAAAAACAAATAATTATTTATTTAAAATTATTCTAAATTACCTGAATCTACGGAAATATGTTGTAAAACATACGATTATTTTTCTAATTAAACGATTAACCTTATACTTTTGCGTTAACTAAAGTTATAAGTTGAAGATCGTGAAAAAGATTTCTTTAAAAGTAATCGCTAATGAAGTTGGCGTTTCAGCCGCAACTGTCTCGCTTGTTTTGAACGGAAAAAACAAGAACGGCCGGGTGAGCAAAGAGGTATCAAGGAAAATATTGGAAAAGGCTGCAGAATTGAATTATGTGCCAAACAGCCTGGCCAAAGGACTGAAAATGGGAAACTCAAAATCAATCGGATTGATTGTAGCTGATATTTCAAACGTTTTTTTTGGTACTTTGGCATTACACATTCAGAATTTTGCCGAAAAAGAGGGTTATACCGTAATTATCGGGAATACCAATGAAGAGTTGACCGAGATGCACAAAATGATTACCTTCTTTAACGCACGGCAGGTGGATGGTCTGATTATCACCCCTGCAGAAGGTGGGGAGCTGATTATACAATCACTGGTTGATAATAAAATACCCCTGGTACTGGTTGACAGAAGTTTTCCTGAATTGAATGCCGCCTCTGTGCTGATAGATAATTATGATATTTGTTATTCTTCCACGAAACAATTAATTGATCAGGGTTGTAAAAACCCGGCATTTATTTCCTATAAACAGGATCAGTTTCATACAAATGAAAGAAAAAGAGGCTTTGTGGAAGCACTGAAGGAGCTGGGTCTTTACAATGAAGGAAATATAAAAGAGGTCAGTTACCATAATCTCAGCGAGGATGTTGATAATGTTATTGCGCAATTGATGAAACAAAGAAATAAAGTAGACGGAATCTTTTTTGCAACCAACTCTATATCAATAGCAGGCATAAGATCATTATTTAAACATGGGGTGATGGTTCAAAAAGATATTCAGGTGATGTGTTTTGATGAAAGTGAAGCCATCGTTTTATTTCCGTTTCGGATTCCTTATATAAAACAACCGGTTGAAGAGATGGCTAAAACTGCTTTAACTATGCTGATCGATCAGATTGAAAAAAGAGAATCGACTATCAGGACCTCTCTGATCAGGGCTGAATTAATAAAGTGATTTTTTAAGCAGTTAGTTAAACGATTAATTAACCATTTTTCTACGCTGTTTAGTTAAACGATTAATCTTTTAAAATTATTATATATGAAGCAAGTTTATCCTAAAATTGGCATTCGTCCCATAATTGATGGGCGACGCGGTGGTATCAGGGAATCTTTGGAAGAGATAACCCTGAATCTGGCAAGAAGTGCCGCAAAGTTATACAGTGACACGTTGAGATATCCTGATGGAACTCCTGTAGTGTGTGTAATTGCCGACACATGTATTGGAGGTGTGAAAGAGGCTGCCAGTTGTGCCGATAAATTTGAAAGAGAAGGAGTCGGTCTTTCTCTATCTGTCACCCCCTGCTGGTGCTACGGTTCAGAAACGATCGATATGAACCCTTTGATACCAAAAGCGATCTGGGGCTTTAACGGAACCGAACGTCCGGGTGCTGTATATCTGGCTGCTGCTCTTGCGGTCCACAACCAGAAAGGGTTGCCGGCATTCGGCATTTATGGAAAGGATGTACAGGATTCAGGAGACACTGAAATTCCTGAAGATGTGAAGGAGAAATTGCTTCGATTTGCAAAAGCAGGTCTGGCGGTAGCCATGATGAGAGGTAAGTCTTATCTGGCCATTGGCTCCGTTTCGATGGGTATCGGAGGGGCAATGGTCAATCCCGATTTCCTCCAGGATTATCTTGGTATGAGAACGGAGTATGTGGATTCCACGGAGATACTTCGTCGTATACAGCTCGGCATATATGATAAGGATGAGTATACCAGGGCACTGCAATGGACGAAAGAGAAATGCGTGAGTCGTGAGGGGAAAGATTACAATCCGGACCACCTGAAACATGATCATATGCAAAAAGAGAAGGACTGGGAATTTGTGGTGAAGATGACCATCATCATGCGTGATCTGATGATTGGAAATCCGCGACTTCTCGAGATGGGATATGGTGAAGAGGCGCTGGGACATAATGCCATTGCAGGAGGTTTTCAGGGACAACGACAGTGGACTGATTTCCTGCCTGACGGTGACTTTTCTGAAGCGATCCTTAATTCATCCTTCGACTGGAACGGGATACGTGAAGCATTTACTTTTGCCACGGAAAATGACCATCTGAATGGTATCAGTATGTTGTTCAATCACCTGCTGACCAACACCTCACAGATATTTGCCGATGTACGTACCTACTGGAGCCCCGAAGCAATTGAACGAACCAGTGGCTGGAAACCTGACGGATTACTTGAAAAGGGTGCTATCCACCTGATTAATTCCGGGTCCTGTACCCTCGACGGCACAGGCCAGCAATCAGATGCAGAAGGGAATCCGGTGATGAAACCATTCTGGGAGATCACAAATGAAGAGGTGGATAAAATGCTGGAGGCAACCACCTGGCATCCTGCATCGCTTGAATATATGCGTGGTGGTGGTTACTCTTCCAAGTTTCTGACAAGGCATGGGATGCCGGTCACCATGTGTCGTATCAACCTGATCAAAGGCCTGGGACCCGTTTTGCAGATTGCTGAAGGATGGACGGCCACCTTCCCGCAGGATGTGTTTGAGATAATTGATCAGCGTACCGACAAGACATGGCCCTCCACCTTCTTTGTGCCACGTATCACTGGCAATGGACGATTCACGGATGTTTATTCGGTGATGAACAATTGGGGTGCGAACCACGGAGCAATCAGCTACGGTCACATCGGAGCCGATTTGATCACACTGGCATCTGCGCTTTCTATTCCGGTGAATATGCATAATGTGGAGGAGGGTAAAATTTTCCGCCCTGCTGTGTGGGCTGCTTTCGGTGCTGACAATGAAGGTGCCGATTATCGTGCATGTGGTGCTTACGGACCGTTATATTAATAATCTATATCATTGTATCAAATGAAGAATACATTATTTATCATTTTGCTATTGTTGACTAATTGTCTTTCAGTGATCGCTCAACAGATAGTGGTAACCGGAACTGTAATAGATGAGCAGGACCGTTCACCTCTCGTAAGTGTAGGAATTCAAGTGAAAGGGAAAAATATTGGCGTTCTCACAGACTTGGATGGAAAGTATGAGATTCAAGTTCAAAAGGGGGATGTCCTTATGTTTTCGTACGTTGGTATGAAACCTCAGCAAATAACTGTGCAGGAACAGACAGTAATTGATGTCGTTATGACCTCGGATGGACAGATTGATGAGTTAGTAGTTATCGGATACGGAACAGCACGCAAAAGTGACTTAACGGGATCAGTTGGAACACTCAATATTGAGGACGTTGCGAAAACCAATCCTGTAAGTATTAACCAGGCTTTACAAGGACGTATAGCCGGTGTGAACGTTATGCAGACCGATGGTGCCCCTGGATCATCAATCAGTATTCAAGTACGTGGAGCAAATTCTTTTGCTTCAAATACTGAACCCTTGTTTGTCATTGATGGAATTCCATTTGAAACAGGAGGTACACCCTCAGGAGGAACAGGTAGACAAGTAAATCCTTTGTCTTTTATCAATGTTCAGGATATTGAATCATTAGAGGTGCTAAAAGATGCTTCTGCTACTGCTATTTACGGTTCACGTGGTGCCAACGGTGTTGTTTTAGTGACTACGAAAAAAGGAAAGAAAGGTGAGGACAAAATTGATGTGGGTGTCAATTTTACAGCATCATATTTAAACAATCGTGTGAAATTTTTGAATGGGCACGACTATGCCACCTATGCCAACGAACGTCAACGTAATCACTATACCTACGATGGTGTTGCATATCTCTCACCTGTCTACGCAGGTGCCTGGGGATACGACCAGAACAAGGGTTATTATGTATATAATCCCTCACCCCGGGATTTTGCTGATGGTTATATGAATGGAGGTACTAATTGGACTGACGTGATTACCCAACAGGCACTTTCAAAGGAATACATGCTTAGTTATTCTGGAGCCAGTGACGCAGGAGATCATTATGTGTCGGGGAGTTTTCTTGAACAAAATGGCGTTATTTATGGAACAGGGTATAGGCGGGCTAATTTGCATATGAAGATTAACCGAAATATTAAAGATTATCTTCGAACAGGCGCTTCTATTACATTCTCTAATTCAAAGACCGATTTTGCTGTCGCTAACTGGTCAAATGCAGACATATTCAGGGATGCACTTTACTATCCATCCACTGAATTTATCTTCGATCCTGTTACGATGGATGTGAATGATGAAGATTTTTACTATGCAACGAATCCTTATGTTGCTGTTCGTGAATTAAATGACAATACCACCGGAAAAAACATCCACCTGAATGCCTATTTGGCAATCGATTTTTTAAAAGATTTCAACTTTAAACAGACCCTGGGTTATGGATACAATTTTTCCGAACGCCTGGCATATTACAGTCGTAACACCAGAGCCGGGTATGTAAACAATGGTACCGGTAGCCAATCAGATTACTGGAACTACAATGTTTCGTCTGAATCGCTGTTGACATACAACAAAACGTTTGCGAAAAACCACCGGGTAAACGCTGTTGGTGCATTTACATTTGAGCAATTCGATTATGGAAATAAAGGGATGTCGGCTTCGGAATTTCCAAACGATTATCTTCAGATGTACAACATGGGAACTACTCTTGACCCATTGAAGAAAAGTCTTTGGAGTGGAAGAGGACGCTCACGAATACTTTCATGGCTTGGACGTGTTAATTATGTGATGAAAGATAATTATTTGTTTACTTTTTCAGCACGTGCTGATGGTTCCAGTAAATTTGCGGTGGGTAATAAATGGGCTGACTTCTACTCAGTTGCTTTTGCCTGGCGTGCTTCTGAGGAAGAGTTTATCAAAAAGCTCAATCTCTTTAGTACGTTAAAACCAAGAATTAGTTTTGGTCAAACAGGGAACCAGTCGATTAACAATTACCAAACTGTTGAACTGTTGATTGCACAGGCATCATCTTTGAATGGAAATATCGTACCGGGTTATGCGGAAGCTGTTTGGAAAGGACCTGTAAATCTTGATCTTATGTGGGAAACAACAGCTCAATATAATGTTGGTGCTGATGTAGGTTTTTACGACAATCGCCTCTTGCTTACATTAGACGCTTATTACAAAAAGACCCGTGACTTATTACAGGACATCGCATTGCCATATAGTTCCGGTTTTGATGTGATGAAAGATAATTATGGTTACGTTATCAATCGCGGATTAGAACTGAGTGTACAAGCCAATTTATTGGAGAAAACACCTTTGAAATGGGATGTCAATGCAAATATTTACCTAAATAGAAATGAAATTGGTGGTTTAACGGACGATCAATATGCCCAGCGATTATTTGTCGGGGTTGATCAGATATACGTACACCGAAATGGAAAACCGATAGGTACAATTATTGGCTATCAATCAGATGGTTTCTACGATAGTGAAGCCGAAGTTCGTGCCGATCCCGTTCACGCTAAGAAAACCAATCAGGAAATTAAAGCATTGATCGGCGAAGAAAAAATTCGAAACAATGACGATAATAAGAGTAGTATTTCTGTTACCGACCGGGTAATAATTGGTAACGTGAATCCTGATTTTCAGTTTGGTATCACAAATAATCTTCAGTGGAAGAATTTTTCCTTTAGTTTTTTCATACAGGGTAACGTGGGAGGTAATATATTGAATGCCAATCTGCTGCAGAACGTAGATATGCTCGGTTGGGGAAATATACCGCAATTTGCATTTGACAATAGATGGACTGCCGCCAATCCATCTATAGCTCAGTTTCCCAAGCCAAATGAGGGATTTGGCAGGGTTTCTTATTTTTCCGATCGTTTTATTGAAGATGCGACATATGTAAGATTGAAGAACATCAATATTGGTTATAACTTTCAGAATCCTGTAAGGCATATTTCAAATATCAATTTATATGTAAACTTGTCAAATATATTGACATTCACGAATTACCGATGGTTTGACCCTGATGTAAATTCATTTGGGGGAGATGTAACAAGAAGAGGTGTAGACTTGTCGGCATATCCTACAGCAACAACTTTCCAATGCGGATTAAAAGTATCATTCTAAAAATCATACCATCATGAGAAAAATAATATATTCATTAGGCATCGTAAGCATGATTTTCTTTACCTCCTGTTTTGAGGGTCTTTTGGAAGAGAAAGTTTATTCAGATGTAAGTGCCACTATATTCGATGACTCTGAATCATCGGCTAATATGCTTGTTAGTGGTGTATGGAATACATTGAGTGGGGGACAATTTCACCTCTATAATTCTTATTTTAAAATTGTGGAGTTTGACACTGATGACATGATTGCCGGTGACTGGGCATTGAAGACATATGGTGCCGGTAACTTTACAGAAGATCCATTTGATATTGACAATTGGTGGAGGGGAAGATACTCTTTGATTTATCGTAGTAACTATGCAATCGAAAAAATCGAACAAATGAATAATATTGACCCTGAAATCAAGAACAATATGATAGGGCAGATGATGTTCTTGAAAGGATGGGCTTACTTTCAACTGGTACAAGCTTACGGAGCAATTCCAATTCACAGGGAAAAGGTCTTTACTCCTGAAGAGTATCAGGTTCCACGTTCACCCATAACCGATGTATATTCACATATCATTGAATTGCTGGATGAAGCTTCTGCTATGTTGATTACAAAAACCAATCCCAAATATAAAACAGGAAGCATCTCAAAGTATACAGCTAAAACCCTCCTTGCTTGTGTCTACACGACCATGGGTTCCGGATCACTGCCCCAGGGAACACAAATCAGTGTGATTGGTGGTCCTTCAGAAAGAATCAATAGTATCACGGGTGAAACAGAAAGAATTGAGTATCCTGTATCTATCACACATCAGAAAGAAAAGGTTGCAGGTTATGACTTTGATCCTGTGCAGTGCTATTCACGGGTGAAACAATTATGTGATAGCATCATAGAATCGGGAGAGTTTAGTCTCCATAGTAGTTATTCGGATGTTTGGAAGATTAGCAGCCGCAATGGTCCGGAATTTATTTGGCAATTACAGGCTAACCAATCTATTGATTATTTACGCAATGCTCTTGGCGGATCAATCTCGGGTTATTATGATCCTAGAAATAATGGTCGTATCTCAGGTGCTTTATATGGCATTCGGGATCATTGGTACCGCTTATTTGAATCGAACGATCTCAGGGCGCGCGAAGGCATTCTACATCTATATGCCCGTTACGAACAAGGGGGAGCCGGTACCCCTCAGGAACACGAACCATGGTGGTTTTTCTTCCCTCGTGAAGATAGTCTGCGTCTGATTAGTGAAAACCCAGATAAACGTAACTGGGATGGCGGCATCACATATAGTCCAGGCATACAGATACTTACAAAGTTTCAAGCAGTTACAGATAATACTCAGGAGGGTTCTGACTACAATTATCCATTTTTACGCTATCCAATTGTTTACTTAATGCTTGCCGAAGCAGAATGTGAATTGGGTAATCTTCAACGTGCTAAAGAGGTGGTTGATGTGGTACGTGCAAGATCTATGGCTTCGCAAATATCTACCGAGACGTATCCGGGATCACAGACTGAGATCCGTTCCTTTATATTGGAAGAACGTCGCAGAGAGCTGGCATTCGAAGGGATCCGTAAATGGGATTTACTACGCTGGGGAATTTACCTTCAAGTGATGAACGCAGTTGACAAAGACGGGTCAATAATAAAAAGAAGGCAAAGACGCAATCTGCTTTTTCCTATTCCAATAGGTGAATTGAATGCGAACAAGGCATTAAATAATGAAAACAATCCTGGATGGTGATCTTTAATCAACAAATCTCAGAAAAATGAAACCAATAATTTATAAAAGCAGTATTTTTTTATTCTCATTGTTCGTCTTGTTTTTTTCGGAGGGATGTAATATCGATGACAATACAGACTCGCTATGTAACGGTTTACCTGTAATCACACAAGTGAAGTACACTGTACTCGACGATTCAACCATTCTTACGGGAAATTTAGGTGATTGGATAATCATTGAAGGTTCAAATTTTTGCAATATCACCAAGATACGATTCAATGATGTGTGGGTTTCCATGCGTAACGTTTATATTGAGCCAGGTTTGATCAGTGTATCTATTCCACGTATAGCCCCTTATGAAGAGAATAATATGATTACGTTGGTTACTGACAAGAATGATTCTATCGAATACCCTTTTAGTATTCTTGTTCCGGATTTAAAGGTAAAAGGATTATTGAACGAATGGGTTGAACCAGGTGAAACGGGGTATATTAATGGTGAGAATTTTGATATTCATCAGATTGATTCTCTTGATGGTGCCTGGATATTATTCGGTGATCTTGAACTTGCGATTCACAGGATGAGTTCTACCCGACTTTGGTTTGAAGTGCCTGATGATGCACAACCACGCACACCAATCTGGTTGTTCCGGCAAGATTCGTTAGGAAATATGCGTGTGGACAGCTTGCGAATCCCAGGTCTTTACAGGGATAACAGATATATATTGTACGATGGAACCTACAATGGTGTTGATCCCGGAACGCCATTTACTGATGGCTTGAGTCTTAGTGGATTTCCTGAAGCGGTGAACGGTACTTATTATTATTACCAGGGTGACTACCCTGCATGGGCCTGGGGTGGAAAATGGCGACTTTATACACCATTTAATGTTGGGCAACCGATGAGTAACAATGGTTCATATGATGGTGACTGGTTATGGCATGTTCCTACCGATGAAGTAGACGTAGTATTTGAGGTGAATGTTATCAATGATTGGACTGGTGCCGAATTTAAAATAAATCTTTGGGATGGTTATTGGTATCACTGGAATCCACACGGTAGTGCTGCTTACCACACCAACGGATGGGAGACAATTCGTATTCCAATTAGAGAGTTTAAGAAGCCGGCAGTCACTGGCACACCATTCCCTGTATCGTTCTTTGATGCAACCGGTAATCCCTATTGGGATTGGAAAAACCGGGAAGTACAATTCCACGGTACAGCCAATCAGAATACATTCATCTGTTGGGACAACTTACGCATAGTGCCAAGATATAAATATTAATATAAAAATAAGCTAACATGAAAAAAATAGGATTATTTCTTTCAATCATCTTATTCATGATGGGTTGTGAACATAGCGAAGAATTATTAAATAGTTCTGATTTGATTGGTCAATGGAAATTCACTTATCAACTACGTGACGGTGTGAAACAAACAATTTATCCGAATCAGTATTGTAAATACGATCAGAGGTATGAATTTTTAGCCGATGGAACCGTAATGGGCAATAATCCGTGCCAATGGAACGAACGGACACTAAGCCAGGCTAAATGGAAAATAGGAGACGGTAAGTTATATATTGATTATTATGCAATAGATGGAATATCTGTTAATCCGGTCATTGTACGTTTAACCAAAGATACGTTGGAACTGGAACAAATGTATGGTGATGTAACAGTTGTACGAAATGTATTCGCCCGGGATACGAAGAAATATTTTGATTATGCAGCCGATGTTGCTGGTCGGTATGTTGGGTATATGAACTATTCTCAGTGGTATATTTCAGAAGATTGGAAAGATCCTGATGCATTTCGTGGTGATTCCATCCCTGCCGAGATAGAAGTACAACGAAACAACTGGGGGAATTTATCTGTTATTTTCAAAGATATTGATGTGCTGGGTGAGGCGCGCACCGTGCAGGTTGATAGCATTCAGACTTCTCGCTATGAGAACCAACGAACATTCTCTTTGGCGCAAAACACCGGAACCAATATGCTGGTCATCGATCCTGAAAACAGATACAATATTCGAAGCTCCGGTTATTTGGGCGCAATAGATAGTGACTCAGTCTATATTTCGTTGAATTTTTCCAAAACCGAGTTTAAAATCCCTGGTGATGTTAATTCTGGCAGCGTTGAAAACTATTACCAGTTTCAACGTTTTAGAGGAATAAAAGTCCCCTAAAGAATCGTATAATGAAGAAAACTATTTATTCTCTATCCTTTTTATGGTTGTTCTCTGCTTTATTTGGACAATCCTGTAACGCATCTGAACATGAATATTTCAGAATCGGAGCTTTTAAAGAAGTGCATAATCCTGCCTGGGGGGTTAAAGATGATCCGTGGTGTATAAATGATCATACGGTCATATATAACGAGGAAACGCATCGCTGGCATGTGATTGGTATAACGCATTCGAAGGAGATGGATTATATAAAGGATCCGGGTCTTAATTTATTGCATATTTCAGCGGATAGCCTGTTTCAATCTCCATGGCAGATTCATCCCCATGCACTTACAGCAATGCCGGAGTATAATGAATCAGTTTTGTGGGCACCACACTATGTTTTTCATGAAGGAAGATACTATTTGTATGCTTGTGCCGGTGGAATGGAGGGAGCTCATGTCCATGATGCTTACCAGATTAACCTCTATTTATCTGATGATTTGTTCCATTGGGAACGGTTCGAAGGAAACCCGTTGTTCACTGATGGCTTCGATGCCCGCGATCCTATGATATTAAAATATGGTGATGAATGGATTATGTATTATACGGCAAACTCTACTCCCAATGGGGGTAATCATATTGTTGCCGCTTATACGAGTAAGGATTTATTCCAATGGGAAAATCGAAAGATAGTCTTTGAACATGCTCGTGAAGGTACTTTTGGTGGGCCCACAGAATCACCTTTTGTGGTGAAGCATGGTAGATGGTTTTATTTTTTTCTGTGTGACGGAGGTCACACAGATGTTTATCGAAGCAGTGACCCCTTACATTTCACGATGGATGATTTTATTGCAGAGATTGACAATTGCAGAGCATCTGAACTGGTGATGGATAAACAGGGTAACTATTATATTACCAGTGCAGGATGGTTCGGTGGTGATTATGGTTTAAAAATCGCCCCCTTTTATTGGATAGATGAATCAGACAAATAAAAACAATAATTAAAGAACATGAAGAGGAATATTTTCAAACTTATTGCTTTGGGTGTTGTCATATGGATGGCCTTCCCACTTTACTCTCAGCAATTCCCCGGGGAATTGAGCGGACTTTTTACCATTCGCGAGGGACTGCGTAACAGGCGTGTGAGCAGTGCTGATATTACCGGTAATAATGGTGATGCTGTGGGACCGATTAAAGTGGGAGAATCAAAATTTATTGAGATCGCAGGAACAGGCATTATCAATCACATCTGGATGACAATTGCCCCATCAAACATCATGCGAAATGATCTTATTCTGAGGATCTATTGGGACGGTGCCTCTTATCCCTCAGTTGAATCACCGATTGCAGCCTTTTTTGGAAATGGTTGGGATGAACATTATGACTTCACTTCTTTGCCATTAGCTATTGGACCAAGGGATGGAAGTGGTCTGACCTCCTATTTTCAGATGCCTTTTGAGAATGGAGTTCGTATTGAGATTGAAAACCAAAGCGATGTTGATTTAACGCACCTCTATTTTTATATCGACTATGTAGAAATGAAAAAACTACCCAATGATGCAGGACGTTTCCATGCATGGTATAATCACGAACTTACAGATGCATTACCTGAAGGAGAAACAGAATGGGGCTTAGTTGGTCAACCACAAAACAATGTGGATGGTGCAGATAATTACGTTTTTGCCGACATTCAGGGTAAAGGACATTTCGTTGGAATCAATTATTATGTTCATTCACCTTCTCCTATGTGGTACGGTGAAGGAGATGATATGTTTTTTATTGATGGTGAAAGCAAAGCTTCGTTGCTTGGTACAGGTACAGAGGATTTTTTCAATACTTCCTGGTGTCCAAGTTCTATTTTCTATCATCCATATTATGGATATGCAAGGGTCAATCGTGACAACGGTTGGTTAGGTCGAACACACGCTTATCGGTTTTTCGTTGCCGATCCCATATATTTTGAGACAGCATTGAAAGGGACCATTGAACATGGACATAACAATAACCTTACACTCGATCTCAGTAGTGTTGCCTATTGGTATCAATCTGCTCCCGGTAAATTGCCCTCTGCTCCCGATAAGGAAGCCCGGGCTCCCAAACCTTTTATACGTGATCAGGATATGCACCGCTGGCGTCATGAATGGCGGAAAAATTTCGGTAACGATTCCAAACTCTGGGGTAATGAAATCCAGGATTAAGTAAGAATCTATCATTAATACAATATCATTGCATGAGATTTCTATTATGCTGTCTATTCCTTAGTGGTTTTATGGCTTATACTTTGTCATCTGAGATGGTGAACAGTAATCATCCGGTACCGGTTATTGATGGTGATTGGTGGGACATTGCCGGAGTTCCCGACCTGGGTGAGTTCAATAATGCCGGTATGGAGCCGGTTGATTTTGGTATATGGAAAGCAGCCGATGGTACCTGGCAGTTATGGTCTTGTATTCGCAATACATCTATTGGCGGGCATTCCCGTTTGTTCTACAGATGGGAAGGTAAACAATTGACTGATACCAATTGGATGCCAAAAGGTATTGCAATGATGTCCGATCCTTCGATAGGTGAACCTTTAGGAGGGTTACAAGCACCATTTGTTTTGAAGGAAAATAATATTTATTATATGTTTTATGGTGACTGGGACCGTATTAGCCTGGCCCAAAGTGTTGACGGTAAACAGTTTGAACGAATATTGAATGACAAGAGTCAAACAGGTTTGTTTGAAGGTCCTTATGAGAACACGAGAGATGCGATGGTTTTGAAAGTCGATGATCGTTTTTACTGCTACTATACGGGACATACCAGCAATCCTCCGGTTGGTGAGGATTCATGTGCCGTATTTTGCCGTATATCCACCGACCTCTTCAATTGGGGAGATCCCGTGATTGTTTGTTCAGGTGGTAGCCCCACAAAAGGGGTATGGTATGGGGCCGATAGCGAATCTCCTTTTGTGGTACATCGAAACGGTTTATTTTACCTTTTCCGTAACCAACTGTACGGGATGGGTGCGCTTAACTCACAATATGCTTCAGATAACCCGTTGTATTTCGGCATCCGTGATGACAGCCGGATGATTGGACAGATGAATGTTGCAGCACCTGAGATAGTTGAACATGACGGTGAATATTATATTGTTGCACTCAAACCTAACCTGGATGGAATCCGGATGGCTAAGCTGACATGGAAAACAGCTCGGAAGTTTTATGTTGATTCATCCGGTGGAAACGATGAATGGAACGGATCAGAAGATCGTCCCTGGAAAAGTTTGAGTAAAGCTTCAACAGTAACATTGCAGCCAGGAGACACACTGTTTTTTGCACGGGGTTCGTCGTTTACAGGAGGGATTGATATCAAAGATTCGGGTGAGAAACGGCATCCAATTGTATTGACAACCTACGGAGAAGGGATGATGCCTAAATTCAGTAATCCGGACCCAACCGTATTAAATGGTAATGCAATACGACTTTCAGGCAATCACATTGTTGTGGATGGCCTCTATTTTCACGATTGTGCACCTGCAGCACCTAAAGCATCCTACACTGAAGTGTGGGATGTTGGTGCCGTACGAATTATGTTAGGAGCCAATTATTGTACAGTAAAAAACTGTGAATTCTATAATTGCCAGAAGGGTATTCAGTCAACAGGTGAATATATTCTGATTACAGGTAATTATCTCCACAGTGCTTGTTCCAGACCTTTATCTCCTCCCGATTGGGGACCTATCGGTATTCATATCGGCAACAGCCATCAGGAAGTTTCCTATAATGTCATTCGCGATTATTACTATATCGGTGGATCGTTTGGAGCCGATGGCGGGGCAATTGAGATTGATGACGGACGTAATCCAAAACAAGATATTTATATCCATCACAACTATACTTCTTCTAACATGGGATTCCTCGAGGTAAGTTGGTTTGCCGATATTGCTAAAACCGAAACACATGATCTGCGGATAACACACAATATGAGTGATGATTTCCAGGATTTTGTAATGCTTTGGGCGCCTGTTCACAACACAGTGATTGAAGATAATACGATTATTCGAACGAGACAGGTAAAAAATGACATAGTGCCGGCAGTATTCATCTGTGATTATGGAGGTGCTATTATCCGACGTAACTTAGTAATAACAGACTCGATCACACAGGTATATGCAGGAAAAAAAGAATATTACCGTACCAATGATCATACGCAAAACATCTATCTATCGGCTGACGGAAGCCGTCCCAACATCGGTACGGAGCTTCATCCCACTGAGCATATGAGCAGTGTCGGTCCTTATGTACCTGAATTGAAAGTGGTAAACAGTTGGTAATACCGATAACATGTTAACATATGAAGAAAACAGGGAGTATTTGTTTAATCCTCATTTTGAGTTTTTTATTACCCGTAATCGGAAATAACCGATACGATACTATTCGGCTGCATGCTGTTGATAAACATATTACTGATGAAACGGCATCGCTCCTTTATTGCTTAAAACAATTGAGAAATGAAGGTGTTTGGTTGGGACAACATGATGGTATGTGGATAAATGAGAACGGAAAAGTTGATTCCTATTTCTCTCAATTAATAGGTAAATTACCGGCAATAGCGTCATTTGACTTTATGTTCATCACCAGACGTGACAATAGACACGGATCATGGACCCGTCAACAGGAAGATGATATCCGTAAAAGGATCATTGCTGCCCATGAAGAGGGCATTGCTATTACCATGTGTTGGCATTATAATGATCCATATACGGGTAAAACATTTTACGCTAAAGAAATTACAAACAAACGATACAGAAATGAGTCGTTTCACTCAATTATGCCCGGACGGGAGAATCATGAGCAATTCAAAAAGGATTTGCAGAAAGTGGCTGAGTTTGCTCATTCATTGCGTGACGAAGATGACCAGGAGATACCTTTTATTTTCAGGCCCTTTCATGAGTTTGATGGTAACTGGTTCTGGTGGGGAGCTAAATACAATACTCCCGAAGAATTCAGAACGGTGTGGAGATTTATGGTCAATTATTTGAGAGATGATTTGAATGTCCACAATATCTTGTATGCTTTCTCTCCTGATGTTAAATTTAATTCTAAAGAAAAATATTTGTTGCGATATCCGGGTGATGAGTTTGTCGATATCCTTGGTATGGATGACTACAAAGATTTTAGATCGACAAAATATCAATCTGAAAAAGCAAAGAAACGCATTCAAATACTGAGTGAGATGGCTGCTGAGAAACAAAAACCGTGTGCTTTGACCGAAGTAGGTTATTTTGTTGACAGAGATAAGCCCCGGAAGAGAGATAAAAAGCGCATAAAACGAATGTTGGATATATTTATGGAGATGCATGCACCTTTGGCTTATATCACATTTTGGGGTAATGGTTCAAGTGATTATTGTGTCCCTCCACCCGGAAGTCCCGGTGAACATGAGTTTACGGAATTTCTCAATCATCCATCTGTCCTGTTGAATGATAATCAGCCAAATCCCGTTCGTCTGGCTCTATTACCGGATATTCAAACGTATACACAAAGTTATCCTGAGATTGCAGTGGCCCAAACGCAATGGCTTGCTGATCATAAAGATGATTTCCATTTTGTATTGCAGCAAGGTGACCTCACCGATTGGAACGCTCATGAACAATGGAAGTCAGCCCGCAATGCCTTTTCGAAATTAGATGGTAAAATTCCCTACACTTTTGTCCCCGGGAATCATGATATGGGCAATAACGCCGATATAAGAAATACCGATCTGTTCAATCTTTACTTTCCATATGAAAAATACAGTAAAGCAACCGGTTTCGGTGGGGCATTTGAAGTTGGAAAGATGGACAATACGTGGCACATATTCAAAGCTGGTGGGATTGACTGGCTCATTCTATCATTGGAATTCGGTACCCGTAATAAAGTTCTAAAATGGGCTGAGAACATAATTAGAGATCATCCGAGACATAAGGTTATTATTAACACCCATGACTATATGTACTCAGATGATAGCCGTATGGGAGATGGGGATGATTGGTTACCTCAACATTATGGTGTGGGGAAGGAAGCCGGGGAAGAAGCGGTTAACAATGGAGAGCAAATGTGGAAAAAACTTGTCAGTCGCTATGAAAATATTCTTTTGGTTGTTAGCGGTCATGTTTTGCATTCAGGTACCGGAACATTGATTAGCCAGGGGATACATGGCAATGATGTATATCAGATGTTGGCAAATTATCAGGGAGGTGTTGAAAAATCCATCAATGGAGGCAATGGGTTCTTACGGATTATCACTGTTGACGTTTTAAAAAGAAGCATCGATGTAAAAACCTATTCCCCCTATATAGATCAATATCATCCTGATATCAACCAACATTTCAGGTTTGAAGAGATACATTTTTAAAACAGTTGTTGGCCGTTGCCGCTAATGATACAATCAAGAGATCTATGATACAATCAATACTTAATTTTTATTTAAAATATCAGGTATTGTATTACATTTACTGTTCAAAAATAATCAAAATATTTTTTTAATACTCTTAACGATTACTTTTTTATGCATTTAAAGTCAATTCTTCTTTTAATCGTTTGTTGTGTGATAAATACAGCTTCTATCCAATCCCAAACATCCTTTAACGGTCTTGATATGAATATGGGTAACCTCTACCGTTTGTCCAACGCAGAGACACGCTCCATCAGTCCTGAGAACTTCACCGGGGAGAAAGGTAAAGGGGGTATGGCTACACCCGATCCCAATGCACCACGTAACACAGCCAACGCCACCCATGCATCACGCGATCTGGGGCAGGGCTGGAAGGTGAATCCCTATGTCACCATCCGGCCGGGTGAAACGTTCACCATGGCTGAGATTGATGGTCCCGGCGCCATCCAGCATATCTGGATGACCCCTACCGGCAACTGGCGCTTCTCCATCATCCGCATTTACTGGGATGATGAGACAGAACCCTCTGTGGAGGTCCCAGTGGGTGATTTCTTCGGCATGGGCTGGAACGAGTATGCCCCTTTGAACTCACAACCGATCACCGTGAACCCGGGAAGTGCTTTCAACAGCTACTGGACGATGCCCTTTCGAAAAAAGTGCAGGATCACGATGACCAACATCAACGATGAACAGCCGATGAACCTCTACTATCAGATCGATTATACCCTTACCGATGTGCCGGAGGATGCTGCCTATTTCCATGCGCAGTTTCGCAGAACAAAGGTGAATGAAACATCCGATTATACCATCATCGACAATGTGAAGGGCGAAGGACACTACGTGGGCGTCTACATGGCATGGCAGGTGAACAACAACGGTTGGTGGGGCGAAGGAGAGATCAAGTTCTTTATGGATGGCGATAAGCAATTCCCCACTATTATAGGCACCGGCACAGAAGATTACTTCTGCGGTTCGTATAATTTCGACAGACACGGGAAATATGTTACCTATACCACTCCCTATGCAGGATTGGTGCAGGTTCTTCCTCCTGATCAGACCTACAAGTCGGGACAGCGCTTCGGCCTCTACCGCTGGCATGTGATGGACCCGATCCGGTTTAAAAAAGATCTGAAGATTACCATCCAGGATCTGGGATGGCGGCATGGCGGGCGTTATCTGCCACAGAAGTCGGATATCTCTTCAACCACATTCTGGTATCAGAGTGAACCACACGCAAAATTCCCGGCACTGCCCTCATGGGAAGAATTAGAAGTGAATTAATCACCATAATTAATCACCATAATCAATCATAATGAGAAGTAAATTAAATACATTTTTGCTGGCTCTCCTGTTTATGACAGGTGTCTTTCAGTTGCACAGTCAAAATAAAACATACCGCTGGAGCGATGAAGTGACGCTGTTGAAGCGAGTGGATCAGCTACCCCGATACAGGCATAATCAACTGATTGAGCAGGAGTCGAGCTACGACCGCACCGGCAACAACGATGACGGTTTTTCAGGGAAATATTCATATATCAGAAAAGAGGGAGACAATCTTGTCCTGGCCGATTTCAAGGGACCCGGTGTCGTGAACAGAATCTGGACCCCCACCCCTACCAACGACACACTGCTTTTCTATTTTGACGGAGAGAAGGACCCCCGTCTGAAGATTCGTTTTATGGATCTCTTTTCAGGAGATGTCTACCCTTTTGTGAAACCGGTGTGCGGCAATGAGATAGGAGGATATTACAGTTATATCCCCATCCCATTCAAAGAATCGCTGAAAATAGTTTTTCAGGGAGAAAAGATCATGTTCCACCAGATTCAGTACCGTGCACTATCCGGTATGGATGTGGAGTCATGGACAGGACAGTTCACCCCTGCCGACAGGGCACTGCTTGCAGAGGTGAGCAACTTGTGGGGTGACATCTCTCCCACGGTGAACAACTATACCTCGGGTCTCTCCGGCGGGCTCCTTACGGAGGAAAAGACGTTTACCATTGAGCCGGACCAGGAGGTGCTCTTCTTCGACAAGCAGTCGGGTGGCCGGATCGTCGGCTTTGAGATTGATGGCGGCACTGCCTTTGAAGGTCTCTACAAGGATCTTATCCTCTCGGCCCGGTGGGATAATGAGTCGGTGGAGGCGATCTATGCGCCGGTAGCCGATTTCTTTGGTTACGCTTATGGAAAGCCGGCAATGAGGAGCATCCTGATGGGCAGATACAACACCACCAACTATGCTTATCTTCCAATGCCGTTTGATCATTCTGCCAGGATGAAACTGGTCTACAGGAAAAGAGATGGTATAACCCAGAGTCCTCTTCCCGTGAGTGTGAAAGTATATTATAACAACAACAAACGCGATGTGAAGGAAGAGGGTAAGCTCTATACTGTTTGGAGAAGAGAGCAGCCTGAGACAGCCAGTTTCTACGAGTTTATGAAGACCCGGGGGAAAGGCCACTATGTGGGGACAATCCATAGTGCACAGGGACTGCGACCGGGTATGACGCTCTTCTTTGAGGGGGATGACAGTACCTATGTCGATGGGAAGATGCGTATGCACGGCACCGGATCGGAAGATTATTACAACGGTGGCTGGTACGCGCTGCTCGATCGCTGGGACCGGGGAATAAGCATGCCCATCCATGGATCTCTCGATTATTCACTTCCGATGAACCGTACAGGTGCATACCGTTTTTTCCTCTCGGATAAGCTGAGCTTTGAGCGGGAGATATATCACGCGATGGAGCATGGTCCCGAACGGAATGAATTTCCGGTGGACTACACCTCTGTCGCTTTCTATTACGGTGCACAGCCACTCAAAGAGCGAATGGAGCCGACAGCTGCGCTGAGAGAGGTCTATCTGCCGGAGAAACATGTCTATTTCCCCCAGCTGATGGAGATCACGCTTGAAAAGGGTGTGCAGGTTATCTTTGACAGAGGGCTGTCCATCTCATCTTTTGGCCAGGGGGCTGTAAGAGTGATGCTGACCGATGTTCCTGAGGGAAGATACAGGGTGTTGCTCAATTATCATGAGGGTCCCAAGGGAGCGGATTTCCAGATATGGCAGCGACAGTATCAGCTTTCAGACTGGCATTCAACCAAAGCGGTTGCTGACCGATATCGTGAGAACGTGCATGTAGGTGATATTCATCTCACACCACAGACGAACTCAATCACGGTGCATGTGCGGGACAACGGTGAAGCCAACCTGTTCGAGCTAACTTTGATAACACTGGAACGAATAGATTGATCACGAAGATGAAAAGACGTTTTTATACCTCCCTGATCGGATCATTTGCAGCACTCTTTTGCATGGTTGCGCAGGTATCTGATCTGACCGGAGATGAGGTGTCAGTGATAAAAACATCTTTTCCGGGTGATCATACCCGGCAGACAATTCAATATGATCAGCTGGGAGTGCAAAAGGGGCAGAGCCATGTAACTGTCATCAATGAGCAATGCCTCCATGTGAAGATCAGCTTCATGCTCGGGCAACCACTGCAGCAGGACGACTGGCAGCTGTCAGTAACCCCCGGCTTTGTACCTTCCTTTCACTGGTCGCCGCACCTGACTCCTACCGGGAGGCATATCGTCGATCAGCATGTCTTTCGTTCACCTGCCCTGATCATGTCTGACGGTAAGCAGATGATAGCGCTTGTCCCCGATCTGGATATCATGCAAAAAGGAACAGCCGTAAGATGGTATCTCGATCTGGATGCGCCCAATAACCGCCTTATACTGGGCATGAGCAACAGTAGTGTGGCTGAGCATATCCTGTTTCAGAGGGAGCCGGGGGCGACCTACCCTGAGGGTGAAGTGGAGATTGGTTTTTATCTTTTGCATGCTGCTGATGCAGCTGCTGTGGTTAATCCATTCAGAAAACCGCTCGATTTTATCTGGAGCCGCTGGGGACACCCACTCTACCATTCAGGACACCCGGTTGCAGGAAAGCTGGAGAACTATGTGGAACATACCTACAACTGGGCGTTCAATAGCTGGGGCGATGCTGTATGGCAGGAGTTTGAACTGAATGGGAACATTGTGGGTGCACCTGTTTTTATTGTCAACACAACGCAGAGTCCCAATTATCCGGGAGAGGTGAATGAACGTGAGTTCCGTTCTGTGTGGAACCAGGCCTGGTTCAGTTCGTTGCGCTCTGCCGGTGGTTTGTACCGGTACGCGAGACGAACGGGTAATAAAGCGTTGATGGAGAAAGCATTGCTCACCAAAGAGCTGGCACTCTCCTTTCCGCAGCGGGATGGATTTTTCTATGGGCTGATCGGCACGGAGATGGAGGAGGTTGAATCGGAAGGAAGGAAATACAACAGAAGCAAAGGATGGGACACCCACTACTGGGGCAATTCAAACAGGAACCCCTATACCTGGAATCCGCGGGAAGCACCTTTCCATATCCTGGATATGAGCTGGACGGCACTGCTGATGCTGCGCTGGTATGATGAGCTGGAGAGAGATGACCGGCTGCTCACTTATGCAGAAGATTATGCGAAATCGTTACTGAAAATACAGTATTCAAACGGATTTTTCCCGGGGTGGCTGCATCTGGAGACACTGGAGCCGATGCAACATCTGAATGAATCGCCTGAGACAGCCATGTCGGTGACATTTCTTTTGAAACTGGCAGCACTGACAGGAAATCACGATTATAAAAAGGCGGCACTGAAAGCAATGGATGCTGTGATCCGGAACGTGATCCCCACGGGTAGATGGGAGGATTTTGAAACCTACTGGTCCTGCTCCCGCTACGGATCAGACAGCCTGGTAGGTGAAAAAGTCTTAAGGAACAATATGCATAAACAGAATAACATCTCAATGTTCTGGACAGCTGAAGCGTTGTTGGAATGCTATCTGACAACGAAGGAGAAACACTATCTTGTGATGGGACAAAGGACGCTCGACGAGTTATTGATGACACAGGCAGCATGGCAGCCTCCCTATATGTATGTGAACGTGCTGGGAGGTTTCGGTGTGATGAATGCGGATGGTGAATGGAACGATTCGAGGCAGAGCCTCTTTGCCGGGCTGATACTTCAGTACGGCAAGCTCCTCAGCAAGACTGAATATAGTGAAAGAGGCTACGCTGCTCTGAAAGCATCTTTTGTGATGATGTACGCTCCTGAGAATCCTCAGACAAAGATGCAATGGGAGAAAGTATACCCGTTCTTCGGTGCGGAAGATTATGGTTTTATGATGGAAAATTACGGTCATGGCGGGCGCACCAGTCCCGGAGGAGAAGGAATGGGAGAATTTGCCATCTACGATTGGGGTAACGGCGCTGCTGCCGAAGCTTATAATCGTATACTGGATAAATTCGGGACAATGGAATAAATAATTTTAAAGATAAACTATGAAACTGAAAACATTGAACAAGAGTCTGTTGGCTGCAGGTATCGGGGCCGCTATGCTGCTCTCCTGCACAGGCAACAATAAAACATCGGACACTATGAAGAAAGAGTATGAAGCAGGGACATTCGGGTATGATCTGAACTATCTCTCAGAGAAGGATAGTCTTATCGTCCTGAAATCAGATAACGGCAAAGCACAGGTGATTGTGTCAGCGAAATACCAGGCGAAGGTATTCACCTCTACCGCTACCGGTGAAGAGGGTAAAAGTCATGGATTTGTGAATTATAAGTTCTTTGATGCCGGAATTGTCGATGAGCATATGAACGGCTTTGGAGGAGAAAACCGCTTTTGGTTAGGACCCGAAGGAGGACAATACTCCATCTTCTTTGAACCTGGGAAGGAGCAGATCTTCGATCACTGGCACACCCCTAACGCAATCGATATAGAGGAGTGGGATGTGAACAGCGCTACTGATGCTGAGGCAACCTTCACGAAGGAGATGGAGCTGAAGAATTATCAGGGAAGCAGCCTGAAGATTGCTGTGGAAAGAACGATCGCACTGCTCCCCGACAGTGAAATAGCTCGCACTCTCGGGATTGACTTACACGAAGGAGTGAGCGCGGTTGCCTATTCAACCGAAAACAGGATCACCAACCGCAACGATTATGAGTGGACAAAAGAGACCGGAACAGTCTGCATATGGATGCTTGACATGTTCAATCCTTCCGATTCGGCAGTGACGGTGATACCCTATCATACTGGAGATGAAAGTAGGCTGGGCAATGTGGTCACATCCGATTATTTCGGTGAAATCCCACCTGAAAGATTGATTGATGACAGCGGCACTATTTTTTTTAAAACAGATGGGAAAAAAAGAGGTAAACTGGGGATGAATGCAAAACGTACAAAATTGATTGCCGGTAACTATGATCCCATCTCACAACGGCTGACTGTCGTCACTTTTGGTGCTGATCCGGAGGCTGTCTATCTCAACCAGGAGTGGAACCCCGAAAGAGAGCCGCTCACAGGTGATGCGCTTAACGCCTATAACGACGGACCGCTGGATGACGGAAGCATCATGGGGCCTTTCCTGGAACTGGAGAGCAGCTCACCTGCCGCTTTTCTGAAACCGGATGAGTCATTATCGCACATGCATAACGTCTATCATTTCGTGGGCAGCGAGGCAGCCCTCTCCCCCATCGCGGAACAGCTGCTGGGCGTGAGTCTGGAAAAAGTAAAGACAATTTTTTAATAAGCAATAAGCAATCAGTGATCAGCATTCAGCTTTGTAGGTGAAACGTGTGTAAGGTAACGGCCCGGGATAAAAATTTCAGATAGTCCGGACTTAAGGCTGAGAGCTAGGAATTGATAACTTTAAACTGACAACTTATCAAAATGAATACAACCTCAGAAAAACATCGATTAGTTCCTGCCGGGATTATTTTCCCCTTTATTCTCCTAACATCCCTCTTTTTCATCTGGGCGGTACCCAACAACATGACCGATACGATGCTGGCGGCATTCAAACGCATCATGAGCCTCTCTGATACCCAGACAGCATGGATCCAGGTGGTCTGCTATCTGCTGGGATATGGCTTTTTTGCACTGCCGGGGGCGATTTTTATCAAGAAACATACCTACAAATCGGGTGTGCTGCTGGGACTGGCTTTCTGTATCACGGGTGGATTCCTCTTCTATCCCGCCATGCTGGCCAATGACATCGGCTCCTTCCTCAGCTTCGCGATGTACCTGCTGGCTATCTTCGTCCTTTTCGCGGGATTGTCGGTGCTGGAGACCTCTGCCAACTCCTATGTGTATGCTTTGGGAGATCAGCATACTGCAACAAGACGACTCAACTTCTCACAGTCGTTCAACCCTTTTGGTGCCCTCACCGGCGTGCTGGTGAGCCAGGTATTCGTACTGTCGCAACTCAATACATTGAGTGCAGCTGAGAGAGGGGCATTGCAACAGGAGGAACTGACTGCCATACAGAACCTTGAGCTCAATGCGGTTACCGGTGCATACCTGGTACTGGGAGCGGTGATGCTGGTGCTTTTCCTGATGATTCTTTTCACCAGGATACCCAAGGCTCAGGATGATGACAGAAGCCTCAACCTGAAGGCGACGCTGGTGCGGCTGAAAAGAAACAAAAACTATGTCTGGGGGGTGGTGGCGCAGTTCTTCTATGTAGGTGCCCAGATCGCCGTATGGTCGTTCATCATTCGCTACGTGATGCAACAGCTTAATTTCGATGCGGTGATCGCCGGACTGGGTGCAAACCCCTCACAGGAGTCAATCATCGCGGCATTGCGGGATGTGGAGCCTATCGCGGGTGGTTTCTACGGCCTCACCGAGTGGCTGGGTGTTGACGCGCTGTTGCCCCGTACCGCCGAACAGGCGGGTGCGACTTATTATATCATGTCGCTTATCCTTTTCGTGGTGGGACGGTTTGTCTGTACCTGGCTGATGAAGTATATACGTCCGGTGAACCTGCTCTCCTTTCTCTCGGTGCTGGCGATTCTCCTGTCTATTATCGTGGTCACAGGATCGGGGTTTGTGGGTGTCTATGCACTGATGGGAATCTCGGGCTGCATGTCGCTGATGTTCCCCACCATCTATGGAATAGGACTGAGAGGCCTGGGTGAAGATACCAAGATTGCCGGTTCCGGCATGGTAATGGCCATTGCCGGGGCGGCACTGCTGACGCAGCTGCAGGGGATTCTATCAGATCAGTCAGGCAGCATCCGGTTTGCCTACCTGGTACCTGCTGCCGCGTTCGCTGTCATTGCTTACTATAGCCTTACCGTTGCCCGTAACAAGCGACTGCAGGATGCTATCAGTGATCATATCACTAAAACAGAATAATGGAAAAACTGTGATAAATGCAGTCACCGGCGGAAGCACACCATGCCTGACAGTCAGATGGGGCTCTCAGTACAGAAAAATAGAACCGTTCCATAAACCCGGTTAGTTTTCTGGAGAAAAGATAACCGGGTGACCGGTCATCTTTTCTCACGCTCTTTTCTGAAATCCTCCTTGAATTGATAGGGCTGATAATTATCATCAATGACATTGCCATGCCTGTCCACCAGCAAATAACGAGGTATACCGTTGAAGCGGAATAGCTCCCTTAACAACAGATATTCGTCATTGGACAGATAGTGGTTGCCATACTCATTCAGCTTGTTTTCCTCCACAAACCGGTCATATGCACCTCTTGGTGAGTCGCCATCGCTGGTGATAAAAAGAAACGCCACATCCGGATTATCTTTCATCTCTTCACGCATGGCTGTCATGCTTCTGATTGCCGCAATACAGGGGCCGCAGGTAGTAGCCCAACTAATAAAGGATGATCTCAACCAAAAGAAGGTCCGCCCTTACCCGGCTACGATCGTTTGAATGCCCAGCTCCCCTACCCTTCGGGCAATTTCACGCAATACCTCTAGTGGCGCTTTTTCAAGCTCTCTGGCGGGCGTTTCCCTGTCGATGGTGTAGATCATCACCTCGCGTGGCCGGAGTGCCCTGACGAGCTGCAGCCAGGCCGAGAGCTCCTCTTCGGTGGTGTTGTCCACCACGCTCCCCTCAAACCGGCCGCGAAGGAACATCGATTGCAGAATAAAATCACCCTGAAACAGCATATACCGCTCCACCTGCTGACTTACGCTGTAGGTGGCCGCATTGGGCCGGTCGATACGGCGTGCTGTCTCGTCGAAGGCAGAATCAAGTTTCAGGATGGGGTTGTCCACTTTTTTCATTGCATCGAACACCTCTTTTTTGTTGAGATGCAGTCCATTGGAGAGTACGCTGATTTTGGTGTGGGGAAAAAAACGGTCCCGCAGCTGCAGGGTGTCGACAATGATTCCCTCAAACTCCGGGTGCATCGTCGGTTCTCCATTACCTGCAAAGGTAATCACATCAAGCTTAGCACCCTCATCCTGCAGTGACTGCAGTTTATCCTGCAGTGCTGCGCGTACATTATCGCGGTCGGGTAATTTTGTTTTGGTGCGGAAATCCCTGTTGAACCCGCATTCGCAATAGATGCAGTCGAACGAGCAAAGTTTGCCGTCATAGGGCAGCAGGTTGACCCCCAGTGATGTTCCCATTCGTCGGCTGTGAACGGGACCATAGACTATTTCGTGAAAAAGAATCGTCATAACAATTAACAATTAACAATTAACAATTATAAATTGAGAGATAAGAGCTTAAAACTGGCAACCGACAGCTGACCACTGATCACTGATCCCTAAGACCTTATCGCTGCACTTACAAAGCTTGCTAAAAAAATGATAGCTGATAACAGAAAGCTTACCCTTAAGAACTGACCACTGACAACTGTATCATAACCACGACATGATCTGACCTGTGCCAAAGCCAATCAGCAAGTATCGCAAAAATTTACCTAAAGTCATGGTGATCATCACCACGGGAACATTGGCCCGCATGAAGCCCAGTGCAACCAACATCGCATCACCTACCACAGGAAGAAAACCAAAGAACCCCATCACGGCACCCTTGCCATGAAGCCATCGCATTGTCTTCTCCAGCTTCTCCGGTTTAATCTTAAGCCATTTCTCCAGCCATTCCACATTGCCCAGGCGTCCCAGATAATAGCAGGTGGCCCCTCCGGCGGCATTGCCGATGGTAGCGTAAAAGATACATTGCCAGATATCCAGTCCGGATGCCACCAACGCCGCAAATACCACCTCTGAGCTGAACGGCAGCACTGTCGCCGCCAGAAAGGAAGCAATCAGCAAACCCCAGTAACCATATTCCGCAAATCCGTCAAGCATGGCGATCAATGGGCTACAAGCCAGTTCTCCCCAGCCCCCAGGTCGGTTTTCAGTGGGACACTCAGCGTACAGACATTTTCCATCTCCTCTGTCACAATTTCCCGGACAGCCTCCAACTCCCCGGGCACCACATTGAAATTTAACTCATCATGCACCTGAAGGATCATTTTCGATCTCATCCCTTTTTGTTGGAGCCTTTCGAAAATGCGTATCATCGCTGCCTTGATGATGTCAGCCGCACTACCCTGGATGGGTGCATTGATAGCATTGCGCTCAGCATACCCCCGAACGGTGGCATTGCGGGAGTTGATATCTGCCAGAAATCGCTTGCGGCCAAAGATCGTCTCCACATAACCCTTTACTTTTGCGTTGGTGATACATTCGTCCATATAACGCTTTACACCGGGGAAGGTGACGAAATACTCATCAATCAGCTCTTTTGCCTCGCTACGCGGGATGTTGAGGCGTTCCGACAATCCAAAGGGGGTAATGCCGTAGATAATACCGAAATTGGCAGTCTTCGCCTTTCTGCGCATATCTCCTGTCACCTCATCGATAGGTATTTTAAATATCTTGGCGGCTGTGGCAGCATGGATATCCTGCCCTTTGTTGAAAGCCTCCACCATGTTGCTGTCACCGCTGAGGTGGGCCATGATACGCAGTTCGATCTGTGAGTAGTCCGACGAGACAAAGATGCACCCCTCATCGGGGATAAATACTTTGCGCATCTCCCTGCCACGTTCATCCCTGATAGGGATGTTCTGAAGGTTGGGGTTTGTGCTGCTCAGGCGGCCGGTGGAAGCTACCGTCTGATTAAATGATGTATGTATCTTTCCTGTACGTGCATGGATAAGCAGAGGAAAAGCATCCACATAGGTGCTGAGCAGTTTTTTCAGCCCTCTCTGTTCCAGTATCTTGCCGATAATGGGATGTTTGAATCGCATTTTCTCCAGCTCCTCTTCACCGGTTTTGTACTGTCCTGTTTTGGTTTTTTTCGGTTTATCAATGATTTTCAACCGATCGAACAGCACCTCTCCAATCTGCTTGGGTGAATTGACATTGAAATCGATGCCTGCCATTCCGGTGATCTCCTTTTCAATCTTCATCAGCTCCCTGCTGTACAGCGTGGAGAGATCGTTCAGCGCCTCCAGATCGAGACGTACCCCTGTCCACTCCATATCAGCAAGTACATTGATAAGCGGTGCTTCAATTTGGTAGAACAGGTTTTCAAGCTTGCTTGTGTGGATCTCCTTTTCCAGTATATTTTTCAGTTTCAGCGTGATATCTGCATCCTCAGCCGCATAGTCAGTCACAATTGCCGGATCTATATCACGCATATTTTTCTGGTTTTTTCCCTTCACTCCGATCAATTCATCGATATGAATGGTGCGGTAACGGAGATAGGTCTCCGCCATGTAATCCATCCCGTGACGAATTTCGGGATTGAGCAGGTAGTGCGCAATCATCGTGTCGAAAAGCTTTCCTTTCACCTGTATGTCGTAATTCCGCAGCTCCAGGATATCATATTTGATGTTCTGCCCTATTTTCTCTATCTTTTCATTCTCGAAGAAGGGCCTGAAGATCTCCACCTGTTTTTGCGCTTCATCCCTGTCGGTAGAGACTGGCACATAGTATGCCTCCCCTTCTTGGTATGCGAATGAAAATCCTACCAACTCACTCAACAGCGGATCAATCCCAGTGGTTTCGGTATCGAAGCAGACCGATGTCTGCGCACAGAGTGTGGCAGAGAGATCAGTCATCTCCTTTTCTGTCAGCACCATCCTGTACCGATGCGCTGTAGTGTGTATATCGGTGAAGTTGGCCGGCAACACCTCCGGTTCCGCTGTCTCTCCATTGTCGTATGTGGGAAACAGTTCGCCTTGTGCCGGTTCTTTTGAAATATTTTTCTGAGGCTCTTGTTTCAGTACGCGCGTTAGCATGGTGCGGAACTCAAGCTCTTCGAAAATCACTTTGATGGCTTCCTCATTGATCTCTTTACGCACAAATTCATCCTCTTTCACCTCAATGGGTACATCTGTTTTGATGGTGGCGAGAAATTTTGAAAATCGTATCTGATCACTGTGCTCTTCTACCTTTATTTTCAGCGCTCCTTTCAGCTGGTCACTTTTCTCCAGCAGGTTCTCCACAGAACCGAATTGCAGAAGAAGCTTGACCGCTGTTTTCTCCCCTACACCGGGACATCCCGGAATGTTGTCCGAAGCATCTCCCATTAATCCCAGCAGGTCAATCATCTGGGAAGGGTGGGAGAGGTTGTATTTTTCCATCACCCTCCTGTCATCCATCAGGTCAAAATCGTTACTGCCATACCTGGGTTTATACATGAAGATATGAGGTTCCGTCAGTTGTCCGTAATCCTTGTCCGGCGTCATCATGTAGACATCAAAACGCTCTTTGTCTGCCCTTTTGGCGATGGTGCCGATCACATCATCGGCTTCAAAACCGGCCACTTCCAGCACCGGGATATTGTAAGCCCTGATAATCGCTTTGATGATCGGCACAGAGAGTTTGATATCCTCGGGCGTTGCTTCACGCTGTGCTTTATATGACTCATACTCTACATGACGAAAAGTGGGTCCGGGAGGATCGAAAGCAACAGCAATATGGGATGGATTTTCCTTGCGCAGTACCTCTTCCAGCGTGTTCACAAAACCGAAGATAGCAGATGTGTTCAACCCTTTGGAATTTACCCTCGGGTTTCGTATAAATGCGTAGTAGGAGCGATAAATGAGCGCGTAGGCGTCGAGAAGGAAAAGCTTGTTTTTATTCATAATCACCTGAAATAACATGTAAGTAAATGTAAAGTTACGAATATTTGTTGCTTAGAGGAGAATTATTTTTACTTTTGTAGGTTATAATTAAGGAGGGGATGGATCAAAGTCAGCTTATAAAAGATTTTTTGCGCGAGGAGTTACTTCTTTTTGATGAATATCTGCTTGATTCAGTAAAAAGTGATAATCCGCACATAACTGAAATGGTCAATTATCTTTTCAGATCAAAAGGTAAACGATTAAGACCAATATTGGTATTGCTTACTGCAAAGGCATGCGGAGGCATCATCCCTGAAACCTATCACGGTGCCGTAACCGTTGAGCTGTTGCACAGTGCCACGCTTATTCACGATGATGTGATTGACAAGTCGGAATTACGCAGAGGCAGACGTTCTGTAAATGCTGTTTACGATAATACACAGGCTGTGCTCATCGGTGATTATCTGCTCTCTACTGCCCTGATGGAGAGTGTGAAAACAAGTGATCTTAACATCGTCAGGATCATCTCTGAGTTAGGCCAGAATCTTTCTGAAGGGGAACTGAACCAGTTCTCACTCGCCAGTGATATTATCATAGATGAGAAGGCATACTTTGATGTGATCGATAAGAAAACTGCCTCTTTAATGCGGGCCAGCATCGTGATAGGGGCAATTACTGGAGGTGCAGACAGTAAGATGATTTCAAAATTCATGAGACTGGGTAGCATCCTGGGTATCTGTTTTCAGATCAGGGATGATATTTTTGATTACTTCAGCAACAACGTGGGCAAGCCTACCGGAAATGATATTAGGGAAGGTAAGATCACGCTGCCGCTGATTTATGCATTGAGAAATGCTCCTCACGAGCTGTCTCAAGTGATGATGCAAATTATCGAAGCACGCGATTATTCGGAAGAGAATATCGCTATCCTGCTGGATTTTGCCAAAGAGTATCATGGGGTGAAGTATGCCTATAGCAAGATGAATGAGTATCTTGCGGAAGCGGAAACAATCATTTCCGATTTCAGGTTTAACGATGAGATAAAAACGCTGATGAACCTTTTTCTCTCCTATTTGAAAGAACGAAAATACTAATGTGGAATGTGAACATACAGAGATTGCATTTGTTGAATTTTCACACTGCCGTATCTCAGGCCTCCGCGTTGAAATAAAAAGAGGGTGGATCACTTAATGAAACACCCTCTTTCCTGTTATACAATGGTCATCTTATTGAATTTCAATCATTTTTGATGCCTTAACTTTCTCCTCATTTAAAGTGGGTATCTCAACTGTCAATACACCATTTTCCACTTTCGCTGAGATGTTCTCTTTCTCGATATTGTCGGGAAGGAGCATCGTTCTCTTGAACTGCGTGTAGGAGAACTCGCGTCTCAGATAGGTTCCTTTCTTGTCCTTGTCTTCTGTTTCGCTCTTCTTCTCGAATGAGATGACCAGGTTGTTGTCGTCATCAATACGCACATTGCAATCTTCCTTTGTCATTCCAGGTGCTGCAACCTCTACCGTGAAACCATTCTCATTTTGCTGAATATTGATGGCAGGCACAGATTTACTGTTGTTTTCCATCCACTCATTACCGAAAAAGTCATTGAAAACACTCGGTAACCAATTGTTTGTTCGTCTGATAATAGTCATAATCTTACCCTTTCTTTTATTTGTTAATTTTTAAATTGAATCACTTATTCCATTACACAAAATGCAAAAGATATGCCGATGCAGATTGAGACCTTTCTTTGCATAAAATAAGACATAATGGCGCAAAAAGAGTGATAAATACCGGAAAAAGGCACAAATAAAAGACTAAATGGCAGTTTTACGGGGGTAGGGTTTAATAAAAAAGTCGCCTGCACTGATGTACTGACGACCCGTTTTACGGTTCCCGAACAGTTACGCTGTAATCATACAAGAGGGAAAACCTGATTTATTATTTATTCCAGTATACTGTATTTTCTCTTACCGAAATGTTGCTTGCCATACCGGTCGGTGGCCTTCACCTCAATGGTATGTTCTCCTGGAGGGAGGTCGAGCTTTAGCGACCCGCTCCAGAGGTGTGTACTGTTCACCGCGTTTGAGGGACGGCGTCCGGGAAGTAGTGTGTCGGTGTAATCCCACTCATTCAGTTTTGTCAGGTAGGAGGGGTCGATGGCTTCAGTATAACGCATCTTCTGCCATGCACCGTTGTCAATACGGTATTCCACCAGATTATTTTTGCTGCCCATAAAGAAGTTCACCACAATCTGTGAGGTGGTTCTACCTTTGTATTGCACTACTTTCGGTGCGTAAATATTCATCTGATATGCAGCTTCTCTACCAGCAACTTTATAGTCCACATCATATTTGTTTCCGTTGATATTCAGGAAAACATAACCCTGTGGCGTGCCGTCGCGCATGGTGGCATCAGGCAATCCGCTGGCATCTTTTTTTCCGGAATACCAGTCGCCCGAGGTGGTTCCCACGTTATACTCATGCAACGGTTTCTTTCCCTGCCATCCCTGTTCGATTGTGTACTCAATTTGATCCTGCAGGTGAGTGTGTGCCGACATGATCAGCACATTGTCAAACTCCTTCAGCAGATCGAATATCCGCTGTCTGTCACCTGTCCGGTATTCTGCTTCATTCTTCATATGTATATGCTGCGACAAAACGATCAGTTTATTTTTGGGCACATGCTTCAGGTTATTTTCCAGAAAAAGAAGCTGATCCAGGCGATAACCACCCCAGTATCCTTTTCCGTCACGTGGATCGGGATATAGGATATTGTCCAGAATGATGAAGTGTGCATTGCCGTAGTTGAACGCATAATTGGCAATACCGAAATTCTTCTCGAACGTCTCATCCGAGAGGTCATCAGAGGGCACATCGTAGTTCATGTCATGATTACCCATCACATTATACCACGGTAGCTGTAAACGGCGCATACGTTCCTTATAAACGGGTTGCAGGTCGAGGTTATCACCTACAATGTCGCCCAGGCTGATACCAAACAGTGTGCGCTCTGTTATCTCCACATCATCCACAATCTTTTGAGTGAAATAATCCAGATCCTCCAGAGAGTAGGGTTGCGGGTCTCCAAACACGATCGCACTGAAATTATCCGGTTCGTTGTATTTATAGAGTGCAAAATCAATCGTCTCAGGGAGTTTACCGGTGGGAGAAACACCTTTATAAGTCAATGTTGCGGGTGATCCTTCCGGCTTGTAGTGGTAGTAGAACTGTGGAATAAAGTTTTCATCCACAGCTGTTTTATATCCACCTGGTTTGATCACGAAGAGTGTGTTTCCTGCGCTTAGTGGAACAGCATAGAACCCTTTCGCGTCGGTGAGTACCACATCAGTACCGTTTGATACGGCTACATTCGGAATGCCCGCTTCACGACGGTCTTTTTTGCCGTTGTTGTTTGCATCTTCATACACATATCCTTTGGCAATCTGTTGTGAATAGGCGATAATGGTGGCGAACAACAGCAAAAGAGTGAGAAAGTTTTTTTTCATTATATTTTATTTAGTATTCTGTTCTTTGGAACAACATAGAGCTATTAATGTTCTCTGTTCTTTGTTACGATAATGTGAATTTTTAATCAGGTAAGAGGTGACCGGTCCTGGTGAAAGCATCCCCGGTGTATGATATGGAGATGCATCTTAGTGAGTAACCGCTTGAAGGGTATACCTTATGTTTGTTCAATAGCGTAATACCGATTTGTCATTGATCTCACTGCTGTCTCTTACCGGTACCAGGGTAAAACTCCATTTGTAATTCCTGTTCGCGGGAAGCGTATGACGGGGTAGGGGGCGATCACCCCAGCTGTTGTATCCGGCTACACCCTGCTGCATCATATCAACGCATACCTCCACATAATCCTGAGGGGTGATGTCGTTGAGATGCGTCTGGCGGGGACGGTTATTCTTCGCCTTCTCCTCAGAACGACCGGCAATCTCCTCACTGCTCATGTTGTTCCACTGATAGGGGCGATGCGTTGCCTCCTCAGCGTCGAAATCCTCCACGCTGTTGTGCAGTGCATTGAACCCGATGGTAGTGTCTGCCACAACCATCAGGCCCTTTTCTCCGTTTGTGAGAGCCACCCAGCGTGTATCGGACCTGTGACCATTCTCCTGCGGACGAACATAAGGGAAATAGAGTGCTTCGACCGTGGTCTGATACAATCCTACCTTTGAGCCCGAGGCTCTGTCGATGTAGTTCTCTCCCGGGCCGCGACCGAAGTACTCCACTCTGTTCATTGTTGCCGGCAAGCGGAAGCGAACGCCGATACGGGGGACAGTGAGGACAGATGATGCTTTTCGTGCTGCCGTTGCTTCAGGGGAGAAAGTGGCGGTCAGGGTATCGGTGGAATGGAATGTCACCTCCACATTTACAACCCCTGCAGGGTAAATGGTATATTTCACACTGTAGAGGTTACCGGCAGCAAGTAGATAGGTTGTCTCCACCACTGCTTTATCTCCTTCGGTGTACGCTTTGGTGTCGGTCACATTGAAGTTTCTGCCCGACTCTTTCCAGACCTGCAGACGGCTGGGAGCACCGTTTCCATAGTCATTGTCATTAGGAGCACGCCAGAAATTGGGCTGCACACCAAATCCCTTATCAAAATATTCCGTTCCTCCCACTTTATAAGAGGTAACCATGCCTTTTTTCTTGTCGAAGAGGAATTGAAGATTTTTGGACTTTACCTCAATGATATCCTTATTATCTGATACCTGGAGTGGTTCTTTCCCGGAGTTGTCGGTAAACTTCTGTTGGGGTGGTTTTATCGGAAGAGCGAACTGCTCAATAGCTACGACATGTCCGGCAGGTACCAGCAGCACCTCTTTTTGTTGTGTCACCTCGAAATTGATGAAATATTCCCTTCCCGGCTTCTGCTGCAGATTACCAGGGGGCAGTGTGATCTCTGTTGACTGCTGTGGTAATAGTGAAATATTCAAACTGCCTTCAGCTATTTCTTTCCCGTTTTCAGTGATAGTATAAACAAAGCTGTAACTGTCACTGTTGGAGAAGTAGAGCCGATTGATCACACGGAATAATCCTTTGGATAAATCAACTGCTTCGAATGCGAAATTCTGATATGCATACTTCACCTCAGCCAGGGCAGGGTGGGGGGTACGGTCGGGATTCACCAGCCCGTTACAGAGGAAGTTACCATCACTGGGTGTGTCTACACCGTAGTCACCACCGTAGGTGTAGTACAGGCGACCCTGCTCGTCGAAGGCTTCCATCCCCTGATCCACCCAATCCCAGATATAGCCTCCCTGCAGGTTGGGGTATTTGTTGATCGCTTCCCACTGAAGATCAATGTTGCCATTGGAGTTACCCATGGCATGAGAATATTCGGAAGGGATGACCGGGCGGTCGCTGCCTTTTTTACCGATCTCTTCCAGCCATGCAGCACTCGGATACTGGGGTACATACATATCTGTGTTAAAATCCCACAGTGCTCGTTCATAGTTTACGGGACGATTCATAAAATCACGCTCCTGGTCTTTCAGGTACTTGTAGGTATAGAAGAAATTGATCCCGTTGCCGGCTTCATTACCCAGTGACCAGATGGTTACAGAGGGGTGATTCTTATTTCGTTCGAACATATTCACCGTTCTCTCCATATGTGCCTCTTTCCATTCGGGGTGTCGGGAGAGCGATTGTTCACCGTAATAGAGGCCATGTGATTCGATATTCGCCTCATCATAGACATAGAGTCCATACTCACTGCAGAGTTCATAAAAACGTCTCGACTGCGGGTAGTGAGAAAGTCGCACCGTGTTGATATTGTGCTGTTTCATCAACTCAAAATCTCTCCGTATCAACTCTTCGGTCATGTAATGACCTGTTTTGGGATTGGTTTCGTGGATATTCACCCCTTTCAGTTTAATCGGTTGCCCGTTCACCAGGAACAGCCTGTCTGTTCTCTCACCTGTTTTCACCTGTTTGATCTCGAAACGGCGAAAGCCGACAGGGTAGGGGACAACCTCTCCGTTGGTCTCACCCTCTTTCGTGACGGTGATAAGCAGCTTGTAAAGGTTTGGGTGCTCAGAAGTCCATGTTGCAACACCGGGCAGCTCAGCCCTGAACCGAATGGCATTCTCACCATACCCCTGAATGCTTACAGGCTTTTTACCTGTTGCCACCATCTTTCCGGCAGCATCCAAAAGTTCAAAAGTTACATCTGCATTAGAAACGCCAGAACTGTAGTTACTTATGGTCGTTTCCAGCTCGAAGAGACCTTTTTTGTAGCTATCATCAAGGGTCGATTTCACCCGGAAATCACGCAGTGATGTTTTGGGTTGTGACCATAGAAAAACATCGCGTTCAATACCGCTTATACGCCAGAAATCCTGCCCTTCAAGGTAAGAGCCTGTACTCCAGCGGAATATCTTCAAGACCAACGTATTTTTACCAGGTTTTACATATTTGTTGATGCTGAACTCGGCACTTGTCTTGGAGTCTTCACTATAGCCCACCTCTTTACCGTTGATGTAGACGTAGACACCCGATTTAGCCCCGTCGATAGTCAGGAAGATCTCACGATCTGTCCAATTTTCAGGGATATCCATCTCACGGCGATAGACACCTACAGGGTTCTCTTCCGGTAGATAGGGGGGAGCTATCTTTGGAAAGCGGGTTTTGGGATCACGTTCAACGAACTCATAAGGGTGATTCACGTAGATAGCCGTGCCAAAGCCCTGCATTTCCCAGTTTCCCGGTACATTGATCTCTTTCCACCCTGTGAGAGAAACAGTTGAATCGGTAATGTTCCCGGGAAGTTGCTTGTACCCGTCCACGAAAAAGAATTTCCATCTGCCATTCAGAGAAAGATGATATTGACTCTCTTCAAAACGATTTTGAAGTGCCTCCGCTTTGTTGTCGTAGGTCATAAACTGTGTGCGGGGATATTCCTTGTTGACCTGCACCACGCTCACATCCTGCCAGTAGGGTAGCATGCGCTGTGAGGAAACAGTTTTGTGCTCCTGTGCATTTAGCTGATTGAATGAAAGCAGACAGCTAAGCAAGGCAAACAGATATAATTTCCTTTTCATTACGTTTAGTTTGGTTGTACAGATTGATCCATATAAATTTACTGATCCTCTATCTCAGACAATAAGGCATCGGCAAGACGGCTTGCACCCACGCGGAAGAGGGTGTTGTTGCACCATTCAGCACCAAGGATCTCCTTCACGATGGTGTAGTATTTCAAAGCATCTGCAGTGGTTGCCACACCACCTGCTACTTTTATACCTGCTTTACGCCCAGTTTTCAGGTGGTATGACCTTACCGCCTGACACATCACGTAAACAGCTTCCGGTGTTGCTCCGGGATACCCCTTGCCGGTGGATGTCTTCAGGAAATCGGCACCGGAATAGAGCGACAGGATGGAGGCGTTGTAAATATTTTCAGCTGTTTCCAGTGCTCCTGTCTCCAGTATCACCTTCAGGGTGGCATGACGACAGGCCTCTTTGATCTCGGTCAGCTCTTCACACAGCTCTTCATACTCTTCACCCAGGAAGAGACCCACGTTGATCACCACATCAATCTCATCGGCACCATCCGCCACGGCGAGTGCCGTCTCGGCAATTTTTACTTCCGTGAAGGTCTGCGATGAAGGAAAACCGGCGGCAACAGCAGCAATTTTAACATCTGCCGTCAACGCTTCCTTCACAGTAGCGGTGAAATAGGGATAGACACAGATGGCGGCCACATTATCCACTTCAGGGTGCGCACCGTCGAAATTGTTCACCTTATCTGTAAACTTCCAGACGCTATCCTTCGTGTCAGTGCTGTTGAGCGTTGTCAGGTCGATACAGCTGTAGAGTGTCCTGTAGACCTCTTCTGTTCTGTTTTCATCCATTTTCTCAGCGATCAGCTCGTTTACCTTTTCTGATACCTCTGCATCCGAAAGTGTGAACGGATAGCTCTTCATCGTTTTTACATACTTATCTTCTTCCATGTTCTACTGCTATTTTATTTGTTTAATTTCTTGTTCTCCCTGTGCCTTGTGGCATCTCTCTCCGTTTTCTTTGCAATATTCTTCTGCAGGGCATCCTCCAGATCGACACCTGTTTGATTGGCCAGACAGATCAATACCCACAACACATCTGCCATCTCATCGGCAAGATTTGTTGAAAGATCACTCTCTTTGAACGATTGGTCACCATAGGTGCGTGCCATGATACGTGCCAGTTCGCCCACCTCTTCGGTAAGGATAACCATATTGGTGAGCTCACTGAAGTAGCGTACACCATAGGTATGAATCCAGCTGTCTACTTGTTGTTGTGCTTCCTGTAATGTCATTTATTCCCTGTTTTTAGAGTCTATCCAGATAGTTACCGGACCGTCGTTCACCAGTTGAACTTTCATATCAGCACCAAATTTTCCCGTTTGTACCGGTCTCTGCAACCACTCAGTGAGCGTTATGCAGAACTGTTCATATATGGGTATGGCAATTTCCGGTTTTGCGGCACGGATATAGGAGGGGCGGTTACCCTTTTTCGTGCTGGCATGAAGCGTGAATTGCGAAACAACCAGCATCTCACCCTCTGTTTCCAACACAGACCTGTTCATCACACCATTCTCATCATCAAAAATACGCAAATTAATACACTTTTTACAGAGAAATGAGATATCTTCATTCTCATCGGCATCTTCAATACCTACGAAAAGCAACAACCCTTTGCCGATGCTGCTTGTTACCTCACCATCAATTGAGACTGCTGCCTCTGATACCCGCTGAATAAGTAATCGCATAAACGCTCTTTATTTTTTTGTCTCGCTGATCCAGTTATAAATAATCTCACCCTTGCTGTTTCCGATGATCGAGATAATTTCATCTCTCCCTGCTTCTTTGATCCGCTTGATGCTTTTGAAGTGGGTGAGGAGTTTCTTTTTTGTCACTGAGCCGACACCTTTCACATTGTCCAGCTCAGATACAAGTTGTGATTTACTCCTTTTCTGCCGGTGAAAAGTGATCCCAAAGCGATGTGCCTCGTCACGCAGTTGCTGAATCAATTTTAACGTTTCAGAATTCTTGTCGATATAGAGCGGAACGGAATCGCCGGGGTAATATATCTCCTCCAGCCGCTTTGCAATGCCAATGATAGCGATCTTGCCATAGAGGTCGATTTTCCGGAGCGAATCTACGGCAGCGTTTAATTGGCCCTTACCGCCATCAATCACAATGAGTTGGGGTATGGGAGAGCCTTCGTTAAGCAGCCGAGAGTAGCGTCTTTCCACGATTTCCTGCATCGATGCGTAATCATCGGGTCCTGTAACGCTTTTCACGTTGTAATGACGGTACTCTTTCTTCGCCGGTTTTGCTTTCCTGAAGACAACACACGCCGCCACAGGATTTGTGCCCTGAATATTGGAGTTGTCAAAACACTCGATGTGCCAGGGGATCTCTTTCAGCTTAAGATCTTTCTGCATCGTCTTTAATATTCTCGTCGTTCGCTGCTCCGGATTGAGCATCTCTGCTTTCTTCATTTTGTCGAGCTTGTACTGCTTCACATTTTTCTCGGAGAGAGCGAGCAGCTTGCGTTTATCACCCCGCTGTGGTATCGTGAACTCCACATCCGCCAGCTTCAGGTCGGGAATAAAAGGTACGATGATCTCCTTCGACTGACTTCCGTAGCGCTGTCTCATTTCCACGATACCCAGTCCGAGCAGCTCTTCGGCCGTCTCATCCAGTTTCTTTTTGTATTCAAAGGTGTATGCCTGGTTCACTGCTCCTTTCACTACATGCAGGTAATTGATGTATGCCGAATTCTCATCCTGCGCCAGGGAGAAGACATCAAGGTTATAGTCAAAACTGCTCACCACCTGAGATTTTTCCCTGAAGTTTTGTATCAGTTGTAGCTTTTCTTTCAGCTCATGTGCTTCCTCAAAACGGAGTTCATCGGCAAGCGACTGCATCTTTTCCTCGATCTGTTTTTCGATGATGTTGACGTTTCCTTTCAGTATTTCCGTTATCTCACTGATGTTTTTGTTGTAATCCTCGAGCGATTGTAATGCTTCACAGGGACCCTTGCATTTCTTGATATGGTATTCGAGACAAACCCTGAACTTGCCGGCAGCAATATTCTCAGGGGTCAGATTCAGCCGGCAGGTTCGGATTTTATAGACGTTTCTGAATATATCCAACAACGCATTCACCGATTGAACGGAGGTGTAGGGACCGAAATACCGGGACCCATCTTTCACAATATTCCTGGTCTTGTAAACACGTGGAAAAAATTCATTCCTGATCACGATGGAAGGATAGGTTTTGTCATCCTTCAGAAGTACATTGTAGCGTGGTCGTAATTGTTTGATCAGGTTATTCTCCAGCAGGAAGGTATCCTCTTCCGTGTTGACAACAATATATTTTATCTTACGGATATTCCTTACAAGGATCCGTGTCTTGGGGTGCTCCTGGTATTTATTGAAGTAGGAAGATACGCGTTTCTTCAGATCTTTCGCCTTCCCGACATATATCACGCTCCCTTTCTCATCCAGAAACTGATAACAGCCCGGTTGATGAGGAATGACGGCAAGTGTATTTTTTATATCGTCGGTCATAAGAGGATGGAAGTGTGATGTTCGTTGGCAAAAATACAAAATAAAGCTCATTTTTGTTCTCTTTCAAATCGAAACAAAACAAAAATGAGCAGATAACTCTTTTACCCGGGTGTGTTCAGACTTTGAACTTTAAAACAGAGCTAACCTCTACCTCATCAGGGAACAGGACATGTCCTTCGAGTTCCTCCAGTTCGATCAGGAAGTTGATATATATTTTTTTCACTCCCAGTTTTTTCACCAGGTTATAAGCGGCGACCATGGTGCCACCTGTTGCCAGCAGGTCGTCATGAATCAACACCACATCCTCTTTTGTCAAAGCATCCTCATGAATCTGGATGGCATCTTCGCCATATTCCTTGGTGTAGGTCTCCTCGATCACCTTGTAGGGAAGCTTCCCCGGTTTGCGGATCGGCACGAACCCCGCACCCAGTTTAATGGCTACTGCCGGTCCCATAAAGAAGCCTCTCGATTCAATCCCTACTACTTTTGTGATCCCCCTGTCCCTGTATTTTTCAAACAGGATATCCGATAGCTCTTTCAGGTGCTCCGGCGATTGAAAGAGGGTGGTGATGTCCTTAAACTGGATGCCGGGAATAGGGAAATCGGGGATGTTCCTCACTGCCGCTGTTAATGTCTCTATGCTCATTATTTTGTAATTATACGTTGTTTTTATCTTGAATGTTCCACGTGAAACATTTGTAATTCTTATCGTCCCATCAGCACCAGAAGGACGGAGATATCATTGGGTGAAACGCCCGGTATCCTGCCTGCCTGGGCGATGGTTTCAGGGTTTATTTTCGTCAGTTTTTGCCTTGCTTCCGTCGATAGTGACTGTATATTGTTGTAGTTGAATTTGTCTTTGATGCGGATCTCCTCCAGGCGGGTTATTTTATCTGCCATCATCCGTTCCCGTTTGATGTAACCGCTGTACTTGATTTTAATATCGGCCGACTCAATGATCTCTTCCCTGCGTTCACCGATGGTCTCCAGCAGCTCTTTGAGTGGTGCCACATCCTGTGCCATCAGCTCCAGGTCGATATGCGGACGTGTGAGCAGCTCGAGCAGTTTCATCCCCTGCTTTAGTGGGGAGGTGCCGATGCGCTCAAGGAAAGGGTTGATGCGGTCGGCCTTGATGGAGAAATTACGCACAAAGTCGATGATCTCCTCCACCTTTTCCTCTTTTTTTGTGAGCAGCTCCACTCTCTCATTGGATGCCAGTCCCAGCTGACTGGCCTTCTTTGTCAGTCTCTCATCCGCATTATCCTGACGGAGCAGGATGCGGTACTCCGCGCGGGAGGTGAACATCCTGTAGGGTTCATCCACCCCCTTGGTGATCAGGTCGTCGATCAGTACACCGATATAGGCTTCATCTCTGAGCAGCACGAAAGGATCACCTCCGTGACAGTTGATATGGGCGTTGATACCTGCAATGATACCCTGTCCTGCCGCCTCCTCATAGCCTGTAGTGCCGTTGATCTGCCCGGCAAAAAAGAGGTTCTTCACTGTTTTTGTCTCGAGTGTAGCATGCAGCTGTGTAGGATCAAAAAAATCATACTCAATGGCATATCCGGGACGGAAGATATGTACATCCCTGAATGCAGGTATGCTTTGTAGTGCTTTCAGTTGTGTCTGCAGTGGCAGGGAGGAGGAGAAGCCGTTGAGGTAGTATTCATTCGTTGTTTCACCTTCCGGTTCGAGAAAAAGCTGGTGGCTTGTCTTCCCGGAGAAGGTGACGATTTTTGTCTCAATGCTCGGGCAGTAGCGTGGCCCTATGCTTTGTATCTGTCCGTTGTAGAGCGGTGAATCGTTGAGCCCTTCACGCAGTGCTTCATGCACTTTTTCCGAGGTGAAAGCGATCCAGCAGCTTCGTTCTTTCAGCGTTCGCCGTACATGGGGGAGGTAGGAGAACTGATGGAAATCGGTATCTCCCTTCTGCTCTTCAAGCAGAGAGAAATCAACGCTCCTTGCATCGATGCGTACCGGTGTTCCTGTCTTCATGCGGTCGGTCCTGAACCCAAGGTCGCGCAGTTGCTCGGTCATGCCGAAGGATGCCGGTTCAGCGATACGACCGCCGCCTATCTGCACCGTGCCAATATGTATCAGCCCGTTCAGGAAGGTGCCGTTTGTGAGGATCACGGCTTTGGTGGTGAACGTCACGCCCATGCGTGTTTTCACCCCTGTGACGGTTTTGTTGTCGAAAAGCAGCTCCGTGACGGTGTCCTGCCACATATCCAGGTTGGGTGTATTTTCGATGATCTCACGCCATGTGCAGCTGAACTTCATACGGTCGCTCTGTACACGCGGGCTCCACATAGCAGGCCCTTTCGATCGGTTCAACATGCGGAACTGTATCGCTGTCTTGTCGCTCACGATACCTATCTGCCCCCCCAAAGCATCGATCTCACGTACGATCTGCCCCTTGGCAATACCGCCCACGGCAGGATTGCAGCTCATCTGGGCAATCTTGTTCATGTCCATGGTGATGAGCAGCGTCCTGGAACCCAGGTTCGCTGCTGCTACAGCTGCTTCGCACCCGGCATGCCCCGCACCTACCACAATTATGTCGTATTTAAAATTCATTTTGCTTTTTTGAGGATGCAAAGATACTAAAAAAGAAAAAGTTACCTGCGTATGAACTGTTAATAACCGATAAGAGGCTACAGGAGGGAATTATTTCAGATAAATACGCAGATAAACAGGCAGGTGGTCGCTGTAACCTCCGGTGTAACTACCCCTGTAGGTCCGATTGATATTCACCCGGTTTTTCCGGTCGAAATGGAGCAGATAGCGTGCATTGAATACATCTGCATATTCAGGCTTGCAGTCTATTTTCTCTGACAATAACATATTTCCGGAAACGATAATCTGATCGAACAACAACCAACCCCTGTAGTATGTGCTGCCGATACCTTTCCTGTACCTTGGGTAGAGCAGGTTATAAAGCCTCAGATTTTTAATCTCTTCAAAACTTTTCTGTGCACCCAGCACCTCGTCCACGCTGTTATCGTCGGGGGTGTCGTTGAAGTCACCCATGATAATGATGTTCTCATCGGGGTTCTCACTCGTCACCTTGTATACCGCGTTCCTCAGCTCGCTGGCTACGAAAAAGCGTCTGCGCTCAGAGAGGTCTGTACCCTCCTTGCGGGATGGGAAATGGGTGATGAACAGATGCAGTATCTCACCTGTGATCGTCTCTCCCTTCACATGAAGAATGTCACGTGTGCGATCCTCAATACCGGGCAGATGAACAAGTACCGGGTTCGATTGCAACACTCTGAACGATTGTGTATTATATATCATCGCCACATCAGATCCCCGCTCATCGGGGCTGTCATAATGGACAAAGCTATATTGCTTCATTCCCTGCATCTGCATGCCGGCAAGGATACTCTCCATCACCGATTTGTTTTCAATCTCAGCCAGGCCGATGATATCCGGATAAGCGGGCTTTACGATCTCTTTGACTACTTTTGTTAACTTCTCCACCTTATCGTTGAACCGCTTTTCGGTCCATTTGTTATACCCTTCGGGAGTGAAGTCATCGTCCATGGTAAGGGGATCATCAATAATGTCGTAAAAATTTTCGGTGTTGTAAAACATGAACGAGAAAGGAATCGGCATAATAATATTCTATAAAGTTTACAAATGTGAATAGTTGAGCAGGTTTTTGGGTTAAATTGTAAATAGTTACTGCCTGTTTTTCAGGAGGGTGAGGGCGATGTTCTCAGCTTCTCTCATCTCGGTCTCCTCCTCTTCCGACTTATCGTTCACCCCACAGAGGTGGAGTATACCGTGAATAATTACACGGTGAAGCTCTTCCATAAATTCGGTCTGATACTTTTGTGAATTGGAGCGAACGGTATCGATACTGATAAAAATATCCCCTGAGATGGTATCCTCTTCCGAATAGTCGAAAGTGATGATATCGGTATAAAAATCATGCTGCAGATAAGTGCGGTTGATCTCTAATATTTTCTCATCATCACAAAAAAGGTAAGCAATCGCACCCACCTTCCTGTTATAATTTTTTGCTACGGTTTTGATCCAGTTTGCTGTCTCTCTTTTTTTTATTTTTGGGAGACCGATCCCCTCCGCATGAAATGTAATCGCCATAATTTTAAAATATTTTAACTCTGAGAATCGCTTTTTCCTATCCAAAAAAGAGATAAGCCACGAAAACGGCCGCAATAATACCTGCCAAATCCGCCAATAGCGCATAGGGAACGGTATAGCGTGAATTTTTAATGTTCACTGCACCATAATAAACAGCCACAATATAGAAGGTAGTGTCGGTAGCACCCTGCAAAACGGCAGATAGTCTGCCGGCGAATGAGTCGGCTCCCAATGTCTTCATCGTGTCTATCATCATCCCGCGTGCACCGCTGCCGCTTAGTGGTTTCATCAGTGCGGTGGGCATCCCGTCCACCCATTGTGTATCTGTTCCTGTCATCGCCACCAGGCTGCGCAGCCCCTCCATCAGGAAATCCATCGCACCGGAAGCACGGAAGACACCAATACCCACCAGTATCGCGATGAGGTAGGGGATGATGGTGACGGCTGTTTTGAATCCATCCTTTGCACCGTCGATAAAGGCTTCGAAGATGTTGATCTTTTTCCGCATCGCCTTCACGATAAAGAGGCAGATGATGGAGAAGAGTATCACGTTGGCTGCCAGGCCGGAGACGATATTGATCTGATCCTGGGGCATCGATTGAAAAGCGAGGACTGTCGCAGAAATGATGGCGATCATGCCAAGTAAAAAACCCATGATCGCCTTGTTGAAGATATTGATACCCTGTCGGAGGCAGACAGCAACAATACCCACCAGGGTGGCTGCGAAGGTGGCGATCATGATGGGGATGAAGACATCAGCCGGGTTGGCAGCGCCCAGCTGAGCACGGTAGACCATCACGGTCACCGGTATAAGCGTCAGTCCCGAAGCATTCAGCACGAGGAACATGATCATGGGGTTGGATGCCTGATCTTTGTTTTTGTTGATCTCCTGGAGCTCCTGCATCGCTTTCAACCCAAAAGGTGTGGCGGCATTATCGAGGCCCAGCATGTTGGCCGATATGTTCATCAGCATGGATCCCGAGGCGGGATGATTCCTGGGTATCTCGGGGAACAGTTTCGAGAAGAGGGGTGCGACAGCTCTGGAGAATAGCTCCACCATGCCGCCCCGTTCGCCGATTTTCATCACACCGAGCCAGAGAGAGAGTACCCCCGTCAGTCCGAGAGATATCTCAAAGCCTGTTCTGGCAGTGTCGTATGTAGAGTTCATGATATCTGTAAAGACGTTCATATCTCCGAAGAAGATAAGCTTTACCAGTGCTACTACGAAGGCGATGATGAAGAAAGCAATCCAAATATAGTTTAATACCATGCTATGCGGGAATCATCGATGTAACGATATATTTTCGAATTAAAATCTACCAAAGATACAATTTATGGCTATTTATAAAAAGGAAAACGATTTAATTTCTAACTTTATGGTGCTGAAACAATGAATAGGGTATAAAACAGGCAGAGCAATGATTCTGTCGCGGAGTGATTTCTATCGCGTGTTTATTCAATCTTGAAAAATACAATGAAACAGTGCTATGCGTTGGAAAGATTTTCTTCATTTTCAGAGAGGATCAAAAATTGCGGTAATTCTGTTGCTTCTGCTGATTGTACTGACCCTTCTGCTGAACGCCGTGCTAAGCTATCGAAGCTCTTCCGAAATTATTTTGAGGCAGAACGACTCTCTGATACAGGCTTTTGAAGAGTTCAGGAGCACTTTGAAAGTGCGGGAGCCCTCTTTTACTAACAGTGAGCAACGTGAAGGAGAGAGAATCTATTCAGGCAATGATCCCCGGGAAGAGTATGTGGAGAGACGGGGAACCGCGGGAAAAACCGATCTCCGTGATGAAGAAGCCCGCGATGGGAGAGATGCGGGAACCTACTATAAACCCTTTCCTGTAAGTGAGAAGCTGACCGCAGGGGAGACCATCTCGCTGAACGAGAGCGATACCACCCGATGGAAGATGATTCCCGGCATAGGCAGCACTTATGCCTCCCGCATTGTGAAATACAGGGAGCTGCTGGGAGGCTATGTAAGGAAAGAGCAGCTGCTGGAGGTGTATGGCATGGACAACGAGCGCTACACCCTCATTAGCTCCTATATTGAGCCGGAGGGTCACTGTCGTAAGCTGCAGGTGAACAGTGCGGCATTCAGTGAGCTGCTCAGGCATCCCTACCTTAATTACAAACAGGTGAAGGTGATCGTCAACCTGCGGCAAAGAAAGGGGAATATCGTGTCAATCAACGAGCTGGCCATGCTTGATGAGTTCACCTCAGATGATATCTGGCGGCTGGAGCCCTATCTGGCGTTTTAGATCTTTCGGTCAGGTAAAACTATCGTTGATAGAAAATGGATAGGTTGTTGGAAGAAGATTTGAGCTTGTTGTGAGGTGATGAGGGGGATAATTTCAAAAAAATCTTTTCAGAATCGATGAGACAGCGGAGTGGTAGCCGCTGCCGAAGAGGTTGAGGTGGACCAGCAGGTAATAGAGCTGATACAATTCCATCTGCTCTGCGTAGTGTGCAGGCTTGGGGATGATCTCATGATAAGCATTGTAAAACTCCGCTCCGAAGCCACCAAAGAGGCGACTCATAGCGATATCAACCATCGCATGGCCGTAGTAGAGCGCCGGATCGATCATGTAGGGCGTTCCCTCCTTGGCGATCAGGTAGTTCCCTCCCCAGAGATCACCATGCAACAGTGAGGGTTTTACATCACCGCAGAGATTGCTGAAAAGAGTAATCGCTTTATCTGCTGAAGGGATCTCTTTCCGGGATAGAAGATGAGCACTGACAGCTCTTTGTAGTTGCGGCAGGATCCGTTCGGCCCAATAGAATGATGCCCAGGTCGGGTGAGCACGGTTGCTCTGCGGAAGGCTGCCGATAAAGTTATCTTCAGAAAACCCGTAATCATCCCTGGTGCATTGGTGCAGTTGCGCCAGCTCTGCTCCTAACCGCTGATAGTCGGCACCGTCGGGACGCTTGCTCTCGATATACGCCATCAACAGGAATGAGGTCCCTTCGTAAGCATCGACCAGATGCACATGGGGAACCGCAATGGTGCGGGTGTCGGCGATCGTCTGCAGCCCCTTCTGTTCCGCGTGGAACATCTCTAGTGCAAACGGCTTGTTGTTTACCTTAAGAAAATAGCGTTCTTTTACTGTTTTAAGAAGATAGGCCGAAGAGATATCACCCCCGGAGACCGGTTTGGCAGAAACGATCTCCCCGGAAATCTTGTCAGCGATATAGGAAAGATAGTTGCGCATCTTTCATTCTCTTTATTGAAATGGAGTTGTGCATCTCATTTCCCGACAATCAGGAATATTTATTATTGAACTTTCCCATGTTCATGAAATTGGGTAGATACAGCTAAAGATGGGTCACTAAACAATGTCAGTCGAGAATTTAGCTGTATGAGCACCATACGAAGTTGAATTTTTCATTTCTCCAGTGCGGCGATATTCTCTTTCAGCGATGCGATCTTGCTCTCCGCATCGGCCTGTTTCCTCCGCTCGTTCTCCACGATCTCCGGCTTGGCGTTCTGCACGAACCGCTCGTTGCCCAGCTTCCTGCTTACCGACAGCAGGAACCCTTCGGTGTAGTTCAGCTCGGCTTTCAGCTTCTGCAGCTCCACTTCCACATCCATCTTTTCGGCCAGGGGCACAGAGTACTCAGTGGTACCCACCATAAAACCTGCTGCTCCGGCCTGCTTTTCTGAAACAGAAGTGAAGGAAGACAAATTGCACATTTTTGAAATCACGCTGTAGTATCTCTCGTCATGATTACCGATCACCTGCAGTTCCAGTACATCCCTGTTGGGTATGTTCTTCTCCAGCCTGATGGTGCGTACCCCTG
>JADKLW010000052.1_pt1 | contig 78485 bp, 88 predicted proteins | sample 8641881 | NCBI WGS metagenome assembly JADKLW01 (sample SAMN16272185, study PRJNA661076) | feces metagenome | isolation source: fecal sample from diarrhoea affected cattle B | host: Bos taurus | place: South Africa: Lokaleng Village, Mahikeng | collected 2019-09
TGGCCGACGAGTTCAAGAAGGAGCAGGGCATCGACCTGCGCTCCGACAAGCTCGCGCTGCAGCGCCTCAAGGAAGCTGCCGAGAAGGCCAAGATCGAACTCTCGAGCTCGACCCAGACCGAAATCAACCTGCCCTTCATCACCGCCGACGCTTCGGGCCCCAAGCACCTGACGCTCAAGCTGAGCCGCTCCAAGCTGGAATCGCTGGTCGATGACCTCATCCAACGCACCATGGAGCCCTGCAAGCAGGCGCTCAAGGATGCCGGCGTCACCGCTGCCCAGATCGACGAAGTCGTGCTGGTCGGTGGCATGAGCCGCATGCCCAAGGTCCAGGAAGTGGTCAAGCAGATGTTCGGCAAGGAGCCGCACAAGGGCGTCAACCCGGATGAAGTGGTCGCCCTGGGCGCCGCAATCCAGGCCGGCGTGCTGCAGGGCGACGTCAAGGACGTGCTGCTGCTCGACGTGACCCCGCTGTCGCTGGGCATCGAGACCCTGGGTGGCGTGTTCACCCGTCTCATCGATCGCAACACCACGATCCCGACCAAGAAGAGCCAGACCTTCTCGACCGCCGAGGACAACCAGAGCGCGGTGACCATCCGCGTGTTCCAGGGCGAGCGCGAAATGGCAGCCAACAACAAGCTGCTGGGCAATTTCGACCTGGCCGGCATTCCCTCCGCACCGCGCGGCGTGCCGCAGATCGAAGTGACCTTCGACATCGACGCCAACGGCATTGTGCAGGTCTCGGCCAAGGACAAGGGCACCGGCAAGGAGCAGCAGATCCGCATCCAGGCCTCGGGTGGTCTTTCGGACGCCGACATCGAGCAGATGGTCAAGGAAGCCGAGCAGAACGCCGAAGCCGACAAGAAGAAGCGCGAGGCAGTCGAGGCCAAGAACCAGGGCGAGAGCCTGATCCACTCGACCGAAAAGTCGCTGAGCGAATATGGCGACAAGGTCTCGGCCGAGATCAAGACCGAGATCGAGGCCGCGGTCTCCGAGCTGCGCGCTGTCCTCGATGGTGAAGACGGCGACCTGATCAAGGAAAAGACCGACGCGCTGGCACAGGCGAGCATGAAGCTGGGCGAGGCCATGTACAAGGCCAGCCAGGCGGAAGCCGAAGCCCAGGCCAATGGCACTGCCGATGACAGCGACGACGACGTGGTCGATGCCGACTTCGAAGAAGTCAGCGACGACGACGACAAGAAATCTGCCTGATTTAATTCAAGCAAGTTTATCGGGGGGCTCGGCGAAAGCCGGGCCCTTTTTCTTTGTCCGCGAGCCGGGTGCCGCGTTTCACGTGAATCCATCGGGGCAACCGGGTGCCCAAAAAGGCCTTGATCGGGCCCAAATACCGGCCGGATTGCGGCTCAAGTAAAGTGCATAGTTCTAGAGGCCTACCACCATGACCGATCCCGTCCCGCCCTCTCCGCTTGCCGCGGCGCCGTCGGATTCTATCGGGCGGCTGGCCGAGCTGATCGCCGGCGATCCGGCCGACCGGCTCGATGCCGACATGAAACTGGTGCTCGACCGGCTGGTGGAAATGGGCGCACGGCCACTCGAACTGCTGACCCCCGATGCGGCGCGGCGGCAGCCCCGGCCCGGCGAAGCCATCGCCGCCATCCTGGGCCGGCACGGCCACGATCTCCCCGATGATGGAGTGGCGGCCGAGGACCGCAATATCGCCGGCGCCGAAGGCGAACTGGCCGCGCGAGTCTATCGTCCAGCGGGCTTGTTGAGCCGGCTCAATCCGGTTGTGCTGTATTTCCATGGCGGCGGTTTCGTCACCGGAGACCTCGACAGCCACGATGCCTCGGCCCGCGCCCTGGCCCGCCGCAGTGGCGCGATTGTCGTCTCTGTCGCCTATCGCCTGGCGCCCGAGCACAAGTTTGCCGCCGCCCATGACGACGCCTGGGCCGCCTGGCAGTGGCTGAACGCCAATGTGGGCGAACTTGCGGGAGACCCGCGACGTCTTGCCGTGGCGGGCGAAGATGCCGGCGCCAATCTGGCCGCTCATGTGGCGCTCGAGGCGCGCGATGGCGGCAAGACCCGGCCGGTGCATCAGTTGCTGATCCATCCCATCGCTGGCGGCGATCTCTCCACCCCCTCCTATGGCGAGATGCTGCGCGCCCGGCCGATCGGCCTGCCCGCCATGCGCTGGCGCTTCCGGCACCTGCTCGAGGACGAAGCCGGTCTCGCCGACAGGCGCATTGCGCTTGCGGCCCGCGATGACCTGGCCGGCGTGGCGCCCGCCACCATCATCCTGGCCGGCCTCGATCCCCTCCGTTCGGAAGGCGAGGCACTGGCCGCGGCGCTCGAAGGCGCGGGGGTGCCGGTACAGTGCTGGACCTATGACGGCATGGTGCAGGGCTTTTTCGGGCTCGGCCTGGTCGTCACCAAGGCGCTGTTCGCACAATCGGACGCTGCCGATGCGCTGAGCAAGGCCTTCGCACCCAGGCGAGCACGGTAGGCGATCGAATCAGTAAATATTGATGATGCGGCCTGCGCTTGCTATGAGCGGCTATGGTTTTGCCTGTTACGACCCCAGCCCCTTGTCGGGCGCGGGGTCGATTGCCATCTAGGGGTGGCTTGGGGCTCGGAATTTGCGGGGCGCGCCTGACGCGACCTGCTGTATCGCATTGGAGACGTATTCTTGTCCAAACGGGATTTCTACGAGGTGCTCGGCGTGCAGAAGGGCGCCGACGAGAGGGAGCTCAAGAGCGCCTATCGCAAGCTGGCCATGCAGCACCACCCGGATCGCAATCCCGGCAATGCCGAGGCCGAGACCAAGTTCAAGGAAATCAACGAGGCCTACGATACGCTCAAGGACGGCCAGAAGCGGGCTGCCTATGACCGGTTTGGCCATGCCGCCTTCGAAAATGGCGGCGGCCGCGGCCCCGGCGGCGGGTTTGGTCCCGAATTCACCTCCTCGATGTCCGATATCTTCGAGGACATCTTTGGCGACTTCATGGGCGGTGGTGGCCAGCGGCGGGGTGGCGGCGCCGCCAAGCTGCGCGGCAGCGATCTGCGCTACAACCTCGAAATCAGCCTCGAAGAGAGCTTCGAGGGCCGCACCGTAGAGATCGATGTGCCGACCCTGGTGGGTTGCACCACCTGCGACGGCTCGGGCGCCAAGCCGGGCACCGGCACCCATACCTGCCGCCAGTGCAACGGGCATGGCAAGGTGCGCGCGGCGCAGGGTTTCTTCACCATCGAACGCACCTGCCCGGTCTGCCAGGGCCGTGGGCAGATGATGGACCAGCCCTGCACCGATTGCGGTGGCCAGGGCCGGCGGCAGGAAAACCGCAAGCTCAGCGTCGACATTCCCAAGGGCATCGAGGACGGCACGCGCATCCGCCTGGCCAATGAAGGCGAAGCGGGCCTGCGGGGCGGCCCGCCGGGCGATCTCTACATCTTCATCTCGATCCGCCCGCACGACCTGTTCCAGCGCGACGGGGCCGATCTTTATGCCCGCATACCGATCGCCATGACCACGGCGGCCCTGGGTGGGGAATTCGAAGTACCCACGCTCGACAATGCCCGCGCCAAGGTCAAGGTCGCGGCCGGCACCCAGCCGGGCCAGCGCGTCCGCCTCAAGGGCAAGGGCATGCCGGTGCTGCGCAGCAAGGATGTGGGCGATCTCTATGTGCAGCTCGACATCGAGACGCCGCAGGCGCTCAGCCGGCGCCAGCGCGAGTTGCTCGAGGAATTTGCCAAGCTGGAAACCGATGAGACCAACCCGACCTCGGGCGGGTTCTTCGACAAGCTCAAAAAAATGTTCGAGGCTTGAGAGCGTGAAAATCGCCCCGGTGGGGCGATTTTAGCTCTCAAGGCCACGAGGGCTATGCCTGAGTGGCGCGACAACGGATCCGGGGTTAGCACAATGATCGAAATCGTCATGGCATTCGACGATGCCTTCTGGGCACCGACCTATGCCACGATGCGGTCGATCTGCCTCACCACCCATGACCCCGAAAAGCTGCGCTTCCACCTGCTGCACCGGCCGCTCACCGTGGAGCACCGGGCGGCCATTGCCAGCATCGCCCAGGACTATGGGGCAACCCTCAATTTCATCGATATCGATGCGCGCGGCATCCTGACCGATCGCATCGCCAGCTTTCCGCGTATCAAGCTGCGGCGGCTCAATCCGATCGTCTATGCCCGCCTGTTCCTGGGCGACCTGCTCGACCCGGCCATCGCGCGTGTCCTTTACCTCGACAGCGATCTCTTCATCCGCACGGCACTCGATCCGCTCTATTCCATGGATATGGACGGCCATGCCATCGCCGCCGTGCTGCAGCCGGACCGGATGCATGTCATTGCCGGGCGGGACCTGCGCGCGCGCAATGCCTTTTCCATGGCCGATCCCTACTTCAATGCCGGCGTCATGCTGATCGACATGGCGCAGTATCGCCAGATGGATTTCTCAGCCGAACTGGCCCGGCTCCCGGCCGAGGAGCTGGCCCAGTTCTACTACGACCAGGACATGATCAACTTCTGCTTCCGGGGCCGCATCCTCGAGCTCGAGCCGCGCTGGAACCTGCAGAATGCCGAGCCGGCGCATGAAGTCTTCAACCCGGCCGTCGTCCACTATTCGGCCAATCCCAAGCCGTGGTTCGCCTGGTCGCGGGTCGCCTTCAAACGCACCTATCGTCACCTGATGACCAACAGCTACTATTACCAGTATCGCCGCGAGCGGCTGGTGCGGCTGGCAAAACGCTACTTGCGGCTGAGCTAGCTGCCCGAGCGTTCGGGCAGCGTCAGGTCTGCTCCACCCAGTTCGGACGCTAGGTCGCTGACCGCCTGCCGCGCAGCCTGCTCCACCTCGTCTAGGGCAGTACCGTAAGGAACTTCCAACCCCAGCCGTTTGCTTGGATCGTCGGACCAGACGAACGATACAAAGCTCTTTGCCGCCTGCAGGTCGTGGCTGATATGGGTGATGATGAGCCGTGCCGTCATGGGGGCCTCCTTGTCTTGCACGCCACAGCATCGCAGAGTGGTGGCAAAAAGGGGACTCTCTCGATGACCACCGCACTCACGCTTTCCGGCTCGATCCGGCAGGGATCGCAGAACCGGAAGCTGCAGCACTATGTCGGCCAACGGCTCGAGGCCGCGGGTGTCACGGTCACCGCCATTGACCTCGGCGACTTCGACATGCCGATCTTCAACGAGGATCTCGAACCCGATCACGTGCCCGAGGCCGCCGGGCGGCTCGCCGAGCTGTGGCGGACGCATGACATCGTCTTCATCGCCACGCCCGAATATAATGGCGGACTGCCGCCGTTGCTGGTCAATGTCCTGGCCTGGCTCAGCCGGCAGAAGCCCAGCCCCTTCCGCCATGCCGTATTCGGCATCGGCGGTGTCAGCTCGGGCAAATACGGCACCATCTGGGCGCTCAGCCATCTGCGCGACAGCCTGAGCAAGGTGGGTGGTCTGGTCGTCCCGGGCCTGCTCGGCATCGGTCCCGATGAGCAGGCTTTCGACCAGGATGGCGCGCTGGTCGAGCCGGCTATCATCCGCAAGGTCGACCAGCTGGTGCATGACCTGACCCATATCAAGCGCGGCTGACGGCCCGATGCATGCGCTCTATGTCACCCATCCGCAGGTCCTGATCGATCCCAATGTGCCGGTGCCGCTCTGGGGCCTGTCACCCGCGGGCCGCGAGCGGGCGCTGGCCTTTGGCGCGCGAGGTGTCGTGCCGGAAGGCGCGATGATCTTTTCGAGCCGCGAGGCCAAGGCAATGGAACTGGCCGATATCCTCGCCGCACCTATCGGCTCGCTCGTGCTCAGCGATCATCTGATGGGCGAGAATGACCGCAGCGCCACCGGCTTCCTGCCGCCGGCCCTGTTCGAGGAGATGGCCGACAGGTTCTTTGCCGAGCCGGAGATCAGCGTCAGCGGCTGGGAGCGGGCAATCGATGCCCAGCGGCGCATCGTGGAAACCGTGGCTACGGCATTGGCCAGCGTGCCGGCAGGTACGCCTGCAGTGTTCTGCGGACATGGCGCCGTGGGTACCCTGCTCAAATGCCATGTCGGGCGGCGCCCGATCGCCCGCAGCGAAGACCAGAGCCGCCACGCCAATCCCGCCGGCGGCAACTGCTTCAGCTTCGATCTCGCGGCAATGCAGCTGGGCTGCGACTGGACCCCCATGGAGGATTTCGCACCGGGCTGGTTTACTGGCGAGCGGGTTGCGGTCACCCGCGATATGGTCTAGTCCCGGCGCATCATCGACATCGGAGGAAGACTCATGGCTGGCCAGTTGATCGTGGGCCTCGACGTTTCGTCACGCGCCCGTGCCGAGGAAATCGTATCCCTGCTGGGTGACAGCGTGGACTTCTACAAGATCGGCTATCAGTGCTTTTACGGCGCCGATGGCTTCGCCCTGGGCAAGGACCTGCTCAAGGCTGGCAAGAAAGTGTTCTTCGATCTCAAGCTGCTCGATATCGACAATACGGTCGAGCAGGGCGTCGCCGCCATTGCCGCAACCGGCGCCACCATGTTGACCGTCCATGCCTATCCGCAATGCATGCGGGCGGCGGTCCGCGGCGCGGCGGGCTCCGACCTCTGCGTGCTGGGCGTTTCGGTGCTGACCTCGATGGACGATGCCGATGTCGCCGAAGCCGGCTTTGCCCGCGATACGGCGGGCCTGGTTGCCCTGCGGGCGCAGCAGGCGCGCGATGCGGGGATCGGCGGGCTGGTCAGTTCACCCCATGAGGCCGAAATGGTCCGCACCATCGTCGGGCCGAAACTGGCCATCGTCACCCCGGGCATCCGGCCGGCCGGCAGCGCCAGTGGCGACCAGAAGCGCGTCATGGGACCTGCCCAGGCGCTGGCCGCCGGCGCCACGCACCTGGTCGTTGCCCGCCCGATCATCGCGGCTGCCGACCCCGCCGCTGCCGCACGGGCGATCCTCGACGAGATGAATGGCGGAACGCGCCTCGCATGAGGGGCTATTCCGCCTGTATCGAAATGCTCTTCGTCGCCGAATCCGACGATTTCGTCCAGCGCATCCACCTGGCCAAGGCCGCCGGATTCGCGTTGGTCGAGTTCTGGCTCTGGTCGAACAAGGACCTCGATGCCGTCGAGCGCGCCTTGGCCGAGACCGGCGTCGGGCTGGCCGGCATTGTCGCGGAGCCCTTCGCCGAGCTGACCCGCGAAGGCGACCACGACCGTTTCCTTGCGGGTCTCGAAAGAAGCCGCGGTGTCGCCCTGCGGCTGGGCGCCCCGCTGCTGATCTGCCAGTCCGGCCCGCTGCTGGCGGGACTGGACCGAGCCCGCCAGCACGATGCCCTGACGCTCGCCATGTCCCGCTCGGCGGAGGTGCTGGCGGGATCGGGCGTGAAGCTGGCGCTGGAGCCGCTCAACGACCGTGTCGATCATCCCGGCTACTATCTCACCAGCACGGCTGAAGCGCTCGACATCGTGGCGGCGGTCAACCGGCCCGAAATCGGCATCACCTACGACCTCTATCATTCCATGGTCATGGGCGAGGACCCCGAGACGGTCATCGCCGGTCGCATCGACCGCGTAGTCCATGTCCACATCGCCGACCATCCGGGCCGCAATCAGCCCGGAAGCGGAACCCTGCCACTCCGCGAGAAGCTCGAATGGCTGAGGGCCGAGGGCTATGGTGGCACGGTGGGACTGGAATTCCGCCCGACAGGAACGACGGCAGAGGCGCTGGCGCAGATGCGGGGCAGCCTGGGGATCGTATCCTGAAAGCCCGTTCGAGCTAATGGGCGGCGGAGTAGCCTAACCCACCAGGCCGTGCGTCCGGCTCAGATCTTCCAGATCGAGCAGCGGCCGGGCGCCGATGTGGGAAATCACTTCGCTGGCGGCGAGGCACCCGGTCTGGAGGGCCGATTCCAGCGTCTGCCCACGCGCCATGCCGAGCAGGAAGCCGGAGGCGAACAGGTCGCCCGCGCCGGTGGCATCGACCACCTTGTCGATGGGGAAGGCGGGGATCGAGGTCACTTCGCCATTATGGACCGCCATGGCGCCCTCGGCGCCCATGGTGATGGCAGCCAGTTCGGCATCCTTGGCGATCTGGCGCACGGCCTCACCCAGATCGTCGGTCTCGTAGAGCGACTTGAGCTCATGCACATTGGCAAAGACATAGTCGACGGTCTTGGAGCGGATCAGGTCGAGGAATTCGGCGCGGAAACGATCGACGCAGAAGGGATCGCTGAGGGTGAAGGCGGCCGCACGCTCGTTCTTGTGGGCATAATGCGCCGCCAGCACGAAGGCCTTTTTGGCTTCCACCGGATCCCACAGGAACCCTTCCATATAGGTGATGGCGGCGCCGCCGATCTCGTCGGGCTTGATATCCTGCTCGGTCAGCTGGTGGCAGGCGCCGAGATAGGTGTTCATGGTGCGCTCGCCGTCTTCGGAGAGGAAGATCATCGAGCGGGCGGTCAGGGCGCCGTTCTTGAGGCGGCTGGTGGAATAGTGGACGCCGATCTCGGCGAGGTCGTTTTCGAACACATCGCCCAGCGGATCATCGGCAACCTTGCCGACAAAGGCAGCGCGTCCCCCCAGCGAAGCCACGCCCGCTGCCGTATTGGCGGCGCTGCCGCCGGAAATCTGCTGCCGGCCCAGCGGCATCTTGGCATAGAGATCCTCGGCCCGATCGGTATCGATCAGGTGCATGATCCCCTCGCTCATGCCTTCGGCTTCGATAAAGCCCTTCTGCACCGGTGCAATGATATCGACAATGGCGTTGCCGATGGTGAGCACGTCGAAGCGGGTCTGGGTCATGAAAGGATCCGGCAAGAGGAAAAGGCCGGAAGCCGGTTTAGAGGAAGCGACGCCCCACCGCAACCTCGGGGGCCGGCATCGCTAGTGCCGCCCGATGATTTCGCCGATCAGTGCCTCGATGTCCTCGCCCGCCTCGATGGCAATCTGGCCATCGAGCAGCAGGACGGCGAGACCGTGCACCCGCGCCCAGGCCGCCAGCGCCGCGACACGCCCGGACCTGGTGTCGCCACCGCTGACCTGGCGCAGCGTGGCAAAGGCGGCATCGGCCGCCATGCGCAGGCCGGGGCGGTTGTCGCGCCGCAGCTGGGGCGAGAACATCAGCCGGAACAGGCCCGCATTGTGCAGCGCAAACAGCACATAGGTCTTGCCCATGGCCGCCAGCATATCCGGCGGCGTCGTCTCGGCGATTTCCTCCATGGCGCGGGTAAAACGCTGGAAGCCGGTCACCGCCAGCGCTTCGAGCAGCGCCGCGCGGCTGTCGAAATGCCGGTAGGGGGCAGCGGGCGAAACCCCTACCGCCCGGGCGAGATCACGCAGGCCGAGGCCTGCTTCGCCCTCGCGCTCGAGGATAACCAGCGCCGCCTCCAGCAGCGCCTGGCGCAGGTTGCCATGGTGATAGGGCGCATTGGGAATGGATGTTGACATTGATCACTTTACCATGAAATCATGTGATCACCGATAACATGGAGCCTCGGATCCGGCAAATGGACAGTGACCTGTTTCTGGCGATTGCCCACCACCTCGTGGTCTTCCTTCTGGTGGGGATCTTCGCTGCGGAGTTTGCCCTGCTGCGCCCCGGGCTGGCCGGGCCACGCATCCGGCAGCTGGCGCGGCTCGACGCGCTCTATGGCGGGGTCGCCACGCTGGTCATCTTCGTAGGTGTCGCCCGCGTCATCTTCGGGGCCATGGGCTGGCAGTACTATGTCGGCAACCACGCCTTCTGGGGGAAGATGGCAGCCTTCCTGATCGTGGGCCTGCTCACCATCCCGCCCACGTTGGCGATCCGCAAGTGGAGCAAGGCGCTTGACGCCGATGCCAGCTACAGCCCCGGCTCCACCGATATCGCCGCCAACCGGCGCTATCTGCACCTGCAGGCCGGCGCGCTGCTGCTGATCCCGATCTTTGCCGCCATCATGGCGCGCGGCTAGCCTCGCGGCGGCGGTGTCTTGGGCTCGAAGCGACACCATTGCCTGATCTCGCAGCGCCAGCATTCGGGTTTGCGCGCCTTGCACACATAACGGCCGTGCAGGATCAGCCAGTGATGGGCATGCAGCATGTATTGCTGCGGCACGACCTTGAGCAGTTGCTGCTCCACCGCCAGTGGCGTCGCGCCGGGTGCCAGCCCGGTGCGGTTGCTGACACGGAACAGATGCGTGTCCACCGCGATGGTGGGTTGCCCGAACCAGATATTGAGCACCACATTGGCCGTCTTGCGGCCGACGCCGGGCAGGGCCTCGAGCGCCTCCCGATCCGCCGGCACCTCGCCGCCATGCTGCTCGAGCAGGATCCGGCTGAGGGCAAAGACGTTCTTCGCTTTGCCGCGATAAAGCCCGATCGTGCGGATCAGCTCGGTAATGCGTTCAACCCCGAGCGCCACCATGGCGGCGGGCGAGGGGGCCAGCTTGAACAGGTCCCGCGTCGCCTTGTTCACCCCGACATCGGTCGCCTGGGCCGAAAGCACCACCGCGACCAGGAGCGTGAAGGCATTGCTGTAGTCGAGCTCGCCCTTGGGCTCGGGCTCGATTTCATGGAAGCGCGCGAAGATGGCTTCGATATCGGCCCGGGGCAGGCTCTTCACTTTTCTTGGCCCTGCCATTCTCTTGCCTCTGATTCTGCGCCTATAGTCAGTGTTCAAGAGTCCGCCATGCCAATGCAAGCCACAACCACAACGCCCCTGTTTTCCGCAGCGCTCCGGCCGGATCGCTCGCCGCGCGTCGCGGGCGGCTGGATCGCGCTGCTGGCCGCCGCGCTGATGGCAGCGCCGCTTGGCGTGGCCATGCCCGAGCTGCTGCTGCCCGGCGGCGTGGCCTTTCTCATTGCCATCGCCTGGCTGAGCGTCATGTCCATCCAGCAGTCCCGACGCCGTCGCCTGGTGCAGGAGGTCCGCCTATGGGCGGACCAGCTCGAGGTCACCAGCAGCGACACCGGCGGTGTCCGCACCATGCGGCGCTTCGATCCCAAGTCGGTGCGGCTGGTGCTGCAACGCGACCACAACGAGCGGGTGCTGGCGCTGCATCTGCGCCAGGGCAGCGAGCAGGTCGAGCTGGGCGCTTTCCTGGGCGGCGAGGACAAGTCGAGCTTTGCCAAGGCGTTCGGCACCGCCTTGCGCCGGGCGCGGGTCGCGGCCTGACCTACCGGTCAAAACCGGGTCGCGCCGCCGCTGCTCCTGCGCTAGGTCAAGGGGGAGCCGCAGCAGACAGGTCCATCCCATGAACCAGATAACCAGCATGACCCCGGCCAGCGATTACGACACGATCCAGGCGGCAATTCGATATTTGTCGCTGCATGGCCCCGACGTGGCCGATCTTGCCGGCTTTTCCCGCGCGCTGGGCCTAAGCGAGCGGCAGTTGACAGAGCTGTTCCGCCGCTGGTGCGGCCTCACTCCGAAGAGCTTTGCGCAGGCGGTGGCCCTCGACCATGCCAAGGGCCTGCTGCGCTCCCAGCAAAGCGTGCTCGACACCACCTATGAGGTCGGGCTGAGCTCCACTTCGCGGCTGCATGATCTCTTCGTTGCCTACGAGGCCATGCCGCCCGGCATCTTCCGCGCCGGCGGCGCCGGGATCGACATGGTGTGGGGCGCCGCACCCTCGCCCTTCGGCATCGCGGTTGCCACCGCCACCGATTACGGCATGTCGGGCCTGGGCTTTGCCGACGAGACGACCAGCGTCGAGCAGGCCTTTGCCGATCTCGCCAATCGCTGGCCCAATGCCCGCTTCACCCGAGATGATGCGCGCGTGGCGCCCCTGATCGCCCAGGCTTTCGATCCGGCACACTGGTCGGCCGAACGTCCGGTGCGGGTGGTGCTGATCGGCACCGATTTCGAAGTCCAGGTATGGGAGACCCTGCTGAAGATCCCGGTGGGCCAGGCCACGACCTATCAGCATGTCGCCAACCAGATCGGCCGCCCCACCGCCGCCCGGGCGGTGGGTGCTGCCGTGGGCAAGAACCCGATCTCCTTCGTCGTGCCCTGCCATCGCGTCGTGGGCACGTCTGGCGCGCTGACCGGCTATCACTGGGGCGTGCCGCGCAAGCGCGCGATCCTGGGCTGGGAGGCCGGGGTGATCTCGGCGCGGCACTAGTTTCACGTGAATCGGTGGCAAAGCGCCCTCCCAACCTCCCCCATCAAGGTGGAAACAGGAGGGGTAAAGCCGCTTGCGCGGAACCCGCCGCCTAAAGCTGCACCCGCTCCACCAGCTTCCCATCCGGGCCGATGCGATAGACCGTCGGCTGGCCGGTGGCGATTTCGCGCTTGAGGATTTCGTCGGGCGTGAGCCCCTCGATGGCCATGACCAGCGCACGCAGCGAATTGCCGTGGGCGGCAACCAGCACGCTCTTGCCCGCCTTGAGCTGGGGCAGCAGTTCGGCCTCGTAATAGGGCAGGGTACGGGCTGCCGTATCCTTGAGGCTTTCGCCGCCCGGAGGCGGCACGTCATAGCTGCGGCGCCAGATCAGCACCTGCTCTTCACCCCACTTCTCGCGTGCATCGTCCTTGTTGAGGCCGGCCAGGTCGCCATAGTCGCGTTCGTTCAGCGCAATATTGCGGGTGATGGTCACGTTGAGAATGCCCATCTCCTCGAGCATCAGGTCGAGCGTATGCTGGGCGCGGCGCAGGGCCGAGGTATAGTAGAGGTCGGGGACGATGCCCCTGGCCTTGAGCGCCCGACCGGTGGCGCGGGCTTCCTCGATACCCTGCTCGGTCAGGTCGGGATTGCGCCAGCCGGTGAAGAGGTTTTTCAGGTTCCACTCGCTCTGGCCGTGGCGCACGAGGATCAGGGTGCCGGTCATCTCACAGATATCCTTGGGTTAGTCGTTAAGGCCGAGCACATCGACCATGGAGTAGAGGCCGGCCTGCTGCCCGGCGGCCCAGAGCGCGGCGCGCGCAGCGCCGTTGGCATAGATGGTGCGATCCTGCGCCCGATGGTTGAGCTCGATGCGCTCGGACTGGCCCGCCAGGATCACCATATGATCGCCGATGACATTGCCGCCACGCAGCGTGGCAAAGCCGATCATGCCAGCTTCGCGCGGGCCGGTATGGCCGTCGCGCACGCGCACCGAATGCTCGCGCAGGGCAATGCCGCGCCCCGTGGCGGCGGCTTCACCCAGCATCAAGGCCGTGCCCGACGGGGCATCGACCTTCCTGTTGTGGTGCATTTCGAGAATTTCGACATCGTAGTCGGCCAGGGCTGCGGCAGCCTTTTCCACCAGGTTGGCGAGCACCACCATGCCCATGGAGAAGTTGCCCGACTTGACGATACGGGCGCCGTTGCGACCGGCCTCGGCAATTGCCGCATCATCGGCCTCCGAGCAGCCGGTGGTGCCGATGATATGGACCAGGCCCCGTGCCGCCGCCTTCTGGGCCAGGGCGACGCTGGCATTGGGGGCGGTGAAATCGATGATGGCATCCGCCCCGGCCAGCGCGGCATCGATGTCGTCGGTGATCGGCACGCCCAAGGGCTCGATGCCGGCGAAGAGGCCCGCGTCCTGGCCGATGGCGGCGGTTCCGGGCCGGTCGATGGCGGCGTGCAGCGCCATGGTGCTCGCATTGGCCAGCGCACCCTGCAGGCTCAGACTGGCATGGGCTGCAACGGCGCGAATATTGGCCACGCCCATGCGCCCGCCCGCGCCTGCTACCACCACTTTCAGAGCTGCCATGGTCATCTCCCCGCTTGGGCACGCCTATAGCAGTGCCCTGCCGAAACGCCAACAGCCGTGCCCCATTGCTGTCACCATGCTAGGGTTTGTGGAGCCACGAAGCAGGAAGACTGATTTGGCCATTACCAACGCGCTTGCCGGCATCGCGGTGGAGGACATCACCGAAGCCATCGACTTCTATCAAACCTTGTTCGGCCGCCCCGCCGATGCGCGGCCGATGCATGACGTGGCCGAGTGGAAAACCACGGGCGGTGGCTGGATACAGGTGCTGGCCGATGCCGACCGCGCTGGGGCTTCGTCGCTGACGCTGGTGGTCGATGACCTTGCCGAGGAACTGGGCCGGCTGGCCCTGCTGGGCCTTGATCCGGTGGCCAAGGCCATGGGCGATTTCTTCAAGACGGCAAAATTCCGCGATCCCGACGGCAACCAGATCACGCTGAGCCAACCCCAGCCGGGCACCTACTAGGACTGTCCCGGCGCTGGCAGCCTAGACCCGCCTCAGCTGCACGGTCTCGATCAGGTGGCTCTTGCCCTTCTTGAGAATCAGGTCCGCACGCCCGCGCGTGGGCAGCACGTTTTTCATCAGGTTGGGCAGGTTGATCGTCCGCCACACCTGGCGCCCGAACTCGCCGGCCTCGGCCTCGCTCATCTCCGCAAACTTGCGGAAGAAGGAATTGGGATCCTTGAACGCGGTCTCGCGCAGGCGGAAGAAGCGCTCCATGAACCAGGTTTCCAGGTCGTCATTGTCGGCGTCGATATAGACCGAGAAGTCCATGAAATCGGAGGCAAAGAGGATGGGTGCGCCATCCCTGGGCAATTCGCCGGGCTGGAGGATATTGAGGCCTTCGACGATGAGGATGTCGGGTTGGTCGATGGTCACCTCGCTGCCGGGGACCACGTCATAGACCAGGTGCGAATAGACCGGCACCTTCACCTTGCCCTTGCCGGACTTGATATCGGAAAGGAACTGCACGAAGCGGGGGCGATCATAGCTTTCGGGAAAGCCCTTGCGCTCCATGATGCCGCGCTCGGCCAACACCTTGTTGGGGTAGAGGAAGCCATCGGTGGTGACGAGGTCGACCTTGGGGCTCGATGGCCAGCGCTGCAGCAGGGCCTGCAGGATACGCGCCGTGGTCGACTTGCCCACCGCGACCGAGCCGGCCACGCCGATGATGAAGGGCACCTTCTGGTCGGGCGTGTTGAGAAACCGCGTCGAGACATTGTGCAGGCCCTGGATGGCTTCCACGTAATAGGCGAGCAACCGGGTCAGGGGCAGGTAGACCTCTTCGGCCTCCTCGAGCGAAATTGGATCGCTGAGCGTCCGCAGCCGCTCGATGTCGGCGGCCGTCAGCGTCATCGGCTGGCCATCGCGCAGCTGGCTCCACTGCGCCTTGGTGAAATGATGGTAGGGCGCAAGCACCGGTCGGCGCCGGGCCATCAGCGGTCGTCCCCGCGCGCGGCTTTTTCGGCCAGGCCCGACTGGACGGTGCGGCTGTCCAGCTCCGCCATGACTTCGGCCAGCGGCAGGTCGGCGGCGCGGAGCACGACCAGCAGGTGATAGAGCAGGTCCGCGCTCTCCTTGACCAGTTCGGCCCGGTTGCCGGTCACTGCCGCAATCACCGCCTCGGTCGCTTCCTCGCCCAGCTTCTGGGCGCATTTCTCCATGCCGCGGGCAATCAGCTTTGCCGTGTAGCTTTCATCGGGCGATGCAGCGGCGCGGACCGCGATGCGGGCTTCGAGGTCGTCGAGGGTCATGCACGATCCTTCCACACTCGCGATGTCATTCCGGCGCAGGCGGGGGTGACATCGGCGTTTGGGGGAGGCTTAAAGCAGAAAATGAACCGCCGGTCACTACGACCTAGGCAGGCAGGTCCATGCGCACGGCGACGCCATGCTCGCGCATATACTGCTTGGCCTGGGGAATGGTGAAGGTGCCGAAATGGAAGATCGAGGCGGCCAGCACCGCGCTGGCATGGCCCTCCTTCACCCCGTCCACGAGGTCCTGCAGGCTCCCGACGCCGCCCGAAGCGATGACCGGCACATCCACCGCATCGGCAATGGCCCGGGTCAGCTTGAGATCGAAGCCGGACTTGGTCCCGTCGCGGTCCATCGAGGTCACCAGCAATTCGCCGGCACCGCGTTCTACCATGGACAGCGCGAATTCCACCGCGTCGAGGCCAGATGGCTTGCGGCCGCCATGGGTGAAGATTTCCCACTCGCTGCGGTTATCGCCACCCGCGCGTTCGGTCAGCCGCTGCTTGGCATCGACCGAGACGACGATGCACTGGTTGCCGAACTTGTCGGCGGCGCGGGAAATGAAATCGGGGTCGTTCACCGCCGCCGAGTTGATCGCCACCTTGTCGGCGCCGGCCAGCAGGAGCTTGCGGATATCCTCGATGCTGCGCACGCCGCCACCCACCGTCACCGGCATGAAGCAATGTTCGGCCGTTCGCGCCACGACGTCGAAAATTGTGTCGCGGCCCTCGTGGCTGGCTGTGATGTCCAAAAAGGTTAGTTCATCCGCGCCGGCGGCATCATAGGCCATGGCCGCTTCCACCGGATCGCCGGCATCGCGCAGGTCGACGAACTGCACGCCCTTGACCACACGGCCGCCCATGACGTCGAGGCAGGGGATGAGACGGGTCTTCAATGTCATGCTGCAGCTTTCAGCAAAGCCAGTGCTTCACGTGAATCAATGCGCCCGTCATAGAGGGCGCGGCCGGAAATGGCGCCTTCGAGCACGGCCGCATCAGGCTGGGTGAGCCGCTCGATATCAGCCATGGAGGCGAGGCCACCCGAGGCGATCACCGGGATCGAGGTGGCGCGGGCCAGCTCCAGGGTCGAGTCCCAGTTGATGCCCGCCAGCACGCCATCGCGGTCGATGTCGGTATAGATGATCGCGGCCACCCCGGCGCCTTCGAAGCGCTTGGCCAGCTCGATCACCGACAGTTCCGATGTCTCGGCCCAGCCTTCCACCGCCACCATGCCCTTGCGGGCATCGATGCCGACGGCCACCTGGCCGGGCCACTGCTTTGCAGCCTCTTTCACCAGCGCCGGATCGCGCACCGCGACCGTGCCCAGGATGACGCGGGCCAGGCCCTTGCCCAGCCAGCTTTCGATATGGCCGAGATTGCGAATGCCACCGCCCAGCTGGACGGGGAATTTGACGGTCCCAAGGATCGCCTCGACCGCCGCGCCATTGACGCTCTCGCCGGCAAAGGCGCCGTTGAGATCGACGACATGGAGATATTCGAACCCCTGGTCCTCGAAGCTCTTTGCCTGGGCGGCCGGGTCGTCGTTGAAGACGGTGGCCTGTTCCATGTCGCCCAGCTTGAGGCGCACGCATTGGCCGTCCTTGAGGTCGATGGCGGGAAACAGGATCACGGCGTCCACCTCAGGAAATTCTCGATCAGTCGCAGGCCCAGCGCCTGGCTCTTTTCGGGGTGAAACTGGGTCCCGAAGAGATTGTCGCGGCCGACGCAGGCGGTGAGCGGGGTGCCATAGTCGGTCGTCGCCAGGCGCTCCTCGTCCCGTTCGGTCACCAGATGATAGGAATGCACGAAATAGGCGTGCAGCCCGTCAGGGCCATCGGGAATGCCCTCGAACAGCTTGTGCGACCGGGTAAAGGACAGCGTATTCCAACCCATATGCGGTATCTTGAGCGTAGGGTCGGCGGGCACGATCTTCTCGACCGCCCCGGCAATCCAGCCCAGGCCCGGCGTCACCTGTTTCTCGCGGCCTTCCGAGGCCATCAGCTGCATGCCGACGCAGACGCCCAGGAAGGGCGTGCCACCGCGGATCACGCGCTCTTGGAGCACCTCGACCATGCCGGGCACGGCATCGAGCCCGGCTTTGCAATCGGCAAAGGCGCCGACGCCGGGCAGCATGATGCGATCGGCGGCGCGGACCCGCTCGGGATCGGCCGTTACCTCGATCGTGATGCCACCCAGTCCGTCCGCCATGCGCTGGAAGGCCTTGGAGGCCGAGTGCAGGTTGCCGGCGCCATAGTCGATGATGGTGACCAGGCTCATCGGATCGCCTCCAGCTGCGCCAAATCGGCGCTCGGGGCGACGCGCTCTCCACGATGACGCCAGCCGCGCCATTGCAGGGCGTGACGGCGCAGCCCGGCCGCGGCGAAACCGAGCCAGGCGGCGGTGAGGAGATAGAGGACGAAGACGGCATCGTCGCCGACGAAGCCGGAAAGGACCACCAGGGCAACCAGCATGAGCAGCCACGCCACCAGCTCCAGCCAGAGCCCGTGCGCCAGCAGGAAGAGCGGCGGCAGGATCGCGGCGAACCAGGAGAATTTCTCCGGCACGGCAGCGGGCAGATCGGGCCTGCCGGGCTTGGGATCATAGATAGCGTAGAGGGTCACAACTCTCTCCAACACCCCGATGTCGTTCCGGCGCCGGCCGGAATCCATCTTGAGATCTGAGGATGGACCCCGGCCTGAGCCGGGGTGACACCATGGTTGCGCGTGACTTAGTGCAAAAGGCGGCCGAACAAAAGCCTAGAGCGTGCCCTTGGTGCTCGGCACCCGGTCGCCGGCGCGCGGATCGATCTCCACCGCCTCGCGCAGGGCGCGGGCCACGGCCTTGAACATGGACTCGGCCAGGTGGTGATTGTTGTCGGTATAGAAGTTCTCGATATGCAGCGTGATGCCGGCATTCATGGCGAAGGCCTGGAAGAACTCACGGAACAGCTCGGTATCCATCTCGCCGACCTTGTCGCGGCTGAATTCGGCCCGGAACACCAGGAACGGCCGACCGGATACGTCCAGCGCGGCACGGGTCAGCGTGCCATCCATGGGCAGGTCGCAGCTGGCATAGCGGCGGATACCACGCTTGTCGCCCAGTGCCTGCGAGATCGCCTGACCCAGCGCGATGCCGACATCCTCGGCCGTGTGGTGAAAGTCGATATGGAGGTCGCCCTTGCAGGCAACATCCATGTCGATCAGTGAGTGACGCGACAGCTGGTCGAGCATGTGGTCGAAAAAGCCGATGCCGGTCGCCATCTTGTGCGCACCGGTGCCGTCGAGGTTGATCGAAACCGTGATCTCGGTCTCGTTGGTCTTGCGGGCGATGGTGGCGTTGCGCATGGCAGTCTCCGGAATACGGCGGCTCCCTAGCATATAGCGCCCGACGCATAAAGAATGCGTTGCGGGCGGCGGCAGGCACCGCATTGCATTCCGACCTGCGGCTCCTAAATATGAGCCAAGAGTTCTGGAGTATCCCCCGATGAGTGACAGCAATTTCCCGGGCTGGCACGGGACGACGATCGTTTCCGTGCGCAAGGGCAACAAGGTCGTGGTGGCTGGCGATGGCCAGGTGTCCATGGGCCAGACGGTGATGAAGCACTCGGCGAAGAAGGTCCGGCGCCTGGCCGGCGGCAAGGTGATCGGCGGCTTTGCCGGCTCGACGGCCGATGCCTTTACGCTGTTCGAGCGGCTAGAAGCCAAGCTCGAGCAATATCCCGACCAGCTGATGCGCGCCGCGGTCGAGCTGGCCAAGGACTGGCGCACCGATCGCTACCTGCGCAAGCTCGAGGCCATGATGATCGTGGCCGACAAGACCGATACGCTGGTGCTGACCGGCAATGGCGACGTGCTGACCCCCGATCATGGCGTGATCGCCATCGGTTCGGGCGGCAATTACGCGCACTCGGCCGCGCTTGCCCTGCACCAGGCCACCGAGCTCGATGCCGAGGATATCGCCCGCCGCGCCATGAAGATCGCCGAGGAAATCTGCGTCTATACCAATGGCAATGTGACGATCGAAACCATCGAGCTTTCCGCGTGAACTGGTCCATCCGCCGGCTGACGCACAGGGATTTCGACGCCTATCGCGCCCTGCGTCTCGAGGCCCTCACCAATCACCCGCAGGCCTATGGCACCTCGCCGGAGAGCTTTTCCGCCCAGCCGCCGGCGGAGGTCGAGGCTTTCCTCAGCCGCCGCGCCGTTTTCAGCGTGGTCACCGAGGCGGGTGGGTTGGCCGGGGTCGTGGTCTATGCCCGCGAGGAAGGCGAACGCGAAGCCCATCGCGGCTGGCTGCTGCAGGTCTATGTGAAGCCGGAACTGCGCGGCACCGGCGCCGCGCTGGCGCTGCTCGAAACGGCAGTCGAACACGCCAGCAGCGAAGTGCTGCAGCTGCATCTGATGGTGGGCGCACATAATGACCCGGCCATCAGGCTCTACGAAAAGGCGGGGTTCACCCTCTACGGGACCGATCCCCGCGCCCTCTACGTGAACGGTCGCTATATCGACGAACACATGATGGTGCGCTTTCTCGACAAGGCACCAGGAAAGCAGACTTGAATGACTGAAACCAATTTTTCCCCGCGCGAGATCGTTTCCGAGCTCGATCGCAATATTGTCGGCCAGAACGACGCCAAGCGTGCCGTGGCCGTGGCCCTGCGCAACCGCTGGCGCCGCCAGCAGCTGAGCCCCGACATGCGCCGCGAAGTCACCCCCAAGAATATCCTGATGATCGGGCCGACCGGCGTCGGCAAGACCGAGATTTCGCGGCGCCTGGCCCGGCTGGCCCAGGCCCCCTTCATCAAGGTGGAGGCCACCAAGTTCACCGAAGTGGGCTATGTCGGCCGTGACGTCGAGCAGATCATCCGTGACCTCGTGGAAGCCGGCATCGCCGTGCTGCGCGACAAGCGCCGCGCCGACGTGCAGGCGCAGGCCCATGCCAATGCCGAGAACCGCGTGCTCGACGCGCTGGTCGGTACCTCGGCCACGCCCTCCACCCGCGATTCATTCCGCAGGAAGCTGCGCAATAACGAGATCGACGACAACGAGATCGAGCTTGAAATGCAGCCATCGACCAATACCGGCGGCTTCGAGATCCCCGGCATGCCCAATGGCGGCATCGGCATGATCAATCTCAGTGACATGTTCAAGCAGGCCATGGGCGGGCGCGGCGTCAAGCGCAAGATCAAAGTCAAGGATGCCTATGAGCCGCTGATCGCCGAAGAGGCCGACAAGCTGCTCGACCAGGACCAACTCAAGAGCGAAGCCATCGAACTGGTGGAAAACCACGGCATCGTCTTCATCGACGAGATCGACAAGGTCGCCCATCGTGAAGGCGGGGCGCAGGGCGGTCCCTCACGCGAGGGCGTGCAGCGGGACCTCCTGCCACTGATCGAAGGCACCACGGTCTCGACCAAGTATGGTCCGGTCAAGACCGACCATATCCTGTTCATCGCCTCGGGCGCCTTCCACGTGTCCAAGCCCAGCGACCTGCTGCCCGAACTGCAGGGCCGCCTGCCGATCCGGGTCGAGCTCAAGGCGCTGACCCGCGAGGATTTCATCCGCATCCTCAACGACACCGACAATAGCCTGATCAAGCAATATGTGGCGCTGATGGGCACCGAAGGGGTGACGCTGGACTTCACCGACGACGCCATCGAGGCCATTGCCGACGCGGCGGTCAAGGTCAACGACTCGGTCGAGAATATCGGCGCCCGGCGCCTGCAGACGGTGATGGAGCGGCTGGTCGAAGACATCAGCTTCGAAGCACCCGACAAGCAGGGCCAGACGATCAGCATCGACGCCGCCTTCGTCGCCGACAAGGTGGGCATCCTGGCCAAGGATACCGATCTCAGCAAGTTCGTGCTGTAGAGCAACCGCCTTCACGAATGCGATGTCACCCCGGCGCAGGCCGGGGTGACACTGAGCTAGGAGGAATGCCAGCGCCTAGCGCCGCTTGCCGCTCCGCCGCACCAGCTCGTCGCGGAGGAACCGCAGGTCCGCGGCATCGAGCTTGCCGATATCGGCGGCCAGCCGATTGGTCAGCTCGGTCGCCTCGGGCACCAGCCCCCCGGTATCGATGGTCACCTTGGGGTCGCTCATTTCGGCAAGGCGCTGCAATTCCTCCGCCTCGTCCCAGATGACGTTGAAGAAGGCGATGATGCGGTGCAGCAGGAACCCGGTGGGCCTGCCGCGCCGGCCATGCTCGAGCGCCGAGAGATAGGCGCTTGAGACATTGAGCGCGGCGGCCATTTCCTTGAGCGAAATGCCGCGCGCCTCGCGCAATTCCCGGATCTTTGCGCCCAATGGGGTCATGCCTGCCCTCTCATGCGCGCCGCAGGCGCACATACCACGCCCCCTCGCCACCATGCCCCCGCGCCGCGACGCTCCAGCCCGAGACCATCGGCGACAAGGTCGGCTCACTCAACCAGATCGGCAGCATGGTGCGCAGCACGCCGCGCTCGGTCATGGCGGCGATATAATCATTGTCGGTCCTCGCGCCCTTTCCGGTGATCACCAGCACCGTGCGGTCACCCCGGCCGAAGCGGGCCTGGATGAACCGATGGAGGGCTGCACGTGCCTCGGCCTGGGTCATGCCATGCAGATCGATCCGCCCGTCGATCTCGATCTTGCCGCGCCCCACCTTCTTGCGGATGGCGGGGTCCACCGCCTTGTCGGGCGGAGCGGATGCGGGCAGGGGTGCCTGGTAGGGCGGCAGGAAGGGCTGGCGTGCCGGCTTGCGCCGTGGCGGGGGCTGGCTGGCTGCGGGGGCTGGTTCCTCAGCCGGCAGCGGCAACGGACCGCTGCCCAGTTTCATCAGCCCCTTGCGGCGCAGCGGATCGACCGTCGCGGCCACGGCCGTCCACAGGTGAAAGTCATGCGGCAGGCGCCTGGGATCACGCTTGGACATGAAGGAATAGCCGCCTCGCCACGCTCCGCTCAGTCGAGCTGGCTGGTGGTGACGACCTTCCAGTTGGGATCGCGCGACTTGGGATTGCGGGCAAAGGTCCATTCGTCGGCAATCGTCTGGACCTGGTCGGCATTGCCCTCGACCAGATTGCCGTCCTTGTCGCGGGTGGCCGAAACCACTTCGGCATGGAAGCGCACGGTGACCAGCACGTTCTTCTTGTCGTATTCGGCGTCGGAAATCTCGATCTTGGGCAGGCCGACAAAGGTGAAGTCGACGCTCTGGCCGGCGGCCTCGCGATCGGCGATCGCCCGCTGGAAGCCGTCATAGACGTCCTTGTCGAGCAGGTTCTTGAGCATCTGCCGATCGCCCGAAGCGTAGGCAGTGACGATCATCTCATAGGCCTGCTTGGCACCTTCGAGGAAGCTCTTGGGCGTAAAGGTGGGATCGACCTCGGCCACGGCCTTGAGCCCGCTCGCCAGTTCCGGATTGCCCTTGGAGAACTGCTCGATCTCGGCCTCGACCTTGCGGCTGCGGCGGTCGTCATCCAGTTCGGGCGCCGCGGTACCGCGGGGACGCAGGGGAACGACCGTTTCCTCGGTGCTGACCTCGGAAGCCGGTTTGCGGCGCTCCAGCGGCGGGCGCTCATTGCCGGTCCTCGTGCCCAGCACGGAGCGCAGCCGGAACAGCACGAAGACGGCCACGGCAATGACGATGAGGGTGGGCAGATCGAAAAATTCATCCATGGAGCAAAGCACCTTACCGCAGGACGCATCGGAAAAATCGATGCGGCGACGCTCGTTCAGCGCCTGGTTCGTTCTATATATAGGGAAAGCCTCACCTCAAAACCAGTTCACGATGGGGCACGAAATAGTTTTGCCGCACCGTCAACGAGAAGGAAACCACGCATTTGGCCCGATTTTTCGCACTCGGACTGCTGGCCCTGCCGATCATCGAGATCGCCATCTTCATCAAGGTCGGCCAGACCATTGGCCTGCTGCCGACTTTGGCTCTGGTGATCGGCGCCGCCATCCTTGGTGGACTGCTGCTGCGCCAGCAGGGTCTCTCCGTCCTCACCAGGCTGCGCGGCAATGTCAGTGCCGGAAGGCTGCCGGGTCGCAGCATCGCCGATGCCATGATGATCGGGCTGGCCGCATTGCTGCTGGTCCTGCCGGGATTTCTAAGCGATTTCGTGGCGCTGGCCCTGCTGCTGCCGCCGGTGCGCAGCTGGATCTATGCGGCTTTGGCGCGCCGGGTAACCGTAGTGGACAGCACGGCGAGCTATCGCAGCTATCCCGGTCAGCCCGATCCGCGCCTGGGAAGTGATACGATCGATCTCGACGATGACGACTACCGCCCGCGCTGAGGGGGTTCAGCTTGTCGCTCCAGCGCAAAGATGCTAGCCAGCGCGCAACGCTTTTTCGATAAAGGACCGCAAGCTCATGGCTGATGAAAACCAGGGCGGTGCTGCCCCCCAGGCGGCGAACCCGCCCTCGATGAACCTGGTGGGTCAATATATCCGCGACCTCTCGTTCGAGAATCCTGGCGCTCCGGGCTCGATCATGGCCGGTGGCGGCAATCCGGCTTTCAACGTGTCGATTTCGGTGGCCGTCAAGAAGCAGGCCGACGACATGTATGCGGTCGAGCTGACGCTCAATGCCAAGGCCAACCGCGAAGGCACCCTGCTGTTCAACGTCGAACTGGTCTATGGCGGCGTGTTCCGCCTCAAGAACGTGCCCGAAGTCCAGCTCAGCCAGCTGCTGATGATCGAATGCCCGCGCCTGATCTTCCCGTTTGCGCGCCAGGTCCTCGCCAGCGTCACCCAGCAGGGCGGTTTCCCGCCGCTGATGATGGAGCCGGTCGATTTTGCCGCCATCTACCGGCAGAACCTGGCCAATCTGGCCGCCAAGCAGCAGAACGCCGCGCCGCAGCCGGCCGCGACCGAGCCCGACAAGCTCAACTGAGCCCATTCGCATGTATGTTGAAAAAGCCCCGGTCCTCCGGGGCTTTTTTATTCGGCGGCGATGACTTCGCCATATTGCGCCCAGATGGCGCTGTCGCCCATCTTGGCCACGAAGCTGGCATGGGCATCAGCCTCCTGCTGCGTCAGCCGCGACGGCAGCGGCACGGGACGCCGCGCGGCCACCGTACGGGTGGCGATGGCCTCGGCGCCGGTAAGGCCCGCCTCGGCGATCAGCGCCAGGCTGACCTGCTTGCCACCGATCAGCTCGAGATAGACCTCGGCCAGGATCTCGCTGTCGAGCAGCGCGCCGTGCAGGGTCCGCCGGGAATTATCGATGCCGTAGTGCTTGCACAGCGCATCCAGGCTCACGCGGGCGCCAGGATGCTTTTCGCGGGCCAGCATGACCGTATCGATCACCGCATTGGTCAGCGGGCGCTGCCCCACCTTTTCCAGCTCGGCATTGAGAAAGCCCATGTCGAAGGGAGCATTGTGGATGACCAGCGTCGCATCGCCGATGAAGCTGCGAAACTCATCGGCCACCGCGGCAAAGAGCGGCTTGTCGGCCAGGAACTCGTCGCTCAGGCCATGCACGCGAAAGGCCTCTTCCGGCATGGCGCGCTGCGGATTGATATAGACGTGGTAGTGCCGGCCCGAGGGGATGTGGTTGATCAGCTCGACGCAGCCGATTTCGACCAGCCGGTCTCCCTGCTGGGGCGACAGGCCGGTGGTTTCGGTATCGAGAACGATCTCGCGATTCACTGTCTTTGCCCTTTGGCTCGGATCTCGGCGACCAGCGCCGCAACCATGTCCCCGGTCTGCTCGACCGGCATTCCGGTATCGAACAGATAGGTGGCGCGAGCCTTCTTTTCGGCCTGCGGCAGCTGCCGGGCAAGGATGGTGTCGAGCTTTTCCCCGCTCATTGCGGGCCGGGCCAGCGCGCGCTGGCGCTGGATGGCCTCGTCGACCCAGCTCACGGCAATGGCGTCAAAGCCATAGTCATGCCCGCTTTCGAACAGCAGCGGCACTTCCACCACGCAGAGGTCATGTCCCGCCGCCGCTGCTTCATCCATGAAAGCGGCAATGCGGGCCCGAACCAGCGGATGAACCAGCGCCTCGAGCCGCGCAAAGCCCGACGGATCGGCCGCCAGCTTTTGCGACAACAGGCTACGGTCGATGATCCCGTTCTGCGTCACCCCGGGAAACAGCGCTTCGACGGGCACCACCGCCGGCCCCGCGTAAAGTTCGGCCACCGCCTCATCCGCCGAGAATGTCGGCACGCCCAGATCGGCAAAGGCCTTGAGCAGGGTGGATTTGCCGGTGGCGATGGAGCCGGTGAGGCCAAGGCGCAGCATGGTCAGGGCTCCAGCGTTGCCTGGACAAGCGCGCGCAAGGCGGGGGTCACGCTTGGCCTGGTGCCGAACCAGGCTTCAAAGCCGGGTACCGCCTGGTGCAGCAGCATGCCCAGCCCGTCGACGGTCTTGAGGCCATGGGCCTCCGCATCGGCCAGGAGCGGCGTGACCAGCGGCGTATAGACGATATCGGTCACCAGCGTCGTCTCGGCCAGCAGGCCCAGGTCGAGCCAGTCGAACCGGCTGCCATGCATGCCGATCGACGTGGTGTTGACCACCAGCCCGATATGGCGCGCCAGCGCCGGAAAGGCATCGAAGCCATGCGCCTCGAACGGTCCGTCGATCTCGTCGACCAGCGCCTGCGCCTTTTCCAGCGTGCGATTGAGCACATGCACCTTGCCGCCATCGCGTCGGCGCAGGGCGACCAGCACGGCCCGGGCGGCGCCACCGGCGCCGATGATCAGGGCATCGTTGGGCCCGTCGGACCAGCCGGGCGCATTGGCATCGAGATTACCCAGAAAGCCGAGATAGTCGGTATTGGTGCCATGCACCTTGCCATCACGCACCACGAGCGTGTTGACCGCACCGATCGTGGTGGCCAGCGGATCGACGCTGTCGCAGAGCGCAAACACTGCCTCCTTGTGCGGAATGGTGACATTGCCGCCGGCAAATTCGCCACGGCGCAGGCGCTCGAAGAAGGCCGGCAGATCGGCTGGTGCCACGTCGATGGCTTCATAGCTGCCGTCGATGGCATGCTCCTTGAGCCACTGGCCGTGAATCAGCGGCGAGCGGGAATGGGCGATGGGGTGGCCGATGACAAAGGCTTTGCTGGTCACGTCAGGGTCTCGGGGGCCAGTTCCCGCAGCGCCGCCAGGAGTGGCAGCAGCGGCAGGCCCAGAATGGTGAAATAGTCGCCGGTCACGGTTTCAAACAGGCGGATGGACGGCCCTTCGAGCCGATAGCCGCCCACCGAAGCCAGGATTGCCGCGCCCTCGCGGTCGAGTACATCATCGCGCTCGCTGGCGGCAAAGTCGCGCATGGTGAGCTCGGCGCTCTGGATGTCGGACCACAGCAGCAGGTCATCGCGCACCAGGGTCACCGCGGCATGGAGGCGATGGGTCTTGCCGCGCAGCCGATCGAGCTGGGCCGCGGCCTCGTTGCGGTCGGCCGGCTTGTGCAAAAGCTCGGTGCCCAGGCTCAGCGTCTGGTCGGCACCGATCACCAGGGCGCCTGGATGGTTGGCGGCGACGAAGGCCGCCTTGCGCTCGGCCAGCAGCAAAGCCACGTCGCGCCCATCCGCGCCGGCTGCAATTGCCGCGGCTTCCAGCCCGCGCTCGTCGATCCGCGCCGGGGCGGTGGAAAAGGCCAGTCCGGCCTGCTCCAGCAGGGCTTTGCGGGTCTGGCTCTGGCTCGCTAGGATCAACATGGGAGAGATGTTTTCCACACTGTCATCCCCAGCTCAAGCCCGGCCTGTGACAATGACTCATGACTTTGGCCCTGGCGCCGATTTGTTCGACTTGGTTAGCAAATCATTAACAGTTCGGGTCGGGAGCCCGGTCAGCGTGGGCTTGGGATAGGTCTGGGGAAAACCGCACCGGGGCGTTCGGCGTCCGCCAAGCGCTTTTGCACAGCGCCAGACGAATCGTTGACTCCGGAGTCGGCGTGTTAAGGCTTCGTTAAGGCTTGTGGCGCGCGCGATCGGGTGCTGACCGCAAACCGATATTAACACCCGGTTAACCATGCGCCTGCGCGCTTGTGCCGCCACGTGCCGGATTGTGGAGCGCGCTGAATGGGCTAAAACCACTGCCATGATAATAAAGATACCAAGCAAGAAAGACTCTTTGAGGGGTTTGGAAGGGAAGATGGCGTGACCCATAGACCTCTGCTCGCAACCGTTCTCGGTGAGCGCCAGCCACGGCCACCGATCTGGATCATGCGCCAGGCCGGCCGCTACCTGCCCGAATATCGCGAGATCAGGACTAGGGCGAAGAACTTCCTCGAGCTCTGCTATACGCCCGATCTTGCCACCGAGGTGACCCTGCAGCCGCTGCGCCGCTTCCCGCTCGATGGGGCGATCCTGTTTTCCGACATCCTGGTCATTCCCGACGCTTTGGGACAAAGCGTGCGCTTTGAAGCGGGCGAGGGACCTGTCCTTGATCCGGTGAGCGAGCAAACCATCGCCGGGCTGGGGAAGGAGAAGGCTCCGCTGGAGCATCTGGCACCGGTGCTGGAGACCGTGCGCCGGTTGCGGGCGGCACTGGCCCCCGAAAAGACCCTGATCGGCTTCTGCGGCTCTCCCTGGACGGTGGCGACCTATATGATCGGCGGCCGCGGCTCGCCCGACCAGGCGGCGGCCCGGCTGTTCGCACTGCGCCATCCGCAAGCCTTTGCGGCGCTGATCGATATCCTCGTTGCCACCAGCGTCGACTATCTCGTTGCCCAGTTCGAAGCCGGCGCCGATGTGGTGCAGCTGTTCGAGAGCTGGGCGCTGAACCTGGATGACGCGGCCTTCACCAGCCATGTCATCGAGCCCAACCGGCGCATCGTGGCCGGCGTGCGTGCTCGCATTCCCAATGCGCCCATTATCGGCTTCCCGCGTGGCGCTGCCGGCAACCTCGCCCGCTATGCCGCGGCTACCGGGGTGAACGCACTGGGCCTCGACTATGCCACCCCGCTCGATTTTGCCGGCAAGACGCTGCCGCCCGACCTGCCGGTGCAGGGCAATCTCGATCCGCTGCGCCTCGTGGCGGGTGGCGACCAGCTTGAACGCCGGGTCGACGAGATCGTGGCGGCCTTCGAGAACCGTCCGCATATCTTCAATCTGGGCCATGGCATCGTGCCGGAAACCCCGATCGAGCATGTGGCGCGGCTGGTGGAGCGGGTCCGGAACGGCTAGGGCAGGCCTATTGCCTCGGAGTTGAATTGCTATGGAATGGGTCAAGGCACTGCACGTCGTCTCGGTCATCGCCTGGATGGCCGGCATGCTCTATCTGCCGCGTCTTTTCGTTTATCACTCGGTGGCCGAGATCGGCTCGGACAAGTCCGAAACCTTCAAGGTGATGGAACGGCGCCTGCTCAAGGGCATCATCAATCCGGCCATGATCGCCAGCTGGGTGTTCGGGCTGTGGATGGTGCTGGGTGGCTGGGTCAGTTTTACCGAGGGCTGGCTGCATGCCAAGCTCTTCTTCGTGCTGCTGCTGACGGCCTGCCATGGCATCCTGGCCAAATACACCCGCCTGTTTGCGCAGGACAAAAATACCAAGCCGCAGAAGTTCTTCCGCATCATCAACGAGGTTCCGACCGTCCTGATGATCCTGATCGTCATCCTCGTCGTGGTGAAGCCCTTCTAGTCAAGGCGCCACGGCTTCGGTTCTGGCTGCCGGCGTTTCACGTGAATCTAGAATGTAGCGCGGTTTTTCTTGAAACCTGCAAGGGATCGCGCTACATGCTGCAAAAGCATCCCCCATTCCCAAGCTGACCTCCCCGGTCGCTGCGCGGTGCCTACCCCTCCCTGATTACCCAATACGCCTCCCAGATTCCCTCAAGGGTTTATCGCTACATGCAGAATATGAAGCTCAGTGAGCTCAAGGCCAAATCGCCGGCCGAACTTTTGGTGTTCGCTGAAGAACACGAGGTCGAGAACGCTTCGACCATGCGCAAACAGGAATTGATGTTTGCGATCCTCAAGGAACTGGCCGCCCAGGAAGTCGATATTACCGGCGAAGGCGTTGTCGAAGTCCTGCCCGACGGTTTTGGTTTCCTGCGTTCCCCGGACGCCAACTATCTTCCGGGCCCCGACGACATCTATGTCAGCCCGTCGCAGATCCGCCGTTTCGGCCTGCGCACCGGCGACACGGTAGAAGGCCAGATCCGGTCTCCCAAGGATGGCGAGCGCTATTTTGCGCTGCTCAAGGTCAATTCGATCAATTTCGAAAATCCCGAAGCGGTTCGCCACAAGGTCAACTTCGACAATCTGACCCCGCTCTATCCCGAAGAGCGGCTCCATATGGAACTGCCCGACCCGACCCTCAAGGATCGTTCGGCCCGGCTGCTCGACTTGGTTGCGCCGCTCGGCAAGGGACAGCGCGCGCTCATTGTTGCGCCGCCGCGTACCGGTAAGACGGTACTGTTGCAGAATATTGCACAATCGATCGCCACCAATCACCCGGAATGCTATCTCATCGTGCTGCTGATCGACGAGCGGCCGGAAGAAGTGACGGACATGCAGCGTTCGGTGCGCGGCGAAGTCATTTCCTCGACCTTCGACGAGCCAGCCTCGCGCCACGTCCAGGTTGCCGAGATGGTGATCGAGAAGGCCAAGCGCCTCGTCGAGCACAAGCGTGACGTCGTCATCCTGCTCGATTCCATCACCCGCCTCGGTCGCGCCTACAACACGGTCGTGCCCAGCTCCGGCAAGGTTTTGACCGGCGGTGTCGATGCCAACGCGCTGCAGCGCCCCAAGCGTTTCTTCGGCGCTGCCCGCAATATCGAGGGTGGCGGTTCGCTCACCATCATTTCGACCGCGCTGATCGATACCGGCAGCCGCATGGACGAAGTGATCTTCGAAGAATTCAAGGGCACGGGTAACTCCGAAATCATCCTTGATCGCAAGGTTGCCGACAAGCGCATCTTCCCCGCGCTCGACATCACCAAGTCGGGCACGCGCAAGGAAGAACTGCTGGTCGAACCCGATATCCTCAAGAAGATGTATGTGCTGCGACGTATCCTCAATCCGATGGGGACGATCGACGCCATGGAATTCCTCATGGACAAGGTTCGCCAGACCAAGACGAATTCCGACTTCTTCGACTCGATGAACACCTGATCGCCGCATCGGCACATGAAGACTTCAGGGAGCGGCATGCAACAGCGTGTCGCTTTCTGCTTTAGGAGGTGGCTATGACCAGCGGCGATACGATCGTGGCCCTGTCGTCCGGAGCGCCGCCATCCGGGGTGGCCGTCATTCGCCTTTCCGGCCCCGATACCAGTGCTCTGCTGCAGCAGGTTGCCGGGACTTTGCCTGAGCCGCGCCGGCTGGTACTGCGCGCCATCGGTCAGGATAGCTTCTTGGACCGCGGGCTTGTCGCCTGGTTTCCTGCCCCGCACAGCTTTACCGGTGAAGATTGCGCCGAGCTCCAGGTGCATGGTTCACCCGCCGGCGTCCGCGCCATTCTCAAGCTTCTGACCGACAAGGGCGCGCGGCTTGCCGAGGCAGGCGAGTTCACCCGTCGCGCCTTCGAAAATGGCAAGCTTGACCTGATCGAGATCGAAGGTCTTGGCGATCTGCTGGAAGCGGAGACCGAAAACCAGCGCCGCCAGGCGCTGGCGCGCTTCGAAGGCGGTTTGTCGAAACGCATCGATGACTGGCGTGACCATCTGCTGGATCTGCGTGCCGAAATCGAAGCACGGCTCGACTTTTCCGACGAAAGCGACGTTGACGATGCGCTGCCGCCCAGCTTCGGCAGCGCCATCCTGACGCTGGCCAACGACATCGAGCAGGCCTTGGCATCCATCGAGCATGGCAGGATCATCCGGGAGGGCATCCGCGTGGCCCTGGCCGGTCCGCCCAATGTGGGAAAGTCCAGCTTGCTCAATGCCCTGGCCCGATCCGACATCGCCATTGTCACCGATGAAGCCGGCACCACGCGCGATGTGCGGGAAGTACCCCTCGATATCGGCGGTCAGCTCTACCTGCTGCTCGACCTCGCCGGCCTGCGCGACACCGACAGCAAGGCGGAAGCTGAAGGCGTGCGCCGCGCCCTTCAGGCGATTGCCGAGGCTGATATCGTGCTGTGGCTGACCGCTCCCGATATTGCTGACACCGGCGAGGTACTAGCGGGAGCGAACGTCATCCATGTCGGCACCAAGCGCGATTTGGCGCTGGTCAACGGCGCCGACCTGGCCGTTTCCGCGAAAACTGGGGCAGGCATTGATCACCTGCTCGAGCGTCTGGAACAAGAAGGGCGTGATCTGGTCACCGGGGAGCCGAGCCTGCTCAGCCGCGAACGCGACCGCGCGGCACTGGCTGCCGCCGACGAGGCCCTGCGGCGCTCCGCCCTGCAATTACACAGCCCCGAACTGGCCGCAGAAAGCCTGCGCATCGCCTCCCAGGCACTCGAGCGGCTACTTGGACGCCTCGATGCAGAGCGCGTGCTGGATCGCCTTTTTGCCAGCTTCTGTATCGGCAAATGATTCACGTGAAACATCACGCTCGAACGGTGCAGTGTCAGAAACCACCCCGTGAATTGATTCACGTGAAACATTGGCCTATTGAGCGCGCCTGGAGATGAAATGACCGATTATGCTGTCATCGTAGTTGGAGGGGGCCATGCCGGCTGCGAAGCCGCGGCGGCTTCCGCGCGTCTGGGTGTTCCTACCGCGCTGGTGACGCATCGCTTCGACACGATCGGCGTCATGAGCTGCAATCCCGCTATCGGTGGCCTGGGCAAGGGGCACCTGGTCCGCGAAATCGATGCGCTGGATGGACTGATGGGCCGCGTCGCCGATCAGGCCGGCATCCAGTTCCGCGTGCTCAACCGCCGCAAGGGTCCTGCCGTGCGCGGTCCACGCGCTCAGGCTGATCGGAGCCTCTACCGCCAAGCCATGCAAGCAGCCATCACCGCCCAGCCCAATCTCGATGTTATCGAGGGCGAAGTGGATGATATCGAGGTGACGGACGGTGTCGTCAGCGGCGTGACGCTGCTCGATGGCCGCCGTCTAAGCGCCAGGGCCGTTGTGCTGACCACCGGCACCTTCCTGCGCGGCCTCATTCACAGCGGCGAGAACAGCTATCCCGCCGGTCGGATTGGGGAGAAGCCGGTCCTGGGCCTCTCCAGTCGACTGGAGAATCTCGGTCTTTCTCTCGGTCGTCTCAAGACCGGTACCCCGGCGAGGCTGGATCGCGACAGTATCGATTATAGCGTACTGGAAGAGCAGCCCGGCGATAATCCGCCCGAAGCCTTCTCGGCACTGACGACGGCCATCACCACGCGCCAGGTGCCGTGCCACATTACCCGCACCACGGCTGAGACCCACGCCATCATCGCCGCGAACGTGCACCGCTCGGCCATGTATTCGGGCCGTATCCAGAGCCGCGGACCACGTTATTGCCCCTCTATCGAAGACAAGATCGTCCGCTTCGCCGACCGCGACAGCCACCAGATATTCCTCGAGCCGGAAGGGCTGGAAGACCAGACCGTTTATCCCAATGGTGTTTCGAGCTCGCTGCCGCCGGAAGTGCAGGACGCGTTCCTGCGCACCATGCCCGGCCTGGAGAATGTCCGTATCATCCAGCATGGCTATGCCATCGAATATGACTATGTCGATCCGCGCGAGCTGCGCGCCACGCTGGAACTCAAGAAGCAGCCCGGGCTCTACCTCGCGGGCCAGATCAACGGAACGACCGGCTATGAAGAGGCCGGTGCGCAGGGTCTGCTTGCCGGCGCCAATGCTGGACGCGCCGCCATCGGCGCAGCGCCCATCGTGCTGTCACGCACGGAAAGCTATCTCGGCGTCATGGTCGATGACCTGGTGACGCGCGGCGTTGCCGAGCCCTATCGCATGTTCACCTCGCGCGCCGAGTTCCGCCTGCACCTGCGCGCGGACAATGCCGATCAGCGCCTGACGCCGTTAGGCGTTGAAGCGGGACTGGTTGGGCCCGAGCGCGCCGACCTCTTTGCCATCAAGTCAGCGGAGCTGAGCCGGGGCAGGGCGCTGCTGCAACAGCTCAAGGCGTCGCCCAACGCAGCGCGACAGGTCGGGATTGCGGTCAACGAAGACGGCAAGTCGCGCTCGGCCTTCGATCTCCTGTCCTATCCGGACGTAGCGCCTGCCGACGCCATCCGGCTCTGGCCGGATGTCGCTACCATCCCGGAACCAATCCTCGGCCAGCTTGTCGTGGATGCCCAATATGCTGTCTATCTCGACCGGCAGGCGCGCGATATCGAGGCCGTGCGCCGGGACGAGCAGAAGCCCATCCCCGAAGAACTCGACTATGCCGCCATCCCTGGCCTTTCCATGGAGCTGCGCCAGAAGCTGGCGGAGTATCGTCCGCAGACCATTGCCCAGGCCCAAGCCATGGACGGCATGACCCCGGCGGCCATTACGCTGTTGCTAGCGGTGATCCGGCGCGGTGAATTCCGCAAGGCTGGCTGATGTCCGAAGCAGGTCTGGCGCGTTACGCGCAATTTTTCACCAGGCCCGTGGCGGACGTCGCCGCAGATCTGGAATCCTATGCTCAGCTGCTGCGCAAGTGGCAGCCAGTGCAGAATCTTGTTTCACGTGAAACACTGGATGACGTCTGGTCACGCCATTTTCTCGATAGCTTGCAGGTTCTTACCCTGCTGAAACCAGAAGACCGGGCGTTTCTGGACCTGGGCAGTGGCGGCGGCTTTCCCGCCCTACCCTTGGCGATCGCCCTGAAGAGCCCGAATCACCACTTCACCCTCATCGAACCGAACGGCCGTAAGGTCAGTTTCCTGCGCACAGTCGTCCGGGAACTGAAGCTCATGGTGAATGTCGAAGGGGCGCGCAGCGATCAGGTTGATTCACGTGAAACGCCACCGCCAGACGTGATAACTTCCCGTGCGCTGGCCCCTTTGCCGCTGTTATGCAGCTGGATGGCGCCCTTTTTCGCCCCGCAAACGCGGGCAATCCTGCATAAAGGGCGGGAACATGGTGAAGAACTGACGGAAGCGGCTACGCATTGGCAGTTCGACGTGCTAGTAACTGAAAGTGACACCGACCCAAGCGGAGTCCTGCTTACATTGCAAAATTTGCATGTGAGATCAGTTAGTTAGCGGCGAACGAGCTGGAGGCCTGAGTGGCACCCCGTATCCTGACACTGGCCAATCAAAAAGGCGGCGTGGGCAAGACGACGACTGCCATCAACCTGGCAACCGCGCTGGCGGCCATCGGCGAACGCGTGCTCATCGTCGATCTCGACCCGCAGGGCAATGCCTCCACGGGCCTTGGCATTTCGCGCACCGATCGCGAGGTTTCGTCCTATGACCTGCTGGTCGGGGAGGCAACAGTCGCGCAGTCGGCGATCATGACCAGCGTCCCCAACGTGGCGATCGTGCCCTCGACCATGGACTTGCTGGGCGTCGAGCTGACCATTGCCGGCCATGCCGACCGCGCCTTCAAGCTGCGCGACTCGTTCAAGCGGCTGGGCGAACTCACCATCAACGAGAAGCCGGTCAGCTATATCCTGATCGATTGCCCGCCCTCGTTGAACCTTCTGACCATCAACTCCCTCGTCGCGGCGGACGCCGTGCTGGTGCCGCTGCAATGCGAGTTCTTTGCCCTCGAAGGCTTGAGCCAACTGCTTCAAACCATTGAACAAATCCGCTCGACACTTAATCCGGGCCTTTCCATCCAGGGCGTGGTGATGACCATGTTCGACAAGCGCAACAACCTCTCCGAACAGGTGCTGCAGGATGTGCGCAGCGAAATGGGCAGCCTGGTCTATGACACGGTGATTCCGCGCAATGTCCGGCTCAGCGAAGCGCCGTCCTATGGCAAGCCCGCTCTGCTCTACGATTTGAAATGTGCCGGCAGCCAGGCCTATCTGCGGCTGGCCACCGAAGTGATCCGCCGCGAGCGGCAGCTCAACGCGGCATAGGAGGCCGATATGAACGACAAACCCACACGTCTCGGCCGGGGCCTTGCGGCATTGATCGGCGACATGGCGACCGTCGAGGGTGCGCGCGTGACCGAATCGGGCGGCGTCAAGAAGCTGCCCGTGGAATTCATCATCGCCAACCGCGCCAATCCGCGCCGGACCTTCGATCCCGAGCAGCTGGAAGACCTGACCAATTCGATTCGCGAAAAGGGGGTCATGTCGCCCTTGCTGGTGCGGCCGAGCGAGGATCCCAATATTTTCGAGCTCATCGCCGGCGAACGGCGCTGGCGCGCGGCGCAGAAGGCGGGGCTGCACGAAGTCCCGGTCATCGTTCGCGAGGTCGGCGACAAGGAAGCGCTCGAGCTTGCGATTATCGAAAACGTGCAGCGGGCCGACCTCAATCCGCTCGAAGAGGCCATGGGTTATGGCCAGCTGATCGAGCAGTTCGACTATACCCAGCAGGACCTCGCCCAGGTCATCGGCAAGAGCCGCTCGCATGTCGCCAACACGCTGCGCCTGCTGCGCCTGCCCGAGGATGTCCGCAGCATGGTTGCCAGCGGCACCCTGACCGCCGGCCATGCCCGCACGCTGATCACCGCCGAGGATCCCGCCACCCTGGCCCGCCAGATCGTCTCGGGAGGTCTGTCCGTGCGCGAGGCCGAGGCGATGAGCCAGCAGCGCGAAGTCGCCGGCAAGAAGAAGCCCGGTGAACCTGCCGAGCGCGATGCGGATACCGTGGCTTTGGAGCGCCGATTGTCCGACGCCCTGGGCCTCTCGGTGGCGCTGGCGCATAGCGAGCGCGGTGGCAAGCTCGAGATCCGCTACAAGACGCTGGAGCAGCTCGACGGGCTCTGCCTCAAGCTCACCGGCTATACCAACTAGCGTAACCCCTGCGTTTCACGTGAAACGCTGCGCCTAATGCGCTGCGGCCATCATGCAGATGGCCAGCAAAGCCCGGCGCAGCGCCGCTTCGGCAAGCGCCGGCCGGCGGCGGCTGTCGGCCGTGGCCTGAAGAATGCGTTCGGCGGCGGTGGCCAAGGCAGCGTCCGACCACAGCCGCAACTGTTGCTCCAGCGTGGCGCTGCGGGAAAAATGCGGCTTGGGCCGCAGCCCGTCCAGCACCATGCGCGGGCTTCTGCCGGCATCCACCTCGCTGCGCCAGCGGCGCAGATTGGCAAAGTGGATGGTGCACATGGCCAGCAACCGCTGCGGATCCACGGCCGATGACAACGCCCGATTGAGCGCCAGTTCCAGCTTTTCCGCATGACCCGAACCGGTGGCATCGACAATCGCGTCGATCACCAGCATACCATTGTCGGCACACAATAAAAGCACGTCCTCGCGGGTCAGGATCTTGCTCTGGGCGGCATAGAGCGTCAGCTTTTCCAGCTCGCGGCGGGTAATCTCGCGGTCATTCCCAAGGATTTCGCGCAAAGTGGTCACCACATCGGCGTCAACGCGAATGCCGTGCTGGTTGAGGGTCTCGCGAATCAGCGCCTGCAGCGTCTCATCACTGTCGGGATAGCAGGGCAGGGCGCGGCCAAGCTTTGCCGCCTCCACCAGCGCCCGCAACGCATCCTTGGGGGCAAGATTGCCCGCCTCGAGCACAATGGCGGCGCCACTGGGATCGTCGCGTAATTCGGTCAGGGTCATGACCAGCGACTTGCCGGCCCCGCGCACCCGCACGATGCGCTTGCCGCCAAACAGCGACATGGTCCGCGCCTCGACGGCGAGAATGGACGGATCGGCGTCCACTTCGGCGCTGTCCAGCGTGACCAGGCTGACTGATTCGGGGTCGTCGCCACTAAGCTGCCGGATCAGCCGCTGCGCGGTTTCCCGCACCAGGCCGGCATCGGGACCATAGGCCAGGAAAATGCCTTCGCTCAGGTCCGGCCGGGCCAGGAACCGGGCGACTTCATGCGCCTTGAGTGCCGTCATTCGCCGCTGAGCGCGGCCAGGATCGCCAGCCGCAGTGATTCGGCCGCTGCCCGGGCGGCGCGTTCGCCAGCCTCGATGCTCGCCGTCGTGTCAGCCAGGACCTGGCTATTGGTGGTGTACTCGGCCGAGGCGCGGCGGGTGATGACCAGCGGCTTGGCGTCGCTGCCGTCGCGCGCCGTGATGGTTGCGGTTGCCGTCACGGTCATTCGGCTGGGCTTGCTCGGATTGGCCGTGGCGGTGAGGAAGCCGAGACCACCGCCCGAAGCCGCGGCGGAAACCGTCACCAGCGGGGCGGTTTCCGCCTCAGAGCGGCCCAGCCGCAGCGCCAGATCCTGATAAATGATCTGTTCGAGCCGGCTGGTGGGCTTGGCATAGGCAAGGTTGAGGCTGCTCTGGTCGGCCAGCGCGCCGCTATAGACCGGCGAAAAGCTGCAGCCGCCCAGCAGGGCGGCCGAGGCCGCCAGCATGGCTGCCAGGGCAAGGTGGCGCGTGCGTCTAGACCACGACATTGACGATCCTGTCCGGGACGATGACGATCTTTCGGGGAGCCTTGCCGTCCAGAATGCGGACAATCTCGTCCATTGACAAGACCAGCTGCTCGACCTCGGCAGCAGGAAGCCCCTTAGCCACGGAGAGCTCGCCGCGGCGCTTGCCGTTGATCTGGATCGGCAGCACTACATTGTCGTCGACCAGCAGGGTGGCGTCGACCTCGGGCCAGGGCGCGTCGGCAACGAGGCCCTTGCGCCCCATTGCGGCCCAGCAGGTTTCGGCCAGGTGCGGCATCATCGGCGCGATCAGCTGGATCAGCCGCCCCACCCCGTCTACCAGGGCATCGAGGCGGCTGGCCGGCGCTGCGGCAACGAGGCCCGAGCTGCGCACCAGCGCATTGGTCAGCTCATAGATCTGGGCGACGGCGCGGTTGAAGCGCAGGCCCTCGATTTCCTGGGCGACCTGATGGGTGGCGCGATGCACAACCTTGCGCAAAGCGAGAGCCTCATCGTCGTCCGAACTGCGAACAATGTCGGCAGACTGTTTGGCGATCTCGATGGTTTCGCTGACCAGCCGCCAGAGCCGCTGCTGGAAGCGGCTGGCGCCCTCGACGCCGGCCTCGGTCCATTGCACGTCACGTTCCGGCGGGGAATCGGAGAGCATGAACCAGCGCGCCGTATCGGCGCCATAGGTGGCGACGATCTCGTCGGGGTCGACGACGTTCTTCTTGGACTTGCTCATCTTTTCCACCGAGCCGATGGCAATCGGCTCGCCGGACGCGAGGTGGCGGGCGCTGCGCGTCTCGCCAGTGCTTTCCAGCACCACTTCGGTGGGCGGCACCCATTCTCCGGCGCTGGATTTGTAGGTCTCGTGCGTCACCATGCCCTGGGTGAACAGGCCCTTGAACGGCTCGTCCAGCCCGACATGGCCGGTCGCCTTCATGGCGCGGGTAAAGTAGCGCGAATAGAGCAGGTGCAGGATCGCGTGCTCGACCCCGCCGATATACTGGTCCACCGGCAGCCAGCGATTGGCGACGTCCGGCTCGGTCGGTGTTTCGGCATGTGGCGAGGTGAAGCGCGCATAATACCACGAGCTGTCGACGAACGTATCCATCGTGTCGGTCTCGCGGCGGGCCGCGCCGCCGCATTGCGGGCAGTTCACATGCTTCCAGGTCGGATGGTGGTCCAGCGCATTGCCCGGCTTGTCGAAGCTCACATCCTCGGGCAACACGACCGGCAGGTCTTTCTTGGGCACGGGGATCGTGCCGCAGACCTCGCAATGGATCACCGGAATGGGGCAGCCCCAATAGCGCTGGCGCGATACGCCCCAGTCGCGCAGGCGATAATTGACCTCGACCTTGCCCTGCGGCTTGCCATCCACGGTGCGGGCCGCGAAATGCTCGGCCGCGGCCTTCTTGGCCGCGTCGATCGGCAGCCCGTCAAGAAAGCCGGAATTGAAGATCACGCCGTCATCGGTATAGGCCTCGTCGCCCACGGCAAAACCGGCATCGGCATTGGTGGGCCGTACCACCGGCTTGACCGGCAGGTCATATCTGCGGGCGAAGTCGAGATCGCGCTGGTCATGCGCCGGGCAGCCGAAAATAGCGCCGGTGCCGTATTCCATCAGCACGAAATTGGCGACATAGACGGGGAGCGTCGCGCCCTCGACTGCCGGATGCTTGACCGAAAGGCCGGTAAAGACGCCCTTCTTCTCGGCCTTTTCCAGCGTTTCGGTGGCCGTGCCCTGGCGGTGGCATTCGGCCACGAAGGCAGCCAGTTCGGCATTGTCGGCTGCCAGTTCGGTCGTCAGAGGGTGGTCAGCCGACAGCGCGATGAAGGAGGCACCAAAGATGGTGTCGGGCCGCGTGGTGAAGACCTCGACGCTTTTCGCCGCGCTCGCATTGCCCGGCATCAGCTCGAACAGCAGGCGCAGGCCCTCGGACTTGCCGATCCAGTTGCGCTGCATGGTGCGCACCTTCTCGGGCCAGTCGGTCAGCCCGTCCAGCGCCTCGAGCAGTTCCTCGGCGAAGTCGGAAATCTTGAAGAACCATTGGGTCAGCTCGCGCTGCTCCACCACGGCGCCGGAGCGCCAGCCCTTGCCGTCGATGACCTGTTCATTGGCCAGCACCGTCATGTCCACCGGGTCCCAGTTCACCTTGGACTGCTTGCGGGTGACGAGGCCCGCTTCCATCATGTCGATGAACATGGCTTGCTGGTGGCGGTAATATTCGGGCTCGCAGGTGGCGATCTCGCGCGTCCAGTCGATGGCCAGCCCCATGGACTTGAGCTGGGCCTTCATCGCGGCGATGTTCAGGCGGGTCCAGGTGCCGGGATGGGTCTTGCGCTCGATGGCGGCATTTTCCGCCGGCAGGCCGAAGGCATCCCAGCCCATGGGATGGAGCACATTCTTGCCCCTGGCGCGCTGGTAGCGGGCCACCACGTCGCCCATGGAATAGTTGCGCACATGGCCCATATGGATGCGCCCGGACGGATAGGGGAACATTTCAAGGACGTAATAGGGCTCGCGCTTGTCGTCGTTGGAGCTGACAAAGCTCTGGTTCTCGTCCCAGACCTGTTGCCACTTGGGTTCCATCTCGCGCGGATTGTAGCGTTCACCGCTCACTTGGCTCATCCTTGAATTGATTTGTCGCTGGGCTGCGCAAAAGGGGCGCGCTGCTTGCGTTTATTGAGGATTTTGGCTACCGGACCATCATCAGAAATCCCCACCTAGGTCAACAGGAACAGGGCGAAAGCATGGACTCCGCCGCCGCCACCAGCCTCGCCGCCATCCGGGAGCGCATCGCGCGGGCGCAGCAGCGCTTCGGCCCACCAGCCGACGATGTAGAGCTGGTTGCCGTCTCCAAGACTTTCGGGATCGACGAGATCAAGCCTTTCCTGGCTGCCGGGCAACGCGTCTTCGGCGAGAACCGGGTGCAGGAGGCCAAGGAAAAGTGGCCCGCCCTGCGCGCGCTCCACCCCGAAATCGTGCTGCACCTGATCGGCCCGCTCCAGACCAACAAGGCGCGTGAGGCGGTGGCACTGTTCGATGTCATCGAGAGCCTCGATCGCGACAAGCTCGCCACCATCCTGGCCGCAGAAATGGTCCGTGCGGGCCGCCAGTTGCCCTGTTTCGTTCAGGTCAATATCGGGCTGGAAGAGCAGAAGGCCGGCATCGCCCCGGCCGAGACCGTGGCCTTTGTCGAGCGCTGCCGGAGCACTCATGGCCTCGATATCGTGGGGCTGATGTGCATTCCGCCCGATGGCGTGCCGCCCGGTCCCTATTTCGCCCATCTGGCCGAACTGGGCGCCGCCGCCGGCGTCGACAATCTCTCCATGGGCATGAGCGGGGATTTCGAGATTGGCATCGCCATGGGCGCGACCCATGTCCGCGTCGGCTCGGCGCTGTTTGGCAGCCGACCCCCGGCTGGCGGGCCGGCCTGACCAGTATTTTGGGCTCGCGGCCGCCCGGGGCTGCAACTTCCCGGCCTATTTTTCGTTGCTCAGACTATAACGCTGTTGTGATTGGCTCGCGGAAAACCGGTCGCAATATCGTGACCCCTGTCGAGCTGGCGCGAAAAGACCGGAGAAAACAATGAACAAGCGACGCATCCTGCTGGTGGACGACGATGCGGACCTGCGCCAAACCCTGGTCGACCAGCTTCAGGACCACCCCGAATTCGATATCCAGCAGGCCGGTACGGCCAATGATGCGCTCAAGGTGACCCGGGACAGCAATATCGACCTGATGATCCTCGATGTCGGCCTGCCCGACATGGATGGGCGCGAGGCGGTCAAGGTTTTGCGCAGCGAGGGCTACAAGAGCCCGATCCTGATGCTGACCGGGCACGATACCGATGCCGACCAGATCCGCGGCCTCGAATCCGGCGCCAATGACTATCTCACCAAGCCATTCCGCTTTCCGGTGCTGCTTGCCCGCATCAATGCGGCGCTGCGCCAGCACGACCAGAGCGAGGATGTGGTCTTCACCATCGGGCCCTATAGTTTCCAGCCCTCGGCAAAGGTGCTCGAAACCAGCGACGGCAACAAGGTGCGCCTCACCGACAAGGAAACCTCGATCCTCAAATACCTCTATCGGCAGGGCTCCAAGACCATCACCCGCGACGTGCTGCTCAAGGAAGTCTGGGGCTACAACAACCGCGTCACCACCCACACGCTCGAAACCCATATCTACCGCCTGCGCCAGAAGATCGAGCGCGATCCCTCCCATGCGCGGCTCCTCGTCACCGAGGACGGCGGCTATCGGCTGGTGCCGTGAAACAGTGGAGTGGCGCCGCCGGCCCGCAAAATCGGGTATAAAATCCCGGCAAATGCCCTATAGATGAACGGGCCCCGCCGCGGCGGGGCCAAGGCGCATCCGGATTGGGGCATATGATCAGGGACGATGCGGCCGAGGCACTGGCCCAGGCCGAATTCTTCGATATCTGCGATGACGAGCAGCGGCGCATGCTGGCCTTTGCCGGCGACCTGCGCCATTTCGAACCCGATGCCGTGCTCTACCAGGCCGGCGAGGTGCCCCATGGCGCGTTCGTCCTGATCTCCGGCACGCTCAAGGCCCGGCCCGAAGGGGTAGGCGCGGGCAAGCCCTATGCCATTTCCGAGCCGGGCAGCGTCGTTTCCTCGATGGCGCTGATCCTGGCCAAGCCACGGCCGGTGACCTTTACCGCAGTCACCGAAAGCCGGACGCTGTTCGTGCCGCGCGCGGCCTTCCTCAAGCTGCTGCAGCAGTCGCCCGAGCTGGCGCAGCGCGCAATGGCGCGGGTCGAGCGTGATCTGGGCGCCTATCTGGGCGCGCTCGAGCCGGTGGGTCGTCGCATGAAGGACGAAGACTAGGGGGACTGGTGGGGCTTCGGGCAGTCTAGACGCCGGCAAACCTGGCAATCACCGGCACATGGTCGCTGGGCTGGGGCGTATAGCCACGATAGGCCTTGATGATGTCCGTGCCGATGCAGTGCTGGGCAATGTCGCTGGTGGCCCAGATATGGTCGAGCCGGCGGCCCTTGTTGGCCAGTTCCCAGTTGGCGCTGCGATAGCTCCACCAGGAATAGAGCTTTTCCTCGTAGGGCACGTGCTTGCGCACCAGGTCCACCCAGCCATGGCCGCCATTGAGCAGGGCGTCGAGCGCCTCGGTCTCGACCGGGGTATGGCTGACGATCTTGAGCAGCTGCTTGTGGCTCCAGACGTCGTTTTCATGCGGCGCCACGTTGAAGTCGCCGGCAATCAGGTGCCCGCGCTGGAACATGGGTTCGGAAAACCAGCTGCCCAGCTCGCTGAGGAAGCCCAGCTTGTGCTTGAACTTGGGATTGATCTCGGGGTCCGGCTCGTCGCCGCCGGCGGGGATGTAGAAATCATGCAGCGTCACCGGGCCATGGCCGAAATCGGTCAGCGCCGAGATGTGGCGCGATTCCGGAATTTCGCAGAACACCCGGCTCGAAATGTCGGTCAGCGGGAATTTGCTGACGATGGCGACCCCATGATAGCCCTTCTGGCCGTGCACGGCGTGGTGGGGATAGCCGGCCTCGGTGAAGGCGTTGCGCGGGAACTGGTCGTCCGTGCACTTGATCTCCTGGAACATGATCACGTCGGGCGCATGCCGGGCGATGAAGTCCAGCACCATGGGCAGGCGCAGGCGGATCGAGTTGATGTTCCAGGTAACGATGGAAACGGACATGAACTGTTGACTCGGGCGAAGGCAGGGAAGTCCCTTATCGCCAAGCCGGACAGCGACCACAAGCCGGATCTGTCACTGTCGATGTTAACAATGCGCTAACCAATTCCCGCCGAATGCGACAACAAAAAACCCGGCCTCGCGACCGGGTTTTTCAATTCGAAAATGCGCAAAAGCCTATTCGGCCTTGGGTGCCTCGTCGGCAGTGGCGGCCTGTTCAGCGGCGGCAGCAGCGGCTGCGGCTTCCGCATCCTTGGCGGCCTGCTCGGCGGCAAAGGCTTCTGCGGCTGCAATTTTTTCGGCTTCGCGGGCTTCGCGAGCGGCCTGGGCGGCTTCGCGCTCGCTGGCCTCGATCTTCTTGGTGCGCGAGTTGGTCGATTCGAAAATACGAGCCGATTTGCCGCGACGATCGCGCAGGTAGTAGAGCTTGGCGCGCCGCACCTTGCCGCGCTTGAGCACTTCCACCGAAGCCACGTTCGGGGAGTAGAGCGGGAACACGCGCTCGACGCCTTCACCATAGGAAATCTTGCGCACGGTGAAGCTGGCAGTGATGCCGCCGCCATTGAGCGCGATCACCACGCCTTCATAGGCCTGCAGGCGCTCTTTTTCGCCTTCGCGAATCTTGACCCAAACCTTGACGGTATCGCCATGGGTGAAGTCGGGAAGCTCGCGCTTGGCGGCCAGTTCGGCAACGTGCTCAGCATTGAGCTGCTGGATGATATTCATGATCCGTCCTGATCTTTTCAAAGGAGCGCTTGTCGCGTTTTGAGGCGCGGCGCCCGGTCTTGGTTATAACGGAGGTTTGCAGTCTTCTTGTTGGTGCGGTCCGGTTCCGATAAGCCCGAAGCCGCGGTAGTGGCGGCTCCATAGGCGAAAAAAGCCGCCGAGTCCAGCATTGCCGCACCGTTTATGACGATTTGGCGCCCGGCAGGTCAGGCCGGCGTGCCCGGGTCAGGGCAAGGCTCTGCTCGTGCCGCCAGCGGGCGATGCGGCCGTGATCGCCCGAAGTCAGCACGGGCGGGATTTCTGCGCCCTCGAAGGTCTGCGGCCGCGTATATTGCGGATATTCCAGCAGCCCGTTCTCGAAGCTCTCATCGGCATGGCTATCGGCGCCGCCCAGCACGCCCGGTATCAGCCGCACCACGGCTTCCAGCAGCACCATGGCGGCCACTTCCCCTCCGGCCAGGACATAGTCGCCGATCGAGATCTCCTTGAGCCCGCGGCCCTCTATGACGCGCTGGTCGACGCCCTCGAAGCGGCCGCAGATGATGACGGCGCCGGGCCCCAGCGCCATTTCGCGAGCGCGGGCCTGGGTCAGCGGGATGCCGCGCGGCGACATCAGGATGCGTGGTCGTGTGTCGCCCGCGGGCGCGACCGTGTCTATGGCACGGGCCAGGATATCGGGCTTGAGCACCATGCCCGCGCCGCCGCCGGAGGGCGTATCATCGACGGTGCGGTGGCGGTCGATGGCAAAGTCGCGCAACTGGGTCGCCTGGAGCGACCACAGCCCGTCCGCCAGCCCCCGCCCCAGTACCGACGCGCCGAGCGGGCCGGGAAACAGGTCTGGAAACAGGGTTATGATCGACGCGGAAAAGCTCAATCGGGCTCTTCCTCGCCCTCTTCGGCATCGAGCGGCACGACGATGGTCAGATAGCCCTCGGCAAGATTGACCGAGGGCACTACGGCCTTGGTGAAGGGATAGAGATAGGTGTCCCCGCTCTGGGGATCGCGAATCTCGATCAGGTCGCCAGCCCCGAAATTTGGCAGGGCGGATACCTGGCCGATGGTCACCCCGGTATCGAGCCGGGCTTCGAGGCCGATCAGGTCGGCGTGGTAGAAATCATCCTCGTCCTCGGGCGGCGGAAGCTTGTCGCGATCGATGAAGAGATTGACGCCATTGAGGTTTTCCGCGGCTGTCCGATCGGCAATACCCTTGATCTGGGCGACGACCACATTCTTGTGCAGGCGCAGCTTGCTCAGGGTGACGGTCAGGCCCGGCCGGTCGGTCTCGAGCGGACCATAGGAGCCGATGGCCAGTGGGTCCTGGGTATGCGCAGCGATGCGCACATGGCCCTTGATGCCATGGGCGGCGCCGATCTGGCCGAGAAGAATGCGATTGGTCTTGCTGTTCATGCGCGCTCCGGCAATTCTGCTAGGGTCTTAGCAGGCGCGGCGCGGCTTGGGAATTGGCACGGAACCAAGCGGACGTGCCGCTATTGTCCATGCAACTGACAAAGGAGTTGTCTATGGCCAGAACGCTGACCGATCGCGATGATATCCGCCAATGGGCCGAGGCCCGCGGCGGCAATCCCATGCTGATGGATACCCCTGATGGCACTGGAACCCGCAGCCTGCTGCAGCTGACCTTCGGACAACACGCCATCAATACCGATGGCAATGAAGGGCCAGACCGTATCGGCGGTTTCCGGCTGGTGAGCTGGGAGGACTGGTTTGCCGCGCTCGAGGAGGGCGGAATGGCACTCAGGGTGTCGGACGATCCGGCTGGAGGCAGCGAGGCAGAATTCGAATTCGTCGAGCGGCTATAGCGCCCGGCTGCCTGTGCTGCCCCCAGCGATCTGGTCCACGTTATTCCGTCGTAGAGGTAGCGAGGGAATTCAGGCCGCCTTCATAGAGGCGCATCGTGGCTTCGATATCTTCGATATGCATGTTCAGGCCTGCTTCGACGGCTTCGGCCTGGCGACGCAGCAGGTCGCGGCGCGAAATCAGGTCGAAACGCTCGCTTTCCAGTTCCTTGACAGCGAGGTCGATCTTGTCGCGGTGGGAGGCAAGGCGCTGAACCATGGGGGCGGCCTGCTTGGAGGCTTCCTGCAACACGGCTTCCATTTCTTCGACTTCCGGTTGGACAATCTTGAGGGCAGTCTTGGACCGTACGGTCATCTTCTTCTCCGTTGGACGCATATGACACGCGCTGGCCAGGTTCTGGCGCGAGCAATGGAAAGTACTCATATCCGCTTGGCGGCAATTCCCAAGTTTTACCCGAAATTTACCTTAACGGCCAAGTAGATGATGTACGATGGAACCAAGTGGGAAATGCGGCAAACGAGCGAGGGTTCCTCGACTTAACCCTCGATGGCTTCCATTTCCTCGTCGGAAAAGCCGAAATGATGGCCCAGCTCATGTATCAGCACATGGCTGACGATTTCTCCCAGGGTATTGTCGTCGTTCTCCGCCCAGTAATCCAGGATAGCGCGGCGGTAGAGAAATACTGTATTGGGCAATTGGCCTGTCTGGGGCACGGCGCCATCTTCGGTCATGCCGATACCGGAAAAGAGCCCCATCAATTCGAAGGGGCTCTCCATGCCGAAGCCTTCGAGGACATCATCCTCGGCAAATTCGGCCACCGAACAGGTGACATCCGCCGCCAGCGAGCGAAAAGGCTCTGGCAACGTGGTTAACGCCTCGGTGGCGAGCGCCTCGATATCGTCGAGCGTGGGCGCGTAGCGCGCGCCCCAGTCGGCAGGGCTTACTGCCACTCTCGGATATCGACGAAATGGCCGGCAATGGCGGCCGCGGCTGCCATGGCGGGCGACACCAGGTGAGTGCGGCCCTTGAAGCCCTGACGACCCTCGAAATTGCGGTTCGAGGTCGAGGCGCAGCGCTCCTGCGGCTTGAGCTTGTCCGGATTCATCGCCAGGCACATGGAGCAGCCCGGTTCACGCCATTCGAAGCCGGCGTTGAGGAAGATCGTATGCAGGCCCTCGGCTTCCGCCTGGTCCTTGACCAGGCCCGAGCCGGGCACGACCATGGCATTGACGCCGTCGGCCACTTTCCGGTCACCGATCACGGCGGCGGCGGCTCGCAGATCCTCGATCCGGCCATTGGTGCACGAGCCGATGAAGATACGTTCGACTGGAATGTCGGTGATCTTGGTGCCGGGCTTGAGACCCATATAGTCGAGGGCGCGCCACTTGGAAGCACGCTTGTTCTCGTCCTCGATGTCGTCCGGATTGGGAACGACGCCGGTAACGGAAATCACATCCTCGGGCGAGGAGCCCCAGGAGACGATGGGCGGCAGCTTGGCGGCGTCGAGGATCACCACCTTGTCATAGACAGCGCCCTCGTCGGTATAGAGCGTCTTCCAGTAGTCGAGCGCCATGTCCCAGGCCTTGCCGGTCGGCGCGCGGTTACGGCCCTTCACATATTCGAAGGTCTTCTCATCGGGAGCGATGAGGCCGGCGCGCGCGCCGCCTTCGATGGTCATGTTGCAGACCGTCATGCGGCCCTCCATGGAGAGCGAGCGGATCGCTTCACCGGCAAATTCGATGACGTGGCCATTGCCGCCGGCGGTGCCGATCTCGCCGATGATGGCGAGGATGATGTCCTTGGCGGTGACGTGGGGCGGCAGCTGGCCGTCGACGCGCACCAGCATGTTCTTGGCCTTCTGCTGGATCAGCGTCTGGGTGGCCAGGACGTGTTCAACTTCGGACGTGCCGATGCCGTGTGCGAGGGCGCCGAACGCACCATGCGTGGAGGTATGGCTGTCGCCGCAGACAATGGTCATGCCGGGCAGGGTAAAGCCCTGCTCGGGGCCGACGATGTGGACGATCCCCTGGCGCTTGTCGAAGGGGTCGAAATATTCGATGCCGAAGTCGCGCGTATTCTCGGCCAGGGCCGCAATCTGGATGGCGCTTTCCGGGTCCGGATTGGGCAGCGAGCGGTCGGTGGTCGGCACGTTGTGATCGACCACGGCCAGGGTGCGCTCGGGATGGCGGACCTTGCGATTGTTCAGGCGCAGCCCTTCGAAGGCCTGCGGGCTCGTGACTTCGTGAACCAGGTGCCGGTCGATATAGATCAGCGAGGTGCCGTCCTCGTTGTTCTGGACCAGATGGTCGTCCCAGATCTTGTCGTAGAGCGTGCGTGCCTTGGTCATTGCGCTATTCCGGCCTTGGAGATTGGACTGGTTCTAAGCCGCAATGGGTCCAAGGGTCAAGCATAACCGTACCGGGGAGTACGGTTATGCGAAGCGCGACGCCATTAGTGCCGGAAGTGCCGCATCCCAGTCATAACCATGGCGATGCCGGCCGCATCGGCGGCGGCAATCACTTCGTCGTCGCGCATGGACCCGCCGGGCTGGATCACCGCAGTGGCGCCAGCGGCAATGAGCGCTTCAAGGCCATCAGCAAAGGGGAAGAAGGCATCCGAGGCGGCGACCGATCCGGCGGTCAGCGCCCCTTCGATACCGGCTGCCTTTGCCGCATCGATCGACTTGCGGTGGGCGGTCAGGGCGGAATCGACGCGCGACATCTGCCCGGCGCCGATGCCGACGGTGGCGCCCGCCTTCACATAGACGATGGCGTTGGACTTGACGTGCTTGGCCACCTTGGCGGCAAGGCGCAGGTCGACGATTTCGGCGTCTGTCGGCTGGCGCTTGGTGACGACCTTGAATTCGCAGTCATCGACATTGCGGTTGTCGCGGCTCTGCACCAGCAGGCCACCTGCCACTGACTTGACCACCAGCCCGTCAGCCTTGGCATCGGCCATGCCGCCGGTCAGCAGCAGGCGCAGGTTTTTCTTGGCCGCAATGATGTCCTGCGCTTCCTGGGTGGCCGAAGGGGCCACGATGACCTCGGTAAAGACCTTGACGATTTCGGTGGCAGTGGCGGCGTCGATCTCGCGATTGGTGGCGACGATGCCGCCGAAGGCTGAGACCGGATCGGTGCGCAGCGCATCGCGATAGGCGGTCACCAGGTCGCCCGCCACTGCCACGCCGCAGGGATTGGCATGCTTGATGATGGCGACGGCCGCCACCTGGGCGGGATCGAATTCGGAGACCAACTCGAAGGCGGCGTCGGTATCGTTGATGTTGTTGTAACTCAGCGTCTTGCCCTGCACCTGGCGGGCGGTGGCCACGCCGGGGCGATCCTCGCCCGTCGCGTAGAAGCCCGCCCATTGATGCGGGTTTTCGCCATAGCGCATGACTTCGCGCAGCGTGCCGGCAAAGCTGCGATGGGAAATTTCGGGATAATCGATGGCCTTAGCGAACCAGGACGAAATGGCGCTGTCATAAGCGGCAGTGCGGGCATAGGCCTTGGCGGCCAGTTTTTGGCGGAGCGCGAAGGGAATGCCGCCAGCCGCAATGGCCTCGAGGATGGCGGGATAGTCGGCAGGATCGACGACCACGGTCACGTAGGCATGGTTCTTGGCCGCAGAGCGCACCATGGCCGGGCCGCCAATGTCGATATTCTCGATGATGTCGTCATAGGACGCGCCCGAGGCGACGGTCTTTTCGAAGGGGTAGAGGTTGACGGCGACGAGATCGATCGCGCCGATCGCGTGCTCCTCCATAGAGGCGGCATGGGCCGGGTTGTCGCGGACCGAAAGCAGCCCGCCATGCACCTTGGGGTGCAGCGTCTTGACCCGACCATCCATCATTTCGGGGAAGCCCGTCAGGTCGGCGATCTCGCGCACCGCCAGTCCGGCATCGCTGATCAGCTTGTGCGTGCCACCGGTCGAAACCAGCTCGACCCCTGCCGCGCTCAGCCCCTTGGCAAAGTCGGCCATGCCGGTTTTGTCGAATACCGAAAGCAGCGCCCGCCCGACTTTGACCGTCTTGCCCATGAGGATGTGTCTCGCCTGTGATGTGGATTTGGGCGCTCGCTAGCACGAAGCGATGGTGGAGCCAACAACAAGCTCAGGCTCAGGCCTGTTCCAGCGTGAAGATCCAGGCCACTTCGGCATTGGCCCCGACATCGGTTTCCAGCACAAGCTGGCGCGTCTTGTGGAAGCCGACATGGGCCGACTGGCGCACGCTTTCCTCCTCGCGGAAACGGGCTCCCTCCCAGAGGAAGCTCCAGACGGCGCCATTGGGCAGGACCAGCCGGACAATGCCCTCGGTGCCATTGCGCCGCATAGTGATGCCAGGGGCGAGGTGAAAACGGATGGCTAGCAGGCCCGCGGGGGTGCCGGTGGCGATCATGCGGTCCTGGCCCACAAGCGTCGTGCCTTCCGAGAGCAGGGTCAGGCGCCGCTCCAGCTCGATGCCGAACTGTTTGCCATAACCGTTGGTCGCCAAGGTCAGCAGATGGTCCGCAGCGTCCAGCTCGACCACCGGCCGGCGCTGGGCGGGAATGTCTTCGGCGTCGATGGTGGGTGCTGAATGGGCCACGCCCTGGCGGAACAGGGGCCTGCTGTCGGGCAGGTCGGATGGCGCCGGCCCACAGGAACCCAGGATCAGTTCGGTGCCGTGCGAAAATTCAAAGGCCAGCGCGCTGGAATGGCGATCTTCATCCATGCCGGGCGGGGGGGCGAGACCTGAATCTGCAATGACGACGGCGTCGCCATCGCGCAGGATGCCATAGCCCCCCAGCAGCATGGAGCGGCGCTTGCGGGTGGGGCCATTGGCCTGGATGGCAATCAGCACGTCATGGGCCAGATGGCCGCAGCCGTTGAAATAGGCCGGTTCGCCGCTCGACAGGGTCAGCGCGTCGAGGCTCTCATGCATGCGGTCGATCTGGGCGACAAGCTCATTGCCCGGTTCCGACTTCACCGCAGCAGCAATGGGGCGGACGCTCACCAGTTCGACCAGCAGTTGCAGCTGCAGGCGCGGGTTGCGCGACAGGTGCATGCCGTCGCTGTCTAGCTGGCTTGCCAGCAGGTTGTTGAGCCGCACGACGCGGCCCGGCACGTCGGTCTTGTCGTCCTGCTCGCAGAATTCGGCACCCAGCAGGGCAATGGCCGCAAACAGCGCCTCGACGGGATCGCTGGTCAGCGGCGCCCGCACCTTCAGGCTCTGGATCTGGGCGCCCAGCACCCGCTGGATGGTGCGGCCCTCGCCCGGGGTTGCCCCGTCCAGCAGCAGCGGCAGGTGGCGCAGCCAGTTCAGCACCCGCTGCGCCGTCAGGGCAGGTGCCCAGGTATCGTGCTGGAACTGGGCCTCATGGCTGATCCAGTCGAGCACCAGCATGCGGGCGAAATGGCGTTCGCCGCTGTCGCGCACATCGCGGAAATGGCGCAGCCAGGAAAAGCCGTGCAGGTTGAGCCACCAGTCGAGATGGTCGACATCGAGGCTGAACGGGGAGAGGCCGTGCGTTTCGATGAGCTTGCTGGCGAGCAGGTAGCGGCCCGCCATCATGTCGCGTACCGCCTCGCGGTCGGCAGGGCGGAATTCGGACAGTTCCCCGGCAAAGGCGTCGTCGGCCAGCCCCCGCCAGGTCCAGCGCAGGATGGGCAGGGTCACGACCGCATCAGCCAGGCCCAGCACCAGTTTGCGCACGGGGTGAGGCAGGCGCACCATCAGCGCACCCGGTCGCGCCGCGCGGCGCCGGCCAGCTCTGCCTTGTCTCTGCGCCTCAACGCTCAAGTCCTCATTCGGCGCCACTTCATTGACGCTCATTCTTGTTCTTTCAACGGCGGCGGAAGCGCGCGACGAAAAATCCGTCCATGCCCCCCTCGCTGCCGCCCGGGGCCATGCCCGGATGCGTCCGCACCAGCCCGCGTGCCGTCACCGCCTCCTCCAGCCCCGGCAGTTCGGTGGGGACGACCGGCCAGAGTTCGAGATCGGGCAGGGTCTCCAGCGCCCATTCGACCTGGCTTTCGCCCTCGGCCGGCTCCAGTGAACAGACGCAATAGATCAGTACACCGCCCGCTTCAAGGCAACGGAAAGCATTGGCAAGCAGCGATTTTTGCAGCCGCACCCGCCCGGCCACGTCGCCGACCGAGCGATGCCAGATCACCTCGGGATGGCGGCGGAAGGTGCCGGTAGCCGAACAAGGGGCGTCCAGCAGCACGCCGTCGAACGGCGCGGCAGGCCCATAATTGCCTGCATCGGCCACCACGGTTTCAGCCGCATAGTTGAGCCGCGTGAGATTGTCCTTGAGCCGCTCCATGCGGGTGGCGTCGCTGTCGAGCGCGGTGACATTATAGCCGGCCTTGATGAGCTGCGCCGTCTTGCCACCCGGTGCAGCGCACAGGTCCAGCACGTTCCCGCCCGGCTTGGCACCTAGCAGGCGCGCGGGAATAGCCGAGGCGGCATCCTGCACCCACCAGTGACCCTCCCCATAGCCGGGCAAGGCCTCCACCGGCCGGTCGCGTTGTTCGATGCGGACCGTATCGGCCATGACGCGACGGGCGCCCAGCGCATCGATCAGCTCGGCGTCGTCGGACTTGAGGGTGAGATCGAGTGGCGCGCCGGCCAGCAGCGCGGTGGAGAAAGCACCGATAGCTGCCTCGCCATAGGCTTCCAGCCACGTGTCGCCAAAGGTGTCGGGGATCAGCAGGTCATCGCTCAGCATGCCGAACCTGGCCGAGTTGGCCTGGGCACTGCGCAGCACGGCGTTCATCAGGCCGGCGAGGTGACGCGCCTTGGGATCCCGCTTGATCGCTTCGACGGCCAGGAACAGCGCACTATGGGCGCCGAGGTCGGGCAGGAAGACCAGTTGCGCCAGCGACAGGCGGAGCACGGCTTCGAACGTACCGGATTTGCCCGGCATGCCCTTGTCGAGCAGGGTGTGGATGATGAAGTTGAGCTGGCCCTGGCGGCGCAGTGCGGTGGTGATCAGACGGTTGGCGAGGGCGCGGTCGCGGCCGTCGGCCAGTTCGCTGGCATTGAGCGGCACGAAATTGTCGCCCGCCAGTACCGCTTTCAACCGCTGTGCAGCAACGAGGCGGAGCTTGAGCCCCGCCGGATCAGGTTTGTTATGCGCCACGCTTGTTTTCTATCCCCAGGGACCGCTTTGTCCGCCATTCTCGTCGGGCCGTCCGACGGTTGGCACGCGCCAGCCGCCACCGACATCGCGACCGGATGAGACCGGGCGGCGGCGAGGCTGAGGCCTTGGGTCCTTATCGACCACCTGCATCAAAGCTGCAAGCTTGCGCAAAGCCTCGATGCGGTTGCCGGTTTCAGGATGGGTGGAGAAGAGATTGTCCATCCGCGCCCCCGAAAGCGGGTTGATGATATACATATGCGCCATCGCCGGGTTGCGCTCCGCCGCGACATTCACCTGCCGGCCGGCGAGGCCGGCGATCTTCTGCAAGGCCGAGGCCAGGGCCAGCGGATCGCCGGAAATCTCGGCGCCATCCTTGTCGGCCTCGTATTCCCGGGTCCGGCTCACCGCCATCTGCACCACCATGGCGGCGACCGGGGCGAGGAAAACCATCAGCAGGGCGCCGATACCGCCCAGCGGGTTGTCGCGATTGTTGCCGCCACCAAAGAACAGGCCAAACTGCGCCAGGGCCGAAATGGCGCCGGCAAAGGTTGCGGTAATGGTCATGATGAGCGTGTCGCGGCTGCGGATATGGGCCAGCTCGTGCGCCACGACGGCGGCGACTTCCCGGGTCTCGAGGTGGCCCAGCAGGCCGGTCGATACCGCGACCGCAGCATTCTGCGGGTTGCGGCCGGTGGCAAAGGCATTGGGCTGGTCGGACTGGATCACATAGACGGCGGGGGTCGGGATGCCGGCCTTGCGCGAGAGAATATCGACCATCTCATAGAGTTCGGGCACGCGGCTGCGTTCCACCGGCACCGCATTCTGCATGCGCAGCACCAGCTTGTCGGAGTTCCAGTAGCCGAACAGGTTGGTCAGCAGCGCAAAGACGAAGGCGATCATCATGCCGCCGGTGCCACCGATGAAATAGCCGACGGCCATGAACAAGGCAGTCAGCGCAGCGATGAGGACCCCGGTACGAAACATATTGGACATCAGCAGCCCTTGGGTTGGCGTTCCTGAGCAATTATGTTGTGTGCCTACGGGTTGCATGCAAGCGGCATGACCAAATCGTAATGCGGAGTGGATGGTGAGCGAGCAGGATAATTCCGAAGAGGCGAAGCGGGCGCCCCTGAGCGAGGCGGCCAAGCGGGCGCTGGCCGAAGCCAAGGCGCGCCGCGCCGAGATCGATGCCAAGGGCGCCTTTGCGCCCAAGGAAAGTGGCGGTCGGGGCGGCCTGGAGCCCGGCCGCTATGGCGACTGGGAGATCAAGGGGCTGACCAGCGACTTCTGACGAAGAATAGGGAAATCAGCCGACGAGATCGGCCAGGCTGAAGCCGGCAGCCGAGACGGCAACGGTGGTGACGACCAGCAGGATGGCGGCGATCAGGCCGTATTCAACCCCGCTCAGGCCGGCCTCGTCACGGAGAAAACGCAGAACTTTATGCAACATGGAAGGCTTCCGGCTAGTCTATTTGCAAGGACAATGCCGGCTTCCGGCTGAACGCAAGCTGAACGGGGTCAGCCTCTCGCCGCTTCGATAGCGGGCAGGAGCTCGGTTTCGATGGCGCGCGGCGTGAGCGGGCCGACATGCTTGAAGGTGATGATACCCTCGCCATCAACGACGAAGGTTTCCGGCACGCCATAGACGCCCCAGTCGATCGAGACGCGCCGGTCACGGTCGGCGCCCACGGCATCATAGGGATTGCCCAGCTCGGCCAGGAAGGCGCGGGCATTTTCGGGCGCGTCGGCCTGGTTGATGCCCAGCAGACGTACGCCAGTCGCGTCCTTCAGTGCCACCAGCAGCGGGTGTTCGTCGCGGCAGGGAATGCACCAGGAGGCAAAGACGTTGACCACGCTCACTTCGCCCTTGAGGGTGGCGGTATCGAAGCCGGGCACGCCCAGCTCCGGCACGGCGTCCATGGCGAAGGCCGGCGCCGGCTTGTCGATCAGCACCGAGCGGACGAGGCTCGGATCGCGGTCGATCGAGAAGGCGAAGACGGCGACCAGCGCCACCAGCGCGATAAGCGGCAGCCCGAACAGCAGATAGCGCATCAGCGAGACGCCCGGCGCGGATCGCGCGCTTCGAGCTGCGCCAGTTTCCGATTGGTGGCGCGCGCATCATACAAAATCCAGCCGATCAGCGCCGCCATGGCGATAGCCACGCCGAGATAGGCCCAGACGATGAAGACTGCCTGGGGTCCCAGGTCGATCATGACGCTGCTCCCTGCACCAGCCGGCGCTCCAGGGTCATGATGCGGCGGCGCTTGACCTCGGTATGCATGGCCTTGAGCTGCAGCGTGAGGAACAGGAATGTAAACGCGAAGAACATCACGAAAAGCGGAATGAGGATCGATGGTGGCATGGTGGGCCCATCGGGGCGGAAGACGCTGGCCGGCTGGTGCAGCGTCGACCACCAGTCCACCGAGAACTTGATGATGGGAATATTGATGGCACCCACCAGCGTAAAGACCGCAATGACGCGGGCGGCGCGTAGCTGATCGTCAAAGGCCCGCCACAGCGCGACAATGCCGAGATAGATAAAGAGCAGGACCAGGGTGGAAGTCATGCGCCCGTCCCATTCCCAGAACGTTCCCCAGGTCGGCCGGCCCCACAGCGCTCCGGTAAAGAGCGCGAAGGCGGTGAACACGGCGCCCAGCGGCGCCGCGGCCTTCATCGACACATCGGCCAGCGGATGACGCCAGACCAGGGTGCCCAGTGCCGAGATGGTCATGGTCACATAGACGAACTGGCTGAGCCAGGCGTTGGGCACATGCACATACATGATGCGCACGGTGTCGCCCATCTGGTAGTCGGCCGGGGAATTGAAGAAGGCGAACCACAGTCCGGCCAGGAACAGCAGGGCAGTCAGGATGGCGAGGGGCCACAGCAGGGGTGCCGTCCAGGCGACGAACTGCCCGGGATGGGCGATCCGGCTCCACCAGCTCGGCTCTTGTGTGGTGTCAGTGCTCATGGATACGGCTCTAGTCCTCGGCCGAGCTTATCGCAAGGGCGGCCACAAAGGGAGCCAGCGTCACCGCCATGAGGCTCAATGCCGCAAGAAACAGCAGCGCCGCGCCGGACTCGCCGGCGGTGACGCTGCCCGCGCCAAAGATCAGCACGGGGATGGAGAGGGGCGCGATCAGGATGGGCGCGATCAGCCCGCCCCGCCGGATCGCCACGGTCACCGCTGCGCCCACGGCGCCGAAGGCCGCGAGAGCCGGGGTGCCGAGCAGGAGCGAGGCAAGGGTCCGCCAGTAGGTCGCTGCATCCATCGCCAGCAGCATGGCGAGGAACGGGCTGGCGACGATCAGCGGCAGGGCCGAGACCAGCCAGTGCGCGATCAATTTTGCGGCAATGGCGGCGCTGAGCGGCAGTTCGGCATGGCGCAGCAGGATCAGCGAACCGTCCTCGTGATCGGGGCCGAACAGGTGGTCGAGCCCCAGCAGCATGGCTAGGAAGGCCGCGATCCAGATCATGCCGGGGGCGATGCGGGCCAGCAGCACCTGGTCGGGCCCTACGGCAAAGGGCACGATGGCGCCGACGATGACGAAGAACAGCACCAGTGTCAGCACATTGCCGCCCCCGCGCAGGGCAAGTCGCAGTTCGCGGCCCAGCATTGCCCACAATGCGGTCATGCCCGCGCCCCCAGGACCAGCGTTTCCATGCGGGCCGGATCGGGCAGGGTGATCGGGTCATGGGTTGCGGCCACGGCGAGCCCGCCCATGTCGAGGTGCCGGTCGAGCAGCCGGATCAGCAGGTCATGTCCATCGCTGTCGAGCGAGGCACTCGGCTCGTCGAGCAGCCAGAGCGGGCGCAGGCTCACCAGCAGCCGGGCCAGCGCCAGCCGGCGCGACTGGCCGGCCGACAGGTAGCCGGCGTCGAGCGCCGCCAGATGGCCCAGTCCCACCTCGTCGAGCGCGGCTTGGACCGCAAGGCCCGTTTTCCCGTTGAGCGCGGCCCAGAAAGCCAGGTTTTCCCGCACGCTCAGGCGCGGCTTGATGGCGTTGCGGTGGCCGCAATAGTGCAGTTGCGGTCCCGCCTCGGGATCAGCGCCTTCCAGCACCGAGGCGCCGGCCAGCGGCCCGACGATCCCGGCCAGGGTCAGCAGCAGCGTGCTCTTGCCGGTGCCGTTGGGCCCGCGCAACAAGAGGCATTGGGCGTTGGTCACGGCAAAGGTCAGGTCATGGGTCAGGACCATGCCGCCGCGCCCGCAGCTCAGGCCGGTCGCGCGCAGGGTCAGCGGGGGAAAGACTTGCCGATCGGTCATGACCCCTTCTCGTATTGAACGAAAGGCAAGGCTGGCAAGCCCAATCGTCTTTCTCTATAAGGCCTTATAGATTGGATTCATTCTAGGAAAGGTGGCGCTGTAGAGCGGTTTCCGGGGCATTTCTGCCGGGCCGACCCGCTGCCGCAACCAACAAGAACAGGGCGGAACACCATGACCTCGGTAAACAGCTTCAAGTCGAAATCGACCCTCTCGGTCGGCGGCAGGACCTATACCTACTATTCCATCGAAGAGGCCGAGAAGAACGGTCTTGCGGGCGTGTCGCGCCTGCCCCATTCGATGAAGGTGGTGCTGGAAAACCTGCTGCGCTTCGAAGACAACCGTACGGTCACCAAGGCCGATATCGAGGCTGTCGCGACCTGGCTTACCTCCCGCACGTCGAACCACGAGATTTCCTACCGCCCGGCCCGCGTGCTGATGCAGGACTTTACCGGCGTTCCCGCCGTGGTCGACCTGGCCGCGATGCGCGATGCCACGGCCAAGCTCGGCGCCGACCCGCAGAAGATCAACCCGCTGGTGCCGGTGGATCTGGTCATCGACCACTCGGTGATGGTGGACAGCTTCGGCACGGCGCTGTCCTTCGGGCAGAATGTCGAGCTCGAATATGAGCGCAATGGCGAGCGCTACGAGTTCCTGCGCTGGGGCCAGTCGGCCTTCGACAATTTCCGCGTCGTGCCCCCCGGCACCGGCATCTGCCATCAGGTCAACCTTGAATACCTGGCCCAGACGGTCTGGACGCGTGACGAGAATGGCGAAACCGTCGCCTATCCCGATACCCTCGTGGGCACCGACTCGCACACCACCATGGTCAACGGCATGGCCGTCTTGGGCTGGGGCGTGGGCGGCATCGAGGCCGAGGCCGCCATGCTGGGCCAGCCGATCACCATGCTGATCCCCGAAGTCGTGGGCTTCAAGCTCACCGGCAAGATCAATGAAGGCATCACCGCCACCGACCTGGTGCTGACCGTCACCGAAATGCTGCGCAAGAAGGGCGTGGTCGGCAAGTTCGTCGAATTCTACGGCCCGGGCCTCGACTACCTGAGCCTCGAGGACCAGGCGACCATCGCGAACATGGCGCCGGAATATGGCGCCACCTGCGGCTATTTCCCGGTCGACAGCGATACGCTGAAATACCTGACCACCTCAGGCCGCTATGCTGAGCGCGTGGCGCTGGTGGAAGCCTATTCCAAGGCGCAGGGCATGTTCCGCGAGACCAATTCGCCCGACCCTGTCTTCACCTCGACCCTCGAGCTCGATCTCTCGACCGTTGTGCCGTCAATCTCGGGTCCCAAGCGTCCGCAGGACCGTATCGCGCTCGACAATGCCAAGCAGGCCTTCGCCGCTGCGCTGCCCAAGGAATTCGGCAAGACCGACGATCCCAAGGTCCAGGTCGAAGGCGCCGACTATGCCATCGGGCATGGCGACGTGGTGATCGCTGCCATCACCTCGTGCACCAATACGTCCAACCCGTCCGTGCTCGTCGCTGCCGGTCTCGTTGCCCGCAAGGCACGCGCCCTTGGCCTCGACAGCAAGCCCTGGGTCAAGACCTCGCTGGCCCCCGGCTCGCAGGTGGTCACCGACTACCTCACCTCGGCGGGCCTGCAGGACGATCTCGATGCCATCGGCTTCAACCTCGTCGGCTATGGCTGCACCACCTGCATCGGCAATTCGGGCCCGCTGCCCACCGAGATCTCCAAGGCCGTGCAGGCCGGCGACCTAGTCGCGGCATCGGTGCTGTCGGGCAACCGCAACTTCGAAGGCCGCGTGAACCCGGATGTGAAGGCGAACTTCCTCGCTTCCCCGCCGCTGGTCGTGGCCTATGCGCTGGCCGGCTCGATGAAGATCGACATCACCACCGAGCCCCTCGGTACGGGCAAGGACGGCAAGCCGGTCTATCTCAAGGACATCTGGCCCTCCAACCACGAGGTCGCCGAGATCGTGCGCCAGCACGTCACCAAGGAAATGTTCCAGGGCCGCTACTCGGACGTCTTCAAGGGCGACGAGAACTGGCAGGGCATCCAGATCGAGGGTGGCGAGACTTATGGCTGGAACTCGTCCTCGACCTATGTGCAGAACCCGCCCTATTTCGAGGGCATGACCATGACCCCCAAGCCGGTGACCAATGTCAACGGCGCCAAGGTCCTGGCCCTGTTCCTCGATTCGATCACCACCGACCACATCTCGCCGGCCGGTTCGTTCAAGGCGACGACCCCGGCAGGCAAGTATCTCGAGGATCGTCAGGTCGCCCCGCGTGACTTCAACTCCTATGGTGCCCGTCGCGGCAACCATGAAGTGATGATGCGCGGCACCTTTGCCAATATCCGCATCAAGAACCAGATGCTGCCGGGCGTCGAGGGTGGCTACACCAAGGGTCCCGATGGCAGCCAGATGGCGATCTATGATGCCGCCATGGCCTACCAGGAGCAGGGCACGCCGCTGGTGATCTTTGCCGGCAAGGAATATGGCACGGGCTCCTCGCGCGACTGGGCGGCCAAGGGCACCAACCTGCTTGGCGTCCGTGCGGTGATTGCACAGAGCTTCGAGCGCATCCACCGTTCCAACCTGGTCGGCATGGGCGTCATCCCGCTGCAGTTCAAGGATGGCGAGAGCTGGCAGACGCTGGGCCTCGACGGTACTGAAACCATCGACATCGAAGGCGTCACCGAGATCGCCCCGCGCGCCCAGGTCACCGTCAAGATCACCCGCGCCGATGGTTCGGTGGTCAATGTCGAAACGCTCTGCCGCATCGATACCGCCAATGAGCTCGACTACTACAAGCATGGCGGCATCCTGCACTACGTGCTGCGCAGCCTCGTCGCCGCGTAAGCAGCGCGCATCATCGCAGCGATTTCTCATGGCGGTCCCCCGGGGCCGCCATGTGCTTTTTGGGCACAAAAGCCTCACCGGGGAGCGATAATCGGCGCTGCCGGATGAATCTCCGGCCTGTCACCCTCTTTTGACTGGCGGGCGCGCGCTGGCCCGGCTTACAACCTTGGCCATGACGCAGAGACCTCTTTTCGGCATCATCGTGGGCCTGGTTGCCGCGGCCACGCTGACCCTGCCGGCCGGCGCGGACAGCGCCCGGTCACGGCCCAAGGCGGTGGTGGAGCTTTTCACCAGCCAGGGCTGTGCTTCCTGCCCGCCCGCCGATGCGCTGCTCACCAGCCTGGCGGAAGACAAGGATGTGATCGCGCTCGCCTATCACGTGGACTACTGGGACTATGTCGGTTGGGAGGACACGTTCGGCGACCCGGTCTTTTCCGACCGCCAGCGTGCCTATGCCAAGAGCTGGGGCTCGTCCCGCATCTACACGCCGCAGATGGTGGTCAACGGGCACAAGGGCGTCGTCGGCTCGCGCCGCAACGAGGTGCATGGCGCGCTGGATGGCGCAACCCTGCCGCTGCCGGTCGAAATCGTGCGCCACGGCGACATGCTCAAGGTCACCATTCCGGCCGATCCCGCGCTCGAGGATGCGGTCGTCTGGATGGTCACCTATCTCGACCGGGCGGATGTGGCGATCGATTCGGGCGAGAATGCCGGCAAGTCCATGGTCTATACCCAGGTGGTCACCAGCCGGCAGGTGCTGGGCATGTGGGAAGCCGACGGTGGCGCCGCGCTCAAGCTGCCCCTCGCCGAAATGCTGGATGCGCAAAGCACCGGCATGGCCGTCATCGTGCAGCAGGAGCGCAATGGCCTGCCGGGTCCGATCCTGGGCGCCGCCAGCTTCGTGCGCTAGACAGAAAAATCCCCGACCTTGGGGGCAAGGCCGGGGAAGGTCTGACTGGTCAATTCAATTAGGCGGCCGGTATCCGGGCTTCTGGGTTTGGGGGCTCGGTCAGCCCGGATACCTGCCACTGGAGGCAATGGTCAGATGCTGACTGTGCAATCGGGCGCGTTCGGGGACAAAATGTGACCGAATTGGGGTATTTGCTGCACTTGCATAAGCGGACAATTCCCGCAATCATGACACTGCGTTGACGTCGTCTCCACGGAGTTGATCTGACCGGTGCAAGGCCGCACGAACAGCAATAAAGCCCGTCTTTCGCTTGTGCATGTGGGCGACGCGCCGGTGAGCCCGGCCCCCTCCAGGATCCCCGCCATTGTGGCTTTTGACCGCCGCGAGCTGAACCTGATCCTGTCGGTCTATGGCCGCAAGGTCGGGAAGGGCGACTGGCGGGACTATGCCATGGACTTTCTGCGCGACCGCGCAGCCTTCTCGATCTATGCCCGCGTCTCCGAGCGTCCCCTCTACATTGTCGAGAAGACGCCACGCCTGCGCAATCGTCAGGGTCAGTATTCGGTGACCAACCAGGAAGGTCGCATCCTCAAGCGCGGCCATGACCTGGCATTGGTGCTGCGCGTGCTCGATCCGGATCTGGTCGTGGTGGGTTGAGCCTCCTGGTCCGCCCGGCACGGGAGGCGGATATCGCGGCGATGAGCCGGGTGCTGATTGCGTCCATCACCGGGCTTTGCAGCGCCGATCACGGCAATGACCTGAACCGGATCGCTGACTGGACGGCCAACAAGAGCCCCGAGGGCGTTGCCGGCATGCTGGCCGATCCCGCCAGTTCGATGTTCGTGGTCGAGCGCGATGGGGCCGTGGCGGCTGTCGGGCTTATTGCCGGCAACAGGATCGGGCTCAACTATGTCGATCCCGATCATCGCCGCGCCGGTGTCAGCAAGGCCCTGCTCGCGCATATGGAGCAGGTGTTGCGCCAGCGCGGCGTCACCCTTGCGGTGCTCGACAGCACCGAAACCGCGCTGGCTTTCTACCGGCAGGCCGGCTGGTCGCCGAGCGGCGCGTGCGGCGCCAACGGCTGTCGTGCCATGCAGAAGAGCCTCTAGAGCGCCAGCTGCAGATGCACGATGTCGTGCCAGCGGTCGAACTTGTAGCCGACTGCCTCATAGCGTCCGACATGACGAAAGCCGAACTTTTCGTGGATCGCAATGGAGTTCGCCGTATCAGCCGTGATGACGGCGATCATCTGCTTGAAGCCGAAGGCGCGCGACTGCAGCAGCAATTCGGTGAGCAGCGCCTTGCCGATGCCCCGTCCCTTGGCCTCGGGCTGGAGATAGATCGAGTCCTCGCAGGTAAATCGATAGGCGGCACGGGGGCGATAGAAGCCGGCATAGGCATAGCCGATAACCGCACCGGCCTGCTCCGCCACGATCAGCGGGTGCCCGAGCGAGACCAGGTGCCCGAACTTCTCCGCCATGGCCGGCTCACCCGGCGGCTCGGTATCGAAGGTGATCGCCGTGTGTTCAACATAGTGCTTGTAGATGGCGGTGATGGCGGGCACGTCGGCCCAGCGGAACTGGCGCAGCAGATAGTCGGACACGGTAGCAACCCGGCAAAAGAAAGGACCGCAACCCTTTTAGGCTGCGGTCCCGATTGTCGTCCATCTGCATTCTTGATCCTGCGATCAAGGCGCAGGTGCTTACTCGCGGTTGCCGAACAGGCGGAGCAGCATCAGGAACAGGTTGATGAAGTCGAGGTAGAGGCTCAACGCGCCCATGATGGCGCCCTTGGCCAGGACATCGGCGCCGAAGCTCTCCGAATAGCCTTCCTTGATCTTCTGCGTGTCGTAGGCGGTCAGGCCGACGAAGATCAGCACACCCACAGCCGAGATGATGAATTCCATCATCGAGGACTGCATGAAGATGTTGACCACCGAGGCGATGATCAGGCCGATCAGGCCCATGAACAGGAAGCTGCCCATCTGGGTCAGGTCACGCTTGGTGGTGTAGCCGTAAAGGCTCATGGCACCGAAGGTGGCGGCGGTGATGAAGAACACCTTGGCGATCGAGGCGTCGGTATAGACCAGGAAGATCGAGCTCAGCGACACGCCCATGATGGCGGCGAAGGCCCAGAAGGTGGCCTGTGCGGCGCCCACGGAAAGCTTGTTGATGCCAAAGCTCAGCACCATCACGAAGGCGAGCGGCGCGAGCATCACGACCCACTGCAGCGGGCTTGCATAGAGCAGGGCGCCCCACTGGGTGACCAACTGGCCATTGGCAAGCTGGCCGGCAGCGGCGTTCGGATCGGTGGTGATGGCAGCGGCGGCCGCGAACCAGGCGGCAAGGCCGGTCACGACCAGGCCCATACCCATGTAATTGTAGACGCGCAGCATGTAGCTGCGCAGACCCTCGTCGATGGCCAAGGCCGAGCCGGCCCGCGCACCGAGGGTCTGACGGTCATATTCAGCCATTTGTCGGTTCCTTTCCCAATTAAGAGCGGCTGTCGCGCCGCCGGTGGGCATTGGTTGCCACTTGATGCGCAATATGGATGCGCCTTCAATCGTTTACAAGACTTGATGGCGAGATGCGACGAATGGGCTGGCCGCACATTGTCGTTATGCTAGGGTCGATCGCGAATCGCGCGGTGATCTCTAGGAAGAGGAGGGTCAGATGCCCCGGCTCTTTACCGGTCTCGAAATCCCGGCCGATGTGGGATTTGCGCTCTCGCTCAAGCGGGGCGGCCTGACCGGCGCCCGCTGGATCGATCCGGAAAACTACCATATCACGCTGCGGTTCATCGGCGATGTCGATCGCCAGACTGCCGACGAAGTGGCGGACAGTCTGGACCGGCTGAGCAATTCCATGCGTTTTACGGTCCGGCTCACCCATCTGGGCACCTTTGGTGGCGACAAGCCACGCGCGCTCTATGCCGGGGTCGATCCGGGGGAAGAGCTGACGCGGCTGCAGGCGGCGCAGGAGCGGGTGCTGCAGCGTGCCGGCCTGCCGCCCGAGGGACGCAAGTTCGTGCCCCATGTCTCGCTGGCCCGGTTGCGCGGCGCCAGCGCCATGGAAGTTGCCCGCTTCATCTCCGAGGCCGGCCAGTTCACCCCGCTGAGCTTTACCGTTGGCCGCTTCGTGCTCTATTCGAGCCGGGACTCGGTGGGCGGCGGGCCCTATGTGGTCGAGCAGAGCTATCCGCTGGCCGCCTGAACGGGTCACGCACTTGTTAGTCTCGTGTTAACCCAGACGCCTCAAACCGGGTGCACGGCTGCCCTGTCGTCAAAATGCCGCCGCGATTGGCCCGCACTGGATGGCAAGGGTTGAATGTGGCGGCGTTTGACAGCTTGGTAACCATGTTCGGCGCAGAATGAGCGGGGCAGCTCTGCGGAACGTGAACCTACAAGATGAGGACGATTTGGCGATGACGACGAAAACCGGTGGCCTTGTACTCGGGCTCGCGGTCGGCGCAATCATGGCACTGGCTCCCGCCGCTCAGGCGCAGCAGGCAACCGAGCTGGGCACTTTCAATGCCTGGACGGCATGGCAGGCGACCGATGCATCGGGCGTGCTCTGCTATGTCTCGGCGACGCCGCAGAGCAGCGAGCCGGCTGGGGCCAATCGCGACCCGATCCATTTCATGATCATCCACCGCAAGGGGATGGGCACCAAGAACGAGGTGCAGACCATTATCGGCTATCCGTTCAACACCACGGCAGCCAATGCCAGTGCGTCGGTGGATGGCAAGTCCTATCCCATGGTCACCGAAGGCTCGGCCGCCTGGCTGGCTTCGACCGGGGACGAGGGCGGCTTCGTGCAGGCCTTCAAGGCCGGCAGCAACCTCGTGGTGCGCGGCACCAGCCAGCGTGGCACCAATACGGTCGACACCTATTCGCTGTCGGGCGCCACAGCGGCGATGAATGCCATCGACGCCGCCTGCGCGTGATTTTTATGGGTTGCCCGTCATGGGCGATCCGCCATATCTGGGCAAGGGACCAAGGTCCTTTGCCCTTTGCCGTTTGACGAGGCCCTGATGTTCCGATCCGTCCCTGCGCTCGTGCTGGTCGCCAGCCTTGCCTTCACCGCCGGCGCCAATGCCCAGCAGGTGCGGCTTCTGGGCGAGCATCGCGCCTGGTCGAGCTACGCCGCCAATGACGCAAGCGGGGAGGCCTGCTTTGCCATGACCAAGCCGGAAAGCGTGGCGCCGACGCCCGATGGCTATAGCCAGGCCTATATCTACATCACCAATCGTCCGGCCGAGAATGTCAGCAACGAGTTCAACCTCGTGGCCGGTTTCAGCTTCCAGCCCGACAGCCTGGCGACGGTCAGTGTCGGCGGGCAGGTGTTCAATCTCTTCACCCAGGGCGATGCTGCCTGGCTCGACGATACCGGCCAGGCCGAGGCGCTGGCCACGGCAATCCGCGCGGGCTCGTCCATGGTGGTCGAGGGGACGACTGCTGCCGGCATCAAGGTGACGCAGAACTATTCTCTCTCGGGCGCCACCGCGGCGCAGCAGTCCATCGGCGCCGAGTGCTGAGACGGGCATCCCGCCCAGCGCAAGCCTGCTGCACGACCCCGTGACTTTGCGAAATCCGCGCCCATATGCTATTGGCCGCGCCAATCCCGCATCTTCCTGACCCCTGTGTAGCCACGCCATGAGCATTGCGCTGAACCTTGACCATTCGACTGCCCTCCGCCCTGCGGTGGCGAGCCGGCCGTCGCTGATCGGTCTGTCCAAGCCGCAGCTCGCCGAGGCGCTGACCAGTGCGGGCATTGCCAGCGACAAGGAGGCGCGCATGCGTGCCAGCCAGTTGTGGAACTGGCTCTATGTCAACGGCACCACCGATTTCGACAAGATGACGAACGTGGCCAAGCCCGTTCGCCAGAAGCTGGCCGACAGTTTCCTGCTCGATCGGCCCGAGATCGTCACCGAACAGGTCTCCTCCGATGGCACCCGCAAGTGGCTGTTCCGCTTTCGTGACCCGGCTAATCCCAACTATCCGCCGGTCGAGGTCGAAACCGTCTATATCCCCGAACAGGATCGCGGGACCCTCTGCGTCTCCTCGCAGGTGGGCTGCACGCTGACCTGCTCGTTCTGCCATACCGGCACGCAGAAGCTGGTGCGCAACCTCACCGCCGGCGAAATCCTGGGTCAGATCCTTATGGCGCGCGAGCGGCTGGGCGATTTTCCCGGCGGCACCCGCCCCGACGACGGGGGCCTGGTGCCCCATGGCGATACCCGCGCCATCACCAATATCGTGATGATGGGCATGGGCGAGCCGCTCTACAATTACGAGAACGTCAAGCAGGCCCTGCTGATCGCCTCGGCCGGCGATGGCATGTCGCTGAGCAAGCGCCGCATCACACTCTCGACCTCGGGCGTCGTGCCTTTCATCGAGCCGACCGGCCGCGAGATCGATGTCATGCTGGCCATCTCGCTGCATGCCACCAACAATGACCTGCGCGACGTGCTGGTGCCGATCAACAAGAAGTGGCCGCTCGAGGAACTGCTCGAAGCCTGCCGCAACTATCCCGGCCTCTCCAATGCGCGGCGCATCACCTTCGAATATGTGATGCTCGACGGCATCAATGACAGCGATGCCGAGGCGCGCGAACTGGTGCGGCTGCTGGCCGGCATTCCGGCCAAGATCAACCTCATCCCGTTCAATCCCTGGCCGGGCGCCAATTACGGCACCTCGCCCTCGTCGCGCATCGAGCGCTTCGCCGATATCGTCAACAAGGCCGGCTATGCGTCTCCCGTCCGCACCCCGCGTGGCCGCGACATCTTCGCCGCGTGCGGGCAGCTCAAGAGCGAAAGCGAACGGCTGAGCAAGAAAGACCGCGACGCACTGGCGGGGGTCTAGGTCCGTGCTAGACTGGCCTCGCGGATCGGGAGGCCAGCATGATGCAATCCGGACTTGGCGCAATCGGCCAGCTCAGCCGCAGCGTCAGTGACATTGCCGCCGCCGAGGCCTGGTGGCGGGACGTGTTGGGCCTGCCCCATCTCTATACATTCGGCAATCTGGCCTTCTTCGATTGCTCCGGCACAAGGCTGATGCTCAGCGCCGAGCCGGGCGAGAGCCATGCCAGCATCATCTATTTCCGTGTAAGCGACATCGCCGCCAGCCATGCGGAGCTTTTGGCGCGCGGCGTCAGCTTCATCCAGCCGCCGCAGGTGATCCATCTCCATGCCGATGGCGTGGAGGAATGGATGGCGTTCTTTGCCGACAATGAGGGGCGGCCGCTGGCGCTGATGAGCCAGGTGCGGCCGGGCTGATCACTTCCGGCCTTCGGCCAGCAGGATCGTCGCGGCAAAGGCGGTGAAGACGCCGGCAAAGGTCCAGTTCAGCGCCCGCTGCACCCAGAGATTGCGCGACAGCACGGCGGCGAGCGCCTCGGCCGCGAGCACGGTCAGCACCGCCAGCGGGATCGAGACGATGATGAATTCGGCGCCCAGCGCGAAGAGCTTCTGCGGTGCGGCCGGATCGGCGCGGTCGACGAACTGGGGCAGGAAGGTCATGAAGAACAGCACGACCTTGGGGTTGAGCAGGTTGATGCCCACCCCGGTCACATAGCTCTGCATCAAGGTCGGCGCCTTGGGCGCCTTCTGGGCGATGCGGATGCCGCCGCCATGCATGATGGCCTGCCAGGCCAGCCAGAGCAGGTAGAGCGCCCCGGCAATCTTGAGCAGCCAGAAGGCGGTCGGGGCCGCGACGATCAGCACGGAAATGCCGAAGGCGACGAGGCTGGTATGGACCAGGATACCGGTCATGGCGCCGGCCGCCGTCGCCAGGCCATGCGCCCGCCCATAATTGATGGCGCGGGAGATCTGCAGGGCCATGTCGGGGCCGGGGGTAATGGCCAGGACCACGGTGGCGAGGGCGAAGGCCAGGATGACGGAGAGGTCGGGAATAAAGGCGGGCATGGCGAGGGCTCCGGCGGCTGGCACTAGGGCAGGGGCAGTTCGTGGCTGTGCTTGATGGTTTCCATCGGCACGTCGGTCTTGACGCTCTGCACGCTGGGAATGCGGGTCAGGTGGTCGGACTGGAAGCGCCAATAGGCATGCAGGTCGGCGGTCACAACTCGCATGATCGCGTCGCATTCGCCAGTGGTGAGGTAACATTCCACCACTTCGGGAAACTTGCGCACGGTCTCGGCGAACTGGTGGGTGATGGCCGCATTCTGGGTCTTGAACCAGACCCGCACGAATACCGTCAGCCCCAGTCCGATCTTGGGGCCGTTGAGCACGGCAACATATTGATCGATGATGCCTTTCTCCTCAAGCAGCTTCACCCGCCGCAGGCATGGTGAGGGGGAAAGGCCCACCTCATTTGCCAGTTCCACATTGGACATGCGGCCATTGCGCTGCAATGCTCTGAGGATACGGCGGTCGACTGCATCGAGCGTTTCTGGCATTTCCTGATCACGCTGACCTTGTTGTTGGCATATCCTGCCAGAGAGTGACGGAAAGGTGCGATGATCGCAACATCATTGCGCGAAGGCTGGTTTATTCTGTCGGCACAACTCTGGGACCCATACCTATGGCAAAAGACATCAAGAAGGTCGTGCTGGCCTATTCGGGCGGCCTCGATACCTCGATCATCCTGAAATGGCTGCAGGAGACCTATGACTGCGAGGTGGTGACCTTCACCGCCGATCTGGGCCAGGGCGAAGAGCTCGAGCCGGCGCGCCGGAAGGCCGAGATGTTCGGCATCAAGGATATCCGCATCGAGGACCTGCGCGAGGAATTCGTGCGCGACTTCGTGTTCCCCATGTTCCGTGCCAATACGGTCTATGAGGGCCAGTACCTGCTGGGCACGTCCATTGCCCGCCCGCTGATCGCCAAGCGGCTGGTGGAGATCGCCCAGGAAACCGGGGCGGACGCCATCTCCCATGGCGCCACCGGCAAGGGCAATGACCAGGTCCGGTTCGAGCTGACTGCCAATGCGCTCGATCCGGCGATCAAGGTCATCGCCCCCTGGCGCGAATGGGACCTGCGCAGCCGTACGCAGCTGCTCAACTACGCCGAGCGCAACCAGATCCCGATCGCCAAGGACAAGCGCGGCGAGGCTCCCTTCTCGGTCGACGCCAACCTGCTGCATACCTCGTCCGAAGGCATGGTGCTGGAAGACCCGGCCGTGCCCTATCCCGACTATGTGCCCCAGCGCACCGTCGATCCGGAAAAGGCGCCCGATACGCCCGAGACCATCACCATCGGTTTCGAGAAGGGCGATCCGGTTTCGGTCAATGGCGTCGCACTCTCGCCCGCCGCGCTCCTGACCAAGCTCAACGAGCTGGGCGGCAAGCATGGCGTGGGCCGGCTGGATCTCGTTGAAAATCGTTTCGTCGGCATGAAGTCGCGTGGCCTCTACGAGACTCCCGGCGGGGCTATCCTGCTGGTGGCGCATCGCGGCATCGAATCCATCACGCTCGACCGCGGCGAGGCCCATCTCAAGGATGAGCTGATGCCCAAATATGCCGAGCTGATCTACAATGGCTTCTGGTTCTCGCCCGAGCGCGACATGCTGCAGGCGCTGATCGACAAGAGCCAGCAGTTCGTTACCGGCGAGGTGACGGTCAAGCTCTACAAGGGCAGCGCCAACGTCATCGCCCGCACCTCGCCCCATTCGCTCTATTCGATGGACCTGGTGACGTTCGAGGAGGGCGCCGTGGCCTATGATCACAAGGACGCCGAGGGCTTCATCCGGCTCAACGGCCTGCGTCTCAAGACCTGGGCCGCGCGCAACAAGAAGGCGCGCGTCTAGTACCAGACCAGGTAAAAAGGCCCGGTTCTCCTCAGGAGGCCGGGCTTTTTGCTGCCCGCCGGCAAAAATAATTCTCCCGCCGAAGTTAATCGCCCGTTAACGGGATCGATTTAGCGTCTGGCCGGTGTTGTTCATGAGCACACATTAGGGGGAACCGGCGCGTGCGGTCAGTAGAGGCTGGCAGCTTGAGCGAGATGGCTGAAGCCTTGCTGCTCGATGCTGCGCTCGAGAACATTCCCTATGGATTCTGTGTTTGGTCCCCCCAGTTCCGGCTGGTGATGTGGAACAAGCACTATCGCGACATCTATGGTTTTCCTGCAGATTCCATCTACCGCGGCATGACCCTCGAAGAGATCGTGCAGCTCTCGGTGCAGCTGGGCAACCATCCCGAACTGAGTTCGGAAGCATTCTACGAAGAATACACGGCCGATCTGCTGTCCAATCGCAGCGGCGCGCGCACCAAGAGCCAGGAAATGGTGCATGGCGGCCGCATCATCGAGACCGCCCATGTCTATTCCGAGGCCTTGGGCTGGGTGGTGACGCATGAGGACATCACCGACGAGATCGCCCGCACCGAGGTCGTGCAGAAGCGCAAGCTCGAGCTGGAGCGGCAGAATATCCGGCTCGACGCGGCGGTGAACAATATAAGCCAGGGCCTGTGCATGATGGACGCCAAGGGGCGGCTGGTCATCTGCAACGAGCCCTATGCCCGCATCTACAACCTGCCCGAAAACCTGCTCAAGCCGGGTACCCAGCTCGAGGATATCCTCAGCCACCTGTTCGACATGGGCATGAGTGCGGGCAGCACGCGCGAGGAATATATCGCCTGGCGGCGCGAGGTGATCGCCCGCCGCGAATTCGGCAAGAATATCCACGAGCTTAACAACCGCACCATCATGATGCAGCACCATCCGATGAAGGATGGCGGCTGGGTGTCGACCCATGAGGACATTACCGAGCAGCGGCAGAACGAGGCGCGGATCCGCCACCTGGCGCGCCATGATGCGCTGACCGACCTGCCCAATCGCATCGAGTTTCTCGAGCAGATGGCAAAGACCGAGGCCGGCCTGTCGCGCGGCGAGATGGCGGCGGTGCTCTATATCGATCTCGATCACTTCAAGGCGGTCAACGACACGCTGGGTCACGCGGTGGGCGACGAGGTGATCAAGCAGGCCTCCGCCCGGCTCTGGGGCACGACGCGGGAAACCGATGTGCTGGCGCGGCTTGGCGGCGACGAATTTGCCCTCCTGATGCGGCCCATCGACAGCGCCGCCGACGCGGCCAAGGTGGCCGACCGCATCATCAAGGCGATCGGCACGCCCATGCTGATCGGCGGCCAGCAGATCGAGATCGGCGCCAGCGTCGGTATCGCAGTGGGGCCGGGCGACGGGGTCAAGACCGATACGCTGGTCAAGAATGCCGACCTGGCGCTCTACAAGGCCAAGAGCGAGGGCCGCTCGACCTATCACTTCTTTGAAACCGGCATGGATGCCGAGCTGCAGCAGCGGCGCTCCATCGAGGCCGGATTGCGGCTGGCGCTGCAGCGCGATGAACTGCGCCTGGTGTTCCAGCCGTTGCTGGGCCTGGCGGAAAACCGGGTCACCTGTGTCGAGGCGCTGCTGCGCTGGGACCATGAAGGCCGCACCATCTCGCCCACCGAGTTCATCCCGATTGCCGAGGAAACCGGCTTGATCGTGAACATCGGGGAATGGGTGCTGCGGGAGGCCTGCAAGACTGCCGCGGGCTGGCCGGGTGACGTGCGTGTCGCCGTCAATCTCTCGCCCATCCAGTTCAAGAACAAGGACCTGGTCGGCGTGGTCAAGTCGGCGCTGGCCGATGCCCGGATCGCCGCCACCCGGCTCGAGCTGGAAATCACCGAAACACTGTTGCTGGCCGAAAACGACACCAATCTTGCCGCCCTGCACGAACTGCGTGCCATGGGCGTGCGCATCTCGATGGATGATTTCGGCACCGGCTATTCCTCGCTGAGCTACCTGCGCAGCTTTCCCTTCGACAAGATCAAGATCGACCGCAGCTTCATGCGCGACCTGACCAGTCGGGGTGACAGCCAGGCCATCATCAAGGCGGTGGTGGGGCTCGGCCAGTCGCTGGGCATGTCGACCACCGCCGAGGGTGTCGAGACCGAGGAACAGCTTGAAATGGTCCGCGGCCATGGCGTCTCGGAAGTGCAGGGCTTCCTGTTCTCGCCGCCCCTGCCGCCCGCCGCGCTGGCCAACCTGCTCCATTCGGAGGCCGTCAAGGCGCAGGTCAAGAGCAAGAAGGCGTCCTGAGCGACTGCCTTGGGATCGGCCGGTTCGGCGCCGTGCCGTTAACCCCGCAACCCACCTCTGCATCCCCTGCGCTTGTGGAAAACCGCATCTTCCTGTAAGGCAGCGCCAAATGCGCCAGTTCCGCGTCTGCGGGACGTGGTGTGCGTTCACTCCCGCATGGTTCGTCCGTTGTAGTCCGCCCCTCACCGACGCGGACCCGGTTTTGGGATCATGCCAACCAGGCTGATCTCCCTTAATGTCCTTGCGCAATATCGCTATCATCGCCCACGTCGACCACGGCAAGACCACGCTTATCGACGTCCTGCTCAAGCAGTCCGGTTCGTTCCGCGAGAATGAGCGCGTCGAAGAACGCGCCATGGACAGCAACGACATCGAACGCGAACGCGGCATCACCATCCTGGCCAAGGTCACGAGCCTGCTGTGGAACGATACCCGGATCAATATCGTCGACACCCCCGGTCACGCCGATTTCGGCGGCGAGGTGGAACGTATCCTCTCCATGGTCGACGGCGTAGTGCTGCTGGTGGACGCGGCCGAAGGCCCGATGCCCCAGACCAAGTTCGTGCTCGGCAAGGCGCTGGCCCAGGGCCTGCGTCCGATCGTGGCCATCAACAAGATCGACAAGTCCGACGAGCGGCATCTCGAAGTGCTCGAGGAAATCTTCGACCTGTTCATCGCGCTCGACGCGACGCCCGAGCAGCTCGATTTCCCGGTGCTCTATGGTGCGGCCAAGCTGGGCTGGATGGCCAATGAGCCCGATGGTGCCCGCGAGAGCCTGGCGCCGCTGCTCGACAAGGTCGTCGAGCATGTGCCCGAGCCCAAGGTCGAAACCGGCCCGTTCCGCATGCTGGTCACCACCATCGAGCGCAACCCGTTCCTGGGCCGCATCCTGACCGGCCGCATCTTTTCCGGCTCGGTCAAGGCCGGCGATGCCATCCACACGCTCAATCGTGAAGGCAAGATCGTCGAGAAGGGCCGCGTCTCCAAGGTCCTGGCCTTCCGTGGCCTGGAGCGCAACCCGATCGATGTCGGTGAAGCGGGCGACATCGTCGCCATTGCCGGTCTGGAGACCACTACCGTCGCCGACACGATCTCGGTGCCGCAGAACATGGAGCCCATCCCCTCCAAGCCGATCGATCCCCCGACCCTGTCGGTGACCTTCCGCATCAATGACGGTCCGCTGGCCGGCCGCGAGGGCGACAAGGTGCAGTCGCGTGTCATCCGCGAGCGCCTGATGCGCGAAGCCGAAGGCAATGTGGCGATCCGTGTCACGCCCGGCGACGACAATGACAGTTTCGACGTTGCCGGCCGTGGCGAATTGCAGCTGGCCGTGCTGATCGAGAACATGCGCCGCGAAGGGTTCGAGCTGACCATCGGCCGCCCCAAGGTGCTGTTCAAGGAAGAGAATGGCCAGAAGCTCGAGCCGATCGAGGAAGTCATCATTGACGTCGATGACGAGCATACCGGCGCGGTCGTGCAGAAGCTGACCGAGCGCAAGGGTGAACTCACCGACATGCGTCCGTCCGGCGTCGGCCGTACCCGTATCCGCCTGCTGGTCCCCACCCGTTCGCTGATCGGCTACCAGGCCGAGCTGCTGAGCGACACGCGCGGCACCGCCATCTTCAACCGCCTGTTCCACTCCTTCGCCCCGTTCAAGGGCGAGCTGGCCAGCCGCCGTACCGGCGTGCTGATCTCGAACGGCACCGGCCAGTCGGTGGCCTTTGCGCTGTGGAACCTGGAAGATCGCGGCCCGATCATGATCGATGCCGGCGTCGACATCTATGAAGGCATGATCATCGGCGAGCATTCCCGCGAGAACGACCTCGAGGTCAACGCGCTCAAGGGCAAGCAGCTCACCAATATCCGCACCACCTCCAAGGACGAGGCGGTGCGCCTGACCACGCCCAAGAAGCTGACGCTGGAGCAGTCGATCGGCTACATCGCCGATGACGAGTATGTGGAAGTGACGCCCAAGTCGATCCGCCTGCGCAAGATCTGGCTCGACCCCAATGACCGCAAGCGCATGAGCCGCGCCGCCAAGTCGGCGTAATCCCCTCCTAGCCTCCTCCTCACGGGGGAGGTGCTGCTCCACTCGAGGGCACGATCCAGCCATAGGCCACAGATCTGTACCTCCCCGCGATGGGGGAGGTAGGTGGGGGTGACGGAGCCCCGATATTGAGGGACAGCCATGACCGACTGGATCATCCAGACCATTTCCGAATTGGGATATCTGGGCATCTTTCTCGTCATGCTGGCCGAATCGATCTTTCCGCCGATCCCGTCCGAACTCATCATACCCTTTGCCGGCTTTGCGGCCGCCAATGGTGATCTCAACCTGTTCGGTGTGCTGGCGGCCGCGACAGTGGGTGCGGTGGTGGGCATGCTGCCCTGGTATTTTGCCGGGCGGCTGTTCGGGCTTGCCCGCCTGCGCTACCTCGCCGACCGGTTCGGGCGGATCATGGCCTTCAATGCCGACGAGATCGACATGGCGGTGGGCTGGTTCACCCGCTTTGGTCCTGCCATCGTGCTGGTGGGCCGGCTGATCCCGCTGATCCGCACGCTGATTTCCATCCCCGCCGGCCTGTCGCGCATGAGCCTGCCGGTGTTCCTCGTGGCGTCGATCAGCGGCGCGCTGATCTGGAACACCTTCCTCACCATGGCCGGCTATCTGCTGCACGAGCACTACGAGGTCATCGAAGTGGTGCTCGATCCGCTGAGCTACGTCGTGCTCGCGCTGGTCGTGCTGGCCTACCTGCTCAAGGTCATCTTCTGGAAGCCGAGCCGCGCCCGGGCCTGATCCTCGCGTTCTTGCAAAATGCGATTCTCTTGCATTCTGCAACGCCGCCACTGCCGCAAACTGCGACCATTCCTGCCAATTCCGGCGTCAGGCCCCGGTCTGCCGTGCTTCCGCCATCTGGCACGCTTCATGCAATGAGGCCGGTGTCCGGAGAGTGTAGTTCTGCGTACCGGACAGTCAGTCATTGAGGCCTCGTTCCGTGCGACCGGAGCGGGGCCTTCATGCTGGCGGGTCCTGCACTTGTCGCAAGCGCCGGTACATACTAGATAATTCGCCGACCCTGGAGACCACTGATGCAAGCAGTACTGGCCGTCATTCTGTACATTATTGAAATCTACCGCTGGGTGCTGATCGCGATGATCATCATGAGCTGGCTGATTTCGTTCAATGTAATCAATACGCGCAACCAGTTCGTCGAGGGCCTGTGGCGGGTGCTCAACCAGCTCACCGAGCCGGTCCTGCGGCCGATCCGCCGGGTGATGCCCAATTTCTCCGGTCTCGATATCAGCCCGATCATTGCCTTCGTGCTGCTGTTCTTCATCGAGCAGATCATCCGCATCTACCTGTTCCCGATGGTGCGCTCGGCCGGCCTCTAGGCCTTGAGCAGTCCGTCCTGCTACCGGCTCGGCCCCGCGGGGCTGAGCCTTTTCGTTCGGGTCACCCCCAATGCCGGGCGCGACGCCATCGAGGGCGTCGAGATCCGCGACGATGGCAGCGCCGTCCTCCGCATCCGCGTCAAGGCCGTGCCCGACAAGGGCAAGGCCAACGCGGCGGTGGTGGCGCTCTTGGCCAAGGCGCTCGGCCTGCCCAGGTCATCGCTCGCGGTCACCAGCGGCGAGACCAGCCGGTTCAAGACCATTGCGGTGCCGGGCGACGGCGTGGCGCTTGCGGCCCGCCTGGCAGCCCTGGTCGATCCCCCCGCCTGACGCGGTGCCCGGTGGCGCGCATGCCGCTGCCCGTGACAAATCATCGCAATATCGATTGCTTAACCAAGCAATCCCGCTAATCTCCCTGGCGGAGGGGGCTCAGAGGAGGGCAGGCCCGTGCCGGTTGGAGGACCGGTATCGGCCATGCGTTTTGAGTCCCCGGGAGAGAAATCTAGAGGGACTCAACTAATGACTTTGGCACTCTGGCTGATCGTCGTGTGTGGCGCTCTGTCCATCGTCTATGGCGTCATCACCACGCAGCAATTGCTGGCCGCCGATTCCGGTTCGGCCCGCATGCAGGAAATCTCGGCGGCGGTGCGCGAAGGCGCGTCGGCCTATCTCAAGCGGCAATATACGACCATTGCCATTGTCGGCGTGGTCATCCTGATCGCCGCCTTCTTCCTGCTCGGCATCTATGCCGCCATCGGCTTCCTGCTCGGCGCCGTGCTGAGCGGCGCGGCCGGGTTCATCGGCATGAACGTTTCGGTGCGCGCCAATGTGCGCGTGGCCCAGGCGGCTATCGGCTCGCTCGGCAAGGGGCTGGACCTGGCCTTCAAGTCCGGCGCCGTCACCGGCATGCTGGTGGCGGGCCTGGGGCTGCTCGGCGTCACGCTCTATTTCATCGTGCTGACCCAGTTCCTGGGCTTTGCCTTCAATGACCGGGTGGTCATCGATGCGCTGGTGGCCTTCAGCTTCGGCGCCTCGCTGATCTCGATCTTTGCCCGTCTGGGCGGCGGCATCTTCACCAAGGGTGCCGATGTCGGCGGCGACATGGTGGGCAAGGTCGAGGCCGGCATTCCCGAGGACGATCCGCGCAACCCGGCCACCATTGCCGACAATGTCGGCGACAATGTCGGCGATTGCGCCGGCATGGCGGCGGACCTGTTCGAAACCTATGTGGTGACCATCGTCGCCACCATGGTGCTGGCAGCCATCATCCTGCCCGAGCAGTTCAGGCTCATCGGCATGGTGCTGCCCCTGGCCATCGGCGGCGCCTGCGTCGTCACCTCGATCATCGGCACCTATTTCGTCAAGCTGGGCGCCGACAACAACATCATGGGCGCGCTCTACAAGGGCATCATCGCCACCGGCCTGCTCTCGCTGGTGGCCCTGTTGCCGGTGCTGTGGCTGGTCTTCGGCGATCTCAACGTCGCCATCGAGGCAACCGACAAGACCTTCACTCCGTGGAGCCTGTTCTGGTGCGGCGTGGCGGGCCTGGTCATCACCGGCCTGATTATCGTCATCACCGAATACTATACCGGCACCAACCGCCGCCCGGTCAATTCCATTGCCGAGGCCTCGGTCACCGGCCATGGCACCAATGTCATCCAGGGCCTGGCGGTATCGCTCGAATCCACCGCCCTGCCGGCCATCGTCATCATCGCCGGCATCATCGTCACCTACAATCTGGCGGGCCTGTTCGGCATCGCCTTTGCGGTGGCGACCATGCTGGCGCTGGCCGGCATGGTGGTGGCGCTCGATGCCTTCGGCCCGGTCACGGACAACGCTGGTGGCATTGCGGAAATGGCCGGCCTCGACGAGAGCGTGCGCCACAATACCGACGCGCTCGATGCGGTGGGCAACACCACCAAGGCGGTCACCAAGGGCTATGCTATCGGTTCGGCCGGCCTCGGTGCGCTGGTGCTGTTTGCCGCCTATACGCAGGACCTGATCTACTTCTCGGGCCTGCCCGATGCGCCGGCCATCTTCCAGGGCATGGGCGAGCTTACCTTCTCGCTGGCCGATCCCTATGTCGTGGTGGGCCTGCTGTTCGGTGGCCTGCTGCCCTTCCTCTTCGGCGGCATGTCGATGACTGCCGTGGGCCGCGCCGCCCAGTCGGTGGTGGTGGAAGTGCGCCGCCAGTTCAAGGCCGATCCGGGCATCATGGCCGGCACGTCCAAGCCAGACTATGCGCGGGCCGTCGACATGCTGACCAAGGCGGCGATCAAGGAAATGATCGTGCCGTCGCTGCTGCCGGTGCTCTCGCCCATCGTCGTGTTCTTCGTGATCTACTGGATCGGCGGCGCCGCTGCCGGCTTCTCGGCCTTAGGCGCCATGCTGATGGGTGTCATCGTCACCGGGCTCTTCGTCGCCATTTCCATGACCGCCGGTGGCGGCGCATGGGATAATGCCAAGAAGAGCTTCGAGGACGGCTTCACCGACAGCCACGGCGTCAAGCACCTCAAGGGATCGGATGCCCACAAGGCCTCCGTCACCGGCGACACCGTCGGCGACCCCTACAAGGACACGGCCGGCCCCGCCGTCAACCCGATGATCAAGATCACCAACATCGTGGCCCTGCTGCTGTTAGCGGTGCTGGCGCATCTGGGGTAGCGAGGCACTGCCTCGACCGAAACTGAAGAAGGCCCGGGGGAAACTCCGGGCCTTTTTTCGGGACGTATGCAGTTCGGAGGGCCCCACCAATCTCGCCCCATCCACTAGACGGCACCTCCCCCTTGATGGGGGAGGCCGGGAGGGGGCACTTCCGCAAGCAGGCGCCGATGGGGCGCTATGTGGTGGATTTCGTCTGCCACCGCGCCAAGCTGATCGTCTAGATCGATGGCGACAGCCACTATACCGATCAAGGCATTGCCCATGATGCGGCACGAACGCTTTCCTGGTTGGCGAAAGCAACGCCGGCTCTTCCCTGCGTTGATCGCTTCAATCGAGGATTGCCGTTGTGGATCGTCCAA
>JADKLW010000053.1_pt1 | contig 78403 bp, 90 predicted proteins | sample 8641881 | NCBI WGS metagenome assembly JADKLW01 (sample SAMN16272185, study PRJNA661076) | feces metagenome | isolation source: fecal sample from diarrhoea affected cattle B | host: Bos taurus | place: South Africa: Lokaleng Village, Mahikeng | collected 2019-09
TTGCCGGGAGTAAGTGACACCAAAATCTGGATTGCCACCGAGTGGGATCGTAGTGCAACTACTGTGTTATTTCCAAGCGAACATTAAATTACAGCCATGAACTTACGAATTGAAAAAATTTTCAGAGAAGAAATGAAAGGAGATAAGTCTTTTCAAGAAAAAGAGCATCCATTATCATTGCTTTTTGGCGGAACAAAATATACCAAACAGGAAATGAGAGAAACTTGGGATAGCGGAATTAAACTTGGAATTGAAATAGGTTTGCGAAAAGCAAGTTTAGAAGGTCAAAGAATTGAACTTAATCATAATACACCCAATGGAAAACATAGGGAATTTCTTGAAAAGTTTTATCAGTTGGCTGCCGAATATAATTGTGCTATTCAATATCACCCAGAAGATGGAATGGTGGTTATCGCAAAATAATTTAATATGAAACTAAACAATTTAGTACCCATGACTGATTTTGTAAATCAAATTGGGAATATGGAAAATTATCCCGGGCATGAGAAAGCATTGAGCTGGATTTACAATTACGCTACTTTTCTCAAACAGCCTTTGAGGCTTGAAATGTTTGTGCCATGTGATGATAATGGGAATGTTTTGGAAGAGCCAACACGAGATAACTTTTTAACTCATGGAATATGCAGGACTGACGATTTTACAAAAGCATTAAAAGAGTATAAAAAAGCCAAAGAAAAAGTTTTGTTTGAGCATCCACTCTCGTCTTTAGATATGATAAAAGATTATATCAGAGCAAAAAATACTCTTGAGAATTTTGTTGATATGCAAGTTAGCAGAGGAAGGATTATGAAGTTAAACAAAAATGGCATAAACGCAATCTTTGGAACTGTCGCATAACGCCCAGCTTTGCGAAGTACACAATATTTTGCAAAACTGGGGTTAGAAAAACAAAAATATTTAAAATGGAAACACTATACAGAAAAGAACAGATTTTAAACATCATAGACCAATGCTTTAAAATGTATGCAAGTGATTATAGAAATGACGCAAGAATATATGCGACTAAAATTATCGAAGAAGTCCCAACCACAATCAAACCCGACAATACCGAAGTAATCCAACAGCTGGAAGCGGAGAAAGCTGAACTTTTGGAAGCGTTGGAGTATGCTGTTAAATGGTTCTATTCTGATGATCTTGATGAAGAATTGGGAATTGGCAAAATCGAATCCCTAATCCAAAAACACAGAAAAGGCAACAACATAATTAGATGAAATGAGAATACTAGAACTAACGATAATTGAAAAAATAGATTACGAACCTACTAAGAACGTAAGGTTTAGAATTAATCTAGAAGAGATTGATAGTTTACCTACATCACTAAAAGGTGTAGCATTAGAGCAAATCCTTACATTCATGAAAGAGAGGATAGAAGATGACGAATCTAATAGTTTAATTAATTTAGAAGTAAAAAAAGATGCCAAGAAAAACAGATAATGTTTCGATCAATAACAGAGAATTGGATCGGAGAGTAAAGCTAACAGATGCAGATAGAGTGCAAATCCGGATTCTTTATGAGTCCGGAGATTTCTCTTACAAGAAACTTGCATTGATGTTTGGTGTTTCAAAAAGGTTAATTTCATTTATAATTAATCCTGAGAAACAGAAAGCAAATTTGGAAGCACGCGCAAAACGTGGTGGTTGGAAACAATACTACGATAAAGACAATCATGCCAAATCAACAAAAGAACATCGTGAATACAAAAAGAAACTTCACGAGGAAGGCAAATTAACACTGGGGGCTCCGCCCTTAAAAAAAATAATAGATGGCACATAAACTTAAGGTATGGTACGGTGTAGACCGCCTCAATAAAGTCATGAAAAAACCTTCTGTTTCTATAGTGTTTGAGAATTCAATACACTTGCATGAGGAGATTTTAGAAAAGAAAGTTCGCCAGCGTATGGATGTTGCATACATGCGCTATCAAACGGACGAAGAATCGTTGGGTGCCGAAGATGCGACAAGGATATTTCAAACTTGGACCATGGAAATCTACGGCAAAGCATACAAGGGAGATATTGAATATTTGTTGAATCAGAATTCCCTCGCTGATGAAAACAATGTTTCTCTTGAAGAAAGAGAGGTGATCAAGCAGAAGCTCCGGGAGCTCTTGAAGAAACGATATCCGGATTTATTTAACGGACAAGAAAACGTCCAACTTAAACTACCATTTTAATATGAAAAAATTATTGTTCGTAACCGCCATACTTATTGGCGGTTTTTTTATGGCGCAAACGCAAAAAACTAAAGAGTTTGCAAGACTGTACTCTCACTTTGTAAGTGTAAAAGAAGGTGAAGGGGCAAGTGATGTTGTAAGGTTCCCATCAAAAGTAATTTACAATTACGGAAATGAAGCCTACGTCCAAGTGACGGTTAGAAATTCAACTTATCTATACGAGATAATTGGAAAAAAGACTAAGGGTTCAGATGACACATTCGGAGCCTATGAGTCTCACCAAGCTCTTGATCAGAATGAGGATCTCTATATTATTTCGGTATTTGCTGATGCGGTTTTAATATTCAATTCAAGGACTAATAATTCAGTGTTTTTCTTTAACAAGTAAATCAAACGAAAATGGCTAAAAAAACAAAAATCTTAGAAACCGTTTACCGAGTATGGGTAAGCGATGAAATCATCACAACAACAAATGATTACGATTCCGCCAAAGCAGCTTTTGATAAGCTGCCGAAAGGTACACGGATAAACCAATGCCGGGTTCTTGAAAGAATAGAAGTGCTTGAAGATGATCTTAGGGAACTTCGTAATCCTGTAAAGAAATGACATCTTACAACGGCCGGCATTTCAAATACGGAATACGGAAATTTATGTATGGTAAAATACCCAAGTATTTTATTAATGTATACATAGAGTGTGGCGGAGTGTATTATCAATTGGCCCAGAAAAATAATTTTAATTTTGGTGCCGATGATGAAGAAACTGCTAAACGTAGGATTCAGAAAATTCTGAAAAGACATTGTGTCGGCACACCTGCTGAACTACCAATGAAAAAACTGCCAATCTTTGATGATGGATATCAAGAAACATTATTTTAATTTAAAATCCAATATTATGAAAGTAGAAATTTGTTATGCTACATTGTCAAAAAGACATCCAAGGTTCTGGAAGGAACTGGAGTTTAAAGATGATCAACACCTTCAGAATTATATCGCTAAAGCGACTAGAGAAGGTAAAAAGATCATTCAGTGGATTGTGGTAAGCGATCCATGCGTTTGGGTTCTTCCTATTGATTCTTATCCGGAATCAGTTAAACCTTCACTTTCTGTAGCTAAAAGGGTTGGTATTAGATATTCTATTCCTCAGTTTGAAAAAAAAGTAAATCAAGATCAAATTGATCTGGAAAACAGTTTTATTTATTTTGAAAACATTAAAACCGAAAGCGATGGATAGTGAAGTTTCCATTAATGATTTACGATTTATAGTGTTCTTGCTAGATCGGTTATATGCAAATGAGCATGAAGGCATTGTATTTACCAAATATGCTGATGCACAAAAATTTGTTGCAGACGAACTTGCTGAATATCCCAATTACAGAGTGATAATAGCAAGTTTTGTAGAGAATCCTAAAGCCAAAGAAAGATACATATCTAAAGTACAAACTTTTGGATTTAAAGGAGATAAAAAATTCACGAACCAAACTAAATTATTTTAAAAAAATAGAAATGACAAAGTATTTGCAACGGGTAAAAATTACCATGGACAGAAAGGATAAAATAATAAACAAAAGCATTACGGATTCTAGAGCAGCAGCGGATTTATTTCGACAAATGTTTCCGGAAGAAGTGATGAATGTGCATGAACAATGCTGCTGCATATTTATGAATCAAGCTGGAGATACTGTTGGCTGGTTCGTTGTTTCCCAAGGAGGAATTACCGAAGCTGTAGTCGATGTAAGAATGATATTTTCAGCAGCACTCAATTGTCTAGCAACATCGTTTTTTATCGCTCATAATCATCCATCAGGAAGATTAATACCAAGTGAATCAGATAAAAAGATAACAAAGCAACTTGTAGAGGGCGGTAATATATTGCGTATTAAACTACTTGATCATCTTATACTTACTGATGATTCGTATTATTCTTTTGCAGACGAAGGTTTATTATGACAAGAAAATTGTATATAACGAATGGAAATTAACTTTTAAACAATTAATTATGGGATTTTTTAGTTGGAAAACACAAGACACCAATAGATCTATTTGTAACAGTTTTAGTTCAAGAATTACCTTTTCAGTTACCATGAAAGATAACAAAGGAAACAGCTGGACTGATGAAAACTATGATGGTTATGGAAATTTTGGTGGAAAAGATTTCTATGAACTTCTTGCAGAAATGAATGGAAAGAAAACCAGAGATGAAGGAATAAACATTTGGTTTGGCAATGAACCTTTTATTTCTCCAAATCTGAATGAAAACCCTGATCTACCATGGACTCATTCTAAACCAGAAGAATGTGAAGATCAAGGATTCTTTTATTATGATGGTGAAGATGAAGATGAAGATTACAATGACGATTATTAATAATTTTTAAATCATGAGCAGAAACTTCCCTATCTGGAACAAGGTGCAAAACTGTACCTACCAGAGCGACAAATCTTACGGTAACAAATCAACCGGAGAAGTAGAAATTTTAGTGGGTTCCTCAAAAAGGAACTCACATTCTTTTGTAAACCACGTTATCACCAAACGAGAAACAGATTACAAAGGAGAACGAGTAGTGGTATTCAAGTTTTCAGTAGATGATGTCATACTGAAAGCGGCCATATTTAAACTAGGCAAAAATGGAACTGCCGGAGATCACATCAAAACTTTCACAAAATTAAAATCAATTAAATCTTTAAAGCTATGAATACAGACTATGTAGTAATTGGATCCATTGGGTTCGCCCAGTTAGGAAGCGGAGAGTATTTCGAAAAAGAAAAAATCGAAAAAGAAGTTATACAAGAAATTATAGCTGAAAACGAAATCTTTAAAATTCCAAAAAAGTTTGCCGGTATCGCAAGTTTAAGGTACAAGAGTTTTTCTCATGACTTTGGTACTTATCGCGAACTCTGTGTAGTGTACATACCTGATTTCTTTGACGATAATGAAGAGATGGAAGATGCCTTCTGGAACTGGGTAAACGAAATGGAATCTTTTGATTTTGAATCTGAAGAGATTATTGAACGCTGTCAGAAGCTGTATTTCAAAAAGAACGGAATGAAAGTAATTCAAGGAGGAAAATCAGGTGAACAAGGCTTAAAAATAGTTTAATTTTAAATTAGAAAATATGAATATTACAATTGAAGCGATGAAAAATTTCGCTTATTTCTGCGCAAACTATCCTAGTGATTTTATACAAAAGTGCTTTGCAGATGATGAACACATGAGGAACCATCTGCAATCAAAATTAGATTCGATTTATGATGCTCAGAAAACACCATCAGAGATCATTAAGTTCATTTTGCAGTTAAGCACCATTAATCAAAATAAGATTTTAAAATGGATCGAAGATAATTACAGCTATAATAACAAAAAATATTATGGACTTGAAGATCATGTAACCGAAGTTTGGAGAAAAAGATCTGAAAATCTTGGGCATGAAAAAGGAACTACAGAGGATTCCTATTTTGATTCTCAAGCTGATTTCTTTTCAGGAGTAATGGCTGCTTCGGGTATAATGCTACCTATTTGGTATTTTTCTATAATTGGTGATAGAAATATTCTGGAAGAATATGATGCTATTTTAAAAGCAAAAAACAATGATTCCACAGAATAATAATATTATATCTTTGTTTCAAACAAATGATTTGGCAAAGATATTTAACGTAGGACAGTTTAAGATAGGTGAATACCACATGGGAAAAATTGGAACAGACTGGATGGTCTGGTCTAATAAATTTCATTCAACCTTTAATTTGGGGCCGGGGAAAAACGACAATTTTGATCTTGCAAAAAAGAAGGCATACGATATAATAAAGTCTTACTGCATTGAGAAAAAGATAGCGCCGCCACCACCACCACCCAAATAGCGGCTCCGCCGTTAAGAATTGTTCAGGGAATTATTTAATAGTTCCCTTTTTTTAATTAACAATAAAAAATTACGTTATGAAAAGAGACCGTCGTAAACCTGATTCTCTTGAAGTTTTTAATAAAGTGATTTCTTCAGTACGGACATCTGAAAAAATAGATCATCTGGAAGGTTCAAGAAGGTACTTTGAGAACTATTGCCTGTGTTATAAGGCAAGCGGTTATGAACGACATGTTTTCGAGTATGAATACGATAATAGTCGAAACAGAATTTTCAGAAATGAAAATGAAATCATTGAAACAGAAAAGAAATGAGGAAACAAAGTAAAATGGAAAGAAATAATTTTAATTTACATTTATATGAACACAGTTTAAAAGATTTTTGCAACAATGATTTGCGAATCATTCACAAGGGAAGTAAGTATTTTTTCAGATCAAAAAAAGAGAATTTTTTATTCAGAGAAGTAGTGGTTCCTGGCAAAAAAGAGAAATTGCCTCTGATAGTTATCTTTTTAATTTGTGATGAAATTTATGCTGAAATAGAAGATTTAAGAAAAGACAATGAGGTATTTTGAAAAAAGCGAAAGATTAACGCTTGAAGAAATCCTGATTTATTATTTGAGAACTGCAAATGACTCTCCTTCCGCTGATGCTCCAAAGGTTGATCCTGTTAAGGAGTTCAAACGTCATGGTATAGCCAATCCAAATTTCTTTATCGATCCAATCCATAGAAAAATAATGAAGATTGTTTTACGAATGGATAAGGATGGAATTCCACTAAATATAGATACTTTCAAAAAACAACTTGACTTAAATTCCAAATTGGAAATTGCTGACAAGAATGAGATTTTTCAGAAGTTTTTATTTACCAAAACCGAAGAATATATTTCAGTGTTGTATTTTGAATTCTATGTGCATTGTTTCAAGGAACATATTCTAATGGATTACTGGAAACATATCTTCAAGCTTCATGAAGATAGGTCTTGGAAGTCCTTAGATGTTATCCAGAATTCATTTGCTATTGTAGATGGGTTTGAGAAATTATGGGGAGGGTTTACCGAGAATGTAGTTCATTCAAATAATGAATCTCTTAAAGAAGAATTGATTGAAAGGGTAAGGAATGTTCAAGAAGGTAAATCTACATCTGTAAAGATTGACTTACCGGAATGGGATGATTTTACCGGAGGATTCGAGAATTCTGAACTTTACCTGATTGCGGGAAGGCCGTCAATGGGTAAGACTACGGTTGCAATAGCGTTTGCAAAAAGAATGATTTATCGTAGTAAAAAAGTTCATTTGTTTACTCTTGAAATGACTAGAAAGCAAATTATCCACAAGTTTATTTCAGATGATTTAGGAATAAGCTATCGGAAGATAAAACGCGGTGATTTAACAGACGAAGAATTGGAAAAGGTTCTTGAATCTTATGACTTATATGAGAATCATCCATATCTAGTAGTCGATGAACTTTCTACACAAACTATGACTGAACTATATGAGAAGATGAAAAACACGCCGGCAGATTGCAGGATTGTAGATTATCTTCAGCTTTTGAGACTTGATAAAAATCAAACAGCAAGAGCATCAAATAGAGAACAGGAAGTTGGTGAAATTTCAAAAGGTCTGAAAAGATTTGCAAAAGAATTTAAGAATCCTGTTATCGCATTAAGTCAATTGTCAAGAGCAGTTGAGTCTAGGCAAAACAAAAGACCTCAATTATCCGATTTAAGAGAATCAGGATCTTTAGAGCAGGATGCCGATGTAATCATATTTGTATATCGTGACGCTTATTATCAAATGCAGGCAGGTTTGCCAGTAGATTCAAAGAGTCAAGGTAACATTGAATTGATTATTGCAAAAGGCAGAGAGATTGGTTTAAGGACATTTGAAATGTGGCTTGACCTCGTTGGAAATAAAATTTACGAAGGTTTTAAATACTGAGAATAAGGCTTTATTTCCTATATTTGGAAAAAAAAGTTATGAGTTTAAAACCTTCAAAAGAAATTAGAAAACGAGCGAAAGCTGAGGGCTTTCAGATTACAGAAAAAGAAATTGACAAAATTCTAGAATTCTATACTGATCATCTTTTTGATAGATTATCAAAAGGTGAAGAAGTAAGAATCAAGGATATTGGAAAAATCAATTGCTATGTTTCTGAGGGAAAATCAATGTTAACCGGAAAACCAGTAGAGTATGAAACAGTTAAATTTAAATTCACGCCGTTTACAAAAGTTAAGTCTGAGGCTAAAGAAAGGTTATCTAAGGTACAGAAGAAGTATTTATAATCCTATTCCGTTAGATGATGAGCGATATGAGAGAATCATTGAACAAGTCTTTGAAAACAGCGACTTTTTAAGACAACTTGAAGAAACAAAATTTAAACTGAAGGATTATGATCCGGAACTTGTTGAAGATGTAATTAAATTCCATATCAGAACAATGGCTAAAGAAGTAACAAAATTACGGCCATGGAAGAGAAGAATTTACATAAGAAAGTGGGGGCATATAGAAGTTTACCCATTTTGTTATAATCCTCATTCAGTTTATTACGATCATAATGACACACAGAAAATGTTACGAAAATTCAAATCAGAAATCAACTTTTTAAAACCTAATCAAAATGAGTAGAATCATGTCAGGGCCAAAGGCTCCAATTGCAAACAACGACGATGGTCGTAAATTTCACAGCAGCTATCAACTTCCTGAAGAAGGAATTCATCACGCAATGCTTATTGGATTTGTAGTACTGGGTACTTACAAAAAAGCGTTCGGAAATGAAGAACCTAAAGACAAGAAGGAATGTGTTTTAATTTGGGAATTCCCATGTATTCATCAACTGGTGTATGAGGATGACACTGAAAAGAAACCGTTCAGAAAATCTCAGATCATGGGATATTCTATGCATGAAAAAGCAAATTTGACAAAGGTTGTCAATGCGCTATGTAATGGCCAGAAAACGGCTGCTGAAATAGAGCAGCTGGATTTGTTTACCTTGGTTGGAAACAGAGTTATATTGGGCGTAAGCCATAAAACTTTCAACAAGGACGGAGAGGAAAAAACAACATTGAATATCGATTCTTATTCAAGAATTGGAAAAGCTCCTCTTCCAGATGATTGGGTGCCAAGTAATGAAAGATTTATGTGGTACCCCGATGGCGAAGGCAAGCATTTCAATACTGATAATTTTGCTGAATTGCCAAAATGGGTTCGTGAAAGAATAATGGATTCTCACGAGGCTATTGCGCATAAACAAAAAGGAGGAGTTTTTGCTGAGCCCAAGGAATCTCAGAAAACCAATTCAGCAGCAACACCAGGATCAAGCAATGAACCTCAAGTTCCAAACGGATATAAATTTGTGGATCTAAGCAATAGCGGTGTTGGATATGCAGAATACATTGCAGTGGGTTGGAAGAACAAAGATCTTCTTGAAAAAGGATATCTTGTGAAACTTCCGAAAGCTCCGGAACCAGCTGTGCCGGCACCACCTGCTGCACCATCAGCACCAACACCTCCAGCTGCACCATCAGCACCTGCTGCGCCATCAGCTCCAGTTGAAGCAGATAATGGAGGTGTAGCGTATGATCCATTTGCCGATGATGACGATGATGAACTTCCTTATTAATTTCATCAATTGTTTAACCAAAGCCCCGGTATTCGGGGCTTTTTAATTTTTAAATTATGGATTTTAAAATGAAAATAGATTACGACGAGGATATGAATGAGTATTTCTTAAGGTTCCTTGACGAAGATGATCGTAATAAGAAATCAAGATTTCTTAAAAGAGTTATAGAAAGCGGACAGAGCGTTGTTTTAATGAGCATTCAAGAGGATTCAAAGAAACCAACGAGAAGTCAAATTAATCTTTATAAGGCTTTCTTGATTATACTTAGAGAATATACGGGCCACAGCCAGAGTGAAATAAAAGAATCAATATTTTCAGAACTGGGATTCCCGGAAAGCGATATTTATAATTACAATCGAGAAGAGTTTAGTGAATTCATAGAGAGATTGTTTATTTATTGCAGTCAAAATGTCGGGCTTGTTCTTGAAATGATTGATGGAAAGTTAACCAATATGAACCAAAAAGAATGACAAACCTATTCACTGTACTGATCGCTATTGCGAAAATAGGCGCTATCTATGCTCAGCAAAGAAGAGATAGACAGGCCTTTCAAGCAGCAGTAACTTTACTAATAATGATAGTCATTATTAGAAACGAAGAGGGAAAAAAAAGAAGTTTTAATAATAAATATTTACGAAAAGATGAGTTTTAAACCAACACCATCGCAGGAAAAAGCCTTGTCAACAATTAAGAAATTCATTAATGAACCGTGTGGAAACAAATTCAGTGAAAGAGTTCTTGTTGTCACAGGACAAGCAGGTACCGGCAAAACTACAATTTTGAAGTTTGCCCTAGAGAAATTAATTGCTCAAGATTTGAGAAATTCTATCTATAAAGAAGAAGATTTTTTCTCAGATTTTATGAACTCAATCCCTAATGTTATGGGAGTGACGATTTCACATAAAGCAAAATTAAGACTACAGGAAAGCATTCCAAATGCTTCTACTTATGCAGCGTTTTTCGGATTAAAACCGGTGTATGATTTTGATGGATCTATTTCTTTTGAAAAACAACACAGTCTTAATTCAAAGAGAATTCTTCCACATCAATTGCCATTTATAGTAGTCGTTCATGACGAGGTTTCAATGTATGACATGCATTACTTAAAATTTATTGAGGAACATACACAGCCTGGAACCAAGATTATTCTTGTTGGAGATCCAAGTCAGCTTCCACCTATAACAAAGGGAAATGTTAAAACAGATCTGGATAGTCCGTCGTTCACGTTTTTCAAGAATGTAGTAAAGCTTGAAGAGAGGGTTCGTCAGACTGTGGGTAATCCTATTTTAGATTTAGCTACTGCAATTCATGAAGAGATTTTTGGAGGAAAAAACATTCAGAGAATTCTGCAAATAATCAATGAAGATAAGTTCAGCGATGGCATAGGGTATCGAAAAATCCAACCAACTGAACTTGTGAAGGATTACCTTTCAACTTATGCTGAAAATGATCAGACTAGGGTTATTTGTTACCGAAATAAGAAAATTGACTTGATCAACAATCTTATTAGGAAGAAGATGTTTGAAGATGCTTCAAGTATTTTCGTTGAAGGAGATGCTCTGTACATGAATCAAACTTACATTAACAAGGAAGAAGTCGTTTTTTATAATTCTGAAGAATTTAGAATTAGAGCAATAAGCGAAGTTTATGTCAATGAGGTTCATTGTTACAAAGCGCAAGTCAAGGGAGATCCTAGCGCAAGCATATTTCTTGTTTCCGAGATAGGGCAAAAGGTTTATAAAAACAAAATGAAAGAACTGAAAAATAAGGCTATAAATGCAGATTTCAGATATAAATCTAAAGCCTGGGAAAAGTATTATGACTTCAGAGATCTTTATGCAGATGTGTCTTACGGATATGCTTTCACGGCATATAAGGCTCAGGGCTCAGGTTTCAAAAATGTTTATGTAGATGTTAATGATATTTTAACTACACCCATTTCTGACAAGAGGAAATTGCAGACATTATACACCGCGGTAACGCGAGCAACCCATCAAGTAATATTCTTTTAATGGAACCACTTATTTACGAAGAAAGTAAATTACAAGGACCGGTGATTAAAATGAACAAAGTTTGTTTAGTGGATGCTGATTTTATCAAGCATATAGCATTCAGTCGCGGTCAAAATGTAATTGCTAAAGAAATGATCGAAGATTTAGTCACGATCAAGAAAGTACACAGAGCAGAAGCAATAGGAATGTGCGAAGATTTAATTCGCCATATTCGAGATCCTATTGTATTCTGCTTTAGTGGAAAGTCCTATAATACATTCCGGTACAAGTTAGCATTGGAAAAAGAGTATAAAGGAAACAGGAAACATGCTGATTTAAGCATTGAGGAAATTAAGGCAAAAACTGAAATAATGCAGGAGGTGATGGAATCAATAATCAATAATTACGTTTGCCTTATTTTCGACGATCTGGAAGCAGATGACTTGTTATCTATGCTTCAAGACGAGGACACTTACATTTATTCTAAAGACAAGGATTTGTTGCAGATTCCGGGATTACATTATGATCACCAATCCGGTAAAGTCATATCTGTAACCCCCGATGAAGCATATAGGTTTTTAGCTACTCAATTACTAACCGGAGACTCCACAGATAATATTTGTGGAGTAGCCGGAATCGGGCCTAAAAATGCTGAAAAAATCCTCAAAGATGTAAGTCCTAAGAATTTAATGAACGCTGTATATAGGCAGTATAAATTGAAATATGGAATTATAAAAGGTACTGATCTGTTCAGCCAGAATTGGATGTTAATCAAATTGAGGATGAATCATGGTGAATATTTTATGGAAAAATATAAATCAGCATTCTCTCTTATCGAAAGTATAAAGAAAAATAACTTATCTTTAACCCCTTAACTTAAGCAATATGTCAACTAAAAAGCAACCGACAAAAACGGTAGATGAATCTGTAAAAATCTACCCAGTGGAAATCGAACTTACAGAAACTTTCCTTGAAAAAAATCCTACAATCAAGGAAATGTACAAAGAAGGTGAACTCAAAATAGAACTATCCTCACAGATAGAACCTGATTTTGCTGAAACCATTACAGATGTGATAGCAGATTTAAAATCCAGAGAACTTGTTTTATTCAATCCATTGATTTCGGCAATAAACAATATTGCTGAATTTCAAAATGTAGTCGGTACCACAAAGCCTAAAAGAACGGCAGAAATGGACGATAAGGAATATGAAAAAACTGTCCGGGATTGGATTAAGTCAGAAGAGGAAGTGATCAAGAAAATGACCTCTATGATCAGATCATTCAACGGTAGCGCTACCAGTTCAAAAAAGAAAATCAAAGAACCGATTATTGCTGCAGGAAAAAAGATTGATATTCTTTATAACGCTTTGAAAGACTTTTCAGATAAGGTCAAATCAAAGGTTGAAAGTAACTTCAAACCGTTACTTGATGAAAAGGCTGAGATTGAACAAAAGAAGCTCGATGCTTTGAAGGCTGCTGAGACTGCTCAAATTGCAGAGCTAGAACAGAAGAATGAGGAGGCTAATCAAAAGATCCTGGAGCAATCAAAAAAGGTAACTTATGCTGATCTGACAATGGAAATAACTCAGTATTTCTCTGAAATAGATAGCCAAATAGATCAGTTAAATATTTCCGGATTACAAGTTCTTAGAAATTCTGTAAGCGAAAAACAGTTTGAAATAAATGGTGTTGGCCCACTAGAAGAAGCTAACCTTGCTAAACTGATTAATACCATGAAAGAGAGTTCTATTTTAAAGATAGACTCTCATATCGCAGGAGACAAGGATCAGTTTGAGAAATCAGAAGAACAGGAATTCAAAGATAATCTTAAAAACTATCCTAATGGAGATCCTACGGTAGCTGTTACCGATAGTGAAATTTTTGTAAAAGCATCTTATCATCTTGCAAACATGAAGAGAGAATGTTCAAGAATTACTTGTGAATTTAAAGATCCTAGACTTCAAAAACTTTCAGCTACTTTACAAACGCAGATGTCTGGATTGTCCGAGAACATTAATAAACTAATTGCCTTTATAGACAAGAAGGCAGAAGCATATAATAATCTTTAATTTTTAAATCATGAAAGTAAAATTTCCGAAGCTTCAAGGCTTCATGGTAAAACCAAAAAAAGGAGAAACAAATCCGAAGAAAGAAAGTAAGCCAAAATTGAACATGTCTTATGCCTACGTTTACAAAGGGCATATAGTGGCCTTCAATGAAAAGACTGTTTTGTTTATCAACATGAAAGAATACCTAAAGTATTCATTGCAAATTGAAGATGATGAAAATCCTTCAGATGCTTTTTCATTGATTAGTAAAATCACAGAAAAATTAGACGGCAGAAAATTGTCTGGAGAGTTTTTTTCAGTTTTTTCAAAAACTCAGAAGATTGTAGGAATAGAAGAAGATTTGATTACTGTTGATAATAACGGATTCATTTCTGACTATTCAATAGATTCGGAGTATGACGTTGACCTACTTGAAGATATGCTTTCTAAAGCAAAAACATGGTGGACTACATCCAGGACGGAACAGGGAGAATTTGCTGTCAGAGGATCTGTATTCAATACACTTTCATCTGTTTTTAAAGGAGAGATTGAAAACGATTCTTTGATCTTTGAAAGAACACTTGACGACAAAGCTAGATTTGCACTTATTAACAAGGATTTCATTTTCGGAGTAACTGAATTTGACTTTACAGTAGAAAGCTCAATAACAAAGTTCGGAGAAGCCAATGACTTCTTTGAATTATCAGTAGACTAATCATTAATAATCAACAGAAGGGAGATCGAGAGATTTCCCTTTTTTTTTAATTTAAAATTTACCACAATGAATTTTTTCAAAAAATTACAAGAAATGGGCATCACGAATGCTACAATGAGAATAAGAGATAAAGAAGGAAAGATTTCTGTTTCCTTTATTCCTGAATTTGATTCTATAGAGGAATTAAGAAAATTGAAACCGGTTATGCTTACTGGAACAGCAACACAAATGGATGAACATTTCTTTGAAGAAATAAATGTTTTTTCCGAAGATTCAGGTTTGATCAGCAATATAGAAGAGGTTAAAAAAGGAATGGAAGCTATTGCTAAAGAAATGGAGGAGAAAGCTGAAAAAGCCAAAAAATCAAAAAGCAAAACAACTACTGCTAAGGATGAAAAGAAACCGGTGGTTGAAAAACCAAAACCTGTTTCTAAATTCAAGAAGTATGAAGATCCTATAATTGAAATAGTAGAAGCTGATGGATTTAAGATTAGTGAAGAAAATTATTCTGAATTGAAAGACAAAGTTGACATGCTTTCGGTGATGGATAAAAACAGTGAATTGGCTAAAGAATGGGAAGAGAAGCTGAAAGTCTATAAAGCTGAAAAGAGTAGTTTATTTGCAGCGGATAAAGCCACTGAATCAAAACCAGAAGCTACTCCTCCTCCACCACCACCGCCGGCACCGGAACCTGCACTCACTCCTCAATCAACTGAAGATGATTTTAATGAAGATGATTTTGATTTTGATTTCGATGATGATGATATCGATCTTTAAAAAATAGTTTAGTTTTAATTAAAAAAAATATTATTATGTCAGTATTAGAGAAAAAAGAATTAAAAAGAAAATTTGAACTGGAATCAGGAGGTTCCACAATAATATTGGATGATCCAAATCCGGAAATGGAAGTTTTTGAAGTGCTTGATTTTTATAGCTCCACATATCCAGAGCTAATGAATGCTACCCATGAAAAGATAGTGACCGAAGATGGAATCTTTTATAAACTGAAATCCATAGCTGGATCAAAAGGATAATGTAATGAATGCTAAAGAATTTATTAAATTCAAAAAAGAGAATCCGGAGTTACTTCCGGATTTTCTTGTTTCTATAGGAGGAACAGACAGTATTAAGTATACTTCCATATACGATAAAACGAATCAATTAATGACTGAATTATGCAATCACCAGGAACAAAAATACAACGAAGGAACCAAGGTTCCGGAAGTAATAAGAAAGAATCTGAAGATATTCATTTCTTAACGAAAACACTACCACGTCAAATAGTATTTCTTGATTTAGATTTTAAAAACGATTATGACTCAATGATCTTATTTGCAGAGTATCTTTTAAGGTTTTATGAAGCAAATCTACCCAAAGAACTAGAGGACCTTTCATTTAATAAGAATGATACTTTAGTATACGGAGTAAAAGAATTGATTGGTAATTTGACACCGATTATTATTCATTATGGAGATTTCATAAGTAGAAAGACTTTATATTTTTACGAACCAATAGATTCACTTTGTCAATCTCTTTTTTATTTCGAAATGTCCTTTGTTGATCTGAATATTCCAGATAACATAAAAATAGGAATAGCTCAGGTTTATTATAAGATATTCAGTTTTTTCGATGTATCACTGAATGATTTAAATAAGGAAAGTTTAACAAATGAACTCTATTTTTTCAATATCGATTTTGTAGAAGAAGATGAAGAATTCGATTACCGCGATTATGATGAATACTTAAATAAAGCTTTTGAAGAAATCGAAAAATATAATGAGCTGTTAAAAGGGAATTTTTATTTAGATAATCAATATGAAGATTTCAAAGATTTGCACTCTATTATAAAAAATCTTCTCGATTTTGATATGGGTAATATCTCAAGTCTTTCTTTTAGTGATATTGTTTTCAATGAAGATGAAATTAGCCTTGCAGAGAGCTTTGTTCCTCTTTTTAATCGTGGTTCGAAGACGTCTGATTTAATTGAAAACCATTATACCCACAATATTTCTGAATCAGGTGGGAATGCAGGTCAAGAAAGACTTTACGCCAAATGGACCATGAATAAAAACAGTTTAAGACTTGTCAATAAAACCAAAATAAAGAAGATTGAATCTTTTGAGAAAAACTTATGTGATTTTTTACAGAACATTTATAAACTATTAGAATGAAAAATTTAAAAGCAATTATAGCAATCTATGATAACATTTCGCTATTTCATCATGTTGAAGATAACGAACTCGGGCCAGCAACTAATCTGACAATGGATTCAGTAAAACTTCTTCTGAGAGGAATAAGTAAGAAAAAGATAAAAACATCTATTAGTTGGAAAAGCATTATTCCGGAAAATGTTTTACAGTTTAATCCTGAAAAAAGAAGCGTTCTCTTTTATACAGAACCATGTTTTAGAAAAATGCATTTCAGAATTGAGAAAACAAATGCTTTTAGCGGGATGTGGAAGCAACCATTTCTGCTTTGGAAATTTGAAAAAGAAACATTAAGTGTGTGGGCTCTGAAAACAAAGCCAAGGTCGGAAGATGATGACTTATATCAAGCTCCATTTTTGAATGTATACAGTTCAGGAATAGTTTGTATGGGGAATGTTGATTTCGGAAATGAAGAAAATTATTTTGATGATCTTATCAATGATTTGGTCGATCAATTTTATAATAGTTTTTTCACTCACACCAATGTTGACGAACTTCTGAAAATGAATTACATGGATTTTATTCTAAATCACTCAGGAGATAAAAATTTTAAATTCGCTAAATATCTTGTGAAAACAAACTATAAAATAAAGGATATATTATGAAAATAGAACCATATTTTAAAAATCCAATGCATCCGATAACGGTAAATGTAATCGGAGTAGGCGGAACCGGAAGCCTTGTGATACCAAGATTAGCCAGAATGGACTTTGCTTTGAAAAAGATGGGGCACCCAGGACTTATGGTATTCGCTTATGATGCTGATAAAGTGGAAGAAAACAATGTTGGAAGGCAAAACTTTGTTGATTGTGATTTGAACAGAAATAAAGCACTAACAATAATCGAGAAATGTAACCTCGGATTTGGACTTTTATGGAAAGCAAAACAGAAAATGTATGTTCCCTCTACATCCAATTCAGCAAATGTTAATATAATTTGTGTAGACAATGCTCAATTCAGAGTGTCTTATTATGAATGGCTAGAGGAGGAAAAAGAAAAAATAAGGTATGTTTTTAAGAAACCTCATTATGTAATCGATGCAGGAAACGGAAAAGATTTTGGGCAAGTGATTTTTTATTCTCCCTATGATGAAAAATCAAAATCACTTATTGATTTGTTTCCTGATATAAGCAGTCAAGATACGGAGGAGCTTCAGGGAATAGCCGGCTGCGGATATCGTGATTCTCTTGAAAAACAAGACCTGTTCATCAATGATGAAATGGCATTAGCTATTTGTAGATTTCTTTGGAAGGTATTTCGTTCGACTTCTATAAATCAAAATGGTGTGATGATTAATCAAGAAAAGATGAAGCAACTACCAATTAAATACTTGGAATAAGCATTATAATTTATAACTTCGTGAAAAATTTTATTATGGCAAAAGAGAAAAAAGAAAACATTTATGAGCTGTATTTCGAGTGGTGGCTATCTGATTTACAAAAATGTGGATTAGTGAGGAAATTTAAAAAAGAGCCTGAATCGCTAGTCGTAGTCGATCCAATGATTGTATATAGCAATGTTCATTATGTAACAAAGAAACCAAAAATGGTCAGTCATAACTTGTTAAAGCCTACTAGTTATACCAGAGATTACGATGTAGAGATGCATAAATCATTACTGGATGTGTTCATTGGTCTATTGGTAGAAGAAGATGGATGTTACATTTTAAAGGAATTGAACAAGAGAAACGCTGGTGATACATTCTATGATTTTAAATATTACTATCTGTACAATCCAAAAGAAGCAGATGATGATTTCGTAACCGTATCATTTGATGTAAAACCAGGAGCAGCAGCCATCCGTTTTTCAGGCGGTTTTGGATCAGCAAGGTCTTTCCCTATAAATCAAAAATTAATGGCTGACAGATACGGAATTTTCGTTAACAAGGTTGTTCCATGTAAAGACAAGAATTCTCTTTTTAGCAAAACTTTCACTCCTTCTCGGTATCATTTTACAGATGGCGGAACGCAAATGAGAAAATCAGCTACTGCAGAAAATGATAAGACTGTCTCTGATTGGTTAGCAAGTATTGATGTAAAAGCTATCCCACATGTTGAGAAAAGTTAAAAATGAATTAATCAAAAATAACACCCTGAATTCCTATGAGCAAAATCAGGTTGAAAAAAAGAAAGCTGAAGCAGCGAGCAAAAAGCTTAAATACATTAACAAACCGGCTAAATTTATCAAACAAGGTATTCCGGGTAAAAAATTAAAGTAATGAAAGATTCCAGTTTTAATGAAACATTTAGAAAAGCTGACAGTTCAATTAATGAAATGTTCAGGGAGGAAAAACAAGTTGAGAAACCTTTATTGAAAAAGCTGAAAGAGAAGAAGGTCGCGAATGAAAGATATAAAGAGTACTACAACAAGGTAGAGCAAAGGCACAAAGTAGCCGGAATTATTCATAAAGAACATCACAGTGCTAAAGTTCCTTCAGGAATGGTACCGCCAGCTGTATGGTTTTTAAGCCCAATCCTTCCACTTCAGATAGAAGGATGTTTGGAAGATCAGCTTTCTCGAATTCAGGGTAGATATTAACAACAATCTGTGTTAAATTATATACAAAAAACAATCAAAATTATTCAAAATGAAAAAACAACTTTTAAATCTTATCGAATTAGTCGAAAAGTGGGGCGAAGAAAGAAATTTCTATGCTGATAACGGAACAACGGCAGCACATCAATTTATCAAACTTATAGAAGAGCAAGGTGAAATGTGCGGAAATATCGCGCGGGGAAAAGATCCTACGGATGATATCGGAGATCAGGTAGTGGTGCTAATCCATATTGCAAGATTAAGCGGAAACAGTTTTCTGAATTTTTATTGGAATCTTTCAGATGCTGACAAACTTGAATTTTCAGTAAGAAAATATGTAATGGATTTAACTATAGAATATGGAGCTCTTTCATTTTACTTAATTAATTCCAACAACCCGATCAAGACAGAAGTGCATCTAATCGGATGTCTTGAAAAACTCAATCAATTGGCCTGTAAACATGACACTACGCTTTTGCATTGCTTAGAGCATTCTTACAATGAGATCAAGGATCGTAAGGGCCAGATGGTAGATAGTGTATATGTGAAGGAATCTGACATAGTACAGGACGCTACAGAGAACATGACTGACCATTTCGTAAACGGCGAGGACCATGCAAAAATGTAAGTTATGGATATTACAGATTTATATTTCAAACATTTTCCGGAGTCGAGCGCGGCTGATTTGCATTTCTTTATGGCTGATTGGGGACTTGGTATTCGGCTTCCTCATTATATTGATTCGGTGAGGGAATTAGAGGAGAAGAAAATGGCGGAGCGTAGGGTTCTTGCCGAGGATTGGATATTTAAAAACAGTAAAATTTTAAACAAAAAAGAAGAAATGGAAAGACAAGCAATGAACATAAAATTTAAGTGGGTAACTCCAGACGAACCATCAGATGCAATTCTTTTCACCGAACTTGTATTAGGTGATAAAAATGCATCCACAAGATTTTCTGGCAATGACACTATTTATGACATTGAAAAATTTATAAAACAATTTGAAAAAAGAGCAACTCCGACACTTGAAGAAGGATGTCAGACTGAAAAATACTCGAATGAAGATTTGACCAAAGAAAATTTGACTGGAGGAGTTCTAGAAGGCTTTAAAGGAGTGGATTATGAAAAATTAATGGAACAGCCATTAGGATTCATAAATAAGCCATTAGAATTCATAGAGAAGCCCGACATGTATGAACTTGTTTCTGAATCGTACTATATGTTGCAGGAGTTAACTGAAAAGAAACGGCAGGAAGAAGATATTTCGCCTGAAAAATTAGCCGCAGAACGAAAGGCTGCTATTGACGCTATGACACCAAAAGGAATGATAGATCAGGTTAATACGATCAATAGTGCGATTGATAATCTTAAGCGACAGCGCCCTGATTTTCCCATTGAACTTATCTCTGATGGCTACCATACCTTCAAGGAACTTTACGAGTTCAGAATGCTTTACAACGCTGCATTGTTTAATGAGTGGGCGAAAATTCCTTTATACAATGAATTTAAGCCTGAACTATCTTTAAAACAAATGTTTGAAGATAAAACTTTCGTTCCACAATATAATGTCCATAAATCCTGGAAGCATCATGATGGCGAACTTTGTTTCGGCGGTGGTTGGTTTATTGTTTCAGCCATGCTTCCTACCGGACTGATTATTAATCACTATAAAGCTGAATATTGGGATTGCTTCAAGGTTCCAGAAACTGAGAAAGCGCTTTTTAAATTTGATAGACACACTTCAAATGATGTCCTCAATAGACTCTCTGCATTTCTAGTAAACAAATAATTTCAAACTTTAAAATTAAGATAAAATGAGTAAAGAAAACAAAAACTTGAATGAAGCAGAAAACTCGGTATTGAGTATGTCCGCTGTTAGCACCAATGTTTTTTGTATTATATTACCACTTGAAATGATTTGGCAACCTAAAGAAGATATTACAACATACGAACTTGCTATGTGCTTACCATATATTTTTAGACCTCACAGCGTTATGCCTTTTGAGGTTGACAAATCATTACCACACTTTAGACACTTTAAGATTACTGACCACAATTAAGTAGTATTGATAATTTTAACCCTTAAATATTTTTATTATGAACAACGAAAATGCAAACACAAATGGTCCTGACAGAGGTTATGGAGAATTAGCTGATTTTCAAAAAAGAGTTGTAGAAGAAAGAAATGAACTGCATGAGAAAACAGTAAAACTTCTTTCATTTCTCAATTCTGAAACAGTGAACGGGCTTACCTCTAAACAGTTTTATCTTCTGAAAAAGCAGCTTTGGGCAATGGAGCAGTACGAAAAAATTCTTTCGGAACGAATCGATTCTTTCTTTGACGGAGATAGCGACTTTTCTGAAGGAGCAAAACTTATTGGCCATTTCGGTACCGACAAGCAAGATGTTTTTGCAATTAAGACTGCGGCAGTAGTTCTTATTGACGAAATCAAAAACCGAGGTAAAGATTCTGACCGTATTGCTACTGCATGTACGGATGCAGAAAAGGCCCAGATGATGGGCGTGAAATCACTTTTTAGTTAACTTTTGTTACAAAATCAAAGAAGCCATCGGATATACCGGTGGCTTTTTTTTTAATGATAATATCAGCGTTTTTTTTAATTAACGGATTATGATGTCGCGAAATTAAAATCCGCCTAATCGAGTAATCATATTAACAGCAGGAGGTGTTGTTTTTTGAAAGATTCTCTCTGGATCACCAACAACATTAATATCTGATAAAAGCTTTTCTGCTTGATTATAACCAAGAGCAACACCTCCGGAAGCAAGCGCCATCAAACCAAATCCACGAAAAGCAGAATCAAGTCTTTCTTTTTCGCTATCAGTTAAAGATTCCCGGTATCTCTTATAGTTTTCTAAGCTAATTCCTCCAGTCATAAGATTCATTACAGTCTTGCCAAATGCTTGATAGAGGCCAAGGTATTTTCGACCATAAATATCAAAATCTTCTTTACCAAACTGATTATAGACTGTAGTAGGAATCCATCTTGAAAATTGCATACCCATTCTACCGAAAGAATACATCTGAATCATTCTTTGATCAGTTGGCTGATACCCCCTTCCCTGAGAAAGTGTAATAGAACTCTCTATCTTATTCATTCTTTCTGGAGGAAGTTTGGCTGTTGGATTTTTAGATAGCATGTCGTATTCATCCTGAGTAAGCTCACCTAAAAACTGAACACCTTGAATCCATTTCTCAGACCAGGCCATCGGCATTAGAGCAATGTCACCGAGCAAGGAACCTAGACTTCCGGCTTTTGTAAGAGGAAGATCATCATATATGTTAATATCCATATACCCTGCCTGTTTCATTATCCTCATAGACTGCTTTAACCCTGCAAGTGGGTCTTTCCAATCAATAACGCCATTTCCTAACCAGAATCGCTTTTCTCCGGTAGCCCAAGCCTTCCCACCATTATCTCTTATGTTTGTGAATTTACCAGCCAGAATATTTCCGACAGCATAAAGTCCACCACCAATAGCCAGGCCTTTAAATCCTAACCAATAAAACAATGATGCCTTTGTAATGTAATCAATAGCGCCATCGGAAGTAACTCCAATAGTCCGCAATTCAGAAGGTGTGGACGTATGGTGTTGCTTTGCTCCCTGAAGGAAATAATTTCTCCAAACTTTTTCTGTGTATTTTGCCACATTCGGATGGTTTTTATCTTTTGCATTAGCAATGATCCCATCAAAAAGAGGAAGTAATTTTTTGAAGCCACCAAAGGTGCCATTTCCGTTGCTAAATAACGCTCCATGAATATAATCACCAAAAGCTTTATTAAGGTCACGAGATGGCAAGTCTGTGGCCCTGACACCACGTTCTCCGCTGAACTCATTCATGAAAACATCACCAAGTGTTGATCCTATAGCAATATCAGAATAACGAATAGGGCTTCCATCCTCATTAACACCTCGATCAAGAAGCTTAATGGCTTTGTTTTTCAACTTCGCAAATTCAATTGCTTCTTTAGATGAATTGTTTTTTTGGAAATCAGCGCTATTGTATTTCTTGATATACTCATTCACAATCTCATTATAAGATCGGTATTCTCCATTATATTTAAGAACTACATCACCTAAATTCTCATCAACGCTTCTGAGATTTACCATAACACCAAGTAATCCTCTTCTGGAATAAGCTTCCATGATAGTGGGTTCAACATGAGGAATATACTGATGTCTTGAACCTCTCATTGATAAAACAGTGCTAGGCATCAGTTCTTTTGTAATAGCAGATGTGGTTTCGTAAAAATCCCATTCAGCTTTGGTTATTCTGCCGGCTTTTAGATCTGCAGCCAAAACATCATGGTCTTTATACCTCATGTTTTTTATAGACTTTCCATCTTCCTCTATAACTTCATCAAGAATTAAATTCCCATAAAGTATATCAAAAGGAGATTGATCGTCAGAGAAAAATCTAACTATTTTATTAATTGCATGACGTACTTTTCCACGGAAACCGGAATAAGGATTGTAGCCAAATTTCTCATTATACAAAGCAGCTGTTACCTCATTCAGCTTTGTCATATATTTTGATTTCTCTGACTTGAACACCTTCTCCTCTCTCTTAGCGATACGAATAGCTGCTTGTAAAGCAGGATGGTTAGAAGGAATGTTGTTTGTCATCAACCAAGATGATACGACACCAATGTCAGGTGGATTATTGTCAATAGTAAAATTAACACCAGCTCTGTCAGGATCAATGTTTTTGTTTTTCTCGACTTGCTTTTTGGCAGTTTCGCGAATAAGATTAGCTTGCTCCTGCGCTGCTCTTGTTGCAATTTCTTTTGTTACATTGTTCAAAATTTTACCATACGCATATTTATTACGAGTGCCTATTCCGGGATGCTGATTGCCCTGGTCATCTTCAAAACCATGTTCGTAAAAATATAACAGCTCATCATTAGTCATTTTTTCAAGCCTTGATTTTGGGTATTGACTATTCAAAAGATTTCCTTTCGTGTATTCTTCGCGATATTCATCATATAGAAAGTCAACTCTTGCTCGATCAAGATTTGGCGGAAACTGCATGGCTTCTCTGAACTTCTCTTTATTCATGAGTTCAGTATTCGTATAGTAATTCTCACTCTTGATACGCTGCTCAACAACAGTGGTTGTAAATAAAGGGTTTCTCTTAGTCAAAGTTTTACTAGCGATAACCTGTCCGATTTTAGGAGTATTCTGATTTTTAACCTGAATACCAATTCCTTTTTCATCAGTAGGAGTAAGCTGATAGACTCTGGAGTTTAATGATGAAGCAATGAAGAACCTCGCTCTTTCTGGACCGGTCATGTCAGCTTCAGTTGCAGCAGATCCCGAAAGAAGAACTTTTGGATCGATTCCCAAACTACGAAGTGTCTTTGCTCCGGTTTTCAGCTCTCTGTAATTTTTAATTTCCTCAGAATTCAATGGGGAAATTCTATAAATTATAGGATTCCTCTCTTTAGAGTTTTTTGTTGGTTTATAGTAATTTGTAATATAAACCTCATTACCCTGATCTAAAGCATTTTCAATAGCAAGCATAACACTCTTGTTCGCTTCACTGTTTAAATTGCTATAAGATAAAACCGGTTTGGATCCTTCTTTACCCGGAAAAAACAAATTCGTTGTTTTAACGGTATAACCATCAGGGTTGGCCATCACAAAATTATCCATAAATTCCTGAGTAATAGGTCTTGTTACATTTGACCCTACGTTTCTCAAACTAGCATTTGTAGCTGTCTGAATTTGAGATTGCATAGCATCAGGAAGTAAAGGAAATATAGACTGCCTAGATCCCATACCATGCTTCATTAAGTCATAAAGAGCCAAGTCTCTTTGAAGCTGTTCCGGAAGCAAAGCAAATTGTCTCCTGAGCTCCAATCTCATTTCATCCGTTATATCCTCACTAGCTAAACTGCCATTAAGAGCAATATATTTCATGCTATTATCTCCAAAGGTATTTACCAACAAGCCTTTCTTGAAAAGAGCTAATTCTGCATTGGTTTTAGCTTTGGTGTTGCCATTGGTGACTTGTGAATCATCAATAGGCTGTGCCATGAATTTAGCAATACGATCGAAAATATTTTTATTGACGTCGTTCTTTTTATTAGGATCGGGAACATGAGGGCTAGTGATCTCAAAAATATGTTTCCGAACAGAATTTCCAGCTAGTCCTAAACTTTGAGCGATCATAAATTTCTGCATAGTAGAATGCAAAACTCTTTTATTTTCATCACTCACAAATCGCGGATTATTGGATGCTAGATCATTCCACACATTGGAATTTACCGGAGTGTATGCAATATCTGTTTTCTGTGAAATACGAACCAAGAGCTCAGCATTCTTTCGGTAATTTTGAATCAACGGAGAGTTTCTTAATTCATCATTAACCACAAGGAAACTATCATTTTCTCCAAATTTATTTACAGAATCATTATTGAGGAAATTTTCAAACTCATTAAGATTATCCTGGGCAATGAATGAATTAGTTTCCATTTCACGGTGTCCGCGTAAAACTACGTTCATCTTGTGCATGTCATTCTGAATTTTACTCAACCCTGAAATAAGTTTCAAAATGCCGTATTCACTTTCCGGACTATTGATATTGTTCATATCAATCTCTCCAGATTTAGTAGACTTATCGGTTAAAAGTTCATCAGTAACGCTTTTGTGTAGAACATCGTTATTCAAATAAGAATCAACGGTGAACATATTGGAGTTTCCTGCATTAAGTTCAATCCATTTTTTCATGACATTTGAATTCATGATCACCGTAATATCATTTAAAGAAACACCCATATTGATTAACGGCATAACATACTTGATTGTAACGGTATTAATACCAAGTTTAGAAGCCAGACCATGCTTAATATCATCAAGAATCATATTGGCTATGTTCGCAGATAAAATAGTTCTGGATTCATTTTCAGTATTCATATCATTATTGAACTCTGTATAAATCTGATCACCAATTCTAATTGGTTCTTTAAAACCAACTCTGTTATCAGCCAAAATACTATAAGACCTGTGAAGTGACATAACAGATCCAATCAGGTTTTTAGAAATAAGCGTATTGTGAAACTGTGCCCTTCTACCAGCCGGCGTATGAAGATACTGCATCGCCTGAATATTTTTCAAGGATTTGGTTTCAGGAAGTACGGATTCTAAATGTTTCAAAGCATTTTCACTCTGAGCCTGGAAAGTAAGTTCTTGATTAATCATCTTTTCCTGCATCTGCTCAGATAACCAGTGGTCTTTCAAAATATCAAAAGCTTCATTCCATTGGCTTTGATTTCCGGAACTATCTTTTGTATTGATAAACAAAGCATCACCATCGAAATCCTGACCGGTAACGTTTGAGAAGGAATCAGGAACTTGAACCTGAGAAGCGCCACTTCTTTCGAAATCTACTACTTCAAAGAAACCGGTAGATTGAGCACCGTGAGAAGGAATACGAGTTGCCATAACAACATCTCCTGGAACAAAAAATCCATAAGTAGCCTCTACATCAGATTTCCCTTTTAATTTGAAAATACGAATATGAGCTTCAGTCATTCCTCTTTGCTTAGCTTTTCTTAAAGCGCTCTTATAGGCCTTTCCGGATTCAGACATGTTTCCATCCCATGCGATATGATAAGATCGAGAATCAACACCTTGTGATTGTAGGTTGGCTGGAGCAACCATTTCTCCGGGTTCATATCTGACTTCATTCTTGCCATTTATGACAGTATGGACCTTGGTGTAGTCTTTAAGTTTTGAATCAATTCTCCTAGTTTTCTGATCGATGTTTCCGGTAGTTTCATTTATATAAGATTGATCACTCATTGTTTCAATCTCGTAAGACTTGCCATCAACGATAAACTGTTTCCGGTAGGCAAAAGATGGTATAACACGAGCCTGAGTTCCCGGAGTAGAAAGTCTATTCCCGTTTTGGATAATGTACTGCTTTATCGTGTTCAGAAGAAGATTTCTTGCAGCAGGAATTCCCATATTGAAATCCATGTTGTACACAAGCATTTTGGTGATCTGATCCATTTTATCTTCATCTATAAGATTTCTCTCTTTGATGAAATTGGTTATAGAATCTACATCACCATTTTTAACAATATCCTCTAGCGCTTCCATTTCAGCAGACATTTCGCCGTAAATTAATTCCTGTGCGCGGATTAACTGTTCTGTATTTCCAATATAATCCCCACCAGAGGTAATGAAGCTCAGGAACTGAGAAGGAACGCCTGTTCGAGACAGGTTGTTATTCATCACAATTTGAACACCGATATTGCTTCCGGAAAAACCTTTGAAATTTCCATCTGTATAATAGATAGAATCATATTGAAGGTTTACACTTTCCATTTTATCAGAAGTGAGATCTTCATCAATATCGATCGTCCAATCGTCTTTAATGTCGCTCTTTTCTTTTCTGGATTCAGTGTTTACAGCTGTTAGAATATGATTATCCAAACCATTAGCATAGTCCATTGACGGCTCTTCCCCATTGTTATTGGCTTTATAGTTCTCTACATATTTAGCTTTTCGGGCCTTCATTAATTCATACAGAGGAGCTAATTCAGGATTAGAAGCAACAATAGCATCGTTTAATGCAACATACAATGGTTTATCATATTGAGAAGTTCCTCTCATGCCGTCAGGACCTTCGTGTTCAACACCAATATGAGCCATCTTAACGTGGCCATTAATGTTCATCGTTCCTTCTGTTGCATTCTTTATACGATCAAGATCTTCTTGTAAGATGTAAGCTGTACCATCACCGGCCATCTTGTCAACTACTTTCCTACCTCTATTGTCAAGTTCAATATTCCCGAATTCATCGCGTTTATATTTCGTCCAATATAAAACCTCATTTTGAACATTTTTCCCAAGTGGAGTATAAGTTGTGACCACACTGGCAGCTCTTTTTATGGCATCATTATCCCTGAATTTAAAGCCCGGAAGAATAGCTTCATTTACAAACAAACCATTGTAAGTTTGATTGTAAAAGTAATCAGCAATAGAAGCTTTTTGAGCATCTGTCAATGGAGTAAGTTCAGAATCGCTTTCAGAAGCTAACGCCTTAATCTTATCTCTAATCTCAGGCTTCATTGTCTTTCTTTGGTTTTCCCAATAGGAAATTTCATTCTGGACCATTTCAGCCATTTCTTTCGAATACTCTTCCCAAGTCCAATTAGCTTCTGCCTGATGTTTTGCTATTTCAAAAGCAGCCTGAGCATGAGGATTACTTCTCAGTGGAGAATATATAGGAGCAGTCCCTCTACTCTTTGTATGGAATGTTTTTTCAAGTATTGGAACATTAGCTAGAAATTGACGATTAGAGCCGGCAAACCTCATCATGTCCATTGGATAGAACTTACCTTTTCTTTGCTTCTTTTCATCAAAAAAAGCAAGCATGGAAATAGCATTTTCTTCAGGTGTTTGTTGATTAAGAACCTTCCCCTCAGCATTGGCTTCATCATGTATGCCTAAAGAAATTCCTATTTGATAAGGAATTCCAGTTTTAGATACCGTATCGTAAATATGAGCCAACCAAGCGTTTTGATAACCGGCGCTTGCCTTATTGATCTTTCCTGAGATATGAGAATACCTTTGAATAAAATCATTTTTAGTTTTTTTGGTGTGTTTTTTTGTTCCCAAAATATCCTGACTCATTCTCTCTAGATTAGCCAAAAGAGCGTTTTGCATCATTCGCGTTCCTGTAAGATTAGAATTAGCATCACGGTAAGACTTCGTATTTGTAAACTGAGAATTCGTTACATGAAGCGCGGAAATTAAACTTCTATAATACGGGTTCGGTTTATAACTGGCTTCTGTGCCACGAGTAGATGTTCCGGGAGGCGTGTTATCGGTCTTAGGAGCATAACCATAAACATTTCTTGCATGAGATGCAGATGTCAATGAATGTACTTCCGGATTAAATGCTACAGAATTGTTTCCGGAAAAAACAAATTTCCCCTTTACAATATTCCGGGCCATGTCTTTTAATAAAGTAGCAATACCGTATGGACTTCCATTAACTGTTAAAAATCCATGAGATAAAATTTTATCGTAATTAATGCTATCATCGCCAAAAAACTTTAAAACCCTAAGAATCGACTCTGGATTTATATCAGGAATAGGAGTGTTTCTAATATGCTCCATGTCTGAAACATATTGAAGGAAAACCTCTCTTTCAAATTGAGATCCTGCCCTATTTGAAAACCTCTTTATTTTCTCAACACCGCGCTGAGTTCTTGACTTAACCATAGATGTTTTAGCATCTGTGATTGACATTTTACCATCAGATGAAATATTCAAAATAGTAGGTGAGGTGTTGTGCAGACTATTGGTCATGTAGTAAAAAGTTTTCAATACAGACAACTCACCATTACGACCAGAACTTCTATCTAGAAACTTCATTAAATTTTGAACCTCAGAAACATCTGAATATCTCATTTGCATGATAAATTCTACTACATCTTCAGAATCTTTTGCTCTTTCAAACATTTCTTGTTCTAAAACATCAGGATCCATAAGAGTAACCGGAATATAAACACCATCATTCTCAGCAATCATTTCAGCCTGCATGATGCTTAATTCTTTATTAAAAGCATTAACAGCTTTCATTACCCTGTTTTTCACAGAACGTAAATGCTTGTCCTTATTTGATTCACTAAAAAACCCTTCTTGAATAGTGTCTTGTGAATCGTCAGTCTGATCATCAATAGAAGCCTCTTCGTCAATCGGAACGTCTGAATTTTTATCAACAAAAGGTATTACAATTGGAACAGCTTCTATTTCAGAATCGCCGAGTGAAACAGTAACGAGTTTGGATTTCTTCTCATTTTCAGCCCTTCTGTTTTCTTGAATATTTTTAAGATTATTTCTTATATCATTAGCTTCCTCAGCATATTGCTCCTTGATGTTTTTTATACGCTGTTCCCTTACATCATAAGACAATGATCCACTCGGATAATTCCTACTGATTTGATCCCATACAGCGCCTTCTAAATCAGTAAACTCACTGTAGTTTTCAATTTCAAGACCTTCTAAGATAGCAGCTCTTTTATCTTCTTCAGATGGGAATGCTTTGTCAAATCTTGCTTTCTGTCTTTTCCAGAAATTTTCTTTAATCTGAGCAGCTTTCTTTTCTTCAAAAAAGATATTATATTTCTTAGATCGATTCATTTCTTGAGAAGCAACGAAAAGTTCTTCCATGATTACAGGTTGTTCCTGATCCGGAAGAGCTAGAATGTACCCTTTTTCAAGTAAATGATTAAATTCTTCTTCACTTATTCCTCCTTGCTCAGTGTCTGATTGAGAAGGATAATTGGCATCCAATTGAGCTCTGGAAACAGTAAGTCTATCACTGTTCATTACATCCATAGCCATCCTATTTGCATCATCTCTTACATCAGCATCCTCTTTTGTTTGAGTTTCAAGCGAAACTCCCGAGTAGATTTTTTCCAAAACAAGTTGTTTGTAGAAAATATCAGAAAGACCTTTGAATCTTTTTTGAATATCTGACTTGCTCCAGTTTTCAGCATTATGTCGAGGAACACCATATAGCATTGCGCTTGAATATAAATCTTTGATTTCTGCAAGAAGTTCTGGGTACTGTTCAGAAATAGCTTTTAAGTATTCAGCCATTTCTTCAGTATTCTCCATATAAGCATAGTTGAAATGCAAGAATTCATGGTGAAAAGTGAGATTCTGATCAGGAGACCTTTGGCTGATAAAAATTACATTAGCCTGCTTTAAAAAGAGTCCTGGAGTTTCATAGCCTTCACCACCAAATCCTAAAGCCTGTAAATTATGAACAAAAATAACACTTGGCCGTGTCTTTCCGTTCCACATAGGACTTTGGTTCAATGAGCTTTCTGTAGCTAAAAATTCAGCACTAAATCTATCTGCAGAACTAATTGCAGACCTCCACTCGTGACGAGTTCCCATAGCTTTTTCATAAATCAAGCCAGCACCTCTTCCGGTAGAAATAAGTCTTTTTAACCCATTCTTTGTTCCAACAAAAATCTTAGCTAGAACTTGAGATAAAGTTCTGCGAACACCTTTCTCTCCTTCAGATTGATTTGCCGGTTCAATATCAGATTCATTTGGATTTAATAGTACAGCTTCATTAACAAGATTCACTCTAGGATTACCTGGGCCTTTTCTAGACCCCTTTGGTCTTTTCGTAGATTTTCTGCTTAAAGTTTTTCCTTTTTTCCTTTTACGTTGTTCCCGGACTTCCAGAACGGATGAAGCTCCTTCCTGATCTGTTTGGTTTTTTAGATCAGGAATAGACGAAGCCTTACTGGCTTTCTTATCTTGCTCTTCCTGCCATTCTCTAAGTTCCTCGTCGGTAAAAAATCTACCTTCTTTAAAATTCATAACCTTAGGAGATTCTTCCTCGGATTCTGTTTCAGAATTTTCTTCTGAACCTTCCTTGCCTTCCGTTTCAGAACCCTCTGTTTCCTTTTCTTCAGTTTCAGATTTAGGCTCTTCTTCTTTCTTTTCTTCTACAGAAGATTCAGATTCAGGTTCAACCGTTTCATCGTTGCTTAAAACAGCATCGAGTTGATTTATTTCATTTTCGATAGCATTCAATGTAGCCACCTTCTCTGGAGAATCTTCCATCTGATTTATCCTCTCTGCTTCAGCAGAAAGTTCATCCACACGGTTTAATATTTCATCAATGTCATCAATGGTATATTCAGAAGGCTCTTTAGAACCTTTCTTATATTCAAAAGGAACGACGGTAGCTTCAGCTTCCGGATTCTCTTCCGTAGCTAATTCCGCTTTTATTTTCTCTATGTTTTGCTTAACATCATCCCTGAATTTTTTGACTTTTTCAACAGCTTTTTTGAGTTTTGGATTCTTTTCAACAAGTCTTGTAGTGGCATCCTTTACTGATTTTGCTGCTTTTTTAGCAGCATCTAAAACATCTTTTCCTCTGTTTTTAAGATTTTCAGCCTGAGATTCATTGAAGATGGTATTGCCTAATTCATCGGTTTCACGCTTAGTTCCTTCTTCATTAATTTCAAGATTTGGATCCTTGGCATTATAATAAAATTTCCATCCTTGGAACGTTCCTCCTTGCATTTCAATTGGATCAGCAGGCTTGCCGGCCAGTAAGTTCTGTTGATTTTTAATTGCCTGATTAATCATAAGATCAATGCCGGCTAAAGCCAACTGATGCTCTCTGACTCTATTGAGCATAGCCTTACCGTAATCGGTAACAGGATTCTCATTAATAATATTTCCCTCATTATCAATCACTCTTTCATCATTTTCTCCTTCAAAGGCAGATTCAAGTTCTTCGCGATTAATCCGGAATCTTCCATCCATTTCTTCACGCTGGGCCTGCTTACTTTGCTGCTGCATGACACTTGTATAGTAGGCACGCTTACCCTCAATATTAAGAAGGTTTGTTTTTTCTCTATTAGCCAAAGCTGTCTCAGCATACTTTCTCGTCTGTTCAGCTTTGTCCTCGTCAATAACACCATTTTTTATTCCTTGTTGAAGGAATGGCTCTAAATACTCTTCCTGTCCTTGAAAAATCATTTCATGAACAACATTGTCAAACTCCATCTGTTGAATCGCATAGTCGCTAGTTCCTTTATCTACGGCTCCTTTGAAAAGCTTTGCTCTGGTGTTTAATTGATGTGCATCATCAGCAGCTTTATCAACAAGGGTTTTCATATTAAAGGCACCACCGGCTGCGGCTCCTAAAAAGGAAGCAATAGTTTTGGTTCCTTCAAGTTCTTTGTCCATATAGAAATCCCAAAAAGATTCAGGGCTTTTCTTTCCTGGGCCTTCATAATGACGAAGGCTTCCAGTAGCTTCTTGAAAAGCTTTCATTTTAGACCACTCTTCATGAGTTTCCTGAATAGATTCTTCAAGACCTTCAGCAAATGCGCCAGCAGCCCATTTGTCAAGCCTTGTCGTTTTGAATTTAGCTCCAGAATTTTTAGCATGTTCTAACACTTTTTTGAATACCGGAGATGTTGCTTTTGCAGCTAATGCACCGCCAATCTTTTCCTGAGCAATAGTTCCGGCTTTTCCTGCTGTGTTTTTAAAGATATTACCAACGCCTTTTTGTAAAGCTGCTCTACCTCCACCAAAAGTCATGGCCCATGATAACATATCTATGCCCATATAAGCCACGTTATTCTTAAAGGTCAAGCTGGCCATCTGGGCAAGTTCTTCTTTGGTAAATAACGGTTCTCCGTTTTCATTTTTCATTTCAGCATAGGTGTTGTAAACATCTCCTGCATTCATTACTGAAACACGAAGATTGGTAAGCGCACCGGCGCTTAAATCACCTACTGCACCTCCAACCTGATTTCCTAAATTAGAAAGCGTTCCATCGGATCGCATCAATCTACCAAGGCCCCTACCTTTTGTAACCTGAGTGACTTCTCCTGCTGTTTTTCCAGCTGCATTGTTCACAACACCCGCAAGTTTAGAAGCAGCCGATTTAGAAGCCGTACTTTCAACACCTTCTTTACCCATTTGCATTGCTGCTCTACGAGCAAATTGGTCAGCTCCTTCCTTGACACCGGATTCAGCAAGTTCTTTTGCAAAATACCGAGTAAGTCCAGATCTGATTCCAGCTTTAGCACCTGCGGCAATAGCACCACCGGCTCCCATAGTTGCTAAAATTTCCACAATCTGAGGTGTAAACTGAGCACCGTGAATAAGCCAAAATTGAGGATTCATTAACGTACTAAACGAAAATGATGGATCTTGAAGTTCGGGAGGTATGTAGGTGTCATTCTCTTCAATGAGGTTATTGCCGGCTTTTTGAAGAAACTGAGAAATTATGTTGCCTTCCATTAGGTCACTAAGTCCTGTATATCCTCCAACCATTTGAGCGATGTCACCATAGCCTTTGATAAGATTTCCTAAACCTTTATTAAAGTTTTCAGAAAACTCAGTAGTTGCATCCATGTAAATTCTATCAACCCCAAAACCTGATTCGGAACCAACATTGTGACGCATCATATTTTCTGAAGCAGCAGAATCAGCACCTATAGCCTCACCCATTCTTTGCTTTGTGTATTCTTCTTCTCCCTGTGAAACAAAATCGGTTAGCGATGTTTTAGGAGGAACACCATTAACCTGATCAAGAGTTTGTTGCTGAGCATTCCTTTGAATGTTAGTCATCCGATTAGCCTCCTCATTCCTTTTTCTACTTTCAAGTAGCTTATTTTTTAAAGCTCGTATTCTCGGTGTATCTCCAGGAGAAGGCCCGTTCTGATTGGCTAATTCAGCTTGCTGCCTTTCAGCAGCTTTTTTCATAATTTCATCGAATCCCATTTTGCTTATTTTTTAATTTTGTAATAAATATCCCTCCATTGTCTTATTCTTTGAAGCTCAGTTGGAGAATCAGAGTGGGATTTTTCTAATTCATCAAAAAACTGACTTGGTGTTACACTACCGCCTTTTTTCATTCTTCCCATAAGATTTGAATTATTAGACTTTCTAATCATATTAATGATCTCAGAAGAATAGTTGGTTGCTATTTCATCAAAAGTAAGTCCTGAATCAAGATCTTTTGCTACAAAGTAAAATGAACTAAAAATATCTTCCACCATAGGATCTCTTCCTCCTCCCGGAGAAACTTGTTGCATATTTGCAATGTGACGAGGATTAGCACGAATAACTCTTTTTGCTAAATCAAATTCGTTTTTATATCCTCTTACAATAGCTTCATTTTCCTCTCGTTTGGCTTTCCGGATTTTACTTTGTTTTACGGCACCAGTAATATTAAATAGTGATGACATATCTTTTTGAACCATCTCGTTGCTTGGATCTACTTCAACATAAATTCTTCTGTTTCCATTTCTTCCGGATTCTAAAACTAAAAAGACAGAAGGTTTAGCATTGTCATTAACTCCGTACCCTTCTTTCATCAATTGACCATTTCTATTCATAACAATTTGGCGCTTCCCATTAGCAGTAGTAATAGGAGCAGATATAACTTCTCTTACAACATAATCATCTGCTTTATCGCTGAATTCACCATCGAGAGAAGAATGCCCATTTCCTAAATCTACACCATCAAAAGAATAAACACCAGTCATTCCTTTTTTCAATCGCAGACCTTTTACTTTTCCGTTTTCATAAGTCAATCCCATTCTTTGAATAGCTGCTTTTTTGAATTTCTCAGCAGTTGCAGCATCTTTGAACATTCTAGCTGCAACAGCCGGTGTGAATCTATCATTACCCCATGGCCCCCAAATATCTGACGGCCCAGTAAAGTTTTCTCTTCTTGCGCCTTTATCTTTCCATCTTCCGTTAAATAAATTAGTCAAAGATAATTGGTCTTTTCCTTTTTCAAGATTCTTCTCCCAATCTGTAACAATAGATCCAACTGTAAGGTTTGTATCAGAAGCGATAGTTCCATAAAGAGCAAATTCGTCATATTCTCTTTTATTCTCTAATTCAGCTATTTCAGCAGACAAAGTATCTTTTTTAGTTCCTGATTGTTGACCGGAATTCACACCTGCCATTTGACCAATAACCAAATTATCATTTTGCAATAAGGTGGTTTCAATATTTGCTTCTGCCTGCTTATTATCTAGAATCTGCTTTTGCATTTCATAAGGGAATTCGGCTTGATCTCTCAGTTCCTTATTCCAACTTAAATTTTGATTATCAAGAGCGATGTCTCTTTGATAATTACTTCCGGTAGTCGTACCATACATTCCAGCTGTAAAAGCAAGTAATTCTGCTTCTGACGGAATCTTTCCAGTAATCAATGGATCTTTATCGGTTCCTTTATGATAAATAGAATAATTAGAAATGATAGTTGCTCTATTGGAATTCAAAATATCCTGAGTAGGAATTTCTTCACCATAACGATAAGCAGATGGATCAGGCATCTTTATTTCACCCATGGTTCCAGAATAGGTAAGTTCACCGCCACCATTTTTCATATAAGCATCAAAATTAGCTTGGTCAATCGGAGATATAAGATGACTCTTTCCTTCATTCATTAGTTTTAAAATAGAAACCATCTTTTCTTTGTTCTGAAGATACCTTGTAGATTCCTCAGATCTCATAATCCCGGTCTTGTAATCATCCATAATTTGATGACCTCCATTTTGAAAAAACTGTTTCATGTCGCCGCCGCTATTCTTTATCATTTCACGAACACTCTGTTTCAAAACTTTTGCAGTTTGAAATAAAGCGTTTCGATCAGGACCGAGAAGCTTTTCAGCAAAAGCATCAACGCTTTTGTCGTACTCTGCCATTTGTAAAGCAGCAGTTTCTTTTTCTTTTTGCTCATTCCTATGTGTAGCCAACGCTTGTTGCAATTGTGCTAATTCCGCATTCTTCTTGTCCACCATTGTTGGACCGGAGTACATGCTCTGTAATGCTTCAAATCCGTAACCTGGCATATTATATTAAGTTTTGATTGATTAAGTTTTTAGCGAATTTATACTGTTCATCCTCATCTTCTCCGAAGAGGTTTTTCATATTATTTAGTTCTTTTGCCGTATCTAAAAGACCACCCATCCCTACCAAATTTGCCATGCTTTCAACATCACCCGGTTTATTAATCGGATTACCATTAGCATCTTTTTCAACCTGAATAACATTTCCATTTGGGTCTTTAGATGTTTCAATTACCGGTGCTTTATCATTTTGATTAATTGAAGCGCCGGCCGTAGCGGCTGTTTCCGGCTTTAATAAGTTTTCAGCTACCGATGGATTACTTGGTGTTGTACCACCGGTAGGAAGAGCAGGAGCCATTGTTCCATCCGGCTGTTGAACCATATTGAGATCCATGTTTATTGTAGCTCCAGATTCTGATGTTTTTGAAACTGATGCACCGCTCACAGGATCAATCTGATTTACGGTGATATTTCCGGACTGAGACGTGGACTGACCAGATCCATCCAATGGATTATCGAAGGTTCCGAATTTGGCTTCCGCAATCGTTCTGATGGCCATAGGATTGTCGGCCACCTGACGATAGAGTTCAGTTCTTTCTTCAGGATCCATTTCAGCTAAACGCTTTTGAAGATATTGTCTTTGATTAAAAGCATCAGATTTTTCTTTTGCTTTTCGCTCAGCCCATATTTTACCACCCCATCCATCTCCTTTTACTAATGGCGAGTAACCATTTAGCTCTACATGAGCTTTTACTTTATTCATGTAACCTATACTTCCCGGAGCATCGTATGAGCCTAAAGCATCTGACATCGCTTTAAAAGCACTTCCGTAAATATTGGCACCAGCTGCTCTTTTCTCTACAGCTGATTGATATTTTCTTTCATCATTTATAGCTGCTCTTCTGGCTTCAAAATCCGATATGTATTTAATTCCCTCTTCATATTTAGCACGCGCATCACTCTTAGCTTGTTGATCCATTTGAGCAAGAGTTAACATTGCATTTGTATTAATGTTATCAAGTCTGGAAAGGTTGCCTAAAATAAGGTTTCGATTACCTGCAGAATTTTCAACAAGATTTTGAATTCCTATTTGGTAAGATTCAGCAATTGCTTTTTTAGCTTCAGCTTCATCAGAAGGATTCATTCCCATTTCAGATATCCTCCGGTGTTCATGAATCATCGCGATGTAAGCATCGTTCACTCTCTGATCGTTCATGGGAAGCTCCTCGTCCATCATGTCTTTACCAAGAGCAATACCGATAGCTCCTTTGGCAAGTTCATCAAATGGTATATCAAGACTTAAACTACCATTGTCAAGGATAGCAGCTTCTTCAGGTTCAACACCAATCATATCCACGACCTTCTGCACGTTAGCTAGCTTCTCCTCTTCTTTGAGTTTATCAGAAGCTTCTTGTGCTGCCTTTTGACTTTCAAGAAGAGCCTTAGCTTTATTCTCTTCAAAAGCTATTCTAAGTTTAAGGCTCTCCAAAGCGTTTTTGTCACTGGGATCCATATTCCTTCTCCCAATATAATCAAGGTTATCCGGAAGAGGAGTTCCATAGTCTACATCAGAGAAATCACCTAGTCCATCAGACAACTCTCCTACATCGGTATCAGGACGATTGTCAAAAACTTGTGGATTGTATAAAACAACAGGTAAGTCAGAAAAATTTCTTGTAACAACTTTAGGATCTTGAAGGCTCAATTCAGGAGCATCAGTTTTGAAAGCAAAACCTCCATTTTGACCTAATGTTCCTTTAGTATTATAAGTAGCATCCTTTCCAGGAACGACAATCTTCTGTCCGTTTTTTAAAGTTTTTTCGGAGAACAATTCCGCTTTCTTACCGGTAACTCTCTCCCATTCTCTGTTAACATTCAGAAGAGCGTTTTTCTGTTTCTGTTTATCAGAGCTTTGTAAATTAAGTACTGTATTACTAAGAATTCTTCTTTGTTCAGCTGTGGATATTCCAGACTTTTCAAGCCTTTCAAGATCTTTCAAGGCCTTATTTACATCTCTAATAGCTTCGTCCTGAACCCTTACTTGTACTGAATTTTCAGCTTCTTTAAAGAAACTGTAGTTAGGGTCTGTTCGGCTAATATGACTTGGGATTTGAACTTGATAAGTAGCATCTTTCACTAAATTACCCAACGCTTTAGCATAGGTTTTCTGAGCTTGTTCATAAGCTTTGGTCCTTGGTTCATTTCTCTTATTCTGCGCCCTAATATTTTCACCTATAACACCGGTGACTTCCCGAGTATCTGGGTCAAAACCAATAACGCCACGCTTGTATAATTCAACGTGATATTTTTCAAGAGCAGCAGGATTAGATTTGAAATTCCTGACTTGTTTTTTATAATCTTCCCAAATTGCATTTTGATCTGCTTTAGATTTTCCTTTCCAAAAAGATTCATAATTGGGATTATCTGGTGGTTGATTTTTTATTGATGCCATGCCAGGAATATTTTTTAAATTAAATGAATTGAATTGATCTTTATGTTGTATAGTGAGATTGTGTATTTTTTTCGCAAAACTGAATCTTTCATTATGCCTTGGAATCCCGGCCCTTTCATATTTATCCGTAAATATCCTTGTAGCTTCCTCAATTGTCTTAGCTTTCTTAATTTCTTTGTAAGCTGCTTTTTCAGTGGTCTTCAACTCATGTGCGATATATCTCGCTTGAATCGTTAAATCTGTCCATTTTGAGTTATGCTTTCTAGCAAAATCATGAAGACCTTTTAATCTCTCTCCGTGCCATTGAGCGATACCGTTGCTCCCTTTATTGTCAGCTGTTCCTTTTATATTTGTTTTAAGGTTTGGCGTAGACTCTCCCATCAAAGAACCAACGGCCCCAACAGCTTGTACATAAGTGAGGCCTGCTTCTTTCATGAGTATTTTCATCACTGTAAAATGTCGAGTTGGTACAGCCATTTTATTACATTCTTACTTGACCAACTTGAGATCTTTGAAGATCTCGAAGATACTCTAACTCCTGTTCTCTATTACTAGCTTCTGCAGTAATTCTCCGATTCTCGGTGTCTTGAAAAAGCTTGCCCATATATTCTTCTTCAGCTTTCTTAACTCTTTCTCTTCTTTCTTTAGGCTTCATTAAGAGTCCAGAAACACCACCCACAAGCAAACCTCCAGCTGCGCCAATTGCAGTTCCAATACCGGGAGCAATCGCGCTTCCAATAGATGCTCCGGTAGATGCTCCGGAAACAGCAAGATTCGCTGCCTTCATATTCGCTTCCCTCTCATTCTGTGCCGGAGCCTCAGTAGCTTTATAAATATCCATTCCGAAATTCATAATCTCACCTGCAGAAGGAGCTAAGTCACCGATCTGAAATCCGGGTTTCTGTTCTGGTAATGTTGTTCGGAAACCAATATTTTCATCGGTCTTTAACTCCGGAATGGTTAATTCAGATTCCCGCATCATTATTCCAGCTGGATTTTGAGCAATTGCGGTTTCATCCATTAAAGGGTTTTTCTTCAAAGGATCTTTTTTTGTGGAATTAATCTGATTATAGTAATAATCACTTGTGTTCATTAAAGCCATAATTTTACATTTTAGTTCTTAAACCGGTTGAGTCTTCAGCATACCAATCATATTGCTGAACATAGCCTAAACCATTGTTGTCCGGATGATAAAACAATCCTACAGTATCAAGATTATTTACCGGAATATATTGCATACTTACATACGGTGATCCGTTATACATTAAATTGGTTGACGGTCCACAATCAATAGCAAATTTAACAATCGGATTACCATCAAAATCATCATAAGCATTCAAAATATCCTGTTGCGTGATTTGTATCGGAACAGTATAGTTTGGTGTGGACTTTAAAATATCCGAAGTATCTGGTCTTGATTCGAAATTAATTGACAGCGAAACAGGATTAGGCCCAATATTGAAATTAACAACCTTGTCAAGCTGATCACTAACGCCATTAGAAACAATGTGAAGTACTATGCTTCCTGCGCTATTTTGGTTTATATATTGTGTCTGCTGAGAAGCAATTACAATATAGGTTTGAGATGGATCATTCGGGATCCCTTCTTGATATAAAACTTGCATTGAACTGATAGATGCTGCATCCATGTGTTGATAACTAAAAGTTATGTCATGGGAATTATCCTCTTCTCTTACAGATACGATTTCAGATTGTTGATTCCAAATTGGTTCTGCTTTCGGATGTACTGTTAGTCTTATTTTACCTATTGCCATTGTGATGATTTTTTAAACGTATGATTCTCTGACGAAATTTGTAATAGAAAATATATCAATTTTCTTGTTCTTTTTATTCTTTATTTCAAGTGTAAGTTCCATCCATTCTCCTCGGAGGTCAGTCCAGTCAATGTTGTTTTTGAGTGGCGTAGAGTGAATACCTTCTCTGATTCTATATCGGGGATGACTTCCTGAAATAGTTCTGACTTGCCCTGATGATGTTTTGATTTCTAAATTATCAATAGGATAGTCAGTATTTATATTTGCCATAAAATTATGGAAAATTTTGACAGAAGTAGGAGATATATTTGTTGTGACACCAATTTTTAAAGATTTATCCTCTCCGGATATTCTTAAATGCATCCCTTTATTAAGTTGCTCGATGCTTGACTTATTTAAAATCGGAGCAAATATCTCATTATTCCAAATAAAATACTGATCGTGATCGTATTCGTAAATACCATTCATGGCCCCGAATAATTCATTATAAGAAAACGTTAAAGTGCTTTCGTTTTTAGTCCGGCATCTAACAACAGTTTCTTTATTCAGATCATCATAAAAACCCTCTACATCATAAACCGGATTGTTTTCTAGTAACTTATTAACGTAGTAAGCTAAATCTTCTTTTATCAGCGTTCCTTCCGAAACCCGGACAAGTTCATTTTTCTTTTCATCAAAGAAATAAAAACCTGCAGCTCCTTTTAATGAGGAAGTAATTTCAGTCACGCTACGTCTAATTGCAGTTCCATAGTCTGAAATAACCTGATGCCCATCAATGCCTTCACCGGTTCCGGTCTTAATCATAATAGCACCATCTGTAGAATCAAGCTCTGCTGCCCTTTCATTGAGTAGTAATCGCGAAGTTTGAGTTTCTTGAATTGCATAGATATCATCGAGGGATTTTCCAAGATTAAACGCGCCACCTTTATCTTTTTCTAATTCATAAAAATTATTTACTTTGAAAACAGTCCAATTATCCAGAGGGCTTCCCATTACTTTAGTATCAGAAACTGCGACAATGTGAAGTAAATCCGGATCATCTTTATAGTCCATTGGCTTTGAAATATATTTTCTAAGCGTTCCTTCTTGAAAGTAAACCTCGTTAATTTTATCAGTCGTTTTCATCATATCTACAGCACCGTTATTTTGGTAGAATTTGAGGTTTTTGGAAAGAGTAATATCAACGGTACTTTCGAGAACTACACCATATCCCCAAGCAGCAGTTCTTTTTGGCACATCTGAATAAGACATGCTATCATCATTGCCACCCACGCTATCCCCTCCAGCATGATTCATGTGGATTTTTTCAACAGGGTAGTCAGCATATTGAGTTTTATTATTGAAAAATAAAGAACAGTAAGTGTCCCCTGAAACCTTCATTCGTATCGTTCTATTGCTGTCTTTTGGAACAGGAACTGTTTTACCTAAAGGAATAAAGATATTTCGAGAATAAGCCAATTCTGTTCGTCCTCCATAGATGGTGTCATCATTTTCTTTTATGATATTTGCTATCGCATGATTAATAAAAGCTGATGGAACCATTTGAAAACCTAATCCTTCATTGTGTGGACTAGCTAACGCTCCACCATAAAACGAATCATTAAATGCATCTTCTTGAGTTTTCAAAAACATTGTTCTTGCACCAACACAGTGTCTATTCGACTTCCATCCCTCGAATCTGGTGGATCCACTTGCAATCGGAGGATATCTATCTGCACCATTCCAAAAGTCTACAGGTTGAAATAAAGTCATAGCGTTATTGGAAATATCAAAAGAACTATCGAGATAGCTTCCAGATAGTATTTCTCCCTTTGCCATCATTTTACTTTTTGAAATAGTAAACGTTGGTTTATTTTGATAATATTCAGCAGCAGAAAATATTGTTATATTAACCCAGTTTGGTAATAATTCAGGATTTCCTACTAATCCATGAGGGTTTTGAAAATCTCTTCCAAATGAGACCCTTCCATATATAGGAACTGTCGAGTGTATTTTTTGACTAAATGTTTTAGCTGACTCTTGAGGATATCCATGTCCAAGATATTTTCCACCTTCATGATCACCATGAACCTTAGCTACAAACTGCATCTTTGAATTTTGGACTACCGAAGGTGGTATTCTATCAAATAAAATTTCTGGAGCATCAAAATACATCATCCGCCTATGAACAATTGTACGCCCTCGTTCACCAACTACTCCATTCAGGTTTTCTCCAAAAGAACTATAGTCATGAACTCCGTAAATGTCAATACCTGGACCTCCCATGAATGGCAAATGCCATTTCTGAGCAATAGGAGGAACTAAATGAACAGTGGTTCCGGGAAAGTTGTTAATCCTCATAAGAGGAGCTGATAAACCTTGACAAATGATCGTTCTGTTCTCTGGCGTTCTTTGAACATAAACTAATTTAATTGAACTGTAAACTTCCCGTGAATCACAATTTAACCTAATATCAACAACAAGGTTTGTGAGTATAGCTTCAAGAATATCACCTTTAACCCTTGAATTGGCCCATTTTGTTAATTCTTCTGTTTCAAGAGAAAGAACATCATCGCCGATCTCAGGAATCATAATGTCACCTATAGGTAAAACAAAAATCGTTTCTCCCGATCTTTCAAATTGAATTCCTAAGCGATAAATATCACCTTTGAAAAATCCTCTTTTGAATTGATTTTCTTTTAAATCAAAAAGATTTTGTCTATTGAAAATGTAAGCATTGTTTATTATTTGATTTACATATTGTGTCATTCCTAATAGAGATGTCCATAAAAAATGAGAATCACCTCCACCTCCATAAACATGTAAACTTGCTCCTGTCATAAAAGGAGAAGATTTTTCCATTAATTCCTGAAACTCTGGTTTGAAAGTGATTCGAATTCCGTTTCCTTTCTCATATCCATACGATTGAGCGCCATGTATTAACTGACCAGATAAATTTTGTACAATATGCTCGTATTCTGATTCAGAATCAATATTTACTTCAGTAGTTGAAAATTCAAACTTCAAATCTTCAATATTGAAAGTGTTATCTATTGTAGCAATAATAATATTCTGATTCATGTAAGTAAACTGAAATCCGGGAAACTCGTCTTTTACCTGAGATATAAAATCCCAAATGGCTTCAGTCATATCATTGTACATTCCCGGCATATTAAAGCTTTTAGTTTTTACAACAGAAAGATGTTTAAACCAAAACTGAAATGGACCAAAAACTTTAATCTCGTGAATGATCGTTTTCTTTTTTCTATACCGGCCTATACTGCCTGATTTTGGAATGAATCTATACTTCTTAGGGTTCGGGTTGATAAAAGAATTTGTATAGCTGGAACCTCCTGAATCAAAGCTTTTCAGTATAAAATCCTTATCAATATCCATTAAAGAATATGGAAGAGGATTGTTTCGTAAAGCAGAAGCGATAAGTTTGTTTTTTTTGGTCCTAAGATCAGAACAAAATCTCCACCCACCACTTCTTTCAGTCAGATCGCTAATGGTAATATTCAAATCATAACCGGGTTCGTTTCCGGAATGGTAAAAAGTGTTTACAGTTTGTATATCCTGAACTCCTATACTTTTCACAGAAGTCGGAGCACCTTCAGCTTCATAATAAATTGCAACTACTTCAATTTTATTATAAGTATGAGTGGCCTCATTGATTATTTTTAATTCTACTTTTTTACCGGTATCTTCTCCAACATCACCTCCGCGAATGTCTTGACCGGTGGTTCCGGGATGTATGAGTGCTCTTTCTGACAGGTCTGAAAAAACAGTTCTCTGGCCATCATTTGATAAAAGCCGGTAAGCATAAAATACAACTCCAGACTTTAGATAACCTCCGGTCTTTATAGATTCAATTAATGGTTGAGATAAAGAAAATTGCTGGAAAACATTAAATTGATCAGGATTGAGATTTTCAATTTTATCATTGATAATGTTGACTACTTTGAAGCTATTTATAAAATCAGTGAAATATATTCTCTTGAAAGTGTTGTTCTCATGAACTCCAACAGTACAAATTTTAGATGTCCAACTCCAGTTCATATCACCAATCCACAACCATTTATGTGTTAATTGATCATTGATTTTTCTGATTGACAAAAAAGCATCTAAAGTACTTTCATCTGTTGGGTCTCCTGGATCAACTACTTGATCGCAAATCTCACCATAGAACCCATCATCCAAAATCTCATAAAGATCAGTATAATCAACTGCTGTAGGATTAACAGCTGGAGGCGTATTCCCTGTGGGATAAGTAGGATCAGTAAGGTCAGAACTGTTTTCATCTAATCCAAAATCACCGGTATTTAGAACTTTAACCATTAATATAAGCTCGTCTTTAAATGCTGTATAACCAAGATACTTCTGAATACGAGCATCATTAAAAACGGTTTTAGTTCCTTCTATTGAAGAGAAACTTAATTTTCCATTGTGAGAATACAGTCTACCATTAAGTCCAAAAAAATAAGTTTTTGGATCCTCAGCGTTATTCACGTTTCCATTCTTCATCCCTCCGGTGAATACGTGTTCCTGATGTGTGTTTTTTGTAGCCATTATTAAATGAAATTAAATTTTATCGGTGATCCAAAAAGCATAAAATCGGCAACATGAATGACATGAGGATCTAAAGCGTAGTGATAATAATAGAACTCAATCGTTCCGGACAAAGAAAGCGTAGTATCATATAAATTTGTTATTACAACATATCCTGGATCTCCGGGTGTTCCGTGTTCATAGAGGACTTGTCCAGCTGTTAGTTGCTGACCTCCTCCGTTTTCATAATTAACGAATACTGTTCCTTCTGTATACCTTAAATGATCAACATATATATTAGTCTCTTCCCACTCTAATTGTGATGGTAGTATTTCAAATATCATTTTTCCTGATGCCATTGTTTTTGTACTTAAATTAAATCTCTACTAAATTACTGAATTTCTGTAAACAAAAACCCCCAATTCATGGGGGCAAAGATAAAACATCTCATTTTCACGGATTGGTTGGCCGTGACGGGTTCCTTTCTTTTTTAAGTATTTCACCATCAGAATTGGTCAAGCCATTCTTGATGATATAACTTACAAGCCCTCCAATTGCGGCTAACAAAATAACATTCCAGTCTATTTCAGAGAGTTTAGCTCCGGACTCAATGACTTCGTAAAGAGAGGCTAAAGCAGCCATTATAACGGCGATAAAAAGTCCTCTTATCCAGTCTCCGTTGTTTACAGTAAAAAATTTTGATTTCATAATATTTAATTTTAAATTTTAGCGTCATATTTCACGAGAGTGTTAGCAAGAAACTCTGCAATCTTGCATTTCGCACTCTCATATTTTTTCATATCCGAAGAATTATTAATGAAACAAATTTCGATTAAACAATTTGCTCCGGGTTTCTTTAAAAAAGCGAGACTGCCTCTTGCAGATTCTCGTTCAGTTTTCACTCCTCTGTTTCTTATATCCATCAATGAAGATAATCCGATTACAATATCAGATGCTAAATCTTTAGATATTTTATTAGCATTGTTTGATACAAAAACCTCTGTTCCGGTAGAGCTTGAACTTGCAGAAGAATTCCAGTGTATTTCCACTACAACAGAGGCGCTTCCTGGTTTAATTCTTGATAAATACTGACTCAAAGTTTCAGGGTCTTTGTCTAAAATATAGTCAGCTTTTAGGGTTTTTAAATAAGCTTCAGTTAGATTTCTCAGTTCAATAGCGAGATCTCTTTCTATATACTTTCCGGAAACCGCCCCGGGGTCCTTGGCATGATGCCCAGCAGATAAAAAAATCATAATTTTATTATTTTGTAATTAAATAAATAGCAGTTGCGGCTCCCAACACACCAACCGTAATCCCTCCGATTTTAATTCCCTTCCAGAGTTGTTTTCGGTTTTCTCGTTTATGTATGGCTTTCATTTCTATTGCCACATCTTCCAATCTTTTGATTTCCACATTTTTTATTTCGAGTTCCTGACTAAATAGGAATTTTTGATTTTCTAAATACTCATCTTTAGCAATAATCAAATCATTCTGTTTAGCAATAATCGATTGTTGATTGTGAATAACACTTTCTGCATCAGCAAGGGTCTGTTCAGCTTTTTTTACACGGATTTTCAGGTATTCATTCTGTTTCAGCCCTTTGTAGATATTATCTAATTGATCATTAGTCAATTGGTACGTAGCGGTAGTTTGAGATAAAATCAAGTTGCTCAGAAGGAGTAGCAGCAGGAATGTGAATCTTTTCATCTTTTTGGATTTTTTTAAGTTCGTTGTAATTACTATTGTAAGTGTTTTGAAGGTTAATCTGATTAGAATTTAATTCCTGCATATCCTGTTTTATACTCTGAATTTTAAATTCTAACCGCATAGAAGATTTATTTGCAGAATCAATTTTTTGTTTTAATTCCGCTTGTCGCTCTTTCGCTCTTTCGTTAATCTGCTCAATGTTGTCTTGATATTGAGAGTTCGCTATACTTACAGCGGCCCATGTAAAAAGGACTATAACCAAAATAGCTACAAAACCTTTTATAAGGTCTTTTGTTCTTTGTGATAAATTAATTTTCATTTTTCAAAACTATTTCATATTTGTGTATTAATCTCCATATCAGGTGAAAAAAACCTATTGGTAATAGGGCATCCCCGCAAAACCAAAGAATAGATGTTATCTCTAAGTCTTTATAATTTGGATCCCATAATACCTGTGCAGAAGCCATAAGATAGCACGAGATACTTGCAAAAACAAACGGAAAGAATACCCTCCGTAGGTGTACTACCGCTAACAGCATAAAAAAGAATCCTACAATTTTAATTGAATCTTTATGCCATTGTTCTGTTAATATAGCCAATACTCCAACCATTATGATTATCAAAAAGCTAATAAACGCTTCTTTAAGGGTTATCTCTTCCCTCTTCACGTTCTTGAATATCCTGTTCATATTTATTGTTTTTAGGTTCGACTAAATCAATTCCTGTGGTTTTTTTAAGACCTGCGGAAAATATCTGTGGATGCTTTTTATGCAACCATTCAATAAACCAATGAGCTAAGAAAGCTACAGGTGGAAGTATCATTGTCCGGTACTCTCCAAGTTTGAAAATCCTCACGCCTTCAGCAGCTACATAAGTTAGAAATGAACTTATAAATAAAGCTGAAACAATAAAAGAAAGGGTTATTCTCTTTAATTTATTATTCCATACGAACGTAACATAAGCTCCCCCACCTATTGCTACAGCTGTTACCAAGGCTATTATTTCGTTTATATTATATGGCTGCATTTATTATCTTTTACAGGTTGATAATTTTGTGTTTTATTTTCTTAAAGTACAATTTCTATTGTTTTGCCTATTGATGTACTTACCCAAGAATTACCTACGCATACCAATTCAACACCTTCATCATTGTTGGTGATTAGCGTTCCCCAAGGTCTGCCATCAACTTCCAACATTGGGTAGAAATTATAAATTGGTGTACTTTGCTCTAATTTAATCACGATTTTCATACCCATTATATCTGATGAAGCTGCCGGAATATTAATGGTTGCAGCATCATTCCAGACAATAACTTGATATTCTCTAAATTCTGGATTTGCTGCTATATCTATGTATTCAAAATCCTGTACTGTTTGAAGAACTTTAGTAAGGATTAAATCTTTCTTGTGAATTGCACCACCATCTGAGGTTAATAGAGCATCCTGGTCATTATATTGATTATGAACAAATCCACCTTCAGCACGTACTTGGCTTCCTGCATTTACATTACCTCCTGCATCCATATTACCTCCAGTCCAAGAACTACCAGCCACAGCAGACATATATGCAGGCATTTGAGTAGCGTAATAACCTACACGAAACTGTGAGTTAGAAGCTGGAATTTGAATAAAATCAAATCCTGTTTGATTAGAGGCACTCATACCTCCAGCAATATCAAAAAGGTAATGATTGTTATCTGCTGTAAATCGGAAAATATGATTTCCACTGTCACTTCTCAGATAAAAATCATTTCTACCTGCTATTTGATTAGTTTTAAACTCATGAGTTGGTTGGACAATTGCAGGTGAATGTTTTATAGATAAATTACCTGTTAGTTGACCACCTGTTAGTGGTAAAAAAGTAGTATATGCCCAACCTCTATTCGCAGCGTGTGCATTTAAAGTAGGATCGGGAACCACCGGCGATGCTGAAAAGGTTTTCGTGCCCGAAATCGTTTGAACACCTGAAAGACCTACAAACTGACCAACTGCCCATGTAGTAGTAGCATAAGTGGAATTATCTATTGTACCATCAGCTTTCCAAAATCCTGATGAAGCTGTACCAGTTTTTATTAGTCCTCCTGCTGTACGAATGTTTCCACTCATTAGACTAACTGAAACTCTTGGTGTTCCTGTACCTACAAAATGAATTTCATGGTCTGATGCAGTGTTAGAAGAACCTCCTACTGGAATATAGGAATAGGCTAACCCATACATGTTTGAAGCAATAGCATTTACAGTGGTTCCTACTCCGTAAGCTGTTCCCATACTCCAAATACCTTGTGTTTGAGATGCACTGTACGTACCAAAATATCCTAACCTACTTGTTAGAACATCAGTAGCATTAACACGGTTAAATGTTGGAGAATGGGCAGTACCTAAATTCTGATTAATAACATCAAGAAAAGGTTTGTTGGCATGAGCCGTGTTGATTTCGGTAGCAAATGAACCATTGTTTAAGACAGAAACATATGTACCTCCATTTGCAACTATATCAGGCGTTACTGTCTCAATAATATGCTCCCATCCTTGAGACCAATCATTGTTATGACCTGTATGTTTAGCTTCTACTCTTTCAACCTCAAATGACATATATGATGACCATGCAGTGGATATAGTGCCAAGATTTATACAAACCTTTCCATTACCATCAATCCCTACTTGAACTGAATTTACCGGAAAATTACCCGAACCTGATATAATAGCTTTAGCACCATTTCCATTTATCACTGTACCACTTGATTTATAAAATGATATTCTTACTTCTCCTAAATATTTAGAGGTGTAACCATAACATTTAATAGTTACATCAAACATGGTGGCCTGCGTTGTAGCCTGCGCAAATTTAATTGATAAAATACCTGTTGTAGTTCCACTATTATAACCTTGATAAACATTTTTAAACACCCTACTACCGTTCTGAACTCTACTCAAAGAACCGGTTGTAAACTCAAGATTCTTATCTCCTAAATTTACATTTTGAGTTGCACCTGTGTAGGGTACAAAATTAGATATAGGAGTAGTTCCTCCACCTGCTAAGAGGAAAGAGTTATCATCCTTACCAACTACCTTATAGCCTTCAGACGTTACATAATATGAATACTTTACATCCATCTATTAAGTGAATTTTCTTACAGTTATGTTTAATGTATTAGGTGGTGCAGAATCAAATTCAATATCAATAGCATTTAATGTTGTCATTTTTATTCTTGCATCTACTTTGTAAAAAGTAACACTATCCATGATAATAACATCAACTGCTCTTGTATTCCAGTTATGAACAATGTTTTTAGTGGTAGCTCCGGTATGCGTGGTTTGGATAACAGATGGTAAATCCAAAATTTCTCGTACCTGAGTTACAGATAAGTCCTGCGGATCCCCTGCTACTACAGCACCTTTTATTGTTTTAGCAGCCATGTCTGTCAACTTGGCGTTACCCACTACATCATCTTGAATTGTTGTGGCATTACTGCCTTGTGCAGCAACAACATCACCGGTTAATGCCGCTCTTGAAAAAGTAGTTCCAGTGAGGATAATACTCGGAGATCCTGAATAAGTAGTGTTTGTGTTTGTATCAACCCATGGAACATTAACAACCATTTGTCCTGCAGAATTCAACTGAACACCATAGGTTCTGGAAGCAGTAGCAGTAACAGCTGAAGGATTTACAGTCTGAGTTGTATCAGAATACAATTTTGCAATACCTGCCGTAGAAGATGTTGCTATATCTATGGCTCCGGAAGAAACTTCAACAAAAGCAGTTCCTCCCCATCTATAAGTCTTATTGGTGTCTAAAGCAACATATATCTTACCTGAAACTTTTTCAGAAGAAGGAAGAGCATTTAAAGCTGTAAGAGTAGCTCCTTCAATAATATCATCTACATAGGAAGGAAGTTGTGATGAAGGAATAAGACCAGCCCCATCCAATGTAGCAACACCATTAGCAACACCCTTTTGGTTGTTGTGAATATAATTAGATAAATCAGAAGTTGTCGCAACTGTTAATCCTAACACATATTCAATCCCATTAGTCTTTTGAACAATAGAGGTAACAACATTTCCTGTTCCGCTTGATGTTACCGGTAAAGAAAATGTAGTACCTGTTAGTGTTAATCCATTTCCAGCTGAGTAAACAGTGTTTGTGTCAACCCACGGCACGTTAACAACCATTTGTCCTGCAGAGTTCAGTTGCACACCATAAGTTCTCGCAGCAACAGATGTTACGGCGGTGGCTGCAACAGATTGAACAGTGTCAGAAAATAATTCTACAAGTCCGGCCGTGGTAGAAGTTGCTACATTGTAAGTAGTGTTTGTATCAACCCATGGTACATTCACTACCATTTGTCCCGCAGAGTTTAACTGCACACCATAGGTTCTTCCGGCTGTAGAAGAAACAGCGTTTCCTGCAACAGATTGAACTGTATCAGAAAAAAGTTCAACTAATCCCTGAACGGTAGAAGTGGCTGTACTATAAGTTGTGTTTGGTGGAGGATTCTGAAGCGTGTAGAAGTCTGATAATGACTTAGAACCTCCGGAGACTAATACGTCAGTCGTGTTCTTTCCTGTAATCTTGTAACCTACCGAAGATTCATAGTAGGCATATTTAATATCACTCATGAGTTAAAATTTTTTAATTAATACTTTTACTGGGTTCGGAGGTTGCGTGTCGAAATGAACAAAAACTTTATTAGTAGTAATTCTCTGGATTCTCGCGCCAACAGTATACATGGTTGCTATGTCATAAAAATCAGCAGTAACATCGTAAGTGTTTAATCCGTGTTCTACTTCTCCACTTTCATTTATCGTTGTTTTAAATCGATCATTTTCATTACTTTCAGTTATCGCTGAAGATATTAATGTTTCCATTTGACCTAAAGGAACTGGATTATTTAACGCAGTTGCTTCAGGAATTTCAGGACTTGAAGTAAATTTTTTTACATCACTTATTGTCTGATCACCGAGTAAAGATACATAACGAGAATTTGATTCAGATTTTTTATAATAATCATTTAGTGACGTTATTAAAGCAAAGTCATTCGGATTCAAATTTCCTTGATGCCAATAACCTCCAGGTACCTGTGGTGCAAAATAGCTAATTTCTATATGACCTCCGCCACCTAACAGTAGATATGTATCATCTATATTCTCCTTAATAAGAGAATATACAGTGACTTTTCCCTGTACTTCTAAATCAGCATTATATGGTATTTTTCCTGACATTATTTTTTAATTATAACACGAAGCGAATTAGTAGCTGGTGGTATATTCATATCTATTTTTACTTGTGAAGGACCGTTTGGTTTGACCTCTGTTCTTACAAAAGCATCATCAGAAACTCTTTGGGTTTTTATAGTTACGTAATTTGAATTCAAAGGATGATCTACAGTAAAACTTGTGGAAGTTCCATCTCCAATTAAAACAACATGAGTTCCCGTTTTTTCATGCAAAACATTTCTCAACAACAAAGGCGTTACAGCTGTTGAATTATCGGAATTATCATAATCCGATTGCGTTGCAAGTCTTACAATTCCAGATACTAATTGAGTAGCATCTACAATAGCAGGAATGTTTTTATTGATGACCTGATAATTTGAAGCAGTAGTTCCTGCAGAATTAGTGTTTGCAATTATCATATCTCCAGGTTCCACAGGATCGTTTCCAAACCATCCCACAGATGAAACAACCCAAACCATACCTGTCTTGATTGTAGTGTCAGAAGTAGGCGTAGGGGCGACTACTTGACCTTGTAGAACAGAAGGAATGTAATTCGATGTTTGATAAACCAAGGCCCCGGTTTGTGCTTGAGCAATAATAGAATTTATGGTTGTATAAATCTTATTCGAACTCCAAGTTTTATCAGTAGCATTATTTACAGCATCATCAATCATGACAGCAGCTAAATCTGCCGTAGTAAGATTTCTTCCTTTTACCGATACAACATGACCGAGACTATTAACTACAATGTGAGATAAGATTTTTACACCAGAAGAAACCAGAGTAGAAAAGTCATTTGGACCAACATAGTCGTTTGGGTGAGAATAAGCATTAGCTCCTGGTTGAATCGCATCAAGTTTAACTTTGTCCGCAGGAAGCATTAACGAAGCATTTGTGCTACTTCCTGCCGGAATAACAGCATTACTACCCGCTGAATTATTAATGACACCCTGAGTGGCTGATGCCGTATAGGACAGGTTTACCGTAACAACATAAGCTGCTATTTTAGCAGTAACATAGTCCGCGATCATTTTTGCAGACCATGTTCTTTGTTCAGTATCTGTTCCGGTAGCTACAGCAAGCATAGCTGCTTGACCATAAGCAATTCCCATTATAGTCATTAATTCGGAAACAGTTAAAGTCTGAGCCGGTCCCGGAGCACCTGTCTTATTTCCAAGAATAGTATTTCCCGGAAGTCCTGTTACCTGAGAAAAGGCATGAGTGTGAACTGCTGCTGCTGCTGAAATATCAGCCGGCGTAATATCTCTTGTTTCGATTCCGGTAACATGACCATTGGTCAGCGTTATTTTAGAAATTATAGTTGCTCCAGTTGTTGCGTTTGCTGGAAAAGATGGAGTTGGAAAAGATGGATGTGAATATATAGCACCAAGATTTAACCAACCGGATCCAGTATACGCATAAGCTGTATTATCGCCAGTATGCCAGAACACAAATCCGGGAATCATACTAATTCCTTCAGCGTTTGGTCCGGGATCCGGAAATGTAGAAAGATTCTGCAACGAGTAGTTCAGAATCTGCTGTCTTGACAAATCAAGATCAATAACAATTACTTCTTTTGCCATTTTAATTTAAAATTGCGGTTCCTGCAATTGGAACATTAGACTTTATAATTACTTGTAAACCATCGTTCTTTGTTATAGAAGGTCTGATTTTAGTTCCAGCTGTATCAATAAATTCAATTGATACTTTTTTTCCTAAAGGATGGTTGATCACAATCTCAGTAGATGGTGTGCTAACAACATGCTCCCAGTTTTTATCCTGCTTGATGTGTTTATCAATATTACCAGTATGAATTAATTCTTCCTCGTTTCCGTCTCCGGTACTACCGAAGTTTTGATAAATTAAAGAATCTCTATCCGGAATAGCTTTTAGAATCTGTTCGGCACGTCCAGTGTTATTCCATGAAATCTTTCCTTCAGAAGCATTATTCATTTCAAGATCGATACCTCCTTCAGCACCAATAGTATTTTTCTTTTTTAAATTTTTCTTTGCCATAATTATCCTATTTTAACAAATAAAACTCTAATCGGAGCTACATAGTCAATAAAAGCTTCTATCTGAACAGCATTTGAAGATATTCTCTGAACGTTTGATTCAACAGTTTCTCCGGTAGAAGTATCATACAATTGAACCATAACGTCATAAGTATTCAAAGGATGCGGAACAGTAGCTGCAATAGCCGTTATTTGCTCCACATGAGTTCTGTAGCTATTAAGGTATTCAGAAGGAATTGGAATGTTATAAAAGGTACTACCATCATTTGTAAAAGTCCAACGATCTGTCATCTCGTTCCACATTAAAAAGACAGAAGGCGAAGTACCTCTTCTTACCTCAATTCCAGAATTTGCTACCGGAGTCATTGGTGGAATAACATTGCTGTTTAATCGAATGATATTATCCTCAATATTTAATTCTGCTGTGTCAAACTGAACCTTGTCCCCATGAACATATAAATCACCATGAACAACAAGATCTCTTGGCATTATGATATTGTCATCCGGAAACCCAATTCTAAGAACGCCATTTCCCATATCATATACTTCAATTTCGTTAGTGGTTCCATGAAGATTACTGATTGATATACCTCCATTTCCATTGAAATACGAAGCTAAAATTCTTCTTGAATTACCATATTCATCAAGAATCGCAAAGTATTTAAAATCAAGATTCGGTTCTGAAAGGATAGATGTTGGCTTGCTAATTTTATTATTCAATGAATTTTCTAATCCACTAATATTCGCAATCTCCAATATTACTTGAGAAATCACACTGTCATCAAAATCCAAAAGCTGAAGAGCAGTTTGAGCCAAATTTAACTTAATCCCAATATCCCCAAGAGAAACAACTTGTGTAAACTTTCTCCTTACACCCATTTTATCCACAACGTGGATTTCAAAAGTGTTACCGATCGTCTTGAAATAAATAGAACTCTTACTTTGCATTTCAGACTCACCATGAACAATAGAAGCCTCTTTAAAAGAGTTTCCAACAATATCATTATTGAAAAGAACATTGCTCAGAACTTCTCCCGCTTCCAGAATAATAACTCTTGCATTTTGCACATATCCTGGCGTATTATTCCAGATATCATAGCTTAAATTATCCCAGTCAGATACCGGAAATTCCTGCATCAATGAAAGCGTCTGTCCAAAAAGCTTTAGTCCTGTAATATCTCCATCAATAAAGGCTACTCTCTCTGCGTTTGGCCATAGATTTAGAAAGTCCTGAACGTCGAATGGGTTTACACTACCATCATGGAAAATTTCAACCTCCAACGTCTTTATATCCGAATCTTCTTCCCATACACCAAGGTTTTCTTTTTTATATGGAAGCTCAATCATATTGAAAGCTCTTCCGGAATAATCAAGTCCATTATAAACAGAACCGTTTGGATAGATAAAATCAACAGTAAGGATTTTATCATTCTCGATATAGTATTGAGAAAACGGAGTTTCCCAGACATAGAACTTTTCTTCAGCTTGAAAATAAACAACCATGCCTTTATAAAAATCAAAAGCATAGGAAGGATTATTTGCTATAAGAGATAGAAACGCTTGCTTATTTGGAAATATCGCTTTTTCATCAAGCGGACTCTGGCCGAGGGTTTTATAGCTTTGTGGAGTATTTGCCATTTTATGTTAGTTTTAAAAAGAAGGTTCCTGGAGTAATGTAGTTTTTCGATATTAAAATCAAAAGTTTTTCATCAGCAAGATAAGTATAGTTTACGGAACTTTCAATACTTGTTCCGGTTGCATCTATAATTCCTGAAGGATTTTCTGGACCATTTTTAATTGCAATACCATATCTTCCAACATATGATGAAGTAAAGTACGCTCCGGACTTAAATTCTCCTTCAGTGATCGTAAGCTGATCCTCTAAAAAGGCATCAGTAATATCAGGAAATTGAAGGATTTGCTGAAGTGAGTTTTCTTGCCAATACCAAATTTTCATATCATTAGGGGGTGTAGGGGTGTTATCAATTTCAAGAGTACATGCACAAAAGCAATCATCAATACATACGACTTCGTACATAGCCGGCAGCTGATTAAGCAATCTCATGTTTTGAATATTTTCTTCGGTAGGAAAAAAATCAAAACCTCTGGCTGCCTTAGCAAATGTTTCATAAATGTTTTGATAGTCCATTTTCATATTAAGATTTCCCCGATTTTGAAAAGCTATCTGTGAATATAATTTCCAAACAATAAAAGCCACTACCGCTTCGTAGTGATTGTATGGAACAAGTGGGTTGCCCTCAGCATCCATTTGAGCGGCCCAGTAGCTTAGAACTGCTTGTGGGTTAACCAAACCATTACATAATGCTAAATGTGTCGTAAAATCAACTACCTCGAGTTCATTTCTCCCGCGATCTACTTTATCATACACACCGATAAGCTCAATATAATCATCAGGATATTTAATTGACTTTCCATTAAATAATCCTTTACCAGCTGTGTATTGAATTTTCTTTTTTATGAAATGGCCAGCGTATGGGTTAATATCCCGTTCGGCACGCACAATAAGACTTCTGATCTCATTATATCGATTAGCAAGATTTGTAATACCTGTTTCGCTTTTTACACCGGAAACTATATCGTAGAAGGAAGCGTATGTTTTCATATTGATCTTAAATCGTAATAGTTATTTTTTTCTAGCCAATCTTTTTCAATCTTGTTTGATTTGTTGGTAGATCCCTTAAGTTTGACATATCTGATTTGATTCTCTTTTCTGTTCAAGAAAAAAAGATCTGTCCACAATAAAGTCATAGGAAACTCAACCATTATTTTTTTTCTCTCTTCGCCCTTTCCACGACCAATTCTTTTTACACCGGGTTTTGTTCTTCTGTTTTCAATTAAACCACCTAAAAAAAAATAACTTGGCTTTTTCAGATAATAGACTTCGTTATAAAAAATATCAATAAATTTTGAAGTTATTGTATTGTAGTCTGTTAACGATATTTTTCTGTCTTTTATCCTTTTACCAAGTGATTTGTGACGTGAGGGGATTTTTGATTTATTAAATTCCTCTCTGAAGTAATTGTTATTTATTTTCTGGAAAGAATTACTTATACAGTTTTGACTCATCTTGATAAATTATATTGTCGGCTCTGGCATTTTGAATTTCATCTCGTTTTACTTCTGACATTATTCCAAACTCTCTTCTCAATATTTTCTGCTTCATTTCGGCAATCTTATTTCCGGGAAATGGAAATGGTGTTGATCTCCAGTCATAAGAAGGAGAATCATTTGGATTAGTCAATATACAATTAATTTCTATTTTTGGATTTACACCCTCTAGAGTTTTTATTAAAGCTCTGTTAATCGGGTTTTCAGTTAAAAGCTTTTTCACATTCGCTATAATAACCAGTTTGTTTGATTGAACATAAGCTATGTATAAAGGCTGATAAAATCTGCTTTTTTGAGAAAGTAGCGCTTCTTCTTTTGGAACAACAGGAAGCTCTCTGCCATATTCATCATTTACAATTATGCCTCCTCTATTTGTATTGAAAAGAATATCAGGAAGCCTGGTTGATTCATAAAAACCTTTTTCTTTGCTCTTGGCCAAAAAAGGAATCTCTACAGTTTGGTAAAGTTCATCTGCAATAGTCAGTTCATCTTTTATAGCATCAGCGCGATACATGTGAATAAGATTTCTCAGAAAAGCTTCTGTGGTCTTATCATCTTCGGTTATCTCGCTATTACGAATAACCTCTAATAATGAATAAAGTATCTCTTGTTCAGTCATGACTATTTAATTTTTTGCCCTTGTCTTTCGACGAAATCATCGAGCATTTGAGTATCAGAATCAGACGATGTAGATCGTAATGATACACATGTCTTATGCATTAATTTATCTACGAGAATATCATTTGTACAATCAAGAATCATTTCTCCCGGATTCTTTCCAAAAACAGGCTTTCTCACATAAGTAAAATCAACATAATTGAAGTACGGATTAGGCTCCATATCAATAAGGATAGAATCATCCATCCTGTAAATATTAACACGGCTACCAATTGCTTTTCTGAAAGGATTTCTTTCATTCATTAAAAAATGCCCTATTCTGTAAGTTTTAATTTCTAAATCAGGAAAATCCTCATTGCTGTTCCTTCCAATGATAGGAGAGTCATCATGCATTGGTACTAAATTAAGAAAACGAAGATAGTCCTGTGGAAATTCTATACGATAAAACTTCTTTCCCATGTATCGGAAATTCTTTCCTCCGCTGAGCGTTTTTTTCTGAGAAGTTATCCATGCTACAATATCATCAGACAACTCTTGGGTTGTCTCTAGAAAATTTGTAGATTCTCTTATGAATTGCAATGTTATACTTTCAAATCTCCTCAACTTAATGGGTAATGGAAAATAATCACTACCCATTTTGTCAAGAAGTTCGTCCATAAACTGATCACAATATGTGACTGTATATGCCATTTTTTTACTTTGTTACTTTGTCAGAATTGAATTCATCAATCTTAAGCTTATAAGCTTTGTATTCATCTTCATTTTGAGCGAACCATGACTTAACATCAGAAATACTCATTCCAACCGGAATGTCACTGATTTTAAAGATTCCACCAAAATTCTGAATGTACCCAACTTCAATAAACTGATTGATGTAATACATGATTTCAGCATCTGAAATCTTTTCATAAAAATACATGAAGTCTTTTCTTCTGTCTTTATTAGCGGTAAGAAAATCCATCAACTGTCTTTGTAGAAAAGCCATATACCGCACTTCATCCTGAATATCCGACTTAACAGATAATCCCATAGCAGAAGTGATGTACATTAATTTCTTTTTAGAGAGCGAGTCTTTTTTCTTAGTTGTAATAAGATATTTTAACTCGATCATTTCTAAATCCTCTTCATGCTTATCAATCATTGATTTATCAAGATTGACAAGAGTGAATTCCGGATTAGGCTTTTTTAGCCTTCTACGGACAAGTTCTTCATGTTCAGCATCTGTCATATCCTCTAATCTGACATCTTCATTACGAATAAGCGCTGCGACGTTTTTAGCATCAATATCACTGATATCCGGATTGAAGATCGTGTGAATCTTAGAAATTAACAGAAACGGTTTCTTTCCGTTTTCATCATAGAAATAATCTTTGTCAGCAATGGTTTTCCCATAAGGAACATTTGCGTTGATATTCGTAACGAAGAATTTAGCAGGATTCTTTCTGCATGTAAGCCTAAACTTACCATGTAGAGAAACTTGTTTTCCTCCAATCTGAATAAGATCTCTTGATTTTGTTGTGTTCATTTTATATGAAATTTTAAAAAGCCCCAACCTATTGATTGGGGCCTTGGTTAGTACTAAACTATATTAGGGAAGTTTGGTAAAGCCGCATTTCCAGTCAGAGCACCACCGGTATATTTGGCGCTTGCTCTAATCACTGCACAAGTGTTCTTGTAGTAAACTACAGGGAACAGCTCAGACAGATAATGACAGAACGCACCATCAAAACCTGAAGAAGCCTGGTTGCCTCTATCTCTTCCGGAGTCCAGAGAGTGCATACCGTCAACATATTTCTTTTTGAAGAAACGTCCTTGACCTCTTGCAAAAAGCTCGAAGTTGGAAACACCGTCAATTGGAGTTACATTCAAAACGTAAAGATCTCCGGTTCCGGGAAGTCCACCATTTCGCCCTACAAGACCAGGGTGGTTTGAAAGTTCATCTTGAAGGAAAGTAATCTTGTTTCCAAGATAATGGTATTCCGTTACGTTGAAACCAATCTTGATGTCGCGGGAATCACCAATATTATAAACAACATTCGTCATTCCAATTTGACCTTGTTGGTTTTGGCCAACACCCACCATTGCTTTCTTCATACCAACATCCCAATTAACGAAACCAATCATGTCACCCATGATTACGAATTCATTTCCTTGAGATCCTGCTGGAGAGTTAGCAGCAAGCATCGCCATCAAAGCTTGAATCATTAAAGGATCCAATCCTTCATTTGGATTGTAGCTAAGGTCAATAGTGTCCTTAATCTGACGAATCCAACCATCCGGTGTTCTCGGAGCAAACATACCTGATTCCGGAGAAAAACCATTCTGAGTTAACAGATTAGTTCCTGACTTACCAAACCATTCATGGCTTGATGGATCAATGGAAGAAGCCGAGTGGCGCAGTCCAAGTTCCAGGAAAATAGCGAACAATTCGTCAGCTTCCCACTCTTTTTCAAACTGCCAGAAACCACTTCCTCTTGCTCCTGCTCTTGCACCATTCTGAGTGGTGTCAGTCCAAATTACTTTTCTTTGAGCTAAGGCAGAGCCGGTGAAAGTCAGAGTGTAACGAGAAATCATAGAATAAAAGATCTCCCAAGAGCTACCTCTTTCTCTTTGATAACCTCTAAGGGAACCTTCCCCAAATCTGTTACCACCTTCTTTCAGAACTTCGTCCTCTGCCACATGTAAAGGATCCCAGTCTTTAGCCGGACCAACAGTTTTTCCATCTAAGATGTAATGATCGTTAGTAGAGGCTCTTCTTACTCTGGCAATTAGTAATTCGATTCCAAGACCACCACCAAGTTCGATAGTGTCATTTGGATTGAATTTATCACCATAGATATTATTGGTTGGATCGTGCTTGATAGGAATAGAAAACAAAGTGTTTGTCGAAATTGTTGAAGCAGACGTTCCTCCATTGTAAGTAGGACCAGTGATCAAAGTCATATCGTCTGTATCATGCCAGGCACCGAAAACAATACCTCCCATTGCTACAGCAGGCATAATGTTCAATCCTTTGTATTGCACACGATAAGCATTGTCATGAAGTTCGCCGGCAGGTCTTTTGATAAGCCCATTAGCTACTCCACCATCAACCCTTCCTGTATGAATTAGGAATGAAGAAAGTTTCGTGTATTTTTCAAATCTTGAAAGTAAACCTTTGTGTACTTCCGGCGCTTTCTCACTTTGAGTGACAAGCGATAATTCCTCAGTGTGAATCTGAGGATTAAAGTTCTCTGCTTGAGATTTAAATAAAGCCATTTTTAAATTTTTAATTTGTTAAAAAACCGGTTTACTCGAAATCTAATAAACGAATCAGCCTGCCAATTCTTTATTGAAAAAAATCTGGGATTAAGAAGAGCAGCCTGCCACTCATTAAAATCCCGGATTTGGTCAAGTAATTAACCTATTTATTGTCCTTCACTTCAGTTCTGGCACCCCAACTGGCGTAACGATCAAGTAAATTATTTCCGGAAGAAGGTCTTTGGACCGTTCTGTTTAGGGAGGTTTTGGTAGGCTTTGTATCGCCGTTTAACGCGTTGACGGCTGCTGCCACCCCTTCCCCATAAGTTCCGCCTCCGGACTTTGAGATTTCATCTCTAAGCTCCAAGAATAACGCGAACTCAGCCTGAATGTTCTTGTCATTATTTACCGTTTTGGCGACTTCGCCAGAAACCATTTTTTTATATGCGTTTTTAATCGCTTCTTCTGTAATTTTTTGACCGAAAAGATTTTTGTTCTTGTAGCCTTTAAAAGACTCTTGAAGTTCTCTTCTATGTATTCTAGTCTTTTCTGCTTTGTCGGATTCAATTTCATTCTCGATTTTTTGCTTCTCAGCTTTCTTTTGAGAGATAAATTGAGTCATTTCATTACGAATCGTTTTAGCTTCCAGAGAAGCCATACGAGTGTTGTAATTATATTCATCCATTTGGGCATCAACATCTGCTTTGAAATCATCACCATTGATTTCACTTGACCTTCCATTTTTCTTGTACTCTTCAGTAAGGTCCTGAATTACTCTTTGACGACAAAGAACAAGATCATCCTGATTTATGAAGTTTTCAATATTAGAAATCATCTTATCCAATGTTTGCAGTTCATTTTGTCTGATAACATCAGGATCCTCAGAGTTTCCTTTATCAATCTTATAACCAAGATTTTTTAATTTCTCAATGGCCTCCTCAGCTTTGAAAACATCATCTTCTTCTTTTTTCTCAACTAAATCATCCTCGAAATCAATTTCATCTTTAGATTTGCCCTTTTCGAATTCACCGGAAGACCTATCCTGATCTTCTTCGTTAGAATCATCATCATCAAAATTAATTGAATCATCAGATTCATCATCAGAGGGATCTTCGTCATTTCCTAACGCAGAAATTCCATTATGGAAATCATGATCGTATGTAATAACATCATCCATCTCGTCGGTTTGGATTTCAATCGGTTCGTCGAAAAACATTTCTTCGTTACCAATGGTTTCATTTTCTATATTCATACTTCAAATTTTAACAAAAATATAATATTATTCTGATTCTTGCATCATTTTTTCTCGTGCAGATCTTCTATCGTTAGATTCTAACTCTGCTGCTTTTCTTAAATTGTTGTTAGCTTCCTTGATTCTGTCAGACTGAACTTTATTGTCTGCATAGATATATGCCACATCAATATCTTTCTGATAGCCTTCACGTTTAAGATCTCTTTCCTGTTGTTTATCATCAGCTTCAGCTTGTAATCTTGCTTGTTCTTGTTCTGCAGCAGCTCTTTCTCTTTCCTCCCTAGCCTTGTTCATTTGCTCAATTCCTTTTTCCAGAATAGCAATGCTATCACTTGCACTATCATTCATGTGAATCTTAATAAGTTCTAAGATCATATTAGGATCTTGAGCGTTTGGAAGCATCTGAGCAGCTGCATTATCAATGAGCTCTTTAGATTCCATTTCTTTTCTAGGATCAGAAAGCGTAATTCCAAGATCGTCATAAAAGAAATCTTCTTTTACTTCAAGAAATTTCAAGCTGTTGTCGCCAGCATAGTAATTGATGATTTGATTTTTCTTATAAAAATGCTGTGCTTTCAACACAATCCTTTCGAGGAACTTTTCAACAAACGTATCGAACGGGCCATAAATGTTTTCTATTCTCGCAGTAGCTTGAAGCAAATTCATTTGAGCAACACCGGTTTTTGTATAATCAGCATTATCTCCTTTTTTGGCACCATTGATTCCGGATATTTTTTCAGCCAAACTCTCAATAAGCGCGAGAAGCGCAGTAAGCTCACCAATACGGTTTTTTTGAGAAATGTTAACTGATGATGCGTAACTGTTAGATCTTTTGTCAGCCGTATTGATATAGGCTACTCTGTCTTTTTTTATAGAATAATTGACTTTTTCAATTGCGTTATTTAACCCAAGCTTCATCCATTCTTTTGGTATATTAGCTAAGTCATAAACAAGGATTCCACCATCAACCTGGCGCATTGCAATTTTTATTTCATAAAGTATTTCCGAAGCGTAATCTTGTAAGAATTTTATTTTTTTAGCAACAGAACGAATAGTATTCATTCCGGTTCTGTTATTACTATTGATCTCTACAACATGGAGGAATCTTTTTTTCGGAGCACCAATAGCTTTAAGCTGCCCTTCCTGTGTTCCATATTCAAGAACAAGATCAGGGCCGATCATCGTACAATGGCGAATATTTTCTATTTCGAGTTCAACGATCTTATCTCTTTTCCGAACACTATAATCGTCAGAGATGATTTTCATCTCTTCGTTATTCTGACTGTTTATGAATTTAATGAACTTCTTTTTAATACGGGATTTCCAAATAAGAGTAACAACATTGATTCTGAGGTTGTCAGAAGATGATGCCTTTGAAAACCAACCGCTGTCAATTTTTCCTCTCAGATTGTTTGGTGCTGCAAATCCTGCGTAATTGTTAATGATTTCCTTTTGCTTTTTCGTTAAATCATAGTTATTGAAAATATCATTAATTGACATGAACTCGTTGTAGGCAAAGTATTGAGGATTATCCTGAACAACTTCTTTTGGGTTTACATCAATACTGTAGTTCAAAGGATGAATAACATTAATGGAAGGATGGCCGTCTTTCTCAACCATCACAACACTTACCTTTCCAGTTATTAAGTAATGAAGCAAAGCTTCGTATATTTTTTCCTTTTCCTTTTTAATGATCAAAAGGAAATACAGTATTTTTTCTGTTATTTCCTCTGACTTTGTTCTGTAGTTTTTGAAAAAATCCTCTCCCTCTTCATCCGGAAGTTCCATATCTGGATTTTCTGTAGGAATTTCCAAACCTTCTTCATCAGCTAATTCTTTATGAGCCTTTCTCATTATCTTCTCCATAAAAGCATCAAACATTTCATCGAGCTTAGCAGTAATGGCATCAGGATTCTGAGTGAGAGCATAAAGGCGCAATGGACGTAACCGGTAATCTCCAATAAGCTGATCAATAGTATTTTCAATTAATGGATAAATATCATAAGAAGGTCCTAGATTTGTGTTACAATACCTTTCGGTAATCATTGATTTTATGATGTTCTCCTCCACAGGGTGTATCTTTGCAGCATACGCAAAATACAAACGTTCTAATTCTATTCTATCCTCTTCAAACGCAGATGTTTTTGAAAAGGAAACGAAATCAATAACATGTTGTGCATGCCATTTCTCGTCTTTTTTTGATTCTGGTATTGTTTGATCTGGAAAGTTATACATAATGGAAATCGCTTAATTGCAAATATATAATGATTTTTTTTAATTCATTCGGCTTTTTTCTGACAAAATAAGATTCATAATTTCATCGTCAATGTTTTTAGGTTGGTTCACTTGCTCCGGTGGTTTACTATGATTATGTAATTGCATAATGTAATCTTGATATTCTTTTTCACTCAAATCTCTTTCTGGATTGAAAACCTGGACTATATCATTTTCAAATTCATCGGGTCCATTGACCTGGAGGTTTCCGTGAAGATCGATATAGTAAGTTCCCTGAGAAGGATTAAATGTATTTTTCTGATTTGGAACATACTCAATCCCTTCTGTTACTTCATCGAAAATATCCATTCTATGAAGAAGCGCTATTCCATAAGCCATAGCAATATCCGTATTTTTGTAACCATAATCCAATAAATCTAGAATTATAGTTTCAAAAAAGCATTTGTGGATATTTTCTTTAACCTCATTCTTTAACATTTTAGTGAGAACCACCTTAACTTGATTAGGCATCTTTACACCAATCTCATTTTTATGGCTTGAGGTATTAGCTTCTTCAATATTGGGTTTGTTTTTCAAATACTTCCGAGCACCAACGTCTTTAAAATAACGTACAATATGGGTTTTAGTATATTCTACGAGAATCTCCATATCCCAATAAATACAAAACTTGACAGCATTTTCATAGAAAGTATCATCATCATAAGAACCATCACCTCTTTCGAGAAGCAAACCTACAGGCTTGTTAAATGATCTTCCCGGGCCGGAAAAACAACGGTAAGCAATTACCGCTCCGGATGAAGGCATGTGCTTATCATCTGCTTCATCATCATAAGAGTCACAGCCGCCGATATCCGGCTTGTAATCCATGTGAGTAACCTTTTGGTTTATCGGTGATGAATCTTTCCAAATGGTTCCGTTTTCATCATCAACGAATTCAACCTTAATATTGTTTTTCACCCTGATAAGGGTTTTCTCCTTCAAGTTATGAGCGCGCTGAAGTAATCTCGTGACCTCTTCAGTGTCTTTCCAGACAAGCTTACCTCTCCTTACAGGTTCGGGGGATTTGCCGGCATTTATCTGTTCCAACTGATAGTTCAAGATTACCTTATCAAGAACGCCTCCTTTGTCAGAAAGAAATACCTCGTTTTCATTTATCGGGTAAGACTGAAGATGCTTGATGTAGGAATCTTTAGATTTTTTAGCAATCTCTCTTTCTTGTAAAATGTATTTTAAAGCTTCTTTTCGATTGGTAACGCCTTTCTTATAATCAAAGAAACTTACTTTCTTTTTCGTTCGTTTATCTTCCTCGCCGTCTCCGGGATAATAAACATATGCAGGAATGAATATTTTTTTCAAGTTATAAACCTCCGGCTTTTGAGCCATCTCCTTATATCCTTTAGAATTTCCATCAATTTCGGCACCGGTACCAAAAACAAAAGGCATCCCAAACTGAATGCTCCCTTCCATAAAACAAGGCTTAGTAGCCATATACGATTGAATCAAATTTTCAAAAAGACCAGCTTCTTCAAAAATAACAAGAGAATAACCTCCTCCTTCAAATGCTGAAGAATCCGAAAACATGGTTTTCATAAAAGCTTGGCCCTGAATACCTCCTTTCTTTTTCTCCTTATTCTCGGTGTGATTATAATGAAGCTTCACCATATCACTGTTATTGATCTCTACTTTGTTTCGGTAAGAAACATGAATCCTTTCCAGAGAATCTTTGAACTTGTCATAAAATTCAGCAGCCTTATCTTCTTTGCCGGCGCATATACCAATCTTGTTGTGTTGATAGAAAGTCATTTCATAAACACAGTTCACAACACCGATCTCAGACATGCCAACCCTCCGTGGTTTTAAAACCAGAAGTCCATAGCCGTTTTTCATGGCATTCTCTATCTCCAAAAATATCCAATGATCTAAGTCCCTATAAAAAGGAGCTCCAACGGATTTCCGTCGTGCTCCAGGCATTAATCTGAGAATTTTACAGAAGTTTAAGTAAAAAAAATGACGGCCACTAATCCTCGGCATCCCTTTAGGCTTAAATCCATTGAAACAGTAATAGTCCATTTCATCCCAAAAATCATCATAGGCTAAGGTTCCCGGCTTCAATGTTTCAGCCATTTTCTTTATATGCTCATCGTATATAAGTGGCTGATACAATTTAGGATCCCAGTTCTTGGATTTACTGAGATGCTCAAAATCAGGTATATCAACCTCGTGTTTCGAATTCTGTTTAGGTTTTATTAATCCGGATGTCATATAACAAAAATATAAAAAAAAAGGACAAAGAATAATTCCTTGTCCAATCTTCAAATCAAAATATCAAATGTGTTTAACTTTTTAAAACCTTCTGGAAGTCGGAAATGAAAGTTTTGCAAAGATTGTCCAACTCTCCTTTTTTACGAGTAAACTCCTGACTAGCCTGCCGGTTTTTTACAATCGACTCTTCATAAGTCTTAGCAAGTTTGCTGTCTGATTCAGCAGCCGATTCTTTTTCTGCTAATTTAGACTTTAATTCTTCAATCTCCAAAGATAATTTTTCATTATCAGTTTTGGATTTGTCTAGCTCTTTTTCAAGCTTGGCCTTTTCCTTCTCAGATTCTTTTAAGTTTTTCTCAAATTCCTTAGCAGAATCTTTTGCAGCTTTTAATTCATCTGCAGCATTCTTGTTTTGGTTTTTTTCCGTTTCAGACATGATTTTAATGTTTAAAATTAATAATTATTGTAAGCCAAGACGGTTCGGGTTTTCAAATCCCTTCCCCTCATTTGCGAATTTACTATTTTTTTTCGTAAGTAAATCATTCTCAATCCTTGATAACGTGTAACCGTTTAAAGTAATGGCACCTTTCGCTATCTCAACATTCTTATCAAACCGCTTATAAAAGTCCTTGTTGGCCTCCTCATGATTCTTCAAAGTTTTATTCAAACGCTCGACCTCTCTTTCACCCTCCTCGCTCTCATTCAACATCGCTGTCTTAATGCGTTCAATAAGCCTTTTCTTGTAATTCTGAATAATCCTGTCATGCTCCAACTCACTATTAAATTGAAGCAAATCATACTTCTGTAAAGCATCATTGATAAGATTGGTCTTTTTTAACTTGGTACGCACTCCATAAACCTCCTCTACCGCACGAAGATACCTTTCTTGAGGATCACTATAATAAGAAAGTATTGAAGCATAATCCGCAGCTAAAGCAACCACGGTCAATCCCTCAATACCATGTTTCTCGACTACTTGATTGAATTCCTTGATAGCCTTCCAGCCATCATTGGTTTCATCGTCAAGAACCATTCCGTCATCACCAATCTGAAGTAAATACATCTTTGTTAATTCTTAAATTTTGATAATGTAATAAATGATTCTGAATTTGGCGCGACTTCATGAAAATTGGATATGATTCAATCATCATATCGTAAATCTCAAGATTGCCAAACTCTTCATAATTCCTCTTGAAAATCTCATACAAAACTCCAATGTAATAAGACTTTCGAACTTTATCAGAAACAGTAACAGGAACGCCGGTATCAACAACAAACCGGCCATCCAAAAGAATCTTCTGATCTTTCTGAGATAAAAACATATTGTCACGGGAAATTTTCAATTCCTTGTTTCCGTAAATCAATTTTACCATATCTCTACAAAATCCTTTTGATTAATAATCATCGAATGCAGAGTCTTACCGAAAGACTTTCCACTCTTTATCAAGTCCTTGAACTCTTCATCGGAAACATCCTCATAGCGATATTCACGACCATTCTTGAACTTTACATACAATTGCTTACTTTCAGCATTGTAATATACTCCTGAAACATTGCTGCTCTCTACTTCCTGATAAACTATTTTTTTTCCAGTTGATTTCATATTGGCTTGGTTTTTTTAAATATTTCTAATAACTCTTCCCGATCGTAAGTCTTATTACTGTTCAAACAATCATCGTGATAAGAAGTGAACTCATACTCCAAATCCATCAAATCACGCAAGTCATGATGGTCAAAACCATCCATAACCCTACCGGTCTTTACCTGAGATAAATAACGCATCATCAAACATAATTTCGGGCCACAGTCAGTTAAGTACTTAGATACCAGCTCTATAGGACTAAAAACACTACTGGTATAAAGCTCAAAAACTTGACGATTGTTGTAATAAGCACCAATGCTACTCGAAATGCCGGGATTCTCAACAATTACAGGAATGTCCTTTTCCTCAATGTAATCCATTATAAGATTCTTCTCAGCGCCATTGACACCCACATAAACTAAAGTCTTAATCCTGCTCAAAATACTCTGGAGGTTCAAAAGATCTTCCGGTGATAAATTGCCAAATAAAATTACAGTCTTACTCATGAATTTCCGAGGATCAAACTTTTCATCGGAAATTAAAGATACTCCATGACCAGACATTTTTAATAACTCCAAAGAAACTTCACTCATGAAATCCCTAACACCAAATAACGTATAATTCCTCATAATATCTTATTCTTTAATTTCTCTAAATTAGTAACTCCACCCTCAGAAATGTCATCAACCTTCTTCCTCAATGAATCTATATCACGCTCCAAAAATTCCAGATTATCGCGCACATCAGATAAATCATTATACACATCATGCCACCTGTCAAACATCCCCTCAATAGACCTGTCAACCCTCCTTATCTGACTTAGAATAAAAAGAAAACCAATCAGACTAATCAAAAAAAATAAACCGAATAATAAACTAAACCAAAATTCCATATACCTAATTTTAAAATTATCCCCAAACATCTAACTCCAACTCCTTCAAATTTCCATTACCAGAAAAAGTCAACTCCCCCATACCATTGAAACGAGAGGAAATTATAGAACTGCCATAAACTGATTCTACATGAACCTTACAACCCTCACCGGAATAACTCAATCGCAAATTTATAGTGTCAGGAACAATAACCCGTAAATCACTGTCCCAAACATGAAGATCTAAAGTACCACGACCATTAAGCCTAACAATACCAGAACTCTCAGAAATACACACGACAGAAGAATCACTACTCACAATCATAGATAAATCTAAATCTTCAACGCCCCAATAAACATCGTAAGACGACATCAAACCAGGACGTGCATGCTCCAAATCAGCCAACTTCGCAACTCCAATGTAATGCAAACTGATGAAGTTTAAACGCAACTGCTCAAACATATAATCAAAACCACTACTCCGAATGTTAGGCAAAATGTTGTCAAAGGCATACTTGCATGTGCCATAATTACTCGAACTCAATTTCGCAAAGTAATCAATCACCTCACGATCACTACTCTCAATACTAGGCCTGTCCATAATAAATCATATCAAAATTAATCCAATTGTAAAAAACAAACATACGCAATTATTACGTCACCAAAAAAAATAAAAAAAAATTTTAGTGACTGGGGTATCCGTGTAAGGCTCCCGTCACGCGATTCGTTTTTCCCCGAGGGGGGGGCCTCCGGCCTTAAGAAATAAAGAGAGTTCACATGTGTTGAACTCATTTATTATTAATCCATTAAATATAAAACAAAATGGAAACGACAAACAACACCGCAACAGTAATCAGTAACAACGCTAAAGTAGTAGCTAGACATGCAGCCAATGCTGGATTGTATACTGCTGAGAAACCACTAGTAGGCATGGCCATCTTACTGCGGGCAACCGCAGCCACCATCGGTGCGATGGGCACCGCTACCATGATGGGTGCAGTCAAACTGCATACCTCTAGAAAAGGCGAGGAATCCGCCAAGGCTATGGTGAACCAAATCGACAATGGCTTCGCTATGGTTGAAAATAAAGTGGACGCCACTTTCGAAAACATATCTGCCAAGGCTAGCGCCTTGAGAGATAAGATAGAAGCTGCGAAGGCCAAGAGAAAATTGGCTTCCGACGAGAAAGCCGAAGAGGCAGCTATCCAGCTGCTATTGAATAAAGGCTATACTGTAAAATAGCCTATTGCCGAAACCAGTCCAGTTGGGCTGGTCTACCAGAGATAACCTACTGGTACTGACGAGGCAGGTTCCTTAACTAAATACGCTGGGTAAGACCAGCATCAATAACTATGGTACATTCGTTTACCTACAAAGCTACAGCTAGTGGCTGTTCATTGTTGTTCATGGTGAATAACAAACAGAGACGTATCATATTCGTTAAGAATACTGATGCTATGATAGCGTTTGAAGCTGCGCAATCGGGCCAACCTATGACAACCGACAGAGAATGGATGGAAGTCATAGATACGATGCGTAAAAATGGATGGGTTTTCAAAGCCAATACTATGAATGAGTCTATCTTCAGACCTATTGCGAGAAAGCAGACCCAATCTGCATAAAATAATGTTAACAGTTTGTTAAAAAACAGACTGAAAAAAGGAGAAAAAGGTTACGCCCACGTAAACTAATTCTTTTTTTTGTTAATTATTGTTAAAGAACAGCTAAAAACAGACAGGATAAAGCACTAAGAGCCTTATAACCATCTATTTAACTGTCTTAACAACTGTTAATAAACAGCTAAATAACACAGCTGTGGCCAACAAACAGAAAAAAGAAAAAGGTAACGCCCACGTAACCTTTTGCTCCCGAAATATAGCCGTAATCGATTGATAACCACAGCGATATAGCGATATATACCTGCAGCACACCCCCTTATAGCATATACCATCTGCAGCCTACGGCTAAATACCCTTGTGCTGCAGCAGAACATAGACAGAAATTGCTGTTAATAACAGTTAATAAACTGGAAGGGCCGGACACCCCTCGCTCCTTTCTTTTCATTAATATTTGTGTTATTACTGTCTTGCTGGCTGTGTTTATGTTTTTTAGTAGTTGTGTTGTTATGTGCTTTGTTGCAAGGGTTAATTGATTTATCGGCTTATTTTATAATTGTTGTTTACTTGATATTTGCGGTTTGTTTAGATGTATATATATGTTTAGATGGACTGTGAATTAGGTTATATACAGGTGGTTTTCAGCATACCTTCAATCACTGATTTTATATTTAGAACCCTGTGTAGGCAGGTTAAATACTAATACTATTATGACTTTATTTAGTGGATTAGCTGTTGATTCATTTCCGGCTTCAGACGTTAATGTTTATTTGGGAAAACTTACTGATAAGATGAGTGAGTACCGTGTTAGGATTTCTATTTTACGCTGTAAGCGTTTGAATAGTATTGTGGTGAGCAAGATATCTCATTTAGAGTATAAGATTTCTATACTTGAGGATCTTCATCGCTCTTTGAGTATGGGCATTGATGTTCGTAAGAACATGATCAGTGCTAAGCTACTGTTAGGAGAATCTCTACGAGTGGAGAATTTGAATTAGCAGTTTGGGCCTACCGGCCTTAAAAAATATATAGGTGGTTTGAAGCATACCTTTAATCACTTCAATTTTAATATTTTAATTATGAAAAAGCGTGTTATGTATGCAGGTATTGCCCTGTTATTTATGGGATTCTTCATGGGTCATGTTATCGCCAGTATTATCTTTTTCGGTATAATAACGGCAGGTTCTGTGATCGCATTGATTTTAACTGCAGGAAAGAGTTTTAAGTTATGGTGTGGCCGTTGGGGCTTCATCATTGACTTCATTGGCTTTCTGTTGTCTACTGTTGCCATAGCTACTGTAGGAGTAACTGTGGCTGGTGGTTTAGCTGTGGCTAGCTTGATATTTACTCTATTTAGAGTTGGATATCTAGTACCGTATTACGAGTCCAATAGACCGGTGAAGGAGCCTAGATCGATTGGCTCTTACATTCGAGGTAGTGTTATTTGGATGTTCAATGGTATTACAAACTTTTTCAACAGTTTGTTTACTAGTGGTTCAAAAGACAAATTGGTTAATAATTAAACACAAGACCGATTCCCAGATGTGATAAGTTGGGAATTTTTATTTATGAGAAGATTCAGCGCGACCTTGGTAAAGATTTTATCATTGGTTTTATCCGGCATTACTATCATAGTTGCCGTATCGTTTGGTTATCACATACTGAATATAGTTTTTACAGCCATATTTGGTGTGATAGCATACGTAGTAGGTTCCGGCATTGCTGCCATTGCATTATTTCTGGTTCAGTATTTATTTGTAATGGCGCTATTTGCCTTCATTTGGTTTAATGTAATTAAGCCGAATTGGATTTTAATTCCTGTATCAAAATTCTTTGAGATGCTATTTACAAGACCTGGTAAATTGATCAAAGGTATTATTGGTACAATCAAACTCAGCATTGAGGTATTGTGGTTAAAATTGAGATTGTTAACTTTTAGATTAGTGTAATGAGAAATGAATTGAAAGAAACAGCGTACTTTTTAGTGTACCTTGTTTTGTTTATTCCGGTAATATTATTGGAATTTGCCGGTTGCGTGATTAAGTTTCTATTGAAACACATGCATAGTATCATGAGAAAATCCGGAGCCTATGTCAGATAAGAAGGAAAGTGTAATCAGAGCGATTGCACAGCTCATAAATATGGCATTGGAGTATGCCGGATATAGATTTGCATTGTACCTACTCAGTCTGTTGGTGCTTACACCTGTCCAGGCTTCCGTAGGCTTCATTCTGATAAACATCTCCTTGATCATATACATACTATCAGGTTGGGCTAAGAAAGTCGTAAATTTGATAGCCTATGGCGTTAGTTGTGTGTTTTATATTTTCACTTAAAAAGAGAAATCCCACACCGGAGTGTAGGATTTCTTAATAACTGCAAATTACAACCGCACGGATTGGAATAGCAAATATACACTATTCTGATTTATAACCAAACTCTTTGATCATAATTTCATCAAGGAATTTGATCTGTTCTCTGGTAACATTTTCTGCATATAGTGGATTTATGAGATAGGTACTAGCGGTAAGCCGTTTGAATATGCCTTTCGATTCAATGTTACTTATGTACTCTTTTAAAATCTTTTTATTTTTTATGATGTCGGAGCAGTTGTCGTATGTCATACGTATGGTTTGATTTTCTAGTGCAGCTTCGTAAGTTTCATCAGTTAATTTTTGACCTCGAAATGATGTCAAAAAGTGGAAGATTAAAACGAACTCGGTAGGCTTCCAGCCTTTGTAAGATAGATTTTTCATATGCCAGCGTGACGATGATTGTCGTCGAGGTTTGTGTGGAAAATAAAGAGGTCCAATCATTATAAAGAAACGGTAGTGAGATCACTCTCGGTTGTATTTGCACCACAAATATAGCAAAAAAGGTTACGCGTGCGTTACTTTTTTAAATAATATGTATTTTCTTTTCGTCAAAAGGTATTATCTTTGATGGAAGTTAACCAAATAAATACATAGCTATGAGTTATTTAGAAAAAGTCGAGGCTTATCATGACCTCAATAATGCAGTTCCATTCATGGACAGTATGTTGATGAATGAGCAGATCATTAAGTCCGGCATGGGTTATGACACCCAAAGAGATCCTGTAGTCGGTGACAGGTATAACACCGTAAACAATCAAGGAGAAATCGTTGAGGTAGATGGAAAAGCAATTACGATCAAAAAAGATCCCGGCTTTCCCAATCTATGTACGGAAATTGAAAATGTAATTCCTGTAAATTCAAGGAAAGAACTGAATCAAGGAACATACTCTTATCGCGATGGATATGGCGAGGAGAGAAGTAATCTTCAAAAGAGTCTGGAGCTTTTCAATGCTCAGTAGGATTCTTTAAATTTTAATATTAAAATTGATGCTCTGGATAGTCCAGGGCATTTTTCATTTCAAATAAAATTACAATGACAAAAGAACAATTAGAAAAAGAATTCACAGTTGAACAACTGTCTGAAATGTTGCCTCTACGGTTTGCCGTAGGCATAACAGCTTTTACAGAGCCAGAAAAAAGATGGCTATGCGAAGGATATTACAATCCTTTATGGGAATATGCAACAATCGATGGAGATTTTAATCCTGAACGATATTTAAAGCCTGAATTTAAAGAAACGCCAACTTACTATGGAGCTTCATTAAAGGAAGTTTTGATTGAAACTATTTATCAGGAACAGTTGAATACATCTGAAAATTTGTAGTTATGGAAAAAAAGTATTCTCCACCTCAGTATGTTTCAATAAATGGAATTTCACTAAGACTTGTTGGCGACAGGTATTACCGTGATGCAGGAGATTGGTTTATAAACTACAAAGTCATAGATGGTGTTTTGATTAGCTGCAGACCAGATAAGAAACACCTTCACGAGATTCCTTTAATTGAAATCAGCAAAAGCGAATGGGAAAAAGAAAACAATGCTTATTTCATTGGCCATATTTAAATTTAAAAACAACAAAATGAAAACAACAAACGATCTTAAAAAAACATTCGAGAACCATTTCGATGGTCATGATGTAGAAGTTGAGATAACCCTCAATGACAAATGCAAAAATGGATATGAAAATTTCCATATTACCGGAGATATTCTCTATTCAAATGGATCTAGAATTTCGTGGTCTTGCCATGACGAAATATTAAAATTCTATCCAGAATTCAAGGAATTTGTATTACTACATGGAAATGACTTTCTAGGCGCTCCATCATATCCAATTGCAAACGGTTACTATTTCCTTAAACAAGGCTTTGATCGAATAAAACCTACTGATAGAGGATTTAAAGAAAAATGGTGTGAGTATATGTGTGTTCCTATTGAAATGTTTGAAAAATTAAATGCTGCTAAAAACAGAGGTCATTTAGGAATGTTATTACAGGAACTTAAAGCTCCTGAAATCTGGAAGAAGAATGCTGATAAAGCAATAAAGCAACTAGAGGAATGGACCGGAGAAAAGTTCGAAAGTCAATCCACCAGAAATTACTGGCAAGAATCTCAAAAAGAAATTCGCGAATATCAAGAGAGATTAGGTGCAGGATATTACACGGAGGAAGCTGTTGTTGCTAGAGAACAAAAAGCCATTCAAGAAGAAGTAGATAAAATCAAATCTGATTATTCTGAAGCAATGAAAAAAGCGTTATTAGATCACGATGTGAAAATGGCTATTCTTTCTGCAGGTGGAACCAAAGCTTTTAAAAATTGTATTTATCATTCGCATATAAATACAGTTAAATTTAACTGGCGTGGTTATGACAATTTGGATATTGAATTTATAAATGAGGTTATTTCAAAAATGAACCTTCCAGAAGAAATCAAAATAGAAATATCAAACAAATAATTAAAATTAATCAGCCTTTTATCCGTACTAAATAATCAGGCTTAAAAGAAACGGAAATTTATTATGAGTGCAACAATTCAAAAAATGCAATGTGTAAAAGCTAAAGGTACTGTATCATTCAGAAACCTAGTAATCAACGTTAAAAACATGACTTTCTCAGTGGAGTATAGCTTGCTTACTGGCCGGAAGAGAAAACATGTCTATCAAAAGGTAGAAGGCGTAATAACAAATAACGTCAAGAGATGGCTGACAAAAGGTTTTCAGGCTAATGAAAATGCCGGCGGTACGATTATAGACGGTAAGACAACTGCATTTATGCAATATCTTCATAGGAATAACATTGAATGGAGAGAAGGCATCCTGGGTACCCTGGAGTGGACATGTGACAACTTATCGCCGGATAGCGACGAGTTTCCATTTAAACTAACGATCAGTGATCGCTATGGTGCTACGCTTGATCAAGTGTACCGGAATAGTAAAGTTTTACTTGGTGTAACGATTAACCCTGAAAACGGTAAGGTGTTCAAGGAGTTTGGTTATCCAAAATATCACAGCATCAAGAAAGAAAATTTCTGCAGATTAATTCAGTTTAAAGAAACTGAAGAGTAATTAAGCTTTTAAATGGCTCCAAATTTATTTTTGGGGCCATTATACTTAAAATCAATTTTAATCAAATTTTGCCCAGCCAGAATTATCAGGCAGGGCTGTTTAAATAAATAACATCATGACAGAAAATAATTTTGAAGTAGCATTAGTTACAGAACATTGCCCAATATGTGCAAAAGAAACAAGTTCACCAATTTTCATGAACACAAAACTTAGCCGGAAAGCTGCTCAGGAAGTGAAGCAACTTGATGGAAAACATGTGTGGGCTGATAACCCATGTGAAGAGTGTAAAGAAATGAAAGAGAAGTCTTTTGTATTTGTCGTTTGTGACCTGGACAAAACTGAAGATCAGCAAAACCCATATCGAACCGGGGAGATTTTCGGCGTAAGAAAAGAGAAAGCTGAAGAAATGTTTGCTCCGGAATTCCTAACGAAAGGAGTGGCTTATGTCGATTACCGTGATGCTCAAGAAATGGGACTACCAACTAAATACCAACCGTAATGAATTATAAAAAGATTAACCCGAGAAGAGCCAGAAGATTGTTCTACAGAGGTAGGACAATCTATCTGCATCCGAGTAATATGTCATGGAATAATATGTGGCAAAATCCCATGCCGTTTAAATGGGATCCTGAAGATGAAAAAATTCGCCGGGAATTCCATGAAAGATCTCCGAATGATTTTTGGACAAAGCAGCCAAAGAGATATATCTCATGTTTTGATGCAATCTACAATTCATTCAGTTATTACAACTGCAATGAAGAACGCGGAAAGAAAGTAATATGTTTAATTGAAATATAAAAACACCGAAAATGAAAACATTTGAAATAAAAGACCTACTGAAGCGTGACTTGCTTGTAGTGGAAGCTAAAGATGAAAAAATAGCATGGGCAATTATCTTTCAAAAATACGGAGCAAAAGCCGTTTCGGAATACACCCTACTCGGCAAAGCAGATGAAATCAGAGAGGAAGATTCGAGGGAGTTGGTTCAATGTATTAATGTAGGAACGACAAATAAATATGTTGCAAGTGTTAATTTTTTTAATAATGTTAATAACCGCTATTACAACACTGCCACCGAATCCCTACTATCAGCGGTTGAGACGAAGGTCTTCTGGGAGAATCCGTTGGGCACAAAAAGGAACGCAGAAAAAATAGCACGCTTTAAATCAAAAATTGCAGGTGACAATCTTATTGAATTATGGCACAAAGCACAATCCCGCACCTTTGACCGTAACAGAAGTATAATATTCGTTAAAAATTGATTATGGAAAAAGAATTTGTTCCTTATGAGTTAGCGGTTAAGCTTAAAAAGTTGGGATTAAAAATAAAACGCCCATTTGGTTATTATTGCGAAGAAACCTACGAAATACACGATACTGAGTTCACGAGAATGACCTTGAGTGGGTATAAGTTTGGGCATATAGATAAAATAATGGCAGCGCCTCTTTGGCAACAAGCTTTTGATTGGTTTAGAAATAAAAGTTATGGCGCTTTTGTAGAAACTTGGGTCAACAGTGGCGTTAAAAAATTTAGAGGCAGAAATAATTACCCGCCCTTATTTATTACAGATGTTTTCTGTACTTACGAAGAAGCACGTTTAGAATGCTTGAGAAAATTAATTAAAATTATAGAAGATGAAAAAAACATTTAACACCGGACAAATAGTGTTAACAATGGCCGTTTCAAGGCTTGTAGAAAGCAATCCTGAGTTCGCTGCTTTCGTTTCAGAAAGTATGCGCAAACATATCTCTGGTGACTGGGGAGACCTTGATCCGGAAGATAAACAATCTAATGAAGATAGTCTGGATGCGAAACATCCCAGTCGTATTTTATCCGCATATAACTTTCAGCAATTGCCGGGAGTAAGTGACACCAAAATCTGGATTGCCACCGAGTGGGATCGTAGTG